>WNFE01003741.1_pt1 | contig 11295 bp, 11 predicted proteins | sample 5400451 | NCBI WGS metagenome assembly WNFE01 (sample SAMN13153344, study PRJNA577476) | soil metagenome | isolation source: 200 cm saprolite under Douglas fir tree site 2 hole 2 | place: USA:California | collected 2015-04-18
CGAGCGTAAGCAACTTTTAACAGAGGCGGTCAATCGCTTACGTCCAACTATTCGCAGAACCATCTGGCTCCGTGACTTGGAAGGACGGTCTGTCGAAGAAACGGCCCGGATTCTGGCCACCTCTATTGGCGCCGTAAAAGCATGTGTCTTCCGGGGGCGCCGGAAGTTACGTCAGACTGTGAATCCCCGGCTCCTTCGGGGAGGCTACGAATATGGGCGGCGAGCCGAGGTGCAACACCTGTAGAGGTAGTTGCGGCGATAAAACTGCGTCACCGCGATCCTACCAACTCAGGAACGCCCGATAGCTCTTCGTATTCTTCTTTCGTTAAGCGAAGGGAAGCCGCGGCGACATTCTGCTCGAGGTGCTCGATCGAGGAAGTCCCGGGGATGGGCAACATGATGGGAGATCGCTGCAGCAGCCAGGCCAGCGCTACCTGTATGGGGCTCGCATGGTGAGCCTGCGCGATGCGGCCAAGAACTTCTCCAGCAACTCTGCCTGCTCCCAATGGGAACCAAGGAATAAAGGCGATTCCGTGGCGCTCGCAATAATCGACCACGTAGTCCCATTCGCGGTCCGCAAAGCTATAGCGGTTCTGTACGGAGACAATAGGGATGATTTTGCGTGCCCGTTCGATGTGCTCTTGCGTGACATTGGACAATGCGACCAGGCGTATCTTCCCTTCGTTTCGCAGCTGAGCCAGAGTTTCCACCGACGCCTCAAATGAGACGACGGGGTCCGGAACATGCAGTTGATAAACGTCAATACGGTCCAGGCGCAGTCTTTTGAGACTCCCCTCGACCGCCGTGCGAAGGTGCGCTGGAGTTGCATCGTGAGTCCATTGATTCGGGCCCGGACGATTCCAGCCGCCCTTGGTCGCAATTACAAGGCCAGCCGGGTAAGGAAACAACGCTTCGGCAATCAGTTCCTCGCTTATGTGTGGGCCGTAGGAATCTGCGGTATCAATGAAATTGATATCAAGCTCCACGGCCCGGCGAAGAACGGCTAGCGCCCGTTTGCGATCCTTTGGCGGCCCCCAAATGCCTTCGCCCGTAAGGCGCATCGCCCCGAAGCCGAGACGATGCACGGAAATTTCCCCGCCTAGCGAAACTTTCCCAGCCCCACTTGCAGAGAGTTCTTTCTTGTTCATGATTGTCCTCCAAAATTCTTCCTTCATGTTTGTCCAACGCTGACCGTCACGGGTTCAACAGTTTCGCGGGCCGGGGGAGCCATAAACTCCGGCCCGACTGGATTGCGAATACTCTCGCGAAGGATGGCGTCGATAGCTGCGAAATCAGGTTTTGTCAGTGACCAGCCGCCTACTTCGTTGATTGGCGCGAGCTGCTCGGAATGACGTGCGCCCCAGAGCGCGATGCCAACGCCTGGCTGGTCAAGTAGCCAGCGAACCGCCAGATGGATCACGCGCTTGCCAAAGTGCTCGCGAGCATATGCATCCAGTTTGCTCGTTGCGTCCAAGTACTCCGCGAAATGAGGCTGCTGAAACTTGGGGTCGCTGTTCTTGCGCATGTCATCTCTCGAAAACTGGCGGTCGGAATGCATAGTGCCGCTTAGCAATCCGCGGCAGAGTGCGCCATAGGTGAGCGTGGTGATGTCGTGGCCGAGGGCGTACGGCAGAACGTCGCGCTCGATTTCGCGTTCGAAGGGATTATAGGGCGGTTGAATTGTGTGTAATGGCGCGACAGCTTCGAAACGCGCCATCTCTTCAGGCGAATGATTGCTCACTCCGATGGCCCGAATCTTACCCTGCTCATATAGTTTGCGAAGAGTGGCGGCTGTCTCCTCGATCGGGACGAGGGGGTCGGGCCAATGCACCTGATACAAATCGATGTAATCCGTTTGAAGGCGCCGGAGCGAATCCTCAAACTCCTGGCGAATGCGTTTGCGAGTGGAGTTCCGCTCGATTCTGCCGTTGGTCCAGTCGATGCCCACTTTCGTGGCCAGAATGACATCCTCGCGGCCACCGTGTTGGCGCAAAGCTTCTCCCACGATTTCTTCGGAGCGCCCCTGACCGTAGATGGGTGCAGTATCGAGCAAATTGATGCCTTGATCGAGCGCCGCATGAATGGTGCGAATGGACACTTTCTCGTCGCTTCCACCCCACATCCAGCCGCCGATGGCCCAGGTGCCGAGCGCGATTCGTGAACTCTGGAGAGTTGTGCCTTTAATGTTAATATATTCCAGCATGCTGTCCTTTCTCGCCGCTTAATTGGAAATCATTCTTTTCTAGCCAAGCCACTGCGGGTTGGCGTAGGTGCCATCGAACCGGTGGCTCGTTTTATAAAGCTCAAACTGCCCGGCTTCCGCAGCCTTTGCTGTTTTTGCCAAAAGAGCTGCAACTTGAGAAGAATTCATCGGTTGGAAACTGCGAGCAGCTTCAAGAGCTTGCTGAAGAATCGGGAGCGAATCGCAGCCCGTGATCACAACGCTAGTGGGAAGATTCATAGCGTAGTGAAGGCACTCCACCGGAGTAGCTGTTTTGCTCTCCAGAATAAAGTGGTCACCCATGGGCTTCATACCGAGCACGCCGATATCGTTCTTGAGCAAGACGGGCAAAACTTTCTTTTCAAAACTGTTGAAGTGCGCGTCCATTACGTTGAGGGGCATCTGAACCGCATTGAACGTGAAGCCGTACTTTGAAGAGGTGGCCAACATTTTCAGGTGAATCTCCGGACTCTTGTGGCCTGTGAAGCCGATGTAACGGATCTTTCCCGCCTTTTGCGCCTCTGACACAGCTTCTAGCGCTCCTCCGGCGGCAAAAATACGGTCTGGGTCGGTGTCGCGAATCACCTCGTGAAATTGGAGGAGGTCAATCCTGTCGGTCTGAAGGCGGCGCAAGGATTCATTGATTTGGCTTGCAGCGGCTGCCTTTGTGCGTCCGTCGATCTTGGACATGAGAAACGCCTTCTGGCGATAGCCGTCGCCTAACGCATTTCCCATGCGGATTTCACTCTCGCCACCGTTGTAGTCCCAGCAGTTGTCGAGAAAATTGACGCCTTCATCGAGGCCCGCGCGGATGATGCGAATGCTTTCCTGAGGATCCGCCTGCTTGCCAAGATGATAGCCACCGAGCCCAATGAGCGAGACTTTCTCTCTGGTGCGGCCCAGCGTTCGATAGGGGATGCCGTTCCTGGATTCTAGTAGCGGGAACTGCTGGTCAGCGTGCGCCAGGAAAATGGAGGCTGCCGCAAACCCGAGGAAACCCCGCCGGGAAATGCTGGCGTCTGCGGCCTCCTGAACTCTCGACACGGAGGCGATATCCGGAAGGAGTGAGTTCTCTGGGCTTGGTTGGTTTTTCTTGCTATCCATGGCGTACCTTTCATTCAGGCAGTTCACTTCTAAAAGAACCAGCCCGATTGCCCGTGAAGTGGCACAGCGTTCCGAGTCCGGACTATTTTTTCCCACGTAGCGAGCGTACGTACGTTACGAGAGAATGAACCTGATCCTCGCTGAGCGAACTCTTGAACGAAGGCATTCCTCCCTTACCGTCGGAAATGATTTGTGCTAGTTGCACATCGGGCAGCTTCTGGACTACTGGTGACCGAAGGTCTGGAACATTCATGCTCTTTCCGACTTCTGAGCCACTTCCGTCTGGACCGTGGCACATGGCGCATTTCGTGCGGAATGTCGCAGTGGCGGCTGCGCTGTCTGGAGCAGGATCAGCTCGCGCAATCGTGGAGACAAACAGCGTGAGGCCAACGAAAAGTATGAGGAGAAATGTGGAGGCAAGTATTACATGTCGTTCAGTCTTGTCTTGTGTCATGGCTCTTCCTTTTCTTGTAATTTTTCCTTTCAACTGTGGACTCTTCTTCAACCAAGCACTCAAGTGCGTGTTAACTTAGACCCAGCTTTGTGATTGGCAGATCTCTTACTCTCTTCCCCGTTGCAGCGAAAACGGCGTTGCAGAACGCCGCAATAAACGGCGGCACCCCCGGCTCACCGACACCCGCCGGCGGAGCGTCACTATCGACGATGTATACGTTCGTCTGGGCAGGCACCTCATTGATTCGGGCTACGGGATAGTCCTGAAAATTCGACTGGTCGATTACACCCTTCGTAGCCGTAATCTCGCCGGTTCGCACCACGCTGGTCCCGAACACCGCGGCACCCTCGAATTGCGCGCGGGTCGCCTCCGGATTTACGACCAAGCCTGCGTCGAGGGCCACATCCACTCGTGGAATTCGCACCTCACCCTGATCATTAACTTCGACTTCAACGACGGTAGCGACGTACGTCAAGAAGCTCTTATGCGCCGCAATCCCGACGCCCGTTCCCTTGCCATGCTTGCGCTTTCCCCACCCGGATTTTTCCGCGACCAACTCCGTGACATGGCGAAGACGTCCGGTTTCCCACGGATAGGCGTCCATCGATGCTCCATAATTCGGGTACTCCACACCTTTGAAATCTATCGTGCGAGGTTGCCCGATCAGATCGAGCAGATAGTCGAGCGGATCGCGCCCAGCCGCATGGGCAAGTTCATCCGTGAAGCATTGAATGCCGAATGCGTGATAGATGTTCGCCACCGAGCGTAACCAGCCGATGCGCACATGGGCTTTCGCGGGCCCATTCTCAATGCGAAGATTTGGCAAATCATAGGGAATATCCGTCCAGCCCTGCTGAAGATGGGCCGCATCGCCGTAGACCGCATTCACGTCAAAGATGGAAGGGATTGGGGGAAAAACGGAGCGTTGCAGCCACGCGGTCGGTTTGCCGTTCGCCCCCAGAGCTGCCTTCATATACATCGAAGCGACGGCGTTGTAGTAGTCGAACTTGATGTCGTCCTCGCGAGTCCAGACTACCTTCACCGGCCGGCCCATTTTTTTGGACAAAACCGCAGCCTCAGCCACATAGTCGGGCTTTGACTTGCGCCCGAATCCCCCGCCGAGCAGCGTCACGTGGCAGATCACGTCTTCCTTCGAGATCCCCAGCTCCTTCGAAACGATGTCTTGCACGGCCTGAGGATTCTGGGTCGGAGCCCACAATGTCGCTTTGCCATCCTTAAATTCGGCGAGGGCAACCAAAGGCTCCATCGCGGCGTGCGCTAGAAGCGGAACGTAGTAGTCCGCCTCATGGACTTTCCCGCCTTTGGCGAACACGGCATCCGCTTCGCCAACATTGCGCACCACTTTGCAAGGATTGTGGGAAGTCGCTCGCAATTCATTCTTGTAGGAATCAGAGTTGTAGGTTTCATTTGGTCCATTATCCCAAATAATGTTCAGCTTCTTGCGGCCTTGAAATGCTGCCCAGGTGTTATCCGCAATGACCGCGATGCCGCCGAGCGGTTGAAACGCGGGTGGCGGCTGGAATGGATCAATCGGAACAATCTGACGCACGCCCGCTACCTTCAGCGGTTCCTTGTCGTCATACGATTTCACTTTGCCACCGAGAACGGGCGGGCGCTCCACGGATGCGTAAACCATCCCGTCCAAGCGAGCATCCATACCGTAAATGGCTTTCCCGGTCACAAGTGCTTCGAGGTCGTAGCTGACTTCTCCCTTGCCTATATACCGCCAAGCGCTCTTTGGTTTGAGCTTCAGCTCTTCTTTTTTGGGCACCGGCAATTTCGCCGCAGCGGTAGCAAGTTCACCGTAACCCGCCCGGCGGTTCGTAGAACGATGAACAACGACATGCAAATCTGTCTCGCACTCCGCCGCAGGAACACCCCACTGCCGAGCCGCCGCTTGAATTAGCATGAATCGCGCGGTCGCTCCCGCCTCACGCATCGCGTCGTAGAACGAGCGAATCGAGTGTGATCCGTCCGTATTCTGGTCACCATAACGTTTGTCGCCAAGGGCCTGCTCGATCTTTACGCGCTTCCAATCCGCGTCCAATTCATCGGCGACAACGAGCGGTAGCGTCGTGCGGCTCGTCGTACCCATCTCCGAGCGATGAGCCACGATCCACACCGTGCCATCCGGGTCGATTCCCAGGTACACGCTGGGATGTAGAGTGGCGTGGTCCGCGTTTGTATGGTGCGGAAGTTTGTCGCCCGACGAAAGCTTGGGGTAATAACGCACGCCAAGCACAAGCGCTCCCGCTGTGATGATGCCTCCTGTCAAAAATCTGCGTCGGCTGACATTTTCAATCCCGTTCATGCGATTTCTCCCGCCGCTGCTTTAATCGCCACGCGAATCCGCTGATACGTTCCGCAGCGGCAGATGTTCCCGGACATGGCCTCATCGATCTGCTTATCGGTCGGCTTCTTATTGCTGTTCAACAGAGCCGCCGCTTGCATCATCTGCCCCACCTGGCAATAGCCACATTGCGGCACGTTGATCTGCATCCAGGCCTTCTGAACTGGATGCAATCCAGTCTTGTCAAGCCCTTCTATCGTCGTGACTTCCTTTCCCGCCGCATTGCTCATGGTTGTTACGCAGGATCGCGTGGCTTGTCCGTTCAAGTGGACCGTGCAGGCACCGCAAAGCCCAACGCCGCATCCGAACTTCGATCCGGTCAGCCCCAAAACGTCGCGCAGGTACCAGAGCAACGGCATTTCCGGTTCACCGCCGAAAGACCGCTCAACTCCGTTCACTTTGAGTTGAATCATTTCCCTGCCCTCGTCCACTAATCGACCCCGGATCACGTCCGCCTATTGCCGTTGGAACCTAGATGCGCACGCTTTTCCATTTGCAGAATCACCGCCGAAAAATCTTGCTCCGGTCCTTCCTCCGATTGCCTCGCATTGATCTCAAAAGCTGCTCCCGCTGCTGGCATTCGTGCGCCAACGGCATTCGCGAGATCGAAGATCAACCCGAAATCTTTGTTCATTAGCCGAATCGGAAATTGCGGGCTGTAGTCGCTCTTCTTTGCTCTTTGCAGTTTGCCGGCATGTGCTGGAGCGACCACTGCAGTCTGGGACAACACTTCCAGCAAACGATTGCGATCAAGACCAGCCTTCTCACCGAGTGCAACGGCTTCGGCAATCGCCTGCATTCCGATTCCCAATAAGGTGTTAACCACAAGCTTCATCGTCGCTCCAGAGCCGCTCGGCCCGAGATAAAAATACTGTTTGGCGATAACGCGAAAGATCGACTCGGCAGAGTCGAAGCGCTCCTTGTCCCCGCCCCCAAACAGGGTCAGCAACCCATTTTCGGCGGTCGGAGTACTCCCTGATATAGTCACGTCAAGGACCTCAACTCCACCCTCTGCCCCCCGTCTCGAGAGTTCCTGCGAGGTTTCTGGATAGACCGTGCTCATGTCGATGACCACCGACCCGCGATGCGCGTGGGCGAACACCCCGTCAGGTCCTCTATAAGTGTCCAGGACAGCTTCATCGCTCGGTAGGCACGACAACACGACATTGCAACTAGAGGAAAGCTCCAAAATGCTCTGCGCGACGTTGCCGCCGTACGGAATTAACTCCTCCGCCTTGGCACGGTTCCGGTCGTACGCTGTCAGCTTGAAGCCAGATTCAAGTAACCTCCGCGCGATCGGCCGCCCCATGTAGCCGATCCCGACAAATCCAAGCCTATCGTTTTCCTGCGTAATTGGTTTCATGATGAATCGCCTTTAGACTGAGCTACGACTTCAACTTCCATCTGAGTCAAAAGCACGTGTTGCACCGTTTCGCGAAGAGAGCCGGGTACTGATACAAAATGTTGATAGCAAGGAGAATGCGGAGCTAAGCAGTGAGGACCTAACCCCCGCCTGGCGAGAGTCGTCTGTCGAATCCCTTGGACACTGTCAGCCTGTTGGAAGCCCAATCGCGTGTGACTGCATTGGTGCTACCCGCTCCACGGTCCTGTAAATCCTTCTGGCTGTTCGACTTCGTCCGCTTGCGGAAGGTCGCTTCTTTTGGACCCTCGACTGCATCTTGTTCCAACCAAGGAGGAAATGGGAGCTCTGAAACCGCCGGCGATTGAAATCGTTCCTTTTGAGAAAGCCGTGGACGCCTACAGCCGGATGACAGCCGGGCTAGCCGAAGCGAAACAGGCGCTGGATTTCCGATTCGGAGATCAAAACCAAATAAAGGAGAAACAAACAATGTCAAAGGAAGCCGCAACCCAGATCAAGGAAAAACCGCGAGCAACGCACGAAATACCAACTGACCTTAACCACGAAGGAGTCACCGAGATCACAACCGCGTTACGTCCACTGTTGGCCGATGCATTCGCACTTTACTTGAAGACCAAGAATTTCCACTGGCACATGACCGGGCAACACTTCCGCGATTATCACCTGCTGCTCGACGAACACTCTGAACAGATCTTCGCTATGACCGATGAAATTGCCGAGCGTGCTCGCAAGATCGGAGGAACGACTTTGCGCTCGATCAGCGATATTTCGCGGCATCAACGCCTGAAGGACAACAACGATGAGAGCGTTGCCCCGAAAGAAATGCTCGCGGAGCTCAGCGCCGACAATCAGGCGCTGACCCGTTATTTCCGTTCTGCACATAATACTTGCGATAAATACAATGACGTCGCGACCGCCAGTTTGATCGAGGTCTGGATTGATCAAACCGAGCGGCGGACGTGGTTCCTGTCGGAGATCGTGCAAGGTCTCTGACACGACTCTATCGGGCCCATCCGACAAAGTTTTCGAAAAGCGTGCGCCTTAATGCTGCAGTTTGGGAAAGAGAAGACCTCTTTCAGGTAAGAAGAAAGAAGTGTGTTCAAAAGGAGTTTGACAGGGCCGACATTGTTAGAGATGTCCGGTTACGGCGTTACTCAGGAGTTAGGATATTCGGTGAGATTACAACCCAATTTTTTTCATCTTCTTATGGGACATTCCAAGATGGTGTGCGAGCTCGTGGAGCACCACGTGACGGATTTCCTGCTCCAGTCGGGCTTTGTCTGACCCGCAGCACATTTCCAGTGCAGGCTGGTAGATCACGATGACGTGCGGGGAACTATTCGAAGCGCGATAACCCTTGGTCCGGCTAGTACCCGAGTAAGTTCCGAATACGAGATTCCCTTCGGCAACTCCCATCCTCTTTTTTTCGGTCTCTGTAGGCCAATCGGTGCGCACCGTCACCGCAACATTGTTCCATTCCCTGTCAAATTCTTCCGGAACCTCGTCTAGGGCCTTTGCCACCATTTCCTGAAACTCCCGTTCCGAATATTTTAGCGGCGTCGCGGGTTCTTGTTGAGTGTCACGAAGCATCCCGTCGAGTTCCCTTGGGCACACTTCCTCTCTGCCGTTTTCTTCAAGCCACTTCTTTGCACGCCTGTTCCACCACCAAAAGAGTCCAGCGAAGAAAGCCAGCACGAATGCGATTAGTAGGAATTTACTCTCGTCGGAGAGGTGAGCGAACATGCCGGTTGTTGCTTCTTGGATCAAACGCATAAAAAGCATGATACTGCAAAGAACCTAGTGCGCTGAGATGTGTGAATAAGAAGCCAACCGGACATGTCCAGTCCTAGGACTCCACTTGTACGGTAAGCGCGTTACTCAGGCCCTTGACATTCGTCCCGGTTCAGCGTGGAAATGTACTTGACCTTGGAACCAGTTCTAACCCTTAGGCTTCTAGCGTGAGTTCCGTTTCCAAAACTCGGCATCTTTACTGCGGCGAATTGGCGCGCCTCTGCGGAGTAAGTGCGGACACCGTCCGTTTCTATGAGCGGCGACGGCTTCTGCCACCAGCGGCGCGAACGTCAGCTGGATACCGCGTATTTCCGCCGGACAGTTTGGCTCGGATGCACACGATAAGAACCGGGCTGTCTATGGGGTTTTCGGTCGGTGAACTGGCGGACATTTTCCGCGAGCGAAATGCCGGGGGTGCTCCTTGCCACCGCGTTCGGAAGCTGGCCGCTGAAAAGTTGGCTCTTCTCGAAGCCAAACTGCGCGATTTGCAGAATTGGCGTCGAGAGTTACGTTCAACGCTGAAGGCGTGGGACCGTCGGCTGTCGAAGACTCCTCGCGGTAAACAGGCTCGATTGCTGGAAACACTCGCTCACCCGAAGAGCCGAACACGATTTCCGTCTCGCGGCATTCGCAAACGGGAGACACCATGAAACTGATTCTTTTACTGGCGTTAAGCATTGCATCTCAATCGACCCAGAATCCGAAGCCGGAGGAGTGTCCGATGCACGCCGCCCATACCCAGATGTGCGAGCGGGGCGAGAAAGGCATGGGTTTTTCGCAGACTGCCACCACACACCATTTCTATCTAAACGAGTCGGGAGGAATCATTCAGGTTGAGGCAAACGAATCCACTGACCTGACCAATCGAGATGACATCAGGATGCACTTGAGGCATATCGCTCACGCGTTTCAAACCGGGGATTTCGACATTCCTATCTTCGTCCACGATGCGGTTCCACCGGGCGTTCCTGAGATGAAACGGTTGCAGAAGCACATCCGCTATGTCTTCGAGGAAACACCGAATGGAGGTCGCGTCGTCATTGCGTCGCCAAATGCGAAGGCGCTCGCGGCGATCCATCGCTTCTTGCAGTTCCAGATTGAAGAGCACCGGACCGGCGACCCAACGGCAGTTCGTTGAGCCGCTTCAAGCCCTGGTATAAGTCGGGTAACCGGACCATTACTTAACCTGCCCGGTTAGCGTTAATCAGGAGTTTGGAAGCTTCGCCGCGTAAATGGTTTCTGCTGAGACGCATCCTTGGCGGCGAGTAAGGCGAACACATTGTGAGGGTTGCCGTCAGCTAGATGGTCATAGCCGCGTGTAACTAGACTGCCTGCGAACGGGCTCCGGGAATCTGAGATTGACAGGAACGAGTGGCTGACGTATGGTCTTGCGCAACCAGAGAAGAGTCCAAATCCAGAATTCCCGCTGGCTTGTGTCACCCCCTGCCTTTCGAGAATTCTGCATGAGTCCTTACTAGAGGGAGAACAAACATTATGAAGAAAAGTCTCTTGTTAGTGCTGCTTGTCCTGGCCTTTAGCATTTCGACGGTCGCGGGGGATGACGATGTCATCACCCTCACCGCCGACCTACATGGCGCGAATGAGGTACCAGCAATCAACTCGAATGCGACGGCCTCGTTCAAAGCCACCATTCACGAGAACGGTTCCATCACTTTCACCGAGACGTTCCAAAACCTCACGAGCAACGCGATCCTTTCTCACATTCACTTCGGAAAAGATCACGTCGCAGGTGGAGTCATGATCTTCCTGTGCGGAGGCGGTGGGCAACCGGCGTGCCCGGCAGCGACTTCAGGAACTTTCTCAGGCAGTATCATTCCGGCCAACGTTACCGGTCCGACGGCCCAGGGCATTACAGCCGGAGACCTGGCCAGCGCTCTGCGTGCCATCCGTCAGGGTGCCGGCTACGTGAATTTGCACTCGGTGAACTTCATGGGCGGAGAAGTTCGCGGACA
>WNFE01003744.1_pt1 | contig 11291 bp, 11 predicted proteins | sample 5400451 | NCBI WGS metagenome assembly WNFE01 (sample SAMN13153344, study PRJNA577476) | soil metagenome | isolation source: 200 cm saprolite under Douglas fir tree site 2 hole 2 | place: USA:California | collected 2015-04-18
AAAACCCCAGCCACGGATTTCACTGATTTTCACGGATCAAAAAACTCATTTTTGCCTTTGCTCTATCCGTGTGATCCGCGGAAATCCATAGCCCAGTTTCTAGAACAGCCGGATCGCCTTGGCCTGCTCAACCGCTGGTACTTTTCTCAGTTCGTCCGGCACTTCCGGGGGCACGCGTCCATCCACGTGGACCACGGCGATCGCTTCGCGCGGCGCGCCGGGCTTCCCATTGCCGACCCGGCGGCCCAGAGAGAAATCCGCGATATTGATCTTGTGCTTGCCCAGAATTGTACCTACCTTCCCGATTACGCCGGGCACGTCACGGTTTCGCATGTAAATGAGACTACGCTCGAGCGGAGCTTCCACATCAATCCCATCCACATGAAGAAGCCGGGGCGTATTCTTGTGCAGGACCGCGCCTTTGACCACATGTTCTTCGTTTGCGGTCTTGAGCAGAACCGAGAGTACGCTGCCGGAGCCGCCGCTTGAGCTCTTTGGCTTGCGCGACTCGTGGATGCGCAGGCCTCGGGCCGAAGCAATCGCGGCCGCATTCACCAGGTTCGCCTTCTCCTCCAACGCCTCATTCAGGATACCCTTCACGGCGGCGTTGCGGATCAACTCCGTCTTCGCGTCCGCGATGTGCCCGGAGTAACGGATCGAGATTTCTTCCAGCGTCCCTTCGCTTACTTGTGCCAGGAACGCCCCCAGCCTCTCTGCCAGGACGATATAAGGCTGCAGTTCAAGATATTCATCGTGCGACACCGAGGGGACGTTCACCGCATTCTGAATGACGCCATCCTTCAGATATTCCTTCACCTGGTGCGCGATCTGGTAGCCGACGGCCTCCTGGGCTTCGTAGGTGGAGCCCGCGATGTGGGGCGTCAGAATCGCGTTCTCGATAGCCGTCAGCGGCGAGTTTTTCAGCGGCTCCTCGGTAAAAACGTCCAGCGCCGCCCCGGCCACGCGTCCCTGCTTCAGGGCCTGAGCCAGCGCGGTTTCATCGATCAGTTCGCCCCGTGCGCAGTTGACCAGCCTCACGCCCGGTTTCATTTTCTTTATGGAAGCCGCGTTGATCATGCCGGCGGTTTGCGGCGTGAGCCCCACGTGCAGGCTCAGGTAGTCGGAAGCGGCGTAGACCTCTTCGAGCTTCGCCATGCGGATGCCCTGTTCCTTTGCCACCGCAGTAGAGACGAAAGGATCGTGCGCGACCACTTCCATCCCGAAGACTCGCGCCCGCTTCGCGACTTCCATTCCGACTCTTCCCAGGCCCACGATGCCCACTGTCTTGCCTTTGAGTTCGGTGCCCTGAAGGGATTTCTTTTCCCACTTCCCGGCATGCATCAGTTCATTGGCGCGGCCGATATGGCGGGCCATGGCCAACATCAAGGCCAGGGTGTGCTCCGCCACGGCAATGGCGTTGGCGCCGGGCGTGTTCATCACCGCGATGCCTTTGCGGGTGGCGGCATCAAGGTCAATGTTGTCAACGCCAACGCCTGCGCGTCCGATTACCCGCAGCTTGTGCGCATGTTCCAGAAGCTCGGCGTTTACCTGCACGGCCGAGCGCACGATGAGCGCATCTGCCGATACCAGTTGTGCGGCCAGCTTGCCGTCGAGTTGATCGGATGTGACCACGGTCCAGCGCGGCTCGCGCAAGAGATCCACTGCGGATGACGAAATTTTCTCTGCCACTACGACTTTCATGATTTGGGTTCGATCTCCAAGAATACGTGGGGTTGTGTTTCGGTGCTACAGCCAAACCAGCCTGTTTTTGGCATGCAAAATCTTTACCAGAACGTGACACGTCGTTGACACACCGTCCATAGGCCGACTTGTAACCTTGAAGCTAGAAATTCAAACACTATCTCGCGTGAGGATCATCATGAAAATCCTCCTTTTTCTGACGACAATCGTTCTGCTGGCCCTGTTTGTTCTCGGATGCGGCGGCTACAGTTCCAGTTCAGGCTCGGGTTCAATGGCGGCTGGAGCTCCAAGCATTGCGGCTCCGCTGGTCCCCAACACGGCAACCGCCGGCAGCGCTGCGTTTACATTGACCGTCAATGGCAGCGGGTTTGTGAGCGGGTCCGTAATTTATTGGAATTCTACGGCGCACATGACCCAATTCATGACCAGCGGCCAACTCACCACACCGGTCACAGCTGCGGAAGTTGCCACTGCCGGCACCATACCCGTTTACGTGCGTAACCCGGGCGGAACGGGAATCTACATGAATCAGACCGGTCAGAATTCCAACACCGTGAACTTTACGGTGCAGTAAATACGGTGCCGTAAATCGCCGTGGCGTTCAGGCGCCAACCGGCTGCCGCTTCTCCGCCAGACTGCGCGCGTACACTTCCTGCGCTGACCGCACGGCCGCGACATATTCCACCGGCTTTCCGGTGACGCTGGCGAGCACGTGCTCGAGGGCGGCCAGAATTCCAATGGTGTCGAGATAGTCGTAGTAGCCCAGGTGCGCGATGCGGAACAGCTTGCCCTTCATCTCGCCCTGGCCGTTGGCCACCACCGCCGCGAATGATTCGCGGAATTCCTTCACAATCGCGCTGGAATCAACTCCGGCCGGTGACTGAATTGCCGTGAGCGCCGCCGCCGGCGCGGACGCTGCGAACAATCTCAGCCCGAGTGCTTGTGCGCCCGCGCGGGTCATCTCAGCCGCTAATTCGGCGTTGTTGACCAATGCTTCGCGCCCAGCAGCAAGATCGCCTTTTCCCATTTGCCGGACGAAATCGAGCGCGGCGCCCAGCGCGGCGAACAGCGAGGTTGCAGGAGTATAGGCGGACTCGCCCTTGGCCGCAGCCTTGCGTTCTTTACGGAAGTCGAAGTAGTAGCGCGGAGACTTGGCCGTCTCCATGCGTTTCCATGCCCGCTCGCTCACGGCGCAATAAGCCAGTCCCGGTGGGATCATCAGCGCCTTTTGCGAACCGCCGATGATGATGTCGATGCCCCAGCCGTCCACGTCGAAGTGGGTCGTGCCCAGGCCGGTGATGGCGTCCACCACGAGCAGGGTGTCGTCGCCCTGGGCGCGGACCAGCTCTGCGATTCCCCTGACGTCATGGCGCGCACCGGTAGAACTCTCCGTCGCCTGCACATAAACTACGCGCATGTTGGGAGTCAGCTTCTGGCGGACTTCATCGAGTGAAACCGTCTCGCCATAAGGTGCGCTGATCATTTCGACGGCGCAGCCAAAAGCCTTGGCCAGATCGCGCCAGCGTTCGCCAAACTTGCCGGCTGTGAGCACCAGAACCTTGTCGCCGGGCGAGGTGAGGTTTGAGACGGAGCCTTCCATCACGCCGGTGCCGGAAGAAGCCAGCACCAGAACGTCGTTCCGCGTGCCGATGAAATCCTTCATGTCGGCCAGTACCCGCGTGTACAGAGTGCGGAAGTCGGCAGTGCGGTGGTGCATGGCGAAGGAAGCCATAGCGGTCTGTGCCGCTGGAAGTATGGGTGTCGGGCCTGGGGTGAACAAACGGTTCTTAAGCAGCATTTACTGAGGAGTCCTTTGTTACGAAGATCATTCTAGTTTACCGAATCAGGCGAATTTGCGCATTCAGGAGGCCCCTTGCGCGACGTATTGTAGAGACGCAGCTCGCTACGTTTCCCGCCACGACCAAGACGTGGCAAGCCACGTCTCTACAACCGGGGCGCAGTGCAGACGCGGCGCTATAATCCCTCCATGAGCCTCCCGGAGCAGATCCAGCAAGACATTGTTGCCGCCATGAAGGCGCGCGACGAGCACCGCCTGTCCACTCTCCGCATGGTCAAGGCCGCGCTCAAGAACCGCGAGATCGAAAAGATGGCGCCGCTCGACGACAAAGAAGCGCAGCAGGTTCTCACCACGCTGATCAAACAGCGTAAGGATTCAGTCGAGCAATTCACCAAGGGCGGCCGCCAGGAAATGGCCGACAAAGAAGCCGCCGAAATCACCCTGATCGAAACCTACATGCCCAAGGCCGCGAGCGAGGATCAGGTTGTTGCCGGGGTGAGGGCGGTGGTCGCCGAAATGGGCGCGCCTACGATGAAAGAGATGGGCGCGGTAATGAAGAATGTGATGGCGCGATTCGCGGGTGCGGGAATTCGCGTGGATGGGAAGCAGGTTAGCAATGCGGTGAAGAGGGAGTTGGCGGTGAAATAGTCTGAGCTCATTTCATAAACACGCCGTGGAGCGTTACTGGTGAAATCGCGACATTTCACCAGTAAGCGCGACGGAAGCGAGAGAGCAAACAAGTCGGCCATCCGGCGCTTCCGTGCCCCTCACCCCGCTCGCACTCGGCCTTACCGTACCCATCCGATCCGCTGAACGCTTCAGTTTTAAGACTGAACGCCGGAGCTCTTCATGTCCTGCTGAGCCTCGGTCTCGCCCCTCTTGGATTCAGACTTCTGATCTGCGGTCGGATCCAGCGCCTGAATCGCCTTTCCCAGGCTCATGCTCTTATTGCCGGTTCCGGCTGGGCACTTCGAAGTGCTGAGAGGGGCTGCGCCAGTCATGTCAGACCTCAGGCAATCGAAGCTGATCCCGAGGTTCTTGCTGACGTGCGCGGCAGCCACACACTGACCCAGGTTCTTGAATCCAGTACACGCCTGAGAGGGGGACATTCTGGTGAGCGACTGAATTTTGTCGCCGATCGCCGGATTTTTGCTGAGGATGCCATCTACGCTCATCTTGTGGGTTGAGGCAGAGCTGTTGGTGTTTGCGCTTCCTGAGTTGCCGTGATTGTCCAATCCCGTGGCATGTCCCGTAGCTGCGCCCATACCCATCCCACCGCCAGCGGTGCCGCCGTTATGCCCATGTTGCGCAAGAGCGGCCGTCGCGTACAAAACAATCGCAAGAGTAAGCATTGCAATTCGTGTCATCTTCATTTGAGTTGACATTTGAGTTGACCTCGTGAGTTGAGTTTTCACCTGTCCCAAAAAGCCCATTACTGGCGTGCGCTCCTGCGGAGCAGATGTCCTACATTTAGACCAAGCGAAAACGAAACTGAATTCAAATCGTAGTGAACGCTGTGCGTATATCCCAATTCGGCGTCGAGATACGGCGTAAGACTGGCATTCAGCCACGTCGAGAAGCCGTTGTCGCGGGCAATGTCCGCGGTCCCAGTCGTTTGCTGGCTGACCTGAAAATTTCTCCCATGTGTAGCGCCAGCTCCGTTCCCGGTTGGCACCTTGCTTATCCGGCTGAAAACCGTTTGGTTTCCGAAGGGCAGAATGTCATATGCCGCGCCGCCTATGCTGAGTGACTTCCACACATTCACTTCCGCGCCTCCACGAAAATGAGTGTTAAGGCCGAGAGTTGTGTAAGGACGCACGAAGAGCCGCGAGTCAGAAGTGGTGTTGGAAAAACCGGCTTCCAGGAAAGGCGTTATCTGTGAGAACGTACGGTCGAAACGGTTGGTCCAGTCAAAGGTTGCACGTCCCGTGCTCAGGCCGAGCTTGCTGTCTCCCAGCGGGGCCGACCCGGTCACGACCGAAGCGAAATTAACTGCGGGATGCAGATACTTCCACCGCAGGTCCACGGAAGGATTACCAACGCCGCTGCCGGATGTGGCGCCCGTAGTCGAACTGGACGCGTTCACAAAATAAACCGGCACCCCCAGATCAATGCCGAAGTGCTCGGTGAATGTGTATCCAATGTTGGAGTCGAGTTCGTACACTTGTCCAGCGGAGTTCGTGGTACCACCGAACTCCACGTACGAAGTGAGACCGGTATCTTGCGCAGGCGGCTTAGCCTGGGCAAAAGCCGATGCAGCCAGAAAAATGGTGACGATCAAAACTGTGAAACAGGAGATCAGACGACTACTCATCTTTGGTTCGCGCCCCTTGTCTTGTAATGTTAGAACCCATTTCGCCAGGAAAAGTTGGTAACCGTTACTGCCGTAGAAGCGCCCACGCGCAAGCCTTTCCGGCTCCTTAGGGTGCTTCTAAGATGCATCCTCTACGCCGTTCGCGAGTGGCGCAAGTAACCGAGGTACAATCAGCAACTTACATTTCGCCGGATGCGGGGAAGTGGGCGGAAGGTCTGGAAGTTATTGCAGGGAGTAATGAAGAAATTTCCACTGCAGAAGTCGCTTCTTGTTCAGGTCTGGAGGCTGCAAGCATCACCCGGTTTTTGGCTGATCGCACCTCGTCTTCGTAGTTGCAGGCGATTAGACCAGCTATCCCGAATCACCGTTTACGATATCGTTTCTAAGCCTGTGTTGCAGGAGAATCACCGACTCCTCTGCAGCTCCCGATACGCTTCGCTTTTTGAGACCCCCATCTCCTTGGCGATTCTCTTCAGCGCCGCCTTCTCATCCAGCTTTTCTTCCGCCATGATTTGCTCGAGCCGCTGACGCACACTCACACCAGCCGCCGCTTTCCTCTCCGTCTCTTCCCCTTTGCCGATCAGGAGAGTGATCTCGCCCTTGATGTCGCCCCGCGCATTCAATGCTTCCAGGATTTCGCCGGCACGGCCGCGCAGGAATTCTTCATGAATCTTGGTGACTTCTCGCGCGATCACAACGTGGCGCTCTCCCCCTAAAATCTCGACCACATCCTCGACGGCTTCTTTCACCCGATGCGGCGCTTCGTAGAAGACCTGAGTCCGAGGCGAAGCCTTAATGCTCTCCAGCATCTGCCGCCGCTGTCCGCTTTTCGGCGGAAGAAATCCGCTGAAGCGAAACGAGTCGGTGGGCAGGCCGCTAGCAACCAGCGCCGCTAGAAAGGCCGATGCCCCCGGAATTGGCACGACGGGAATATGGTGACGGATGGCGAGCGAAATCAGGCGAAATCCGGGATCGGAGATGCCCGGCATACCGGCGTCCGTGACCAGGGCGACTCGCGCTCCGCCTTCCAGGTCGAGCACCAGTTCCGCGGACCGGGTCATCTCATTTTGTTCGTGATAACTCGCCGTCCGAGTCGTGATGCCGTAGTGGTTGAGCAATTTTTGTGTCTGGCGGGTGTCTTCACAGGCGATCAGGTCGGCTTCTTTGAGCACGCGCACCGCACGCAATGTGATGTCTTCCAGGTTGCCAATGGGTGTCGCCACCAGATAGAGACCCGGCGCCAGAGTGCCCTTCGGATTCGCGACAGTGCCGTCGGCCGCTTTCATGAGGGCGAGTTTAACATCGGGCGCCGTAGCCGGCTGCCGTGACTATGCCGGCGCTGTAGCCGTGCAGTTTGGTGAATGCATTCTCAGCCATTGTCATTCCGAGCCGGTTTATCGGCGGGGGATTTGCTTCTGCTATCAAAACAGCAGATTCCTCGCGCGATGCCGCGCTTCGGAATGACAATTTTGAATGAGTCATTGATGCTGCACCACTACCATGCCCTCCGGTTCATTGACGTGGTTGGGCACAAACCCTAGAATCAAGTACATAGCTTTCAGCTCTCAGCTTTAGCCTAAAGGGCGCGCTCTGAAAGCTGAGAGTGACAGCTTTGAAGCCTCACCCGCGTTTGAGGAGCGTCTCAGGAAGTCCATGCCACTTTACGAATACGAGTGTAAGAAGTGCCGTCATCGTTTTGAGAAAATCCAGAAATTTTCCGATCCCCATGTGAAGAAATGCCCGGAGTGTGGAGGGCCGATCGAGCAAGTGATCTCTGCGCCCGCGGTCCAGTTTAAGGGCTCGGGATGGTACGTTACCGATTACGCCAAGAAGTCCTCTGCACCTTCTTCCTCTTCTAATTCTTCGAATGGGGATTCCTCCTCGAAGAAAGAAAGCAAATCGAAGTCGGAAGATTCCTCGAAGTCAGAGAGTTCTTCGAAATCGGAAAACTCCCAAAAGTCTGAAAGCTCGAAGAAGTCAGAAGATTCTTCCCGGAAGAGCGAGAAGAAGTAAGCCTGCCGCTTGCCTGCGTTTCGACCGGGAAACGGCCTCGATGGGCCAGGCGCGTTCCGCTCGTGCTCACCGCCATCTCAAGCTATAGCCCAGCGACGCCAGAATCTGGTTCTCGAACTCGTATTCCAGGACGAAAGTAAAGCTGTCGCCCTGATCTTCCCAGGAGGCGGCATATTGGGTGACGTCCCGGCTGTAGACAGAATACGCGGCCGCGTAACGGACATTGCAAGGTTGCGGGCACGCGATCATGCCGGTGGGGTTGTCCCGATCCAGGCCGGTGGCGGCCAGCAACACGCTGGAGGACACGTCTGGCTTGGCGCCTACCCGGAGCTGGTGAGGCTGAACCTTGAGCGCACGCGCGTCTCCGGGACGGATGTCCGCCGGTGCGCCAGAGAACGACCGCTCCAGGGGATTCAGGTCGACTTCCTGGGCCAGAGTCTCCTGGGCTGCCTTCCAGATTGTCCAGAGTTCGGTGTCGGAATGGTGGGTCTGGTTAACAAAACCCACAGGCAGAGCCTGCGGCTGGCTCCTACAGCCCACCAGGGCCACCCCTAGCACAAGCATCCACAGATTACGCCGCATAGCTCGCCTGGTTTTGTACGATTTGGCTGAGTAACTAGCCCAAGAGAGACCATCGGCTGCTCGATCCTTTGTCTCCAGTAGGTTGACTCGATGAATCGTTTCGGGAGGGGGCGCATCTAACTAGTCGTTATAACGAGGATTCCACTATGATCACGATCCGACGCAGTAACGAGCGTGGCGGAGGCGACTTCGGCTGGCTCAAGACTCACCACTCGTTCTCCTTTGACACGTACCACGACCCACGCTTCATGGGATTCCGCTCCCTGCGCGTGATAAACGAAGACTGGGTGCAGGCAGGCCATGGTTTCCCCATGCATCCGCACCGCGACATGGAGATCATCACCTACCTGCTGGAAGGCGCTCTCGAGCACAAAGACAGCATGGGGAATGGGTCGACCATTCGCCCCGGCGATGGACAGCGCATGAGCGCGGGTACCGGAGTGCGGCACAGCGAAGCCAACGCGTCCGAGACCGAAGCGGCTCATCTGCTGCAAATCTGGATACTTCCCGACCGGAGCGGTCACAAACCAGGCTATGAACAGAAGTCCTTCCCGGAAGCCGAAAAACGGGGACAGTTCCGCCTGATCGCCGGCCCCGATGGCAAAGACGGCTCAGTAACGATTCATCAGGACGCCAGGCTGTATGTTTCCCTGCTCGAGCCTGGGCAGGAAGTTAAGTTCGAACTGAGCTCGGGCCGCTACGCTTGGCTGCAAGTGGCAAAAGGCGCGGTCGAGCTGAACGGCAAGAGTCTCACCCAGGGCGACGGCGCCGCAGTCACTGAAGAGCAACAGCTGGTCGTGAAAGGTGCCAGCGATGCCGAGGTCCTGCTGTTCGATCTGGCATAGACACCTTCTCGTGTGGGGCGGACACTGCCTTCGACTTCGCTCAGGGCAGGGTTGTCCGCCGCTTTTGACTTCACTTTTGATTTTAGGACTTATGGTTGCCGTGTAGGCGAAAAGCCGCGAACAGTCCTCGTCAGTCTAGATCCAGATCAAAGGCGGCGGACAGGAGTGTCCGCCCCACACATTCAGGGGCTGTCTCCAACATTACCGGCGGCGGTTGCCCCATGGCCGCTTGCTGTGCTAACTTCGCCGATCAATTGTCCTGTGCGCTTCCTCTTCCACCACGAAAAGTCTTCCCGGCCACTGCCAGAGCCTGTGCAGGCCGAGGTTCCGGAACTCCGGCAGGCCGAGCTGGCTGCCGCCTATTACGGTGAGCGGCAGGGAGGCGACCGCTACGATTTCGTTCGGGTGAGTCCGACACGGGTGTTATTCGGCTTGCTGGATATAGCGGGGCGCATTGAAGAAAACGGGGCCATTATTTCGGCGGCCCAGCACACCTTCCGCACGCGTTCCCCGGAGCTATTCTCTGCTGTCGACGTGAATGAAGCCGACGCCATGGCGGAACTTTGCCTCGAACTTAACCGGGCTATTATGGCGGCGGAGGGCGGCATCCGTTCCTGCCCCGCCTTTGCCGGCTGCTACAACGAGGATGTGGGTACCATCTGCTACTTCAATGCTGGCCACACTCCGGGCTTGCTCAGGGACACAATCGGCATCACCGAGCTTCCGGCCACCGGTTTGCCCCTCGGACTTTTCTCTCACGCCACCTGCGAGGCGCCCTTGGTCGCGTTACCCCCTGGCGCAGCGCTTTTGCTGGTTTCTCGAGGATTGCTGGAGGGCCGGCGAAGGCGCGAGGAATTTGGACTCGACCGCGTAAAAAGCGGCCTGCAACAGGCGACCGGCGAAACCGCGAAAGAACTGTGCGTTACCGCCATCGACGGGGTGCAGCAGTTCATGCGCAAGCCGCCCGTCCACAATGACGTGACCGCCCTGGCCCTGGTTCGGACGAATAATAATGTTCGGACCGCCAATTCCAAACATAGCGGCTAGGGCTTCTGCCCCGCCATGCACGAGCGGGACGCTCGCGCCTACATTCGCCTCGATTTCTTCTTGCTCACAGGCCTTGCGGTCGGCTCTGGTTTTTCTGGCGCCAGCTCATCCGCGGTCACGAAAATCGGTTCAATGTCGGTGGGAATCCCACTCAAACGGTCGAAGGCTTTTTTCAATACCGGACGCAGGACTCCCATCTCGTCCAGCAGTTTCTTCGCACCCGCATAGTCGCCTTGCGCTTCGAGCGTCAGCAGATCGTGGTCCAGGTCGCGCACGCCGGCTCTGAATTTCCCCAAATCAAGCGCAAAAGTCCCGTCCGCCTGCTGGGCAAAAGCCCCCTTATCCATGAGGTAATTGAACTGGATCGCCATGCCTTTGCCATGAGCCTCGCTCAATCCAAAGCGGAGGCTGCGGAACATGGACGCCATGTAAGTCGTGTACAGCTGACGCTGGGCCGCTTCATCGGAAGGCAACATGTTGGACAATTTCATTTCCGTAGCGTGGTCCATCATGTACTGGAGCGCGAACAGGCCGGTGATATCGGCCTTGGCTTCTTCGATCGCGCTATGGACCTCTTTCAATTCATTCCGCACCGTCGTGTCCCGCCCGTCCACTTTGATCTGGTGCGGGCCCAGCCCATGCATCAGTTCATGAGCCACGATATGGGTAAAGAACGATTCGAAATTCACGTCCACCCGGGCTGATGGAGAGAGCATCCGGCGGGCAATCGGCAGCAACACGCTGCGAAACTTGGCCTCCTGCACGTTCTTGAGCATGACGCGCTTGCTGCCCTTCTGCTGTACTACCCGCTCGTCGTTGGGCAGATTGTATGCTGCGGTGGCGACTCCGCGATTGCCATCGCCGGCGGAGAGAATCTCATCCACTACGCGAATTGGCGCGGCTGCTCCCAGTTTGGGGTTTCGATACTGGGGATCGATCGGGAGATTGTCTTCGATCTCCTGGAGGTGCGCGCCGAAAGCCGAGAGCTTTG
>WNFE01016791.1_pt1 | contig 11291 bp, 7 predicted proteins | sample 5400451 | NCBI WGS metagenome assembly WNFE01 (sample SAMN13153344, study PRJNA577476) | soil metagenome | isolation source: 200 cm saprolite under Douglas fir tree site 2 hole 2 | place: USA:California | collected 2015-04-18
CCTTTGTAGGTGAGCAAGATGTGCCCGCTCGTGGCGTCCCACACCTGCACGGTCCCGTCAGCGCTGGCCGAGGCGATGTGCTTGCCATCGGGCGACCAGGCCACGCTGTTCACAACATCCTTATGCCCTTTGTAGGTGAGCAAGATGTGCCCGCTCGTGGCGTCCCACACCTGCACGGTCCCGTCAGCGCTGGCCGAGGCGATGTGCTTGCCATCGGGCGACCAGGCCACACTGGACACAGCAGCAGTATGCCCTTGATAGCTATAGGGCAGCGGGAGTGGTAGGGTGATCACTCGCGTTTGTACTTGAGGCTTCCCTCGCAATAGCAATGCACTCACTCCGAGAGCAGCCACGGTCAACCCTCCTCCTGCCAGGCCCACCAACACGGTCCGCCGTGTATAACGCTTGCGCTGCAATGCCTCCTGCTGCTGGCGTTCAGTTGACTGGCAGGCCTGCCAATAGCTTTTTAGCGCTGTTCGAGCTGCAGTGCCAGGTTGCTGTAATGCGTCTATCGCTTCCTGTATGAGATCCTTTCCACAGGTGTCTCCAGCCTGCTCGAAAAGTCGGAGGGCCTCCTTAAAACTCTTCGACGCAGCCTCTCGCTTAGTACGCGCTTGCTGCATATTGCCCGTCGTAGTCAACCATCCTGCGCTCACGTAGTCGAAGCGCCCCTGTTCATAATCACGCACTGCAAGTGAAGCTGGTGTAAGCTTCAGTATTTTATCGTAGGTTACCTGTAGTAGTGCGCTGATCTGATTAGGCATGGCCTCTTGGATGACCTGCATCCAGTCCGCCATGCCCTGTTTTTCGTCGCAGGCAATTGTGTGATAATACCTCTCCGGCGATTGCGGTGATACCTGTTTAAAATACTCTAATGCCAGATTATGATAGAAGTTCCATTTTTCAGGTCCTTCATTTTGCAGCTTTTCGGCCTGTACCTCACGTAGCAGTTCGTGGAACGCATAGCGATAATTTCCCAGGGATTCGATGTATGGATAGCGGATAAGTTTATCAAACCACTTTGGCCCTTCTTGCTCTGAAAGCAACTCGCCTTGCTCTGAACGTAAATCGTGAAATACTGCTTGTAATAAGGGCAAGTTGAAAGTGCGAAGGAGTACTCCATAGCGGGTTAACTCACGATAGGGCCAGTCGAGGCGTTCCAGTATGCGTTCGTTAACGAATTTTATCGACGCACGTTCATTGAACTTTTCCTGCAGTGCAGGGAAGTCTTTCTCGCTAAGAGGCTCTTTCCCCTGCTTCTGCAGTTCCTGGCAGATCGTGCCGATTATCGAAACAGAGAGCGCATGACCATGCGTGATGTCAAAGACACGCTGGTGGATCTCGGGTTTTTCCATCCCCATGAGCTTGAGGTATGCGTCTACAGCCTCCTTATCCAGCATCGGTAGATCAAGGTAATATATATCTTGGTCGTCGAGAACATCTAATTGAAGCTGCACACGGCTGGCGATTACAACGAAACACTGTCGATGTTTGCGCCGCATACGACGATGCAAATCTGGAATAAGTTCATTCATCACCCACTGGCCAACCTCTACACCTTCTGGCTCGTTAAACCATTCACAGGTATCGAGCATAATAACCAGTTGGTTCGGTTCAAACGTGTCCATCAGCGCGTAGAATGCTTCTGTTATCAGTTCTCGCACCTGGTGACGTATTTCCTGCTTAGCCTTGCGTATTTCGTGCGCGGCAACTTCTTCAACCTCACGGGTATGAGGTTGCGTTTCGTGCTGGCTATCATCAGAACCCTCTTGCTTTTCCAGGTTCGTCGGTATGCCAAGCTGCTCGAGTAGGTCACGCTCCTGCTTCAGGACATCCTTGAATGCGGATATCTGTTGTGTGTTGCAATAGGGCTCAACCTCCTCTGCCAGCGTTTCTAGAAGCTGCAACTTATCGGTTCGCAGCGGACCTTCATCAAAATTAAGTGGAATGACCCACATATCAAGGATGTTTCGGGTATATTCATCAAGGTGATCAAGAAGTGTACTTTTGCCAATACCTGCCAATCCAGTGATAATGAGTACCCACGGAGTCTCTCGAGTGAGGAATTCTTTGTATAATTGTTGTTCTTTCTCGCGCCCAACAAATAGATCCTGCGACATGCTACCTCCAAGTCAGACCTATTAATGGTGGCCTATTCAAATGCTACAAACAGGCGCTTCAATGTTGTATCGCTGGCCGCCTCATCCAGGGCGCGAAGATATTCGGCTTTTCCTTGAGCCTCCTGCTCCCAATATGATTTATTCTTTTTTTTATCACTGATGAGATAATAGGCAAGCATGTGATAATACCAGTCTGGTGAGTATGATGCTTCTTCGGACAACTTCGATATTGCACGCTTGTGATAGTCTAGCCATTTTTTCGGCTCTTGTGCAAAAATAGACTTGACCAGAATCAGACGCAGCAGTTCTTGCAAAGCAAAGCGTTGTTTTCTTGGAAGCTCATCTATGTAAGGGTAATGAGTAAATCGATAAAACAGCTCGTGCGCTTCTTCTGAGAATAGATCAGGGAAGACTGCCTGCAATAAGGGTAGATCGAAACTGCGTAAGAGTACTCCATAGCGGGTCAATTCCTTAAAAGGTGGGTTCAAGCGTTTCAGTATTCGTTCTTCAATAAATTTGTTCAATGCAAGCTGATTGAACTCTTCTTGTAATGCAGAAAGGTCTGATGGCTTTTCTCCCGGCTTCTGCCACATACCACCGATAATCGAAACGCAAAGGGCATTGCCACGAGTGATCTCATAGACACACTCACGCATCTCGGACTTCTCCATGCCGACGTTCTTTAGATATTCGTCTACTGCGCCCTTATCTAAGGTGAGAAGGTCAAGGTATTGTATATCTTGCTCATCCAGGGCATCTAATTGAGGCTGCACACGGCTGGCGATTACAACGAAACACTGTCGATGTCTACCTCTCATATGACGATGCAAGCCTGGAATAAGTACATCCATCACCCACTTGCCGACTTCTACACCTGCTGGTTCACTCAGCCATTCACAGGCATCGAGCATAATAACCAGTTGGTTCTGACTAGACGTATCCATCAACCCAAACGTATCTATCATCCCGTAGAATGCTTCTGTCACCATTTCCTGTACTTGATGATGTATATCTTGCCTGGAAACGTCTTTGGCCGCACCGATGTCCAATTTCACCCCCTCTACCTTCGCTGCATCACCCAAACGAAGAGTCTGGCTTATCCGCGTGATTCTGCTGCTTTTACTGTTCAGGAGTTTGTGTCGCCCCTCCTCTAACTTGTTCCTGAACTCGTTGAACTCTCGTAGGTTGCAGGAATCTTTAACCTGGTCTGCAAGGTCTCTCAGAAGCGTTAAGGGATCAGTTTGCAGCGTTTCCGCAGTAAAATCGAGTTCGACCACAAGGATATTAGATGGAGTTTGCTCAGACAGGTGGCGCAAAAGTCTGCTTTTGCCACTGCCTATGCGTCCGGCGATAACCATCACCCAGGGAGTTCCTCGAATGAGAAATTCCTGATACAGTTCTTGCTCGCGCTCACGTCCAACGAATAGATTCAGTAACATGGTAGGCTCCTCCCGCAGCGCGGACTATTCTATATGTATCCATTACCGTACATTTGAAGAATATAGATCTGTCTACAAATTATTCTCTTGGAGACATGGTCCTCTCTCTTCCTCTTTCCTAACCAGGATCTATGTCCATGGAGACATCCAAGAATGTTGCTTCATCTCCTCCTATGATTATCTGCTCGCCTCGACCAGACTTATTGGTTATATGGGTCTTTTCAACCTTGGCTTTCGATCCAACTTTGATGCGTTGAATCGGGCCTGAGTGAAGTATCACGCTGAGTGTTTCGGCAAAATTTGGGTCAGCCTGTAACAAGGGAAGGAGCATTTCCTTGAAGACATTGCCATATAATTGAGGGTCATCTGCAAAATTCTGTAATGCTTTGTTTGCCCTGCCGCCATCGTCTTTTTTTGCAAAGCGATCCCGCACAACTTCATAGAGGTGTTTGCTTTTTTCGTAGGCATCTTCGCCAAATTTAGTGGCGATAGATTCACCTGCTTTGCTGAAGAGAGAAGCTAATATCGCTACGACCTGGGTGGCAACTGTGGTAAGTGTGATCGGGTCCATGATGATCTCATTCCTGCTCTCGAACTATAAAGGAGCTTATAGAGGTTAGAGCTGTGTAATACCAAATCCGGTTAATCACTGTTAAAACGCGGACAGCCTGATTTTTTCGAGTACAGGATCTCTGACAAGTTTACGGTGAAGTTCATGACGAACTACTTAGCAGGATTTGAGATAACTACATTGCCGCTGTTTTGGTACCTATCAATATTCTATATTCTATTGCCTCATCTGTCAACAAATGTTGTAGTTGGCGCTTAATGAATCCTCTCGATCACCAGCAATCCCGTCTCGCTCTCTGTCCCCACGACCCCCGGCACGCTCTGACTCACGCTCGTCCGCATGCAAAAAGGCGGATCGTCCGGCAGGCCGCCCTCTATAACTGAGCGTGCCGAATTGCAGTAATCAAGCACTTTAGGTGGCCCATACGCCTCGTAGAGCGCCATAGCTGCCAGGACACTCTCATCGAGATGTGGGGGTTTCTCTGACCCGTGCTGCCTTTGCAGTTCCAGGGCGAGATACCCTGCGCACACCGCATCGTCGAGCGCAAAATAATTGAGTTCACCCGAGCATACGAGGCTGATATTGCTCTCGTGCTCCCGGGCGAGCGCCAGCGCCCTTGCTGTCACTGCCCCTGCATTATAGAAGCATCCCGCCAGTATTGTGGAACCTTCTGGACAGGCATAGAAAGCGCGTGTCCCATTGGTTGTCGTCAGAATCAGCTCCCGCCCGCTCAAATCAACATGGGAGAACTGGACGGGCGAGTTCCCGTAATCAAACCCCGGAAGCGGCTGGACGTTGCGTTCGCCGCACAATAGCCGTCCTGGGATCTTCTGTGCAGCTTCCTGCGCCTGCTCAACAGTTCCGGCTACGAAGACGCGTGCCGCGCCCTGGTCGAACATGACAGCAAGCGTTGTAGTAGCGCGAATGACATCTATCACGATGTAGATGTCATTCGTACTTGTTTCAGGCGCAACAATCGCAGAGGGCGTAAAGAAGACGTTCAAATACAAATTATTTTCCTGACTTCTTCTTCCTCTCCATCTCCCTCAACTCTACTCTTCTGATCTTGCCTGAAATCGTCTTGGGCAAATTATCTACGAACTCGACCTCGCGTGGGTATTTATAGGGGGCCGTCACACGCTTGACATGCTCCTGCAATTCGCTTGCCAGTTCTGGCGACCGTGTATAGCCAGGTGCGAGAATGACGTACGCTTTAACGATTTCACCACGCATCTCATCGGGGCTGGCCACCACCGCCGACTCGGCAACGGCAGGGTGCTCCTTCAATGCGCTCTCCACCTCGAAAGGCCCGATACGATAGCCCGCGCTGATAATCACATCATCGGCTCGTCCCACAAACCAGAAGTAGCCATCTTCGTCCTTGTAGGCACGGTCGCCGGTGATGTACCAGTCACCGCGAATGCAGGCGCTGGTCGCATCCGGGTTGCGCCAGTATTCCTTAAACAACCATATTGGACGCTGCGGCTTGACACACTCACATCGAAGCCGGGCGACGGTTTGCCCATCGAACCTGGTTTCACCTCTAAGGGCGGGAAGTTGGCGCATAGTATTACCGTCTCTGTCTGTCCATAGCCGTCGCGGATGGTCATGCCCGTTACATCTCGCCAGATTTTGATGACTTCGGGGTTGAGTGGCTCGCCTGCGCCGGTGCAGTAGCGCAGCGCCTTTGGAGGGTTGGCTTTCAGATAGGCCATCGGCTCGTCGAGCACCATCATACGATAGGCGGTCGGCGGCGCGCAAAGCGTAGTAATAGGGTACTTATGCAGCATCTCCAGCGTCTCGAGGGCGTTGAATTTGCCGCGCGCATCCTGTATAAACATGGCTGCGCCCATGATCCAGGGGCCAAACAGGTTGCTATACGCAGCTTTGGCCCAGCCCAAATACAAAAATTGATATTCCATCGAAAGACAGCCTCCGTAAGCTCATCCGAGACTTAAAAGATTGGCTGGCCGCGTAAATAGGCTTTTAGCCCCTTGAGCGGCCTTTTGTGGGCCATTTCTACGATTTTGCTATCAATTATACCACTTGGAAAAAAGAGGGAATTATAGCAGGTTTTACCAATAAGCACGAGTGCCATCCCCAGGTTCGTGTGGACGTGGTATGATAAAGACAACCATTACCCAAGGCACATTGATGTGCTGTGCTCAGTTCTGATCGAAGAACGATCTGATTTGATCGTATACCGGAAGGAGTATAGCTTATGGTCACTTCTCAGTCCCCGAATATGACCGACTATGAAGCCGAGCGCCGTAGCTTTCAGCTTGAAGTGCCCGAATATTTCAACTTTGCCACTGATGTAGTTGAAAAATGGGCCAGCGATCCCAATAAACCGGCCATGTTGTGGGTCGGGCAGCACGGAGAAGAGCGGGGGCTTACCTTTGCTCATTTCGCGGAGTACTCCAGCCGTGCCGCGAATGCTTTCTCCGCGTTAGGGCTTGGCAAAGGTGACCCTGTTCTGGTGATGCTGCCACGTATACCTGAGTGGTGGGAAGCAGTTCTAGGATTAATGCGTCTGGGCGCCATTCCTATTCCCTGCACCACACTTCTTACGCCTAAAGATATCCAATTCCGCTCTGACATCGCCGAAGCCGTTGCTATCATCACCGACTACGAGGGCGCGGCAAAGTTTGACCAAGTGCGCACCGACTGTCCCACCATCAAGTACGCCATCCTAACTGATGAGGTCAACGCCGATACTGCCGGACGTGAAGGCTGGACCAGTTACCAGCAGATCGTCAGCGAAGCCTCGCCGGAGTTCACTGGTCCGAAGACGCGCAGCGATGATCCTTGCTTGGTCTATTTCACTTCCGGCACCGTTGGCTATCCCAAAATGGTTCTACATACCCATGCCAGTTACCCTATCGGGCATACCATCACTGGCAAATATTGGCTTGATCTGCATGAAAATGACCTCTTCTGGAACCTTTCCGAGACCGGATGGGCAAAGTTCTCATACAGCAACCTGTTCGGCCCCTGGATCATGGGCGCGGCTCTGTTCATTCAGGATGCACGCGGCAAGTTCAATGCCATCGAAACGCTGGAGATGCTCCATAACTATCCCATCACTACCCTCTGTGCGCCGCCGACCGCCTATCGCATGCTGGTCCTGGATGAGCCAATGGCCTATCTGAAAGCTAACCCGCCAAAGGCGCTGCGCTACTGCACCGGCGCCGGCGAGCCACTCAATCCAGAGGTCATTAAAGTCTGGCAGGATGTGACTGATATGACGATCCGCGATGGATACGGGCAGACGGAAACGGTCATACTGTGCGCGAATTTCCCACCTATCGCGGTCAAGCCTGGCTCGATGGGCAAGCCCGCGCCTGGCTTCGAGGTCGAGGTGATCGATCACGATGGCAATCCACTTCCCCCTAACAAAGAAGGCGACATAGCCGTCAAAGTGAAGCCACAGCGTCCCACCTGGATGTTCAGGGAATACTGGCGCAACCCCGACGCAAGCAATGCCTGTATTCGCGGCGACTGGTATATCACTGGCGACCGCGCCTACAAAGACGAAGACGGCTATTTCTGGTTCGTGGGACGCGCTGACGATGTGATTATCAGCGCAGGCTATCGTATTGGCCCCTTCGAAGTGGAGAGTGCCCTCAAAGAACACCCCGCCGTTGCCGAGTCTGCTGTGGTTGCCAGTCCGGATGAGATGCGCGGCGAGATCGTCAAAGCTTTTGTTATCCTGGCACCTGGGTATACAGCATCTCCCGAACTGGCAAGCGAATTGCAAGAGCACGTCAAGAAGGTCACCGCACCATACAAATATCCGCGCGAGATCGAGTTTGTGGAGAGCCTTCCTAAGACCATTTCAGGTAAAATCCGCCGTGTAGAACTGCGCGAGATGGAGCAGCAGAAGAAGCAGGCTCGGTAGACCAGACTATTTCAGGACAGCAAAACATCTGCAAGCCTATCTCCTAAAGTGGAGATTCGATAAGTAAGCCACTGTTTTCAAAAGCCGGTGGCTTATTTATTTTGTGGGGTTAGGCGGCTTTCATTTCTTGCAGTCGGTCAGACTTAAAGCATTTTTTACATATCTTACCTAAATATGCCAAACAAAAAGTAATATCCCTTAACGTTATCCATAAGAAGAAACAGAGATATACTATCAATAACCATCTCATACGCAAGCAGGCACAACTATAAACGACTCTGGTATACTTGCGCCAGAGTATGTAGTTCCAGCAAAGGAGGCGCATCGATGTCAGAAGCTTGCCCTGTCGTGGAAGTCTTCTGCTCCTATGCTCAGGAGGATGCAAGTTGGCTGAGCAAACTGGAAGCTCATTTGAGCCTGCTCAAACGGCAAGGCTTGGTTTCTCTCTGGCATCATCGGCTCCTCGTTGCAGGGGCTGATTGGTCTCATGAGATCGACGCGCATCTGAATACTGCCTCGATTATCCTCCTGCTCATCAGTGCTGATTTCCTGAACTCTGACTACTGTTATGGTGTCGAGATGCAGCGAGCATTGGCTCGGCATGCAGCGGGAGAAGCACAGGTGATCCCTATACTGCTGCGTCCGGTAGACCACAGTAGTGCCCCCTTCGCGCACTTGCACGCTTTGCCTAGCAATGGTCAGCCTATCTCCACCTGGAGCGATGAAGATGCGGCCCTGGCTAATATAGCAACTGGGCTGCGTCGAGTGCTTGAAGATCTCTTCCAGTTCTCGACCGACTTTCCCCGCGCCACCTTACCTGCGATATGGAACATTCCCTATCCTCGCAATGCTTTTTTTACTGGGCGTGAAGTTGAATTGCAGACCATAGAGACTTTGCTTGGCGAGCATAAAAATGCAGCCATCGGCCAAACTCAGGCGATCAGTGGTCTGGGCGGTATCGGTAAAACGCAACTTGCCCTCGAATACGCGTATCGTCATCGCTGTGACTATCGCTATATTTTCTGGGTGCTGGCTGATACACACGAAACGCTCAATGCTGCATACAGCCAGCTTGCTCATCTACTCAACTTGCCTGCAAAAAACCTTGCAGAGCAACGCTTAGTCGTCGAAGCAGTCAAACACTGGCTCACCGAAAACCAGAATTGGTTGCTGATTCTAGACAACGCCGACGACCTTACCGTTATACGCGATTTCTTGCCTCCTAATCCTCTCGGTCAGATACTTCTCACCACACGCGCTCATGCCATGGGCGGCTTAGCCGAACGTATCGAGATCAAACAAATGAACGAAGACGAAGCCACACGATTTTTGTTGCGTCGCAGCGGTGTACTGGGCAGACAAAAAGCACCCGACTCCATCGACCTTAACGAGCTTACAACTGCCAGAGCGCTTGCGCATGAACTCGGCTTCCTTCCATTGGCTCTCGACCAAGCTGGAGCTTATATCGAAGAAACTTCCTGCGGCTTGCAGGGCTATTTGATGCTCTATCAGAGAGAGCGCAAGGAGCTTTTGCGAACACGGGGTGGTTTGGTAGTTGATCACCCTGAACCGGTTGCTACTACTTGGAAACTGGCATTTGAAAAAGTGGAAAAGGCTAATCCATCTGCGGCTGACCTCTTACGACTGTGTGCGTTCCTAGCTCCTGATGATATTCCTGAATCAATTCTTGTAGAAGGAGAACCTGAACTTTCGGGACCGCTAAAGAAGCTTGCTCGTCATCCATCGAAATTAAATGCAGCCATTGCTGAACTGCAAAAATACTCTCTTGTATCGCGCAATCCCGTTGCAAAAACATTAGATATACATCGCCTAGTGCAGATAATATTAAAAGATGCGATGATGAAAAATGTAGAAAGAGCATGGGCAGTACGCGCTGTAAAAGTTGTGAGCCGCGCTTTTCCTTGGCCGCAGGTGGCAACTTGGGATGTCTGCTGGCGATTATTGCCGCATGCGCGATCATGTGCGGATCTCATGGAAAAGTGGGAGATGGATATACTTGAAGGTGCTTTTTTACTGTATACGGTGGGAAGTTACCTTGACGACCGTGGCGAGTATCATGAAGCGCAAACCTATTACGAAAGAACTCTAGCGATCGAGCACAAGGTGCTGGGCGAGGAAAATATAGCTACTTCTGGTTGTCTCAATAATCTAGGGGTGGTGAATTACAATCAGGGTAAATATATAGAAGCAAAGACCTATCTCCAGCAAGCGCTGACCATCCGTCGTAAGCTATTAGGCGAGGAGCATCCAGAGACTGCACGCACGTTGAACAATCTAGCAAACGTGCACGATGATCAAGGTAAATATGAAGAGGCGAAAAAACTGTATCAACAGGCACTGGCCATCCGTCGTAAGGTGCTGCGAGAGGGGCATCCAGAAATTGCCGATACTATGAATAATTTGGCTGATGTGTATTGCCACCAAAATGCATACGAGGAAGCAGAAAAGTTGTATCAACAAGCATTAGCAATCCGCAGGAGAGAGTTGAGAGAAGACCATCCCGATATTGCTGTCAGTCTAATCGGTCTAGGGAATGTATATCTTTCTCAAGGCAAATATGAAGAAGCAGAAGATCTGTATCAGCAGGCATTCGCAATCTCTTCTAAGGTGCTGAGTAAAGAACATCCTCAAACTGCCACCACTTTGAACAATTTGGCAACTGTATATCTCGCTCAGGGCAAATATGAAGAAGCAGAGGGTCGGTATCAAGAAGCATTAGTAATCTATTCTAAGGTGCTACGGAAAGAACATCCAGATACTGCTATGAGCCTGTTAGGTTTGGCAAATGTGTATTTCAATCAGAATAGATACGAAGATGCGATTTCTTTTTATCAGCAAGCGCTGACGATTTCTCAAGAAAAACTTGGTTCTGATCATCCCCGTACAAAACGGCTGCATGCACTCATTGAAGAAACGTTGGAAGAGAAGGAGAGTAAGGGCGAGGAGAGATAACTCTAAAATTATTCTCATACGTGAGAATATACGCCTCATCTGACTATATTTTGTAACGCCCATAAAACCGTATCATCCCCATGAGCAAGCAATGGAGCTAGCTGCTCACTTCGGCGTTATTTGTTCTGTTACCATGGAAGGTCTACTATGGGTAAACAGTCAGGTAGCGTCTCTACCACTTCCCATTAAACTCTCGGATCACTTCTTCTGGCGATAAGTTGAGATAGATTTCAGTGGTGGCCAGCCGGTCATGCCCCATGATCTCCTGCAAGGCTCTGGTGGAGATA
>WNFE01003747.1_pt1 | contig 11290 bp, 6 predicted proteins | sample 5400451 | NCBI WGS metagenome assembly WNFE01 (sample SAMN13153344, study PRJNA577476) | soil metagenome | isolation source: 200 cm saprolite under Douglas fir tree site 2 hole 2 | place: USA:California | collected 2015-04-18
TGGTCGATCGGCTGGTTGTGCGCGATGGAATCCGCGTTCGCCTCACTGATTCAATTGAGACTGCACTGCGGTGGGGCGGGAACCGCGTGGTCGTCTTGTGGCAACGACGCGGTGATGGAGAAATGGAGAAATGGAGTAGTGAGAAATCCAGAGCCACAGCATTCCACGAGTCCGGCACTCCAACAAGCGAGTGGGAAGAAATCCGTTACTCGACTGACTTCGGAAACGCGGAGACCGGATTCACGCTCGGGGAGCTCACTCCGAAACATTTCTCGTTCAACAGCCATCTGGGTGCTTGCCCGGCCTGCCACGGCTTGGGCACACAACTGATTGTCGATCCTGAGTTGATGATTTCGGATGCGAGCAAAACGATCGCGGAAGGGGCGATCACGCCGTGGCGGCGCGGGACGAAACGAATGCAGGCATATTACCGCCATCTGCAAAGGGCGCTGGTGAAACATTTCCAGGTCGATGAAGACGTGCCGTTTGCCGATCTGACTAACGAGTTTAAAAATGCGCTTTACTTCGGCACGAATGGCGAACCGGTCGAAATGAACCTGGGCAGCAACGGCGAGAAGAAAGTGGCGAAGCCGTTTGAAGGTCTCGTGCGGCAAATGCAGCGACTCTATGAGGAGACCCAAAGCGAATTCACGCGCAATCGAATCCGCGCGTTCATGACGCGCGAGCCGTGCAAAGTATGCTCTGGCGCAAGACTAAAACCGGAGATTCTCGCGGTTACGCTCAAAGATCGACATCAACGCGAATTGAACATCCATCAATTCAGTGAACAAACGATTGAAGCGGCCGCACGGTTTATGGATGCCCTCGACCTGACTGCGCAGCAACGAGCGATTGTGACTGACGTTGTGCGGGAAATTCGATCACGCTTGCAATTTCTCCTCGAGGTCGGGCTCGGTTATCTCACGCTCAATCGCGAGAGCGGCACCCTTTCCGGTGGCGAAGCACAACGAATCCGGCTGGCGACGCAGATCGGCTCTGGTCTGGCGGGCGTTCTTTACATTTTGGACGAACCGAGCATCGGTTTACACCAACGCGACAATGCGCGTTTGCTCGGAACCCTGCGGCGACTTCGCGATCTTGGCAATTCCGTTATTGTGGTTGAGCACGATGAAGAAACGATTCGGGCCGCGGACCACATTGTTGATCTTGGCCCGGGCGCAGGCCCGCGCGGCGGTGAAATTGTTGCTCAAGGCAGCATCGGGGAAGTTCTTCGCGCCAAAAATTCTCTGACAGCGGATTATCTCTCTGGACGCGCGCGCATTGCGATTCCGAAACAGCGCGTCAACCCACGATCTATCCCGCGCCCGCCATCAACCAATAACGACTCCGATGGGTGGCTCGCGGTGGTAGGCGCGAGTGAAAACAATCTTAAGAAAATCGATGTCGCTTTCCCTCTTGGCTGTCTCACCTGTGTGACTGGTGTCTCGGGCAGCGGTAAATCCACCCTGGTGGATGACATTTTGCGGCGCGCTCTGTTTCGGCATTTTTACAGTTCAAAAGAAAAACCTGGCGCCTATCGAGCGATTCGTGGGGTGGAACAGATTGATAAAGCCATCGTCATCGACCAAAGCGCGATTGGCCGGACGCCTCGTTCCAATCCAGTCACCTACACCGGTGCGTTCGCGCCGATCCGCGAATTGTTCAGTCAACTCCCCGCAGCGCGGGTGCGGGGTTATGACGCGGGGCGTTTCAGCTTCAATGTCAAAGGTGGCCGCTGCGAAAATTGTGAAGGCGGTGGATTGATCAAAATCGAGATGCACTTTTTGCCCGACGTTTATGTCGAATGCGAAGTGTGCCATGGCAAACGCTATAACCGCGAGACGCTTGAGATCACTTACAAAGGCAAGAACATTGCCGATGTTCTCGAGCTGACGGTGGATGAAGCCGCGCGGTTTTTCCGCAACGTGCCGAGCGTTTCAGAAAAGTTAAATTCGTTGCTCGACGTGGGTCTCGGCTATCTGCGCCTTGGTCAGGCCGGAACGACCCTTTCCGGGGGAGAAGCGCAACGCGTCAAACTCGCAACGGAACTCGCAAAAAAGGCAACCGGCCGTACCGTTTACATTCTCGATGAACCAACGACTGGATTGCACTTCGCCGATATCGAGAAATTGTTGCAGGTATTGGTGAAACTGCGCAACGCGGGCAACACGCTGATTGTGATTGAACATAATCTGGAGATGATTAAGTGCGCAGATTGGATCATTGATCTGGGCCCTGAAGGTGGTGAACAGGGAGGCGAGATAGTCGGGGCGGGGCCGCCGGAGGAGATTGTCAGTCTTCGGGGAAGTTACACGGGAAGATATTTGCGACCGCTTCTGGTGAAGAGATAAAAATATTCAGTATCTATCACATGGGACGCATGGGCCTTATTGGATTCTCGATCTTGCTTTCGCAATTGGCGCGCGCTGACATTTCGGCCGAGCTTGCCGAAGCCAGCGCACCGCTTGCAGAGGGCGTGCCGGAGGTTGCGGTCGCGCGCTTGGAAGCCTTGGTTAACAAAAATCTGCCCGATCCAGAGTGGCGCGCAGTCACGGAAAAACTTGCCGAGGCAGAGGTCGCGGCAAGGCAGCCAGAGGAGGCCCTCGTGTTACTGGCGGATTCGCGGCTGCGCGACATTCCATGGGCAAAGTTTTGGCGCGCCCAAGCCTTCGCCAGCCTGCATCGATGGGCTGACGCGCTACCGCTCTACGAAGAACTGGCGGCGGATCGGAGTTCGCCGCTTCACGGGCCAGCAACTTTTGGGGCCGCGGAAATGCTGCGCGCGTTGGGAAGACGGGATGAAGCGCTGACAAAACTCACCGTTCTCCTGTACGACAAAGAATGGGCTACCCGAGCGCAGCTCCGATCAGCCGAATTGTACATCGATAAGGCCGACGCCATCAATGCTCGCCGCCTTCTGGATGAGATGCGAGCAAAATCGGTTGCGGATCGGACGGAGCGGCGACTTTTGCGTGGACGGCTCGAGCTCATTTTGCAACGGCCGGAGAGAGCAATCGGTATATTTCAAGCGCTTCTGAAGAAACCGGAGGGTGCGCCTCATGCCACCTTAATGGCGGCACTCTTCGGCATTGCCGATGCGCACCTGCAATTAAAAACGCCGGAAGCCGGGGATGATGTCATTGAGCAGTTTATCGATAATCATCCGGCGGACCCGGACCTGCCTGTCCTTTTTGCAAAATTAGACGAGCTCTATCGCGCGGAGCACAGACCATCACGCAATGCGCTGGAGAAATGGGTGCGCAATCCCGAACAGCCACGGCGAACATTCGCGCGATGGTATCTTGCTCGGCTCGAAATTCGCGCCGGGCGCCGAGAGCGAGCTCGGCAATTGTTTAACGATCTGCGCCGCACTGACGTACAATCGCCGGCGATCGCGCCTGCTCTCTTCGAGTTTGCGCAACTCGAAGTGGAGGATCAGCATTTCGACGAGGCGACCGCGATTTTGGGTGATGCGCGCTTGCTCCATCCGGAACCGTCCTTGCTCGATCGAATCAATCTGCTCTTCGCGCAAGCGCAGTATCTCACGAAGAAATTTGAGGCGGCGACGACAGCATTTGAACAAATCGCACATTCTACTTCACCATGGGCGAAGGTTGCGCTGTTTAATGCATCCGCCGGCTGGCTGCAACTTGGCGATCACGCCCGTTTTTTGACCGATTACAACGAGCTTGAAAAACAGGGCGGCGACGAAGAATCGCGCGCCAGCTTGCGATTAGAGGAAGGCTTGATGCAAGCTGCCAAAGGCGACAAGAAAGCGGCAGAATCGCTGCAGCGATTTATTCGCGATTTTCCTAAAAATCCTCGTGTCTCTGAGGCTTGGGTTAGCCTGGCCGAACTGGCCTTCCATTTCTCGCCGCCGCGCCTTGATGAAGCACGCAGAAATCTGGCGCGCGCGGCCGATGCGAAGCCGACAGCAGCGGCGACGGAACGCGCCGCTTATCTGATGATCTGGATTGAGGACTCAGCTGGTGGGAACGAGGCGAAAGTCATCGAGCTTGCGAAGCGTTTTGTTGAGCAATATGGAGCCTCGCCATTTACTCCGGAGGTCCGAATGAAATTAGCGGAGATTTATTACCGGCACCAGGATTTCGCAAACGCACAGACGCAGTTCGAAATTCTCGCACAGCACGATCCGGATAATCCACTTGGCGAAAAAGCGCTCTTTTTTGCGGCGGAATCGGCCATGTCGAGCATGGGTGAGCATTCGCTCGATCAGGCGATCGTCCTGTTTGATCAGGTCGTGCGACTGAATGGCGAACTGCGATGGGCTGCCCGAAATGAACAGGCTGTCATCGAGCGAAAGCTGGGGAAGCCACAGGATGCTCTCGTGCTATACGATGAAGTTCTGAAGAGCGAGGCTGGGCCGTCTGAGAAACGTGAGGCGCTTTGCGGGAAAGGGGACATTTTTTTTGAGTTGGGCGGAAGCGATCTGAATACTTACCAACGCGCAATCGAAATCTATGACCAGCTAGCATCCGACCAAAACGGGCCGATTCACTGGCGCAACCAGGCGCTTTTCAAAAAAGCTCTGTGCCTGGAAAAGAAAGGCGATCGAACTTCGGCCCTCGCGACCTTTTACAAGGTGCTGGAGGATGAGGCCCGCCCGGATCGGAGGCGCGAAATCTTCTGGTATTACAAAGCCGGATTTAACGCGGCGCGGCTATTGGAGGACGAGTCAAAGTGGGAATCTGCTGCTGCTATTTACGAAAAACTGGCCGCGGCCGGGGGGAGCAGGAGCGAAGAGGCGAAGGCGCATCTCAACCATCTGCGCTTGGAACATTTTCTTTGGACGGATTGATTCGCCAGGCTGAAAGGGCCGTTTTTCTGTCCTGAGGCTGCTTCGAATAAGCTTGCAAAAATTCGGAACGGGAGAACAATCAAGGCATGAAGACAGGAAGCAGGTTCAGTCGCGCATGCGGCTGGCCGGTTCGATGCGGAACTGCCGTGCTCATGCTGGCATTTTGCGCATCGGCATTTGCTGCTGATCCGAGCAAAAATGTGGTCCTGCGACCACCACAGGCGGCTACCAAGACCACAAAGAAAGTGTGCTACACGCTCACTTCAACCTCCGCTATTCTTGTGCCTTGTGAGAGGCTCAGCGCGATTCCGACCACCTCTAGCCCGATGCTGATTCTCGGGCACGCGACAACCAAATAAAATAAGTTGCGGCAAGACCGAGTTTGCCACAAGGGTGCGCTGCCGGCGCGACAGCGCAGCTAAGTGCTTTTTGTTTTTGTTTTCCAAGCCATCAGTCCACGAAGTCGCGCGCCGACTTTTTCGATCGGATGCTTTTCTGCTTGGCGTAGCAAGCTCGCGTACCGCGCTCGGCCCGTATTCATTTCCCGAATAAATTCGCGCGCGAATTTGCCTGAACGGATTTCCCGCAGCGCCGACCTCATGTGTTTTTGCACCGTTTGATCGATAATTTTTCCTGCAACGGTCAATTCTCCCCATTTTGCAGTATCGGAAATCAATCTGCGCATCCCTGCAATTCCCTGTTCATAGATCAGATCGACAATAAACTTGAGTTCGTGCAGACATTCGAAATAAGCGAGCTCGGGCGGAAAACCCGCGTTAACGAGAGTTTCAAAGCCAGCGCGAATGAGCGCGCTTGTGCCGCCGCAAAGTACCGCTTGCTCGCCAAAAAGATCGGTCTCCGTCTCCTCCCGAAAAGACGTTTCTAGCACGCCGGCACGAGTACAGCCGATTCCCTTTGCCCAAGCCAAGGCCGTTTGCCTGGCGTGCCGGCTGGGATTTTGATGAATAGCGATCAGCCCGGGCGCGCCACGACCTCTCAGAAATTCCCGGCGCACCATTGGTCCGAGGCCCTTGGGCGCGACCATCACAACATCGACATCCTTCGGTGGTACGATGGTGCGATAGTAAATCGCGAAGCCATGCGCGAAGAGCAGCGTTTGGCCGGGGCGCAAATTCGGAGCGATCTGCTCCGCGTAGATGGCAGGCATCTGGGTGTCTGAGAGGGCAAGAAAAATAATGTCCCCGCAGCCGGCCGCTTTTGCTGTGTCGAGAACAACGAGGCCACTTCGCCTGGCGCGCACGCGGGACTTGCTGCCGGGATAAAGTCCGACAATTACCTTAACGCCGCTGTCCCTGAGATTGAGAGCTTGAGCATGGCCTTGCGCGCCGAAACCGATCACTGCGCATGTCTTTCGCTTCAGCCAGCGAAGATCGGCGTCCTTGTCAGTATAAATGCGCGCGGCCAAATTTAGCTGGGTCGCTTGGCCAAATAGGACTTTGCTGTCGCGAGCAGCGATTTGTCGTCATTGTCCGTTAGCCCGCCGAGGAATCGACGGATTCGGCGAAATGATTGACGCAAGAACAGATCAGCGGCGGACTGATCTGGTGGCGCAGAGTCTCCATTTCGACGCGCGAGCTGGATCTCCATATCTTGGCGGCTGAGGACGCAGGTCGAGGCAAAAAGATCCATTGCCGCTCCGGCAATCCGTTCTTGAACAAGCTGCATATCGAGGATCGGCTCGCGATAAGCGATCAACGCGCGATTGACGGCAAAATTAAAACGCCAGATCAAGCGGCCGAGCTGGCGCGCGTGCGCTTGAAGTTGCTCGCTCTGAACAGGCACATCAGGGACCCGAATAGCCGCAGCAAGGCGATTTATCCCAGCAGTCCACGCTCTGCTTATCTGAGCGCGGGATGGTTTCATCATGGTGTCGTAAATTTCCTTGAACTCCATGCCTGGCCCGCGCATGCCGACGAGCGCGATAAACGAAGTCAGCACTTCATTGCTGCCTTCGCCAATTTGGTTGATCCGCGCATCGCGCAGCATTCTTTCCAGCGGAAGATCGACAAAGTAAGCCGAGCCGCCATAAATCTGAAATGCGTCGTTGATCACTTCCCAAAGCCGCTCGGTCGTGAAAACTTTCAGCATGGCCGTTTCGATCATGTAGTCCTCCAGCCCGCGGTCGATGAGCGACGCGGTGATCGTGGTCATTGCTTCCATCGCGTACGCGTCTGCCGCCATGCGCGCGATCTTCTTCTTGACCAGATCAAATTCACCAAGCGTTTTGTTGAACTGTTTGCGCGTGTTCGCGTGGTCGATCGCCAGTCGCAAACACGTTTTCGCTGCGCCTGTGCAACACGCGCCGAATGTGGTCCGGCCAAAATCGAGCACCGTCAGTGCCACTTTTAGCCCTTTTCCCATCGGACCGAGGATATTTTCCTTTGGAACCTTGACGTCGCGCAACGCGAATCGTCCCGTGGCCGTGCCGCGGATTCCCATCTTCGGCATACGGGCATCGAGGATCGTGAAGCCGGGCATGTCGGGTGTGACGAGAAATGCCGTGATCGCCGTTTTGTCTGACCCGGGCACCGGCGTGCGCGCCATCACTGTCAGTACGTGCGCGATCGCCGCATTGGTGATGTAACGCTTTTCCCCATTCAAAATGAAGTGCGCGCCGTCGTCAGTTGGACGAGCCTGCATTTGCACGTTTGCCGCATCGGATCCGGCTTCCTGCTCGGTCAACGCGAATGCCCCAAGCTGCTCGCCAGTTACTAATTTCGGAAGCCATTTCTGCTTTTGCTCACGGGTGCCAAAAAGCAGCAGCGCACGAATCCCGATGGAGTGATGCGCGTTTACGAAAACCGATGTGGATGCGCACCGACGTCCGATTTCCTCCAGGAGCTTGCAGTTAGCCATCTGCGTAAAGCCCCGTCCGCCGTATTCCACTGGCGCAGTCGCACCGAGCACGCCGACGCGCCCAAGACCATCGATGACCTTGCGCGGAATGTCTTCCTGTCGATCTATCTCCGCAGGATCAAGCTGTTGGTCGAGAAATTGCCGAAGTTCGGCCAGCGATTTGTCCAACTCCGTCTGTTGCGCTGCAGGCATGCGCGGGTAAGGCATCACCCAATCAGCCACGAAACGACCTTGGAAAAGGCCTTTAGCGAAACCAAGCGCCTGTGGCCCTGCAAAAAGCAGTTCCTCCGCTTGTTGGATTTCCTTCTGTCGCTGCGAGTCGAGCTTATTCATTTAGGGTTGTCTTTAAAAAAGGGCGACGCATTGTAGCTGTGCGCGCGCGTGTGTCCAACGGCACTGGTTGCCGATAGGGCTGCCGGTAAGTAGTACAACCTGAACGTCGCATGACAAACTCGGATTTTCCGTGCGGGCACAAATAGAGCCGAAACGAGGCGTGCCCTCTTATTAGGAACACGAGTTCCAGTCGCAAAAATATCCCCACTCTTCGTCGACGGCTATTGCTCGGATTTGGCGAATTTCTCTGTCGCTAAACGGGACGTCCTTGCCTTCTGCATATGCCTTGCTGAGCCGACGGAATGACGTGCCCAACTCGCGACACCGCCAAGCAAGCACACCTTCAGGCAATAAGCGCATTGGCCCGAACTGATGTCGTTGCGCGGCAAGCAAACACATCTTTACAAATTCAATCGGGTGCGACTTAAACTCTTCTCGTATGTCCCCTTCTCGCGTTGAGAAAAACAACGTGTAGACATCCGACAATCGCTCGAACTCGATTGGATGCGGGTCCCATCGGTGTACGCGACCAACGTCGAATCGCGGCTCGGGCGCGCAGATCGTGTAGAACTCCGTGCACTTCGTCTCCGGGATGAGTGATTTTCGGTGTCGCCCGAAAGTCCGTAACTTAGCTTCAGCAGCCTGAGCATCGGCGACAGTTGCTTTGATTTCGAGCCATCCCACCTCCGGTAAGTAAAAGTCGGGTGTGTAAACCTGGCGATCAGGCAACACAAATGTCTGGGGTTCGTAAACCCAGTCGAGACCGCAGTGTGAGAAGAAGACCGCCCATTTGGCTTCCAGGCGGCTTCGCATCGGAATTGAAGCGCCATGACTATTTACAAACGTAATCTTTGAGTTCACTCGCGCGCGGCTTGTGTACCGAGCAATACTTCCAACCCTCGGAGCGGCGATACACCAACTTTCTCTTCAATGAACTGCACACGCTTCTTAAGTTCGTTCAGTGAGAACGCGAGGCTAGCCAACCCATGGCAGAGCAGTTTCATTTCCTCCGAGTTGCAGAGTTCTTCAGCTCTCCCAAAATTCGACATCGCGTCCTGCAGTACCTTGTCGTCATAAATACTATTCATAATCTTGCCCTTCGAATTCAGCTACAGCCCTGGCTCGTGCCGCATTCGGTGCAAACACCGCAGGCGCCCGCGCGGATCACCTTGTCGCTGCCGCACACGGAACATGTGATCTCCATAAAGATGCTCCCAAGTGCGACCATTACCCGGTCCGCATGGCCGCTACCGTTTCCGTCCTGTCCCGCAGCGGCGGGATCGCGGGACGGATGGTTTGTGATCACATCGATCAACTCTTTTTCGCCCGTGCGGGCCAAATCGGATACCGGCCGGTTCACGGCCTTCTTCTCGATGTCGGCAATTTCCTTGAGCGGTAAGTCCGGCTGAGCTCGATTCGGCGATGTCGCCTCCTTGTAGCCTTTGATAAATTGGCACGCCAGCCAGCGGAAGACGTAATCAGTAATGCTGGTCGCATGGCGAATATCAGGATTTTTTGTGAACCCGCTTGGCTCAAATCTCTGATAGGCGAATTTTTTCGCCAGACTCTCCAGCGGCACGCCGTACTGCAGCGCAATCGAAGTAAGTGTGCCGACGGTATCCATTAACCCTCCGATCGTGCTTCCCTCCTTCGACATCGTGATGAAGAGCTCACCCGGCTGACCGTCTTGGTACAAGCCGACTGTGATGTAACCTTCATGCCCGGCGATCTCGAACCGGTGGGTGAGCGAGGTGCGCGTGTCCGGCATGCGATGCCGAACCGGTTGATCGAGCCGACTGCGCAACGTCGCCAGTTCTTCTTCCAGTTCGAAAATGCGCTTTCGGAATTCGTCGGAACTGATTGTGATTTCCAGCGCAACATCAACGTCTTCGGCCGCGCCCATGTCCTTTGTTTTGCGCGTGTTCAGAGGCGCGGATCGTTTCGAGCCATCGCGATAAATCGCGATCGATTTCAGTCCCAGCCGCCACCCTTCCACATATGTGTTCACGATGTCGTCGACCGTAGCCGCTTCTGGCATATTAACTGTCTTCGAAATTGCGCCACTGAGGAATGGCTGCGCTGCGGCCATCATCCGCAGATGGGCCATGTAATTGAGACTGCGTTCGCCTTTGAACGGTTTGAATGCGCAATCGAAGATCGACAAGTGCTCCGGCTTCAGCCCGGATGAGATCGTCGATCCATCGGTGTCGGTGACATCCTCGATCGTGTCGAACGCGTCGATATGCGCGATGATGCGTTCGATTTCCTCGGAATTGTAACCCAGTTTCCCGAGCGCGGGTTTAACTGTCTGGTTGACGATTTTGAGCATTCCGCCGCCCGCCAGCAGTTTGTATTTTACGAGCGCAATGTCCGGTTCAATTCCGGTGGTGTCGCAATCCATTAGGAAACTAATGGTCCCCGTCGGGGCGAGCACGGTGACTTGCGCGTTACGATAGCCGTAGCGCTTTCCGAGTGCCGCTGCGCTGTCCCAAACCTTCGCGGCTTCTTCTTTCAAATGTGCGAACTCTTTGGCATCAGAGATTTCCCGCACCGCGCAGCGATGTAGTTCAATTACTTCCAGCATCGACGTCACGTTGTCTTTGGCGACCGGTTTCGGCACGCCGCTGGCGTGCGCATCGCGATAGCCTGGGAATGGTCCAATCGCCCGCGCCAATCGCGCGCTTTGCTCGTAAGCTTCCCCGGTCATGATCGCTGTGATCGCGCCGCAGAGCGCCCGGCCTTCCACGCTGTCGTAACCATAACCGTAACTCATAATGAGTGAGCCAAGGTTTGCGTATCCAAGGCCCAGCGTCCGGAAAATATGCGAGTTCTCCGCGATTTCTTTGATCGGATAACTCGCGTTATCGACAATGATTTCCTGCGCAGTAATGAAAATGCGCACCGCGGCTTTGAATCGCTCGACATCAAAATCACCGTCCGCAGTCTTGAACTTCATCAAATTGAGTGATGCGAGATTGCATGCCGTGTTATCGAGGAAGAGATATTCCGAGCAGGGATTAGTGGAATTTTGCCGGGCGGTGCCTTTGCACGTGTGCCATTTGTGAATCGTGGAATCGAATTGCATTCCCGGATCGCCGCAGATGTGCGTTCCTTCGGCGATCTTGCGCAACAGCGTGCGAGCATCTTTGCGTTCGCACGGCTGCCCATCGAGCACCCGACGCGTCCACCACTCGCGACCTTCCAGCCCTGCTTCCATGAACTCGTCGCTCGCTCGTACGCTCACGTTTTCGTTTTGATACA
>WNFE01003749.1_pt1 | contig 11286 bp, 6 predicted proteins | sample 5400451 | NCBI WGS metagenome assembly WNFE01 (sample SAMN13153344, study PRJNA577476) | soil metagenome | isolation source: 200 cm saprolite under Douglas fir tree site 2 hole 2 | place: USA:California | collected 2015-04-18
CGTAGCGATCGGACTACTCGCCGGCATCGCCATCGTCATCTGGAGCGAGAGCTTTCGTGGCCGCGGCTACCGCGTCTTTTCATATTCGCTAAAGGCGGTGGGCATCGGCATCTTGTATCTTTCGCTCTACGCGGCCTTCCAGGTCTACAGCCTCGTTCCCAGCGGCGTGGCTTTCGTCATGATGCTCGCCGTGACCGCGGCTACCGCGGTGATGGCGTTGACCCAGGACGCCGAAATTCTGGCGGCATTCGCGCTGATCGGCGGCTTCACCACTCCGCTCCTGCTCTCCACCGGCCAAAACCGCGAAGTTGCCTTGTTTTCCTATGTTGCCATTCTGGATGTGGGTGCGCTCGCGCTGGTGATCCTCAAACCCTGGCGGCGCTTGCTGGTGTTGAGTTACGCCGGAACGCTGTTGCTTTACGTCGGCTGGTACTCAAGTTTTTACGACAACACACAACTCCGCTTGACCGTGGGCTTCGCCACGCTATTTTTCGCCGTCTTTGCGGTGGCGCCTTTGCTGGCCCGACAAGGGGAGAGCAAATCTTCGCTATCAGAATCAATCCCGCTCATTCTGGCCCTGGTGAACGCAGCGGGATATTTCCTCCAGATTTACGTGATGTATGAGGAGATCGACAGCAAGGCCACCGCATGGTTCGCCCTGGCCCTGGCGGCGGTGTACGTCTTCCTCAGCCGGCAAACCCGGGCGAGAGCGGGAAATCCTGAGGCGGCCCGCACCGTCGATCTGCTGCATCTTGCGCTGGCCATCGGATTCATCACGGTTGCCATTCCCATACGGCTCGACGCCCACTGGATCACGATGGGATGGTTTGTGGAAGCGGCTGTGTTGTTGTGGGTGGCCGACCGGGTGCATTCCGAATTGCTGAACGCGTTCGCAGTGGGTGCGCTGGCGCTGGGTGTGGGCCGGCTTCTCTTGATCGACAATTTCTACGTCACTCGTCCGATCTTCAACACGCGGATGGCGACCTACGCGGTTGCCATTGCGGTGCTGGGCGCGGTCGCCTGGTACGGCAGCCGCCGAAAAGATGAAACCGGACGCACTGCCGCTGCTGTTTCTGTGGTCGCCTTGAACCTGCTGGCGCTGATTGCACTGAGCCGCGAAGTTGCCGACTACTACGCACAAGAAATGGCCAACCTAACTCCGCACGGGCGGTGGGACCCGTCCGAATGGGCAAACTGGCAACACGTGAAAATTGCTCGTGACTTCACCTACTCCGCCCTGTGGATGGCCTACGGCGCTATGCTCATGGTGGTAGGCTTCTGGCGTCGTTCGTCATTTGTGCGCTGGCAGGCGCTGGCTTTGATCGCGTTCACTATCGGCAAGGTGTTTCTGTATGACGTATCGGAACTGGATCGCGGCTACCGCATCGTGAGCTTCATTGTCCTCGGTGCCCTGCTCTTGGCCATCTCGTTCGTGTATCAGCGCGACTGGCTGCGGCTTTCAAACCGGAAGAATCCGGAAGAAGGCTCGGCCGGGGCATGAAGCACACTCTTCTTGTCGTGCTCGCGATTGGCTTTGCTCTTGCGGCGCCTCTCAGCCTGCTGCCTGCGGCCCAGAGCCCGGCAATTTCCTATTTCACCAACGTCCGCGACATCCGCATCCCGCAGCCAGGCATGCAGAATTATTTTGTCGTGGATGAAGAAATCTGGAGCCGGGCTCGTCCTGATCTGGGTGATCTACGAATTTACGATGGTGAAGCTCAGGTGCAGTATGCGCTCAGTGTGCAGCGCGGTGGCACGTCAAGCCAGGAGGAAGTGGCCAGAGTCCTCAACCTCGGTGATCTCGGCGGGCATACCGAATTTGACTTGGACATGGGACCGATCGCCGAATACGACCGCATCCGATTGAATCTGGACGCGAAGAATTTCGTGATTACAGCCTCATTGGCAGGGAGTAATACAGTGGGCGAGCGGCCCACCACCCGGTTGCCGCCCTCCACGCTTTACGATTTTACCAGGGAACAACTGGGTTCCAATTCAGTGCTGAAATTGCCCGCTTCCAGCTTCCGGTATCTGCACATCAGGCTTTCTTCAGGCATCAGTCCTCAGCAGGTGAAGGGGGCCACGGTCTACAACCTGCAAGAGACCAAGGCGATTTGGGCCAGCGTAGGGTCGTGCGGGACACCGTCGCAAATGCAGCGAACTACGACGATCACCTGCGAGTCTCCAACGAGGGTTCCGGTGGATCGAATTCGGTTCCACGTGGATCCCAAGCAGGTGAACTTTCGGCGGGCTGTCACTCTGTCGGATTCGACGGGGCGATACGAAAGTGGCGGTGAGGTCACGCGAGTGCGACTGAATCGTGCGGGCACCAGCGTCGTATCGGAAGAGATGGATTTGCCCATCGCGGGGCAAAGTTCCGGTCAGTTGATGATAACCATCGACAACGGGGACAACCCGCCTTTGGCGATCGTAGGAGCGCAACTCTTATCTCTCGAGCGTCGGGTCTATTTTGATCCGCAAGAAAAGTCTTCGCTCAAGCTGTACTACGGCGATTACAAACTCGATTCTCCAATTTACGATTACGCCCGTTTCTTTCATGCCGATCCCGGCGCAGCCAGAGCGGAGTTGGGCCCGGGAGTACATAATGCTGCCTATGGTGGGCGCCCCGATGATCGCCCCTGGTCGGAACGCCACAATGCGGTTTTGTGGCTGGCGATGCTCGTGGCAGTCGCAGTGCTGGCGGCGCTGGCGATAAGGGGACTGAGGACGGAGGGTGGGAAGGTGTCATCCTGAGCGGAGGGTGAACTTCGTTGCGCGAATTCACACGGAGTCGAAGGACCCCTATCGTCAATGCGTATCACCCGGAGTAGGGATCCTTCGACTACGTTCGAGCATTCGCGAGCGAATGCTTGAGCTTCGCTCAGGATGACGGGGGAATTTATATCAGCGCGTTGACTCTTCGACTTCTGATATCCAGTTAGGTCTCTTCAACACCTCGCGCGGTTTGGGGCCATCGGCTGCGCCCACGATGCCATCGCGTTCCATCAGATCGATGAGGTGAGCGGCGCGGCCGTAGCCGATGCGCAGGCGGCGTTGCAGCAGGGAAGTGGAAGCCTTGCCAAACTCCACCACCAGCCGCACGGCGTCGTTGTAGAGCGGATCGTTTTCTTCCTCGCCGTCTTCACCCGCGCCGCCTGGTTCGCCAGCGGCGTGTTCATCTTTCGGCGCTTGCAGGAATTTTTCCTCGTACTCGGCTGTCCCCTGCGCCCGCCAGAATTCGACCACCGCCGCAATCTCCTTTTCGGTGACGAACGGAGCGTGCAGGCGGTGTACACGGGCTGATCCGGAAGGCAGATAGAGCATGTCGCCGCGTCCCAGCAGGGCTTCGGCGCCGTTGGCATCGAGAATGGTGCGCGAATCTACTTTGGTCGCGACCCGGAAGGAAATCCGGGCAGGGAAGTTGGCCTTTATCAGGCCCGTGATCACGTCGACCGACGGACGCTGCGTTGCCAGCACTAAGTGAATGCCAACCGCGCGCGCCATCTGGGCCAGGCGCGTCACTGATTCCTCCACGTTGCCCGAGTCCAGCATCATCAGGTCAGCCAACTCGTCGATGATGATGACGATGTAGGGCAGAGGCCGGTCTTCGGAATCTTCGCCAAACAGGCTGCGGCTGCCGTCGTCGTCGAATAGCTTGTTGTACTGCTCGACGTTGCGCACGCCCTTTTCAGCGAGCAGTTTCAGGCGGCGTTCCATTTCGCGCACGGCGTTGCGTAGCGCATTGGCCGCGAGCTTGGGTTCGGTAATGATCGGTGTAAAGAGATGAGGCACGCCTTCGTAATTGCCCAGTTCGAGTCGCTTGGGATCCACCAGGATCAACCGCACCTGATCAGGCGTCGCTTTATACAGGATGGACATGATCATGGCGTTGATGGCCACACTCTTGCCCGCGCCGGTCGAACCTGCAATCAGCAAGTGGGGCATGCCCGCGAGATCGGCGGTGACGATGCGCCCGTTGATGTCCTTGCCCAACGCCAGGGTCAGCTTTGATTTGGTGCCAATGAATTCCGAAGACTCAATGTTTTCGCGCAACCAGATGATCTCGCGCTCGCGGTTCGGCACCTGGATGCCGACGGTGGACTTGCCTGCCATACGCTCAATCAGGATGCTCTCGGCCTTGAGCGCCAGGCACAGATCGTCAGTCAGATTGGTGATGCGGCTGTACTTGATGCCGGCCTCGGGTTTGTACTCAAAGGTCGTGACCACCGGCCCAGGGTTGATCTGCGTCACTTGCCCGTGGACGTCGAACTCGGCGTACTTCTCGGTCAGGACCTGGGCCAGCAGCTTCAATTCGTCGGCGTCGATAGCTTGTTGCTCATCAGGGCGATGCAGCAAACTGCTCGGCGGCAGCTTGAACCCTCCTGCCGCGATGCGTGGCAAGGTCGTCTTAGGCTTTAGGCCGGTATCAGCACGCTCGGTGACTTCAACTTCTGGAATGGCTTCTGGGGTCGCGAACTGGGACCGCGACTCGATATGTTGCGGCTGCTCTTCCTCGCGTCCGGGTGCGGTCATGCGCTCGATGCCGGTTAGTCGAGCGGCCTCAGACTGGGACGACGTATGGTACGAAGCTTGAGGCGCAACTGGACGGGCCGGAACCAGTTGAGCAGTGACTGTTGGCCGGGTGGCCCGGCGCTTCTCCAGTTCTCTTTGCGCCCTCCTTTTCGCCCGGGTGTCCTGCCAGTCCTTGTAGCGATTCCAGAGCGCGATCGCAAAGGCGAAGCGCGTGGGAGCCCAAACGCGGAGGGAGGCGAAAGAGAATGCTGTCGTGAGATACAACGCTACAGCCAAAACTGTCGCGCACACAATATATGCGCCGGCCAGGTTCAAGTAATGGATGAGCACGTCGCCGACGATGCGCCCGACCAGGCCTTCCATCGGGATCACACCTAGCCAGCGCGCATGTCCGGGCAGAAGAGCCAGGAGCGCGGGAACAAACACCAGCAGCCAGATTGCACCCAGCGACTTAGCTAGTGGCGACACCACTTTGCGCGAACGGAACCAGCGCGAGCCCAAGGTACCCAAGAACACCGGTACCAGAAATGCTCCAATGCCAAAGCCCTGCAGCATTAGATCGGAGATGATCGCTCCCACCAGGCCGATCCAGTTGCGTGCGGCGCGCGAGCCGGTTAGTACGGAGGCGCTGTTAAAGGATGGATCGAGCGGGGAATACGAAGCCAGTGCCAGGAACAGCAGCAGCCCCGAGACACAGAGCAGGAACCCGATCAGCTCGTTGAGCCGGCGGTTGTTCGTGGGGGCGAATATCTGAGAAAAATACTTCATTAGGCATGGTTGGCAGCCGGCCAGGGAAGGGCATCCCCAGTTGGTTGCCGGAACTTGGCCAGAGACAGACAATTATTACAAGAACCAGGCGGCTCGACAATGATGGAATTGGGAAAGAGTATCGAGTTAGTTTCCCGGCGGCGCCAGCGCCACCTAAAGCCATTTACGCCATCAGCTTGGCCGCGAACACCAGCACCAGAATCCCAACCACAATCCGGTACGCCGCGAACGGCACAAAACCGTGCTTTCGCACCCAGGCCATGAACCAAGCGACCGAAACGTACGCGACCACGAATGAAACGGCGAAGCCTATTGCGAGCAGCAGCCATCCGTGAGGGTCAATTTGCGAAACACCGATGGGATTTGCGCCTTTTCCACGCAGCGACTTCAGCAGATCGTAGCCGGTAGCCGCCACCATGGTTGGAATTGACAGAAAGAATGAAAACTCCAACGCGGAAGCCCGGGACATGCCGGCGAGCTGTCCGGCCGCGATGGTAGACATCGAACGCGACGTTCCGGGAAACACCGCCGAAAGAATCTGGCAGGCGCCAATCCAGATCGCCTGACCCAGGCTCATGGCCTCCATCTTCCAGGTGTGAATTCGGCTTGTGGCTGCGCCCGGTCCGGCAGCTTCCGATTTCGCGTTCATGGCATCCACGATCCACATCGCAATCCCACCGATCAGCAGGGAAGCGCCCATGATGTGCAGGCTTTCCAGATGTTTGCCGATGGTTTTGGTCAAAAGGAACGCTGGGATTGCAGTGGTTACAAAGGCGACTGCAGTCAGACCCAAAGGGTGCGTCAGAGCGGTACGATCGCCGCTCTCGCCTTGAGGGAAAGTAGAAACAAACTTAGCGATGCGGCCGCGGAAGTACACAGGCAGGCACAGAATGGCACCCAATTGTATGACGATGGTGTACATCTTCCAGTAGGCGTCAGACAGGCTGATATGAAATAGGGCCTCGGAGATTCGCAGGTGTGCGGTCGAGCTGACCGGCAGAAATTCGGTGATTCCTTCAATGATTCCCAGCACAACCGATAACAGGTAGTCGCTCAAGCTTCCTCCAGCATTTAGTGAAACAGTATCGCAGAAGTTGCGCTGGTACCGGATTGGCAGCGCCGGTTCCCGCGTGACCGGCGGAATCATGGGCCTATTTGAGGGTTTCGCCGTAGGCAATGCGCGACAGTGTTCCACGCTTGTAGTCCGTCAACCACACGGAATCGTGACCAAAGCGAAGCGAATCGCCACCCGGACCGACCCATTGGCGAAGAACCTTATTGGTTTTTGCGTCGATGGCGGTGAGCGGCACGTCGGCCACTGTGGTCCAAATGGAACCCGCACCCCAGGCGATGTCGCCGCCGTGGCCGGGAATGCCCAGGGTGATTGTGGCGGTTACTTTCTTGCTTTGTGCATCAACGCGGGTCACGGTTCCGTCGCCCTGGTTCAAGGTCCAGATGGACCCTTCGCCGGCGGTCAGAAACCTGGGCTTCGGGCCAACTGGGATCGAGGCCAATACTGCGCCAGTGGAAGCGTCCACGGCAGTCAGAATGTTTGCGCTGCCTCCGGTGATCCAGACCACACCGTCGCTGAACAAGGGATTGTAGGAACCCGGCGCGATGGAAATTGTCTGCCGCGTTTTATTGGTGAGGGGATCGATGCGGACGAGAGAGCCGGCGTCGTCAGTGATGATCCAGATGCTGTCGCTGCTGGCTGCGACTCCGCCCTCTGGTCCGGCAGGTCCAATCGGAAGGCTGGCACTGATCTGGTTCACACTGGAATCGACGCGCACAATCGAATTTGGCTTGCCGCACAACGGCACCCAAAGGCTGCCAAAGGCGAATGCCAGACCTGCACATGGATCACTGGGAATAGGGACGATCGCAACCTCTCTGTTGGTCCTGGGATCGATTCGGTGGACGGAGGCGGGTTTCGAACTAGCGACCCAGACTGCGTCGTCGGTGATCTGTACCCAGTCCGCGACTTCGCCGATCTTGAATATCGCTTCGGGCTGGAGTGATGCGAACGGAACCTGAAATTCCTTTACCCCGGACCGCGCAACCTTTGCTTCTGATGGCGAGTTCTGCGCTCGCGCCTGCGCCGCCGTCAACGTCATTACGAGCAGCAAGGCCTTCGCCGTAGCTGGACGGTGCAAGCCCCTGCAACTCATTGGGTGACGTTTCCGTAGGTTGGTATGCCTTGCTCCATCAGGTAAAGGAGCCGTTGGGCGCGAGTCACCCAGTCGGACGGAGCGGATTGCGAGGCTACTTTCTGGGCCAGCGCGATTGCCCGGGCCCTTGCTTCCTCGGATTTCTTCGGTTCTTCTTCGGTCTTGTAGATTTCGATCAGCGCCGACCACCGCCAGGCGGCATCGTACTGCGCCTCGGCTGCGGCAGGAGACTGAGGGTGCTCGTTGGCATATTTCTCGTACACCTCTGATTCCTTTACCGGACACTTCGAACTGCCTTGCCAATCGCCGCAAAGCTTGTTGTCGATCAACTGGAACGCCGCCAGGTCAGCCCATTTGGTCCCGGGGAATTTCTTGATCACCTCTTTCATGTACTTTTCTTCCATGCCTTCACGCAGAAAAGATTCGCGCTCTCTGGAAGACGGACGCGTTGACACGTCCGCCTTCTCCAGTTGCCAGCGGATATCGGCGGAACGGTACATGGCTTCGGCCGCCAACGGCGAGGTGGGAAAATATTCCGCCGCACGATAATAGAGCCGCATTGCATCCTGGGCGGCGCCATTACGCCCGTGTCTTCGAGAAGCTTGGTCTTCGGAGTCTACCGCTTCGCCAAACAGTATCTTGTCTCCGCTCGGCGTGGATGCCCGCACCACACCTTTATCGAGCATCCAGCCAGTGACCGTTCGCTCTTCGCTAAGGTTAGCCTCGACATGCACCCACTCCCGGGTGGTTTCGAGGACAATAATTTCCCGTCCGCGATCCATTTCCGCGAGTTTCGCCGAACTGACATCGGGTGACAGATAGACCTGGGCTACACGCACAACCGTACCGCGCTGGAAATCGGCGCCAGCGGCGGGCAGTGCAAGCAAAAGCGCGAGCACACAGCCCACGGATAGAACCGCACCAGACAAAGTAGCGCCACCGGCGCTACTTTCCTTGGCTATCATTGTTTCCCCTCTTCAGTTCCGCCAGCACTTCCGGCTCAATATTTCCGCCGCTGATCACGGCAACGTTCAGCGTGGTTTCCGGCAGCTGTTTCCGATGGAACAGGAATGCTGCCACCGCCACCGCCCCGCTCGGCTCGGCGAGCGTCTTGGGATCGGCGGAAAGCCGCCGCGTGGTTTCGTGGATCTCGTCTTCACTTACAGTAACGATGTCGTCCACGTATTGACGAATATGCTCAAAATTGATCGCTCCCAGACTCTGGGTACGTAGCCCGTCGGCCAAGGTGCGTGTGACCTGCTCCGGGGCAAACTGAACAATCTTGCCAGCCCGCAGACTGGCTTGCGCGTCGGCGGCGAACTCCGGCTCCGCGCCGATCACTTTCACCTTGGGCCGGCTGAGCTTGATGGCCGTAGCGATGCCGCTGATCATACCTCCGCCACCGACCGGTGCTATGACCGTCTCCACGCCAGGCAAATCCTCCAGGATCTCCAGTCCCATGGTGCCCTGGCCTGCGATGATCTTTTCGTCGTTGTAGGGAGGTACGATCACGTATCCGTGCTGTGCGGCGAGTTCCTCGGCTTTGACCTGACGCTCGGAGCTGGCGGGACCGACCAGTATGACCTCCGCGCCCAGGGCAAGGGTTGCCTCGCGCTTGACTGCAGGTACATTTTCCGGCATCACGATGACCGCCTTGATGCCCAGCGCCCGCGCCGCGTAGGCCACGCCCTGCGCGTGATTACCACTGGAGTAGGTGATGACTCCACGGCGGCGGTCTTCGTCAGAAAGGGAGGCGACCTTGTTATAGGCGCCTCGCAGCTTGAACGAGCCGATCGGCTGAAGGTTTTCCGCCTTAAGGTAAAGTTGGCGGCTATCTTTGATTCCACCCGCTTCGTGGAGATGCGACGGGATCAGTTGTGTCCGTACGGCGACGCCACGTAGGCGGGATTGCGCTTCGCGAATATCGTTGAGAGTGACGATCGGGAATCTCCGTTGTCATCCCGCGAGATGACAAGACTTACCTTTGTCATCCTGAGCGAAGGACGAACTTCGCTTCGCGAAGTTCGTGCGGAGTCGAAGGATCCCTAGCGTGAAGTTGCATTGCCGGGAGTGGGGGTCCCTCAACTCGGTTATCCTTCGCCAAGCGAAGGACAACCTCGCTCGGGATGACAGAAAACTGCAACGACAGAGAAACTCTTCAGATCTCTAGTATTACCGGCATGATCAGCGGACGCTTCTGCGTCTGCTTGGAAATATAGCGCTTCAGGTCAGTGCGAATTTTTTCCTTGATCACACCGTAATCGGTCTTTTCTTCATCGCTCGACTGTTCCAGCGTCTGCATGACGATCTCGCGCGCTCCTTCAACGAAGCCGTCTTCGCCGGGCGAGAATCCGCGGGTCACGATTTCGGGAGTGGTTTCCACTCTGCCAGTCAGTTTGTGGATGGCGATGATGGGCAGCACGATGCCATCTTCACTTAGGTGCCGCCGGTCTTTGACGACGAGATCTTCGACTACGTCGGTGCGAGAACCGGAATCAATGCAAACCCGTCCCACGTTCACGCGGCCTGCTTTGCGCGCACCCTGCTCGTCGAACTCGAGAACATCTCCACTCTCGATCAGGATTGCTTTTCCGACGGACCCGTGCATGGCTCCCGCCATTTCCGCGTGTAGTTTTAATTGCCGGTATTCGCCGTGGATGGGAATGAAGTACTTCGGTTTCACCAGGTTGATGATCAGCTTCAATTCTTCCTGGCTGGCGTGGCCGCTGACATGGACGGGCGGGTAGGATCCGTCGTCATAGATCACATATGCCTCGCGCCGGAACAGGTGATCGATCATGCGATAGATGGCTTTCTCGTTGCCCGGAATGATGCGCGACGAGAGCATGACCGTATCGCCCTTCTCGATTTTCGCGTGCTTGTGATTGTCCACCGCGGCGCGCGACAGCGCCGACATCGGCTCGCCCTGGGTGCCGCTGATCAGCACGCAAACTTTTTCTGGCGCGAAGTTTTTCATCTCGCCGGGATGAATCAGTAGTCCCTCGGGAATCTCGATGTAGCCAAGATCCTCGGCAATCTCGGCGGAGTTGTTCATCGAACGCCCGGCAAAGGCGACTTTGCGCCCGTGCTGCCACGCCATTTCCACCGCCAGCTTGATGCGATGAATGGAGGATGAAAAACATGAGATGAACAAGCGGCGCTTCGTATGCGCGAAAACTTCGTCGAATTTCCGGCGCACCGCGCGCTCACTCGGGGTGTAGCCTTTGCGCTCCACATTGGTCGAGTCCTGAAACAGAGCCAGCACCCCGGTTTTACCGTATTCGGCGAAGGCGTGCAGGTCGAATAGGCGGTTGTCGGTGGGCGTGGGGTCGACTTTGAAATCGCCGGTGTGAATGATGACACCCAGCGGCGTATGAACGGCAAGAGCTACGCAATCCACCAGGCTATGCGTTACCTGAATGGGATGGACGGTGAACGGCCCTATCTTGAAACGTTCATTCGGCTTGATCTCGCGCAGATCGGCATCGTCGAGCAGTCCGTGCTCTTCCAGTTTGTCTTCCACGTAGGCGAGCGTGAACTCCGTGCCAAAGACCGGCACGTTTAGTTCGCTCAAAACCCAGGGAAGCGCGCCGATGTGGTCTTCGTGTCCGTGAGTCAGGATGATGCCGCGCACCCGCTGCCGGTTCTCAATTAGGTAAGAAATATCGGGGACAACGATGTCGACGCCGAGCAGTTCGGCTTCAGGAAACATGAGGCCGGCATCGATGACGATGATATCGTCACCCCAGCGTACGGCCATGCAGTTCATCCCGAACTCGCCCAGGCCGCCGAGGGGCACAATTTGCAATTTTCCAGT
>WNFE01004194.1_pt1 | contig 11286 bp, 8 predicted proteins | sample 5400451 | NCBI WGS metagenome assembly WNFE01 (sample SAMN13153344, study PRJNA577476) | soil metagenome | isolation source: 200 cm saprolite under Douglas fir tree site 2 hole 2 | place: USA:California | collected 2015-04-18
AGATGGCGCCCTGGAGTTCGACGAGTTCAACGCCGACCAGATTGGGCGCATCACGCTGAGAGGCTTCGTCACCGAGTTCGCTGTCCCCACCTCCGGCGCCCAGCCTATTGAAATCACACGTGGAGCCAGTGGTGTGGTCTGGTTCACCGAGCTCAGTGGCAATCGCATTGGCGAGCTGACTTTGATCTGACGAGCTAGTAGCACTGCGAGGATCAAGGCATTCTCAACACGGGGATGCCTTGATCCTCAGCAAGAGTAGAACCTCACCAGATTACTATATTACTTACCTTCCTCAACCATGTTATAATGCGGAACAGAATTTCCACTTCCCCTGTTCAGGTGAAGAATAAAGGAAATGGGAGACTCGCTCAGACTCACAAGTTCATGTCTGTTGGGAAGGCTGCGCTACTATGCTCATTACACGTATCGAGTTAGAGAATATCAAGAGTTATCGTCATATCGTAGTGGATTTCCGGCGGGGTACAACCTCCATTAGTGGGCCAAATGGCGCTGGTAAAACAACCCTTGTTGAAGCTATCGGTTTCGCACTCTTCGATCATATTTCTTATAACCAGGCACAGTTTGTGCGTGAAGGCGAAAAATATGGACGTGTAGTCATCCATCTCATCGGTAGCGATGATCGCCCCTACGAAGTGGAGCGACGCTGCGGCGCAGGCGCAAAATGGGTCGTATATGACACTGAAGCAGATGCCCGCGTTGAACAGCGCACCGATGTGCTGGATAAACTGCACGAACTCTTCGGCATTGATCGTGAACGACCGTTGGATCTTCTCTTCCGAGATGCCCTGGGGGTTCCACAAGGCAACTTCACCTCTATTTTTCTGGAACCACCTGGCAAGCGCAAACAAACGTTTGATGCACTGCTGCAAATCGAAGATTACAAGATCGCCGCCGATTACCTTTTGGACGCGGCAAAAGTGTATCAAGAGCAGATTCAAACGCAAAAAAGCGAAATACAGCGCCTCGAAATCGAGACACGCGACCTGAAAGAATGGCGCACGGGCCTGAAAAATGCCCGCCAGGACGATCAGCAGAAAAAAGAGCAAAATGTGCTGGGCACCCAGCGCCTGGCAGTATGTAAAGACCGCTCTGAAATACTGAAGCGACAACGCGAACACCTCAGCCGATGCCAGACTCGCCTCCACCAGAGCAGCACCATCCATAATACCTCTCAAGAGCTTTTGCGCAGCAGCCAGAAACAATTAGACGATGCACACGCCTCCCAGCAAGCGGTAGAGGATAGCCAGGCCGATTACGAGCGCTATTTACATGCCGCTGGTTCTTTGAAACGACTCCGCCAGGACGAGCGCCAGCGCAATGAACTACGCCAACAGCAATCCAATTTGCATACGACCCTGGCAACTCACCAGGCCAATATTAGAAATCTACAGGACAGGCTTAACGAGGTCACCAAAGCGCGTCAGCACCTGCTGGAGTTATTACCATTCGTCGAGCAGCAATACGAACTAGAAAAGCAAAGTGAAGCCCTGGCACGCCAGGTCACACAATACGAGGGGCTGGTAAAAGAGTCGCAGCGTTTCCAGCAGCAACGCACCAGGTGTCTACAGGAGCAAGAAACCTTTCAGCAGCGTGTTGCCGCGATTGAACCCCTACAACCACTGGCTGAGCAATTGACAGAGCGTGTCGAGAGATTGGCGCACCTGCAAACCAGATTAACTGAGCGGGGTTCCAGGCGTTTGCAATTTGAGGATAAACGCAAACAACTGCAGGAGAAGCGCGATGAGCGCGAGAAAATCGCTAACCACTTACGTAAAGCTGACGATGCTATAGCCAAAATTGAAGAGCACCGCCATGTAGCTGAAGAACTGCCAGCATTACAACTGCAGTACGAGCAGCTAGCCGCGCAACAACACCGGCTAGAGGGCAACATCGATGGCTATACGAAATCGCGAAAATTTTCGGCAGGTGGTCAATGTCCCCTGCTGCATCAACCATGCTTGAATATCAATCAGCTCGGTATGGTCAGCCTTGAAGCCTATTTTGATGACTTATTAGCTGAGGAACACGCTCAGCTTGCTATCCTCGGCCAGCAACTGGTTGCAACCAATGATCGCATATCGTATGTCAAAAAATATGCAGATGGACTGAATAAACTGGGGCAGTATATAGAGAGCCGTGACACTCTCGTAGAGCGCTTACGAGCAGTCGCGCTCGATATTACTCGCCTCGAACGTGAGGTAGCAGGTTTAGAGCATGACCTGGAAGAGCTTAAGCTCCTCGATCAACTAATCGTTCAGGCAAAAACTGAGCGTAATGAGAGTCAAAAGGCAGATCAGCAGGTACGCGAGCTGGAAGGATTGCGCAAGCAAATACAGCAGTTGCAGTCACAAGTTCAACAGTATACTACCGATCTCGAGGAACGCCAACAACAGGCAAATGAGCTATGCGAAAGCGCCAACCAACTGAAAGAAGTCGAGCAGCAACTTCAAGCGCTTAACGATCCTCGCTCGCGGAGCAAAGTACAACAACAAATCATTAAGCAGGAAGTGACCTATCAGCAACAATTGCAAGCAGAGCAGCAAAATGTACAGGAGACCGAACAGGAGTTGCACAAACTGGACCAGCAACTGAACCTCTATGCTGACGTTGATGTCCAAATTGGCCAGAAGGAAGCCACTCGCCAGCAGTGCGAAGCCAGGTACTCGACGTATTTGAAAAATATTGATACGGCGAAATTGCTTCCCGAACGTGAACAAGCATATAAACTGGCTCTCCAGAAAGCAGAACAGGCAGAGCAAGATTTACTCGCCGCTGAAGAAGCACATCGCCAGGCGCAGGAAGCGTTCAATGAGCAAGAGCTTACTGAGATCGAACTTGAAATCAATCGACTCTACGGGGAATTGGCCGCACTGGCGCAAGACATGCAAACACTTCAGTTTAAAATCTCCGATCTTGAGCACAAAATTGAGCATGCTGAGGCGCTTCTCGTCGAGTTGGAAGCCGCTGAGAAGGAAAAACTAACGCTTGAGGAGCTGCACAAAATGATGGAGCAATTCCGCAAGTTAATCAAAGAAGCCGCTCCCCACGTGCTGAAAGCCATGATGAATGACATCTCCATCGAAGCCAACCGCATTTTCGGCGAAATCATGGGTGATCGCAGCGCACAACTCTCCTGGCAAAACGATTACGAGATCGTCCTGCACCGGCAGGGTATCTATCGCACCTTCGCCCAATTGAGTGGAGGCGAGCAGATGAGCGCGGCCCTTGCGGTGCGCCTGGCATTACTCAAAAAGCTCTCTTCGCTGAACATCGCATTCTTCGATGAACCGACGCAAAATATGGATGGATTGCGCCGCACGAATCTGGCAGAGCAAATCAGGCGTGTGCGCGGCTTCGACCAGCTATTTGTCATCAGTCACGATGATACGTTTGAACAGGGCCTTGATAGCCTTATTCGCCTGCGCAAGGTAGATGGGCAGACTCAGATCCTGACTGAGGATGATGAAATGATGGCAGGAGAGCAGGTGCGGGTACATGCTTCATAAAGGCAAACTTCAGGCGGCCTTGAACTTTAAGCGAGGGCAATTCAATGCCTACGACAGTTCGTTTAGCGATCAGTTGAACGCTTATTGCCGCGCCCTCGAAACACTCTATACGCGCTATCCCTCGGGGGCGCATTTAGAGCATGTGCTCCCTCCAGATGGCATTGGAATACCTGCAGCCGGGGCACGCCCGAGTATTGAATTTGATCGCTGGCTGGTTCATGCTGCGCAGAACAGCTATCACGGGCCATATCTGCCTTTCGGACGTGAGTTTGATAACCACGAGCAGGCACATCAATGGGCAGAATGCATTGAAGGCATCACGACGGTGGCCGTCGATGGAAGTCAGTTACAGCCGTGGCGCGACGCCTCGATCCCTGTGGCCTTGATTCAGGTTGGCTTCTTCGCCAATCCTCACGCGCAGGGGCGTCCATACACCAAAGATGTACGTATAGAGGTACTTTCCCCCGACGAGATCATGGAGGAGTCCAAAACCGAGAGTAAAGACCCCGATAGCTATCCCTATTCCGATATGCAGGTGACGCTGCGCCGCTATTTGCTTGAAGTGGAGACGCTCTGCAACCTGATGGAACAATATGGCCAGGCGCGCCGCGCCGTCGATCCCTCGCACAACCCCGTCGTCTTTTTCGACGGTTCGCTCGTCGTTTCGTTCGCCCTTACCATGCCCAGTCCTTACCGGGAACGCTACATTGCTTCTGCCATCTCGTTACTACAAACCTCAGAACAACAGCGTGTACCGCTGATCGGCTATATAGATACCACCTATGCGCGTGATATCATCACGATGCTGCGACGCCTGGATGCCATGGAACGCCAACCAGTGCTGCGCGAAACAAAAAAGATTCACGATGCGCTCTTATGGCAGGGACATCTGCGCTGGGGTGACCGTACACCCGCGATGATCTGCGCTCGTGGTGACATCCTGGAGAGTTACGGCCCGTACCGCGAAAGCGTGGCTTTCTGCTACCTGCAAACCAGCTCCACGCGCCCACCCGCTCGCCTCGAGTTCCCCCGCTGGATCCTCGATGATGGATTGCTTGAGCCTGTGCTCGACGTTGTACGCGCCGAGGTTGTTGCCGGGCAGGGGTATCCCTATGCGATTGAGGCGGCAGATGCCGTGTCGGTGATTACCATGCAGGATAGAGCGGAGTTTTATGGGATGTTTCAGGAGTTTATAGAGCGGCAGGGGTTGAAGTTTACTTTTTCGACGAAGGCGGTGAGTAAGAGTAGGAGGAGGTAAGGGAAGCTACTTTTGCGTTTTAGGTTTCTGCTGCTTGTTAAGTTCTCTGTGAATCTTCTCCCTGGCCTGAGGTGTTCGAGCAAATACATATTTGCTCCTACCCTCTTCGTCTTTACTTACAGCAAGCCAATCGGGGTTGGGCCCTGATCTTGTATGGGATGGTATAAGCTCCACAGTCTCACCGTTCTTTAACTCATAATCCAAACGTACAATATGACCATTAACTCTGGCTCCAGTATATCGATGTCCAAGATCAGTGTGAATACGGTAGGCAAAGTCTAGCGGTGTAGCACCTGCGCGAAGATCAATAACGTGGCCTTTTGGCGTGATGACAAAAATTTGATCTTTCAAGAGAGGTCTTTGTACAAGCTCAGTAGATACATGTTCACCTGCCAAACTCTTACGCAGTTGCGCTAATTGCTGACTCCAAATCTGATCCTTTGCCTTTGTAACTCTCGGCGTTTTGCCTTTTCGATACATTTTATCAACTTTATAGCGCCAGTGTTCAGCAGCAGCCCCATACTCCGCTATTTCATGCATTTCATGAGTGCGAATCTGAATCTCTACCATCTTTTCTTCTTCAAAGCAAATAGTCGTGTGAAGAGACCGATATCCATTTTCTTTGGGATTTTCTATCCAGTCTCTGCCTCGTTCACCTCCATAGACCTCAGTTACAGGAGACCAGAGTTCATGAATGATTTCCTGAACAAGGTAGCAATCATCGATGGTGTCTACAATGATACGAACACCCAGCAGGTCGTTAATTTGCTTAAAAGTGAACTGCTTCGCCTCCATTTTCCGGTAAATGCTGTAGATGTGTTTCGCCCTACCATAAATCTCTACTTTTATTCCGTATCCCTCAAGGGCTTTTTTAAGGTTAGGGACAATAACGCGAGTAATATATTCCTCCCGCTCTTGTTTCCTAACAGCAAGTTGCCTGGCAATTTCCTTATACCTGTGTATATCAAGAAGACGAAAAGACATATCTTCAAGTTCTGACTTGAGTTGCCAAAAGCCTAGTCGATCAGCGAGAGGAGCATAGATTGCAATTGTTATTCTGGCGAGTAGCTTACAATTGATTGACTCCTGCCGGGATTCAGGTAAATATTTAAGAAGCGTAATGAAGTGCAGACGATCAACAAGTTTGATAATGAGAGCGCGAATATCAGTAACTGTAGCGAGAAACATTCTAATCAGATTTTCTACTTGCTTCTCCTTCTTTTGGAAATGAACTGCCGCGAGAAATCCAGGTTTCTGATCGTCGCTTTTTGGCTCATCAAGTGCTAATAGATACATTTTTAACAAAGTCGCTCTTCGTTCACCGGCTTCATTTGTTTCTGATGACGCCGACCATATATTCCATTCAAAATTGCCCAAACGCACTATCTCTTTTGTAAGGTTTACTAATTCAATCCGATCATTGAACTCTTTTCCGAGATCATCGAGGACTTTCGCTGTTGCAGGAGGCGGAGGATAGATCATTACTGCACTAACAGCAATCGGATCAGCGTTAAGGTCATCCAGTCGTATAGCAACTTCAGAAGCGTATTGAATATAACGTTCACCTGAAGGATGTTCTATATTAGCATAGTGGTCTTCAGCAAAAGCACAAGCCCGCTTAACCAGGTCTAAATCACTCTGGGTGAAATGCCCTTGAATATGTTCGATCAATCGTTCAGTAGCTACATAAGTTTCTAGAGACATCATACGCCCTCACCAACTGCGCTATTAGTACTAACTGAACGTTTCAACAAATCGTCGAAAAGTCTTTCAAAACCCACAAAAAGAGGGTTACCATCTCGTGTGATTTGTAACATCTTAGAATGGTGATCATTCTTCGGGCCCCCACCCGCAAAAGAACTCACAAACATTTTATCATCGAACACAAGTATCTTAAAATTAGGTCGTTCATCATAACACTTGACTTCGAAATTCTTGACGCGACCGGCAAGGTGATTTAAATAACCAAATACTACACGCATTTTTGCCCTGATTTCTTCTGCAGATTCGTGATCAAGGCTTGCTGCAAGGTCCTCTGTAATATGAGAAGAATCAGGTGAGAGCACCAAAACCTCTAAAGTAGAGTCCTTTGTTCGCTTTGAGGTACATAAATCGTAAAGAAGACTCTTGGGACCTAAAAAGTACTTCTCCCCCCGAACCGTCAGAATCTTGACTTTTTTTGCATTGCGCGAGGCTTCGCGTATGTGAGACTCGCAAGCCTCCTGATTCAGGAACTCTACCACCGAGCTATTCTGTTTTAACCCGACCCCAGCATCTTCAAGAAGTACTCTCTCCATGATTTTCTTCTTGAAGGCTATCCCGGCATCATCGGTCCCATTTGCATTCACATTTAAGGCTCTTTCTAAGAGCCGTTCTGTCCGATACCTTGAATATCGTGGATAATATTTTCTTGCAACCAGGAATAGAACTGCAAGAGCAAATAGAACTGCACCACCGATGCTTATTGACGCTTGCGCAGTAAAGCCAAAAGCCTGGAAGATCAACCCTGTGACTGTCGATACTATTGTAACGATTATGGTTGCTATTATGTTTTCAAGGACGTTATTCATAGTACTCTTGGGACTGATCGTGCCTGAATTGATAACTATAGCCGACCATACATCTTCACAACAAGAATATACTATTCCTCTCTACATTGTCAAATGCATGAAACGTGCATCATACGATGCAATTTTAGACATTTTGTTCTACAATTATCATTCTAATCACCGTTTGCTAAGTAAGATTAGGCTCTACAAGAAAAACAGGTAAATCAATTAACTAACAAGCTAGCACACAAAAATTTATCTTCTTTGACTTGTTCAATACACAACTCATTTATCAACAAATCTCATCCCTTTTCTACATAGACGTATCTATTCTTACGTAATCAAAATTGCCCTGATCTCATTTCTTACATTTTCCATTTCTAAAGCCCATTAAATCAGGTCTAAACAGGTGCTGATCAAATCTTTCCCCCATCAATCTATGTGGTATACTTTTCTAAGCATATCTTTTTCCTTAACATTGTTCACGCTAGAAAAAATCGTATGTCTCGTTCAATCAATCGCACGCTCACCTGTCCATGCGGTGAGGTGTTTAGCAGTCCAATATACGAATCCGTTAACGTTGCGAAAGATCCGCAACTGCAATATACTGTGCTGGCCGGCCTGTTAAACGTCTCCAGCTGCCCGGTATGTGGGCGTCGTGCCGCCATTTCACGGCCCTTTATCTATTCCGACCCTGCGCATAACCTGCTTGCCTATGTTCACCCACGCAGCGACATGCCTGAAGAGGCGCGGCTGCTGATCCTGGAAAAGCTGCACGACGTCTATGTAAATATCGCCGGCGACGATGAAGAAAACTCCGACCTTGAAGCTGATGGTGACGCTAACGGCATAGAACCGGTTACATCATCTACAGAACAGGTGCTGGAGATGCCCCCGCTGCAAGTCATTTTCGGCATAGATCAACTTCAGGGGCTCATAAACGCTGTCTTAAGCCAGGAAGAGCGCTTGGGCAGGCTTGCACTGAATACACGCAGCCGGGATAGCGCTGAACGCGGACAACTACTGCATATTGCGCGTAAATTGGCACAGGAGATGCAATGCCAGGTCGAAGTGGAAGAGTTGTCCGATGAGTATACCGTCTGGCTTTTCGGCTCGCGTCGACAGATTGGTGCCCTTATGCGGGAGTTCGCAGCACGAGGATAGGCCAGGAAAGGGAGGACGACTTCACATATGATTACTATTGGAATTCTCACCATCAGCGATAGTGGCGCAAAGGGTGCGCGGCAGGACACCAGCGGCGAAAATATTCGCGCAATGGTCACGCAACTACCGGAGGCTGTCATCAGCGCGGGCGCAATTATTCCCGACGAACGCGAACTGATCGAGGGAACACTGCGTGAGTGGAGCGATGAAAAGCAGCTTAACCTCATCCTCACAACTGGCGGTACAGGGTTAGCTCCGCGCGATATCACGCCGGAGGCCACCAGGGCAGTCCTCGACCGTGAAGCACCCGGTATCGCCGAAGCTATGCGCGCCGTCAGCTTGCAACACACTCCGTTCGGTATGCTTTCACGCGGCGTCGCAGGTACACGGGGACGCACTCTCATTATTAATCTTCCTGGCAGTCCCAAAGCGGTGAAGGAATGCCTGGAGTCTATCATGCCTGTATTGCCACACGCTATCAATCTCCTCGTCGAGGGACCACGAGAACACTGAAAGATGTCTACTCACGCTCCTATCTTCATCTACCAGGGCCATAGCGACAATGTTTTTGCTTTGGCCTGGTCGCCCAATGGTTCCTATCTTGCCTCCGGTTCCCGTGATAAGACAATACGTGTCTGGAAAGCTAGCACTGGAGAGGACTGCTGCTGCTATTACGGTCACGCATCCTGTCTGCTTTCCTTAGCCTGGTCTCCTGATGGTAAATACATTGCCTCAGGCGATACAGACGGCATCGTACACGTATGGGAGGCATATACAGGCAGGGGCGTTTTCACCTATCACGGCCATACCCGTTTTGCGCGCAGTATTGCGTGGTCCCCGGACGGCCTCTATATCGCCTCGGGCGGAGACTTTGGTGATAGCACTGTACAGGTCTGGACAGCTTTTACCGGAAATCGTGTGTTTACCCACAACCAGCAATATAGAATTTTTAGCGTTGCATGGTCTCCTGATGGCAAACGTCTTGTTTCTTGCAGCTTTGATGGCAGTGTGCAAGCCTGGGATGCCTTCACCGGAAGTAATCTCCTGAGCTACCAGGATCATTCCAGCCCGGTCTACGCGACAGCGTGGTCTCCCAACGGCGCATATATCGCCTCGGGCGGACAAGATATGACGATTCAGGTGTGGGAAGCTACTTCTGGGAAGAGTGTGTGTACTTACAAAGGCCATATTGATGCAGTTAAGACTTTAGCATGGTCCCCCGACAGCAAGTACATTGCCTCGGGCGGCAATGATTTGACAGTACAGGTATGGGAAGCTACTTCTGGCAAGCTTTTCACGTCCTATACAGATCACGCTGAATGGATACGAACTGTAGCCTGGTCGCCTGGTGGGGAGTATATCGCTTCTGCCAGCGGCGAGATGGTGCATATCATTCATCTTTCAAGCCTTTTTTGAGTTCCCGCACAAACCCGACTATGCCCTCGGCCCATGTCATTTCGGCTTCCCGTTTGGCCTGCTCCTGTTGACGACGTAAAGCTGCTCGTGTGGCTTCCTGTCGTTTCTCCTCTGCACGTTGCTCATCATATACAGCACGTTTCACAGGGTCGCGCAACACTTCATAGGCTTCATTGAGACGCTTGATATGAGTATCCAGGGTCTGCTTGTTCAGATCAGGATGATGTAAGCGGGCCAGGCGGCGATATGAGCGTTTGATCTCAGCCGTCGTTGCTGTGGGTGAGACTTCGAGAATAGCATAATAGTCTTGCATCAGGCACCTGTACTTCCAAATCCGCCCCTACCCTGCCCCATCTCATCCATTTCATTCCAGGTTACACGCGTCACAGGGATGAAAAGACCCTGGGCGATACGTTCTCCACGCTTCACCGTCACGGCCTCGTCACGGAAATTAAAGACCTGCACCTTTAGTTCATCGCCCTCGCCACAATAATCTTGATCGATAATGCCTACGCCATTGGGAATGAGTAGTCCTTTGCGTCGCGGAGTACTGCTTCTCAAGGTTAGCAAGAGCATATAGCCCTCGGGTATACGTACAATCACGTTGCCGGGGATAAGCTCTATGGTGCGCGGCGCGACCTCGGTATCCTCGCGGCAAAGCAGGTCAAAACCCACTGAACCTGTTGTAGCATAGGTGGGCAGTGGCAAATTGGTATCAATGCGTTTGATCGTAACTTGCAAGTGTTGCGATGATCTATCCATAAACACAGTGCGCGGGGACCTCCGCCTTTTAGGCGGGGTCTATCCATAAACACAGTGCGCGGGGACCTCCGCCTTTTAGGCGGGGAAGGAAGCGCCGTCCTCCTTTCCAGTGATGTGAGATAAGGGAAAACGGGTGATCATCCACCCCTGTACCGGACGAGCCAACCGCACCAGTTTGCGCGGTGTCACCTCCACGAGGGCTTTCCCACTTCTCACATCTTTGACCACAAATGCTCCGTTGACACGCCGTCCACCAATGTAGCCCATCTGTCCTTTGGCTTCTACCAGTTCATAGAGCTTCCACCCTTTGACCTTTCGAGGCGCCCAGACCTTATGCTCACTGTGCTTGCCATTATACATCTGGTAATTGCCGCGCGGGACACAGCGAAGCTGGTACACCAGGGTGAGCGGCTTGACCACTTCGTCGATGACACAGGCAATGGCAACCGCATCGTTGGCATGCGATTTGGGACAGAAAGTAGTTGGTGGAATCTTTTGCCAGCACAAAGTATAGCAGAGATGGTAAGAATGGGCAATATACTCAAAAGCTTTCCAGCACAGTTGGGCCTAGGACTTTTAGCCGTCTTTCTATTAGTAAGACTCCTGATAA
>WNFE01003751.1_pt1 | contig 11279 bp, 10 predicted proteins | sample 5400451 | NCBI WGS metagenome assembly WNFE01 (sample SAMN13153344, study PRJNA577476) | soil metagenome | isolation source: 200 cm saprolite under Douglas fir tree site 2 hole 2 | place: USA:California | collected 2015-04-18
TGGTCAACTCAAGGGAGAGAAGTGGGTTTACGTCGGGCAGAGTGCGAAGACGCCATCCGAGCGATTCGCACAACACAAGGCTGGAGGTCGGTTAGCGAATCCGGACGTCAGGAAATACGGGCAACGGCTCTTGCCGGCTTTGTACAGAAAGATCCCGCCATTAGCAAACCGAGATGAGGCCGAGCGCGCCGAAGCCGCGCTGGCTCGGGCTTTGCGCGAGCGGGGTTTCTTGGTCGTCGGAAAACACGGCAAGCCCGTCGAGATCCGGCGTCAGCTGCACTGAGCCGATGCCATGCAGAGCTGGAACCTTAGCCGACGTTGGATGCCAGGTCTTGATAGGCCGGGAGGAGTTCGTCCCACCGCGCCTCCGTGTCACCGCGCTCACGCCCGGCGAGGTGGGCGGCGAGATTTTCGGCGTGGATCTGCCACCCAACTCCGTAAAAGGCGATCTTGTCGAGGGGCAGGCCTTGGACCTCGATGACCAAGATGGTGTGGTCGCCGTCGGCGGTCAGCGTGGCCTCGATGGCCTCGTCGAAAGGCTGCGCGCCGTGACCCTTTCGCCAGGACTCGTCCGATTCCCGGGTCGTTACCCGCAGCCGCTGTCGGGGTTCGCACGCTTCCACCCGCCCAGTGCCGTCCCAGCCATCGGACTCGATGGATAGGCGGAACTCTCCACTGGGGCGGAGGTCACCTTCAATCTGGCCGTACCAGCGGGCTAGACGCCGGGGATCAGTTAGTGCCAACCAGAGGTCGTCGATATCGACGGCGTAGCGGACTTCGATGCGGACGACGCCATTGCCCTCTGCTGAGCGCAGGCTGCCTAGGATGCGGTCGTCCCCACGTGCATTGCTGGTCATGTGATGCTCCTTAGTTCGCGTTCAGTCGCTGCATCCTCTACGTTGCCGGCTGCCGTCAGAGTCAAGGCAAGCTGCGAGGCGTTTAGTAGCTCTTGACGCTGTTCCTGACCCGTTGGTATGCGTCGCCGGATTAACTCTCGTCTCCATCTTCTTGCATCGCGCCCGCTTTCAGGGCAAGGCGCCAATGCGAGTCGCATGCATCATGGTCGGGCCCTTTGAGCCCGCGGCATGTGCCTAAGCAATGTGTGACGCGGCTCTGATCGGGCGCGGGCCTCATGTGAGCGAGGCGGGCTCAGCACCTGTGTAGGATCGCGAACGCATAGTGACTTTTCTTCTCGTGTGCGGAGCCGTTGCTGGCCCACTGTTCGTCGTTGCCTTCCTCGCGGAAGGCGTCACTCGGGCTGACTACAATCCGCTGCGGCAGCCGGTGAGCGCCCTCGCGCTCGGTACGTGGGGCTGGACACAGAGGGCCAACTTCATCGTTACCGGACTTCTGATGTTCGCCTACGGGGTGGGCCTCTGGACGGCACTTCAACCCTATGGGGTGGCCCCGGCGGTATCCGTTCTGGTCGGTCTGTATGCAGTCGGACTCATTGGCGCAGGCATTTTCGTGACAGACCCGATTGGGGAATACCAACCGGAGAATAAGACGACATCACCGAACATCCACGGAGCGCTCCACACCGGGTTTTCCATGGTCGTGTTCATTGCACTTCCGATTGCCTGCCTGGTGCTCGCTGGCGGTTACACAGCCCGCGGATCGATCGGGTGGGCGCTGTTTTCCGCCGCCTCCGGACTTCTATTCGTTGTCGGCTTCGTCTTCACGTCGATGGGTTTCTCCCAAGTTCAGGGATTCTCCGATTCGGGGCAGCTTGCGGGGATCGGCGGCTTGTTGCAACGGATGACGATCGCGCTTGGGTGGGGCTGGCTAACGGTGACTGCGATTCACCTCCTCGGCGGGGTCTGAAGGGGACTCAGCTTCAGTGGGTATGCGGCAATCCTGGAGTCTGAATCGCGCTGGGTTTCGTGGATGGCTAACGGGAGCAAGCAGATCGCAAAGCACCGTGCTGCAGGCGAACGCGCGACGCGGACGACCTGCGCCCACGGCCCCGTTTTGAGGACTGGCACGGGCTGACAATATGCTCGGCGCTGAGTGGAGAGAGGCTAAGCGGGTGTTCTCAATCGCCGCTCTGACACAGCGCCCGGCTGACGGGAGGGCGAGAGCTTCGGGCCCACGAACCTGCACCGGCCGTCATCGCACTCGGCAAGTGCCTGTACGAGCTCGCGTCGGGTGCGCCTCAGGTCGCTGATCTTCGCGTCGAGCCGCTCGAGCACCGCCTCGAGTCGCCAGCGCTCGGTTTCACACGTCGCAGTCCCGGTGGTGGAAGCGTGAAAGGCGCCGACGATCTCTTCCAGTGTGAAGCCCAGGCTCTGCAGGGCTCGGGCCAGGCGTAGTCGCTCAACCGTTTCGGCGGAGTAAACGCGGTAGCCGGATGGCCGGCGGGCTGGGCTGGCCAGAACACCGCGTCTTTCGTAGTAACGGATGGTGTCGATGTTGACCCCGGCTGATCGCGCCAGTTCGCCGATGTTCATCAAAAATACCTCTTGACTCTAGAGCTAGGTCCAGAGTTTAGGATGGCGAGGTGCCGGGCTGCAAGGGCCTCAGGCAACCAAATCAGGAGACATATATGGAGCTGCATCGCGCTACGTCAAACACCATCGCCTGCACGCTGACCGCGGACGAGCTGACAGAAACGGAATCGGCCTGGAAAAAGCTCCTTCGGCTGTCTCTCGTCTCGAGGCAGGAGATTCCCGGCGGCATTCGTCTGACGGTCGACCGTCGAAGCGAGCCTGCGCTGAGGCAGCTGATCGACATCGAGCGGGAATGCTGCCGGTGGATTACGTTCGAGCTCGACGGTCCAAGCGTGACGATGACCGCACCAGGCGCCGGCGAGTCGGCGATCCGAGAAATGTGGACTGGCGTGCTGGATGACTGCTGCGCTCAGCCGGAGATGACCCCATGAGCACGACGCGTGAAGTCAGAAGGCGCCATATCGGCCCGATCGGAACCACGGCGCGAGTCGTCAATGGTGGTCTCATGCTTGTGTTCGGCGCCAACGGTGGCAAGTTCGAGTACATCCACGGCCATTGGCAACCGAGCCTCAATGCGGCCGCACTGGCCATTGGACTGCTTGGCTTTCCGGCCGTGCTCATCACCTGGCAATGGATGCGGCTACGGCGTGATCAGACTCGTCTCGAGGCGACTGGGCCGCTGGCCACCGCAATCAACATCATCGGATTCGCACTTCTCATCGCCATCTCTTTCGTGCCGGCGATCTCGTACGTCGGCTACGCGGCGTTTGTCTTCTACGGTGCATCGATGTTGCTGGCGGCAATCCGTGGCTACGCCGGGTGCGAGGTCCTGGCAGTCTCCAACTGGCTGCTGCACCGCGACGACCAAATCGGATGTCTTGTGCTCTCCCCGCTCGACCAGCTGGAGCAACGGCTCCATCAGAGCCGTCCTTCGGCGCCTACATCCGGAGCGTGAGCGCGGCAGCGGCCGGCCGGACCGATGGATATCGCACTAGACGCGGCGCACATATAAGGACGTGAGCAACCCTACTATGAGGCCCTCCCCGCGATCAGAGCTGTGCTTGAGTTGGCGGCTGCCGTACGCAGGGCCCGCATCTGCATGATCTTGACGTTCCCAGTCGTCTTTCCCATCTCCTCGGCGGCTTCTCGCAACGAGTAGCCCAGAAGAAATCGAAGCTCAAGGACCCGACGGTGGTTTGGCGACAGGCCGGCAAGAAGAGAGCTCACCCTGGCACTCGTTTCGGTCGACGGCAAGAATTCGTGCTCGATCTCCTGGTCCAGATTCTCTGGCAGCTCGGACTCCGGCATGCGCAAGCGCCCGCTCCAAAAAGCCGCCAAAACCGAGCGCGCCGTCGCGTACAGGTAACCCCGAATCTCAGGGGCCGCCGCATCGGTCCGTAGCCGAGGCAAGGCTTTTAGTGCGACTTCCTGCGTGAGATCCTCCGCGTCAGGCCGGTTGCCGACGCGCGAGTAGATAAACCCATAAACCGCCTCGAGCTCGCCGAGCGCAATCTGAGTGCTGCAGCGCTCGGCCTCATTCGGCATCGCTGTTGGCTTGCTGGTTAGGTACATGCGCGATCTAGCATTCGCTCGGCTCGCGTGATTGTCATCGTCCGCAAAGAGGGCTATCGGCCTCGTTCATTTGGACTAGTGCGGAAGGCACGTACGTATGAGTTTTCTGACGTAACCCCATTCGGTATCCGGCGGGGTTGGCGGACTCCACTTTCAAGGGTTCGCGAGGCTGCGGCATATCAGGAGGCATTGGTCATGAGGCATTTCGGAAAACTGATGGTGGCGGCGTTGGGCGTGCTGGGCTTGATCGCGGCGGGCAGCGCAACCGCGCTTGCCCACGAGAGGCAGAGCTTGCTTCAATTTGACTCGATGGTCGGTGTTAATGGCGCTGCGGTCGGGACCGTCAACGATCGCGGCATCACGGGGGGTGGCCTTCCGTGGGTAATCGCATCCGGGCGCGGCGAGGTGAACCGAAATGGTGAGGTCGAGGTGCGGGTCACGGGTCTGGTCATTCCAACGGCTCCGTTCAACGGCACGAATCCGGTTCCAATGTTTGGCGCGATTGTGAGTTGCGTGACTGCGAACAACGTGATCGTCAACGTGAGCACGGGACTGTTCCCCGCCACCGTTCCCGGCGGAGACTCAACCATCAGGGACAAGGTCACGCTTCCGAGTGATTGCGACAATCCGATTCTGTTCGTCACGAGCCCAGGAGGCGCGTGGTTCGCGCAGTCGAGCGCAGGCGAAGACGAAGGGGGCGACGACTAGGCGCTACCCGGCGTAGAAGCGACGAGGGCCACCTAGGCCCTCGTCTTGTTTTATCGGGAACTTCTCGACCGCGGCCCAGAATCGCGCAGCATGGACGGTCTAGCGGACGATTAGGCCGAGCTCGGCCGCGCGGGCCAGGATCTCAAGCCTGGAGTGGGCGTCGAGCTTGCTGCTCAGGTTGCGAAGGTGACTGCGCACGGTCACGTAGCCGATCCCCATTTGGGCCGCGATGTGACGATTGTCGAGTCCAGCCGCCAACTGCCGGAGGACCTCGCGCTCGCGACCGGTGAGCAGATCGAAAAGCTGGGCATCTTTGTCCGAACCGGTGATGAAGTCTGCAAGGCTGGTCGCCGGGATGAGCATCTCGCCGGCACCGACGCGACGAACGGCGTCGACCAGCTGCTCGGCCGGCTGCGTCTTCAGGAGAACGCCGCGGGCGCCGGCCTTCACGGCTTCGCGGAGGAGCGCGTTGCTCACAACCGAACTCAGGAGAAGGATGTGGGTTGTCGCCTGTTCATCACGCAACCGGGCGGCCAGCTCGGCACCGGTCATATCCGGCAACTGGTAATCGGCGACGATGACATCGGGGCGCGTGTCCGAGGCGAGCGCCACGGCGTCGCCTGCACTGGTGGCGATTCCGACAACCTGCAGATCGGGATGCTGTTCGAGCAACATCTGGATGCCATCCGCGACCACGCGGTGGCGATCAACGATGAGCACGCTGACAGTGCCCGCTCCGCGACCCTCGACCGCGAGCGAGCGAGAGAGAGACCCAACAGCGGTCGATTCTGCAGGTAGCGCCCGGGGCGGGTCGGCTGGGGCCGCTGCGGGTGGCGATGTCTCGGCACTCTGCTTTAACGCATAGGCGACGGCATCATCCAGGCTCATTCCCAGGCCATCTTCAAAGGCGAGCTCAAAAGCCTCCTCACCTAGCCCGCTGCGGGCCTGCCGTTCGCACGCCCTGCGTTCGGCGTCGAGAAAGGGAGGGGTTGCCGACGGTGCTCCCACGGAATCGGCGAGCGCCTGTGCGGCACCGAGAAGGGTCGCGGCCCGGCGATGCTCGTTCAGGCTCTCCACGATCCACGCGAGGGCATCCAGGCGCCGGGCGGCACCCCACGCTTCGCCGAGCTCTCGATTGAGGACGAGTGCTTGGGTGACCAGGCCAAGCGCGCGTGGCGAGTCCCCATCCCGCCATGCCACGAGGCCGAGCGCCCACAGCGCGTGGGACCGTATTTGCAGTTCGCCGCGGGCTTCCGTGATCGCAAGGATCTCCTGGTAGATCGCGCTTGCCCGCCGCTCATCCTCGGCAGCGACGCTCTGGCCGAGCCTGACGAGGACCGTAGCTAGGCCATGGAGATCGCCGTTATGTCGCAGCACGGGAACAGACAACTCAAAGGCAGCCTTGGCACGGCGGTGATCGCCGGTCCAGAAGGCAAGCGTGCCGGTGCCTCGATTGGCGAGCTCCTGCGCTGACGCGTCTCCGCGCTCAATTGCGATCGTACGGATCTCCTCGATCAGGTCGGAGGCTGCGGCAAACTCTCCCTGGACCATCCTCAGCAGGCTGGCGGCATAAAGACCGAACGGCCGGCTCGGGCTGTCCGCGGGGTTACGCTGAAGCAGCTCCTCGAGCATGTGCCGGAACTCCCCAAACCGTCCCCGCACAAACCCGTAACAGATCGCGAGGACCGCGGTCATCCGCAACCCAGCGTCTGTTTCACCTGGAGCGCTGAGACAGAAGTCAACCGCGCTCCGCAAGTTGGGGAAGTCGTCCTCCATGCGGTTCAGCCATACCGCCTGCCTTGGACCGATCCAGTCGACGTAGGCGTCGTGGAGAAGCCGGTCATACCAATCTCGGTGTGCGCGGCGCAGCGCCTCGGTCTCACTTTCCTCGCGCAGCTTCGCCCACCCGAAGTCCCGAACCATCCCCAGCAATCGGTACCGGGGGAAAGGACCCTCCCGCTCCTTGAGCACAATCGACTTGTCGACAAGGGCCGCCACCAGGTCGAGGATCGCCTCAGCAGGAATGTCGTCACCAGCGCAGACCACCTCGGCCGCGTCGAGTTCGAATCCGTCTCTGAAGACGGAAAGCCGGGCCCAGAGCCACCGCTCCTCGGCCGAACACAGGTCGTAGCTCCATTCCAGGCTGGCCCACAACGTCTGGTGACGCAAGGCAATGCCGCGCATCCGGGTAGACAGCAGCTGATAACGGTCGCTCAGCCGTCGCGCGATCTCGTCCACGGGCAACGTGCGAAGTCGCGCCGCAGCCAGCTCGATCGCAAGGGGGAGCCCATCCAAGCGGTGACAGATCTCCACCACCGCTGCAAGGTTGTCCTCGCCAAGCCGGAATTCAGGGACAACAGCGATCGCGCGTTCGGTGAAGAGTGTCACGGCGTCGAATCGCGCCGCCTCGCTATGGAGGCGTGCGTCCCCCTCGGGGGCCGACAGGGGCAGGACGGACACCGCAACTTCGCCTTGGATCGCCAGCGGCTCGCGGCTGGTCGCGAGGATCTGGAGGTCAGGGCTGCTCTCGAGGAGTCGTACCGCGAGTGCCGCACACGCATCTAGCAGGTGCTCGCAGTTATCGAGCAGCAGGAGTAGCCGTCTGTCGCTCAAATATTCCGCGAGCAGGTCGAGCGCAGGGAGGGCTGACTGGTCGCGCAGCCCGAGGGTCCCTGCCACGGCCTGCGCCAGCACAGCGGGATCCTCAAGGAGATCGAGCCGGACGAGCCACGCGCCATCGTCGAACTCTGCCCGAACGTCCCGTGCGACCCGTACCGCGAGTCGCGTCTTCCCGACCCCACCCATCCCAATCAGGGTCACCAATCGAGAGGTCGCCAGTTGTCCCCTGGCTTCGGTCAACTGCTCTTCGCGATCGACGAAGCTCGTCAGCTCCAGCGGAAGATTCCCGATCCCCTTGCGCGTCGTGGCGTCCGTGCCCACGCCCCAAACTCCTCCAATCGAACGGGGATGCCACCTCTAAATAGACGGCGACGTCACCGCTGATCCTCGCCAAGCTTAGCAGCGGAACTCATCGAATCGACGAGAAGCATGATGAACAGCAATCGCCATCTCTTGCACAACCAGTGGCTTACCGCGCTACCACCCGTAGTCGTGATCGTGAGCTGTGTGGCCTCCGGTAGGTTGATCATGTCGATAACGCAGAGGGGGGAAACCACCGAGACCACGTTGTGAGACCGACGTAACCCGGCTTCGTATCTCCACACGAGTCCTCGGCGGGACAAACCATCTGCTAGGGAGTGAGATTTCTGGACACCGACTCCGTTGCTTCGTCGCGCCCGAACCGGCGCACATTTCTCAAAGTCGGCCTTGCCGCCGGCGCGAGTGTCGCGGGCACTGCACTCGTCGGCCTGCCGGCGCTCGCCGAGAGTGAAGCGTCGTCGAGCATCACAAAGGGCGACGCGGCGATCCTGCGCTTTCTCTCCGCGATGGAGATCATCGAGACTGACTTGTGGCAGCAGTACAACGAACTGGGTGGCATCCCCGACGCCGAGGTTCCGGGCGGCACCCCAGCGAGTGCCTACGTGAACGCTCTGACTCAGCTCGACGGCGACATGCCCCAGTACATCCACGACAACACCGAAGACGAGCACTCACATTTCGACTTCATCAATGCGTACCTGGTGTCGAAGGGCGCCAAGTCGGTGAACCTCGACAACTTCCGAAGCCTGCCGAGCAGTCAGGCGCCGGGCGTGCAGCAGATCAAGCGTCTCACCAACCTGATGGAGCTCACCGTTGACACGAGCTACTGGACGCGGTACCGCAGCCGCGACGGGAACCCGGACCTTGGCGACTCGTTTCCGCCCGCGATCCCGGACCTGGCCAAGGGCAAGTTTCCGGCGATACCGCGTAATGCGGCCGACCTGACATCGGACTTCCACATACAGGCCATCGCCAATACCGCCGGTTTCCACTTTGGCTTCATCGAGCAGGGCGGTTCGAGCCTGTACCCTCAGCTCGCGCAGCGCGTCCGCAGCGTGGAGGTGCTCCGCATACTGCTGAGCATCGGTCCGACCGAGACGATGCACTTCCAGGTCTGGCACGACAAGGCTGGCAACGCAAAGCCCGGCACGGATCCGACCAACGGACTTACGTTCCCCGACCTGAATAACGACCCGCCTCCGGTGCACACCGTCCGTGAAGACGTGCAGACCAACTTGATCATGCCGGAGCCGACCGCATTCCTCAAGCGGACGTTTCCGAAGGTGTCGATCATTCGCCCTACCAACACAACCAACGCCGCCCGCGACGCATTTGCCGGGCTAAAGGCCGATGGCCTCTTCATTGGCCAGCACGATGACTTTTTCGAGTTCATGGATGAGCTGGCAAGAGAGGCCGATGCCGCCAGGAGGGGCTTCTAACCTCGGGAGGCCGGGCGTGGGCTACCCCTCGCGCCCGGCTCTCAATTCAGGAGACCTCGAGCGATCCGCGGATTACAACTGCCATCCGCGCGCACGCGCAAGAGGTGAGTGGATTCGTTCACGATGGAATTCGGGCCATGATGCGCGGAATGATGGCCCAGTGATGAACCTAGTGGCCTATTCAGAGGCGACGTGGCTCGCTTAAGGAAACTGCAGTAAAGGCGGCCGACGAAATGCGCTCCCCGCACGAAATGATGGGCCATGGCGGGCAGGCCGGGATGTCGATGGCCGCCATGGTTCAAGACATGCGCAATCGCTTCCTGGTCGCAGCCGTGCTGTCGGTGCCGATCCTGCTCTGGTCGTCGATCGGTCGCCAGGTCCTGCATTTCGGCGTGCCGGCTCCGTTCGGTTTCCGCGACGACGTCTTCCAGCTGATCCTCAGCCTGCCCGTCATTGCATATTCAGGAGCGTTCTTTTTCGAGGGCGCAGTCAGTGCCCTGCAGGCGCGGACGCTGGACATGATGGTGCTCGTCTCAACAGCCATCGTGGCTGGCTGGACTTATTCGGTCGTCATCACCCTCCGTGGCGGAGTCGACGTGTTCTACGAGGCGACGACGGTGCTGATCTCCTTCGTACTCCTGGGCCACTGGCTGGAAGCGCGAGCGCGGGGCGGCGCCAACGATGCGGTCCGCGCCCTTTTGAATCTATCCCCGCCGCAAGCGATCGTCATCAGAGCTGGCGTGCAAGTCGAGGTGCCGACCTCAGAGGTGCAGGTCGGGGACGTGCTTCTCATCAAGCCGGGCGCCAAGGTCCCAGTCGACGCCGTGGTCGCGGAGGGGACCAGCGAGGTGGATGAGTCGGTCGTGACCGGCGAGAGCCTCCCGGTTCTGAAAACGCCTGGAGCCGAGCTGATCGGTGGTTCCATCAACAAGAATGGAACGCTGCGTGCCCGCGCCACAAAGGTCGGCTCAGACACGGCTCTCGCCCAGATCTTGAAGCTCGTGCAGGAGGCGCAGAGCTCGAAAGCGCCGGGTCAGCGACTCGCCGATCGGGCGGCCTTCTGGCTCGTGCTGGTCGCGCTGATCGGCGGCACCCTGACCCTCGTCGTTTGGTTGCTTGCGGGCCGCAGCTTTAGCCAGGCGATCCTGTTTGCAATCACCGTGGTGGTCATCACATGCCCAGATGCTCTTGGGCTCGCGACGCCGACGGCGATCATGGTCGGCACAGGGCTCGGCGCCAAGCGCGGAATCCTGTTCAAGAACGCCACGGCCATCGAGGACGCCGCTCGGGTCCAGGTCATCGTCATGGACAAGACGGGAACGTTGACCAAAGGCGAGCCTGAGGTGACTGAGCTTCATACGGACCACGTGTCCGAGAAGGAAGTCTTGGCCCTGGCGGCCGCCGTCGAGCGGGATTCAGAGCACCCGCTGGCAGCGGCGATCGTTCGCCGCGCGGCGCAGGGGGGTGCAGTCCAGCTTGAAGCGACTGACTTTGAGAACGTGCCCGGGCACGGTGCCGTGGCTACAGTCGACGGCCATCACGTGGCTGTGGGAAATGCAAGGTTGCTGGCGCGCGAGAACATCAGCCTCAACGGATTGTCAAACGAGCGCGACCAGATGACCGCGGAGGGACGAACCGTTGTCGTCGTTGCGGTAGACGGTCGCGTTGCAGCGGTAATCGGCATCAGTGACGCTCCGCGTCCCTCGGCGAAAAGGGCGGTCGAGGCACTCAAGCGGGAAGGCATCGACGTCGTGATGCTCACAGGCGACAACCGCGCCACCGCCGAGCGCATCGCCCGCGAGCTCGGCATCCGCGAGGTGCTGGCCGAGGTACTTCCGGCCGACAAGGCAAGCAAGATCGCTGAGCTGCAGCGAGCCGGCAAGAGGGTGGCGATGGTCGGCGACGGCGTAAACGATGCGCCGGCGCTGGCCCAGGCGGACCTCGGAATCGCGATCGGTGCCGGTACTGACGTGGCGATTGAGACCGCCGACATTGTGCTCATGCGCTCGGACCCGTTCGACGTCGCCACCGCTATCACGATTGGGCGAGCGACGCTTCGCAAGGAGCGCCAGAACCTGGGTTGGGCGGTGGGCTACAACTCGATCGCGATTCCTATCGCGGCCGGCGTCTTCGAACCCAGCTTTGGACTCGTTCTGCGCCCAGAAATTGC
>WNFE01003753.1_pt1 | contig 11277 bp, 16 predicted proteins | sample 5400451 | NCBI WGS metagenome assembly WNFE01 (sample SAMN13153344, study PRJNA577476) | soil metagenome | isolation source: 200 cm saprolite under Douglas fir tree site 2 hole 2 | place: USA:California | collected 2015-04-18
TTTGAAGACCACTACCGCCGCTGTCCCGGCAAATAGAGCAACGATGTAACCCGGGACTTTCTTCACAAAGAGCATGAAGATGATAATGAGAACGAGCGCGCCAACGGCCAGAGTTGTTTCCAGCGGCGAGAACGATGAAAAGTTGTGCGCGTAGGTCAGGATTCTGGACCAGAATTCGCCCGGAACCTTGTCTATTTTCAGCCCGAAAAAATCCTTGATTTGGGTGCTGGCGATGATGACCGCAATGCCGTTCGTAAAACCAACGACCACGGGGCGCGGTATGAACTTGACCGCCGTTCCTAAACCCGTCGCGCGTCAGGAGTATCACCCCAGCCATCAAGGTGCACATGAACAGCCCGTCAACCCCGTGTTTGGCGACAATGCCAAAAACCACGACGACGAATGCGCCCGTGGGACCGCCGATCTGCGTTGAAGATCCTCCCAGAGCTGAGATCGCAAAGCCTGCGACGATTGCGCAGTACAGACCTGTTTGAGGGGGTACGCCCGAAGCGATGGCGAAGGCCATCGCTAAGGGAAGGGCGACGAGTCCGACGGTGATACCTGCAAGAAGGTCCGACACGAACATACGTTTCGTGTAAGACTTGAGACAGAGCACAGATTTCGGTAGCCAATTGTTCATAGTTATTTTTCTAATGCCGATCGTTCCGGATACCCCCCGTTTAAAAGATCGAAGGGAATGAGAATTTCCTATATAAGGTTGGGCAACTTTCATAGTGTGTAGTGTAGTGGCAAGCGGCAGAGGTGCTTCGATATTTGGTCGAGCCATGAACTCTATCGGCCAACCTTTTGTGCTTTTTCCAACGGAGGTTTCTCCAGACCACTCTCTCCAGAGCGCAGCATTTCGAAAACAGCTTGCTGGTCTGTCCGGATTCGGGTAACGAGAACATTCCCATCATTCTCGGGAGTGTGGATCTCTTGCGCCACGGACAAAGCACGACCGTACAGTGCATGGGCCACGACGTAATTGTGATTTTCGCGATGCCGATTCGCTAGCGTGCATAAGTTCTCTGCCATCGCTCGAAGCTGCCGGAGATGAATTGGGTCCACGCCATTGGAATTACTCATCGAATGTTTCCTTTGAACGCTATGTAGATTGCGGTGAAAATCAGGAGAATCGACACGGCTGCCCACAGAACGGCGAGCGCCAATCGCACCCTCGCCAAAAAGGGATGCCGCGTCTGCGGGCTCACCTTCTGTCGGGCCTTGCCCACCACTGGCCGAAACTGCATGTGCAATCTGACTCCTGTCCCATGGCCAAGGGCGCGAAGCTACGGCGGGTTCTGGACGCCTCGTTAACCGGCCTATCTGCATCGCCTCCTCGCGCAAGACTTCAGGTACGCCCGCGCCAACCTCAAGCGCGAGCTCGTAGTCCACACAGTTTTTGAATGCAAGCATGATCAGTTCGGGTATGCGCCTATCCGGCATCAGTCGTTCCAAGCGTCGCGTCTGCTTGGAGAGGACCGTGCAGAGCAGAAAGGAATTTACCTGCCCCTCACGCCATAATTTCATCCGCGACTGCGCTTGCATCGGTATCCTCTGGTTCTATCTTTGACTCTCAGCGGCAGACTTTTCCTCCACAGGGTGGTCAACTCGCCTTTGCGCCTCTTCGAGCGTCAAACCACGAGTCATGAGGAGCAGGATTCCCTTGAGCCGGTACAGATCGCGAGACGAGTAAAAGACACGCCCAGCCCTGGCGAGTCCTTTAACGACCCCCTTTTGTTCCAAGTCGCTCAGCTCCTGGGCCGAGATTTGCAGCTTGTCGAGTAAGTGTTCCGCAGGAAAGTACATTAAGGCGCTCCTTGTAAGGCAAACCAACCCGGTGACAGCCGCCAGCGGCTGTCAAATCCCACCACTGGCAGACGCCGAATATGAATCGCCCGGGCACGCTCCGAGCTGTTACTGCAGGTCGACCGCGACCAATTGCCGACCATGCCCTTGTTGGTGGGCGGCATCTCCTGCGTTATGCGAACAGCTGCTCCTCATTCCAGGTGTCAATCAGAACCTTCTCGTTCTGTCCAGAACCTTGGGACTGGGGGGACTTGGATGTGAGTTCGACAGAAACAAGCACCGTAAGCCCTCCAGATCGCTTCCGAGCGACTCTTCATCGCAATTCCTTCAGCTGAGCGATTGGTTCTTACAAGCAGATCGGAGTAGCATTCCAGCACCTCAGCCATCATCGGATGTTGCTGTCCCAGCGTTTTCTCAACTAGACCCCGCGCATGTTGATAGAGTTTCTCAGCTGCTGCATACCGTCCTTTTTTGGAAAGCCTCTCTCCCCAAATCACGAAGCTTCGCGCTGCAGCGGCTGTTTTCTCTTGACCGGGCCTTATGACCATATCAACAAAATCCTCGACGGTTGACTCGCCTTAATATTTCATGCACATCGGGATTCTCGGTACTTCGAGAGTTCTCGCAAGGGAGACGTGTTATGGTCGTGCGCCCCATCTCGAGATCATAAAGCTCGAATTCGACGCACTGGCCCTCCTGCAGCTCATCGATACCGATACAATCCAGTGCGTACGAACCAAACAAGAATTCGTCTGCGCTCTCAGTCGAGATAAAACCACAGCCAAGCTTTCTCAAGATCTTTTCTAACCGAACCACGCATCGTTTTCTCCATCAATAATGCGCCACAACGGAATGAATCCCGCCACGCATCCGTGAGCTATTCGTGCAGCACCTCCCGACAAGCATCAGGACCGTTGGTGCCCCTAGGCGGACCCACAAATGGGGCCATCATGAGCGCTATGCAGCTGCAGCAATTCGGTCCAAGATCGCCGCCGCCAGTCCGACATCAGTAACACCAAAAATCAACAGAGGGGTCTTTGTACTTGGATCTACGCCGCAATAGGCGTAGTTAATATTGATGTCGGCTTCCCCGAGTCGCGACGCCAGCCTTGCCAACTCGCCCGCCCGGTGTTGAAGTTTGGCCTGAGCCACATCCGTTTCTTTGTGGCTCAGGCCTTCATTGTCCAGTACCTTCCTGGCCGTCGCTGGGTTGTCCGCCACGAAGCGAACCAGGCCTTTGCCCTCCGAGGGCGCAGACTGGAACGCCACGATGTTCACTCCGCGTTCGGCTAGGGCTCGGCATATTTTTCCGAGAGTTCCCGGCCGATCTTCCATGAGAACTGCAAATTCTTTACTGACGGGCATATGGGTAACCTCCTCTACGTTCCGATGCAGTCTACTGATCCAACTCGCTGTTCAAACACTTGATGTTTACGGCGCGCAACCGCTCAAATCCGTATTGCAGTTCAAACTCCACCCAATGACCTACCCTGAGATCATCAACGCCGCTGCCGCCCATGCCGGACTTGTCAAAGTGGACTTCTTTTCCGTCTTCCGCCAGGATAGAGCCAGAGCCGTCTTTCCGCGAAACCCGCATGATTGAACCGCGCATCGGACAGGTTCTCCTTCAAGGTGCAACAGAACTGGCAATGAATATCCGGACACTGCGATTGAATTGCTGGCACTCGATATCGGAGGTCTGGCAGCTTTGATCAAGATTGTCCCAACCTTTGACTCCAACGATTTGACCGGAGTCAAGGCCAGAACTTCCCAGAAACTTCCGGACTACAGCGCCGCGTGCTTCAGCCAATGTGTGTGTGCAGGTCTCCGAGCCTCCCGCATCACACGAACCGACTATTAGAATTCGCGCTTCGCGGTGCTGTCGCAGCCAAGCGGCCGCTCGTTTCAGCATGTTCCTCCCCGCAGCAGTTAGTTCAAGGCTGTTAGGGCCGAACTGGATCGGGTGCCTGAGAAAAGGAGGATCTGAGATTGCCACGGAAGCCGCCGGGGAGACCGTACCGGAAGCTTTGGAACGGCTGAGTTCAGAAGCCTGCTGCTGACTGGAGAGAGGTCGGGAAGGCGCCACACCCGGGCCCCCTTTTGCAGGGAGCACTGCCTGCAAAACAGGCGGTGCCAAAGAACATGTTGTCCGCCAGTGTGTCGGCAATAGGCCGTCGACGACTAAAGCTGAAGTACTTAATATTACGATATGTGAATATAAGGTCACAAAAAACACGGGCTAACCTCTGCTGGCAGATGTGACGGCCAACTGCGAGAGCAGGTCTTTTACGTCGATCAGGTGGTTGTTGAAAATCTTCTTGGCGACATCCAATAGTTTGAAAATCTCCGGGTCGCGAACCGAATAGAAAACACTCTGTCCGTCTTTCCTGCCGACTACAATGCTGCGGTTCCTCAGGATGGCTAATTGCTGCGATAGCGTGCTCTGTTCCACATCCAGGCGCAAGCAGAGTTCATTCACGCCGACTTCGCCGCGGCGCAACTCGTCCAGGATCCTGATTCGTAAGGGGTGAGCCAGTGCTTTGAAGAACTCTGCCTTGAATTGACTCAGCTGGGGCATTACATCAGTACATTTGCATATTACAATCTACGATGTCAAGTTGAATTCGTTGGCCATTTCAGTCATCACACACTTTGCCCTCCGATGCGTCGAAGGCTGCACTTGAACTCGAATCATGAGGTCGGCGTCAATTCGCAGAAATTGTCCCGTGAGTGTTTACGCCTGTGCTCGCAAAGCACTCGAAGTCGTTCTCGCTCGTCGATTGCATCTCGGTCGGGGTCGACCGAATGCAGCGAAACTTCGAGCCGATGCGAAGGCAGGTCGAAGCGTGGCAGAGGAGCGAGTTGACGGACGTCACTGCCAAGGTGGTCATCTACGAGGCGTTTGTTCAGGGCAGACTGACGGAGGCTGAAGAAACATTAATGTGCGCAGCACCATGAATTGGCACCTGCAAGAGTGCCCAGTTCTTGGATCACAGAAGGGGGGACGGTTAGATGATACGTGTCATACTTTCTACCCCGAACGCTTGCGAGGTGGCAGGGGATCGAGGCGCGCACCTAATTTCCCGACTCCCTTTGGCGGTTTGCTGAACGACTCGCGGTCTTCATCGGTTAGCAAGTTCTCCAGTTCTTTCGCAATGGCTTCTGCACGGTCCCGCCCAACATGCTCATCGAATGCGTCTCTCGAGGCTTTGCGCATTGCAAGCAAAGCGAGCGGAGTCTTTGCGCTAAGCTTTGCCAGCTTGGTGCGCTCTTCGTCGGAAATCTGCAGAGCTTTCAAAAAATCCGCGGGCACTTCGTGTACTCCTACTCAATAGAGTACGCTTCCGCCCCGAACCGAGCGATATAACTGTAAGCAATTGTTCCGTATCCCGGCGTGCCTAGCACAGACTGGGTCGCCCAAAAACTGTTCCAACTATTTCGCAAGTAGAACTTCCCCCCGCCCAGATCCGGCTCCGCCGGTATGTCCTCGTATCCCACGAAACACATCGCGTGTCCTCCTACGTCCTGTTCGTTTGGGATCGGATTCACGATCTCCCCTGTGCGGGTGACCTCATCGTTTCGATACCAAGAATTGAATACCGGAATCGAAAAGGCTACACAGCGGCCGGCTGCTAGTTCGCTCTTGATGTCGAGGATCGAGGTCGGAGAAAGTTGGCGAAAGGAGGGAATCTTATAAGATCCCGCCTCTGCTCTAGCGCCGTCAGGGGGCGGATCCTGAGATTCGTTACCAGCAATTGCTGTCATTACGTAGGGCCAAGTCGTCTCCAGGCAGCAGCCGTCACTTTGAAGTTGCGGCATCGCCACGCCAATCCAAGTCCCTTCCTCCTCGGTATGCCCATCATGTTGCTTACAATTCCAATAAAGGAATTGGCGAGACTGATCCAGAATCTTGCCCTGAGACCGCCAGTGATGCTCGGCTACAGCCGCAGCCGCGTGGGCAGCACACGTCTCGCGGTCGCCCTGATCTCGCACGCTCTGCATTTCAGCTATTAGGTCCTTTGTGGGTGGAAGCGGCGTGGCTGCAACTTGCGACATCATGGGCGCCCGCCGCGGACGCGGCACACGGTCGAGCCGCACGCCCAATGCCCTTACTCTAGGTGGACCGACCTGAATTCCCGTTGGTCTTGGCGTACGCGGAATACGGTTCATCAACGCATCCAAGGTTTCTCGATCGACATTCAAATAAGCGGCTAGTAGGTCCCCGGCGACTTGTGCTGAGCCGGCCACCTGGTCGGTCGTTCGATATCCCAGTGATCGAAGTCCCATGAGGTAGGGGCCTAATTCCGGGACATCGTCAATCCGTGTTTCTGGCATACGTCAGTCCTCCGCCGTTTTAATTCTCGAGAAGCAATACTACACAAGGTCAAGTGAAATCAGTCACCGCCCGAACGGGATTTCATCGCGCCACTGAGCGCCGACGAAGCGTTGAGTCACCAGCTCACCCGTGGAGGGTCTGATGGGGGTTCGGGGGGGCTTGTGCTGCACAATTCGAGCATAGTGGACATCTCATGTGCTGAAGACAGGTTTTCTCACCAAGATGTTGAACCACATTAAAAGTGTCCCCACAAAACCACAATAGAAATGTCCCCATTTAAAGTGCCTCCGACAGGAGGCACACCGATTGGGGAGAACGGGATTGAGCAGGAAAGAGCTGAGTCGGGTTGAGGTGATGGGGCGAGTGAAGGCTGGCAGTCTGCGGCTGGGAGAAGCCGCCGAGTTGCTGGAGCTGAGTTATCGGCAAGCCAAGCGGATCTGAGCGAGGTATCAGGGCGGAGGGAGCGAAGGCGCTGCAGCATGGGAACTGTGGGCGGGGATCGAACCGGGCCTATCCCGCGAAGTTTCGAGCGGCGGTGCTGGAACGGGTGAAGGTTCGTTATGAAGTTTCGGGCCGACGCTGGCGACCGAGCACCTGGCCAGCGATGAAGGACTGGAAGTGCATGCCGAGACGCTGCGGCGATGGAGGAAGGAGGCCGGGCTGTGGCAGAGACAACGGCGGCAGAAACCGTATCGGCAGCGGCGGGAAGCGAAAGCGCACTTTGGCGAGTTGGTGCAGTTAGACGGAAGTTTTCACGGCGAGCGAGGGCAGGGGCGCTGCCCCTTCCCCCGCGCCCCCATCCCCAAAACCGCGCCGCAACCTTCCTCCAGGTCCGAATCATCCTTGGAGACAAGCCTGGCAGCAGATGAAACCCCCAGCCTTTTCCGGGACATGGTGAAAACACAACCAGGGGACATTTCTATTGTGGTATGACAGGTTTTCTCACCAAGATTTCTCACCAAGATTGACAAGCGGGCGGGGCGCCTCTATGATGCGCGGAAATGGACGCTCAACCCCTCTTTCGGTGCCTGCTGGATGAACAACCGACTGAGTTCGTCGCGGGGCGGCTCGCGGTGAAGCCAGGGTCGCCTCAAGTCGTCCGCCGGCTTATACTGAATCCCGATTGCTGGTTCTCGCGTAACGGGCCGGTAAGGGTGCCTTTTCTTGAGAGATTCTCGCAAGAGCCGGAAACGATCTGGATTCTTGACCCAGCCACCGATGCATTGCTGCCATTCTGGCTGGGCTCAGATTTTTCGCAGTGGCTGGATAACCTGCACCCTGGAGGCTCGCCGGCGAACTTACCTCTGGAAGTTCTCTCCACCCTGTGTTCTGCTCAGGTGCTCGTAACCGAGAATCACAAAACAGAGCGACGCCAGCAGTGGGCTAAGACCGCCGCCAAATCCAAGGCTCTTTTTCACCAGAACGGTTTCGTTTCACTTGAGGGATTACTTCATCCTTTTCATGTCGCGGCCCTGCGCCGTTATTACCGCGATCTGATTGCAGCTGGCGGCTTGAGCCTAGGCGACTCGCAATGCGCTGATCGCTACGGATGCCACAATGAGACCGTTGCACGCTTCTTCCATCATCAGCTCACAGCGGCCATCGGCGAAGTAGCGGGGGAGCCCGTGCAGCCTTCCTACGTTTACCTGGCTTCCTACGTCAACGAGGCTGAACTGGAGAAGCATACAGACCGGGAGCAGTGCGAATTCAGCGTCTCGTTATGCCTCGATTACCAGCCGGAGCCCCCTGTCACGTCGCCCTGGCCGCTCTACCTGGAAACGAAACTGGGAGCCGTCGCGGTTCACCAGCGTATCGGTGATGGAGTCCTATACCGGGGGCGTACCTTGCCGCATTACCGCACGCGTCTGCCCAAGGGCTGCACGTCAACCTCGATCTTTTTTCACTACGTGCGCCGCGATTTCGCAGGTCCGCTCGATTAGCGGGAGACGCAACAAGCAGTCCCCTGGCAACTTGCCGTGCGCTTCGGACATGACTAGTAGACATCGGATCGTAGTATCCCTCGAAAACAAGGCGGACCACGCCTGGCAGGCCAAGCTATTCCATTTTTCCTGCATAACACGAATCAACCATCACGCTACTTTCATCGTGCATGAGAACAGGAGCGCCTGGCATCCTGATTTTGCGGACCTGGTGCGAGCGGGAGCAATCGTTCGCAAAGCCCCCAGCTATTTCACTCCTGGCGCTGCCCCCACGCGAAACTTCCCTGGGACGCTGATATGCGCCGCTCCGCTCTGCGCCCCGGACGAACTCATCGTGCTATGCGATCCAGACATGATTTTTGTCGGTAAACCTGAGTTCTCCCGAGAATTTTCCGGAACCTACTGTTCATACATGGATTACGACCAGCCCCCCGTACATGCTGCGGCCAAGAGGCTCGGCATTCAACTCGAGCTCCTGCGGGCGCAGCAGGAACAAGTGCGCTGTGGCGTTCCTTACGTGATCCCGGCGGACAGGGCCGAGCGACTGGGCGAAAAGTGGCTGACTGCCTTCGATGCTTTTAGCACGAAAGGCCGCGACTGGAACGACGTCTGGCTCGATGTGATGTATGCCTTCGGACTCGCCGTGATCCGGCTTGGATGGACGCTGACCCTCGCGGACTTGGTGAACATGGACCACCCCGCGGGGGCGATCTTGGAGCGGGAGATCATTCACTACTGCCACGGGGAGCCCGCCTGGAACAAACGCTGGTATCTGTCTCCCGAGGAAGCTCCGAAAGTCTGGGATCCGCCGTTCAAACCAGCCGAAGGGACCGTCTTGTGTGAACTCTTCTCGCAACTCAGGCAGGCTCGCAATTTCTATCGAAATCCTTACTTTGAAGGCGGGGACGGCAGGAGCAAGGAGTTGGCGAGACTCAAATCCACTTGATGGGGAGAGGACCACACAACCAGGTAACGAAGACGAATTTTTCTCCCCGCGTCACCGGTTCGGCACAGTGCAGATAGCGCGAAGGGAACACCAATGTCTTGCCGGGAGCTGGAGTGGCTGTGAAGTTCAGGGAGGTAAAGCTGGTCTTGCCTCCTTCGAAACTGTCGTTCAGGTAGCAAAGCACAGTGAAGTAACGATCTGCCAGCTCACTTTCGTCGGCGTCTTTGTGCGGAATGTAGTGACCTCCCGGTGAATATCGGACGATCTGCGTTCCCTCCTGCCTGGGAAGATCCACTCCCCAAATCTGCCGGAGGATAGGGTTGACCACGAAGCGAACCCTTTCCTCGAACTCGTGATAGGTTGCTACTGCCTGCAAACGGTTGAGAGTGCGAGCTGCCCGTGTCTCAGGCAGCGTCATATCGCGTGACCGGCCTCCGCTGTCCACAACAACCTGCGCCGCCTCCCATTCATCCTGACCCTTTACGCGTGCCACGATGGAAGCGCACTTCGCCGGCTCGTACAGGCGCGTTGCGAACACACCAAAGGCCTCTTGTTGGTATGGAGTCAGCGACATGGTGGTCTCTCGTAGTCCGGAAAGGCTGCTTCGGAACTTGGCCATCAGCACCGGACCGGATCCGGTTACTTGGGCACGCCGGGGGCGGATCTGGGTACGCCGGGGGCGGACTTGGGCACGCCGGGGGCGGACTTGGGTACGCCGGGGGCGGATCTGGGTACGCCGGGGGCGGACTTGGGTACGCCAGGGGCGGACTTGGGTACGCCCGGCATGCCGGCGGTCATGGTTGACCCATCGGCGGTGTCCATTTCGCCAAGCAACTCCTCGGGCACGGCCACGACCAGAGAGGCCAGCAGTTCGTCACCAACCGGTTCCTGGTGTTCGCGGAAAACTCGGGAAAGGGCGGCCAGTGATTCCAGACGCAGCCGGTTATTCATCTGAAAGCGGAGTCGAAGCTTCGCGGCTTCCATCACTCGTTCCTGTGTAGTCAAAGTGGCACCTCCTCGTTGCCCATTCTCCGTGTGCTACATCGCCGAATGTGCAAACCTGCGGTAGAGGAAAGAAAATCAGCGCACAGGCGGGGCAGGGGCGAAGTGTATCGGGGAACCGCGGTGTTCGCAAGCGAAATGTTGGACAGAAACCTGGGGCGGATACTCGCTGGCTAATGCACCATGTCCTTTACTAGATATAGCTCGGAAAGATGGCGGTGGAACGAATACAAATAAGACTGGCCGTCGGCCGATACAAAGGCCTTCAGGTCTCCAATGATCCCGGCGGGGTCGGAAGGCTCGATGTTACGGAGCAACTGTCTGCGCCCGCTGACCGGATCGAGCTCAAACATCCGGAACGGTCGGCGCAAGCGATAGATGTAAAGCCAACGGCTGTCTACGCTCCAGCGAGCGACAGCTTCATCGCTGTTCAGGCCGTGGACCTCGCGTGGTCCGCCTCCCGGCATGGGGAACAGGACCACCTTTCCGGCTGCATTCTGGGCCAGCAGGAATTTCCCGTCGGGTGAAACGCGAGACCCTGTGAAGACTCGGGATCCCGTGAATCCCTCGGGCGTCAACGCACGAGGCTCGCCACCGGAAATATCCTGCAGATAAACGCGGCGAGCCTGCCCTGGCGCACGGCCCGTAAAGACAACCCTGTTTCCGTCGGGAGTAAAGGTGTCATCGCCCTCCGCCTCGACGCCATTCCTTTCCAGCGTGCGTGTCTGTCCAGGCCCGGTAGGGAGCAGCACGATCTGGTGTGAAGTATTCAAAATGGTGAGAGCCCATTTCCCGTCAGGTGACAGCGAGACGGCGGCGCCTTCGCCCAGGCGCACTGCGGGGGAGCCATCGGTCTTGCCCAGATAGGAAGTGTAGTTCGGTCCACTATCTTCTCCGTAATACTGGAAAAGAAAAGTCGTTCCGTCCGTGGACACGTCAAACAGCCCGATCTCATCGAGCCAGGACAAATCGCGCTCGGTTGTCTGTCCTGGCGGCAGGGCAACGACCGGTGTTGTGTGCTTGTAGCTTGATAGCAGCAGGGTTCCGTCGCCGGCGATGTCGTGCAGCAGCAAGTTCGCAGGCACCCGGGCCATGACCCTTTCTCTGCCGCCTAATGCGACCGAGCGCAGCGCAAAGGCTTCACCCGATTTGGTGGCGGTAAACCAGACTTCATCGCCATGGGGGGACCAGGCCAGCCCTTGTTCGCTGGAAAGTTCGGCGGAGAGTCTCTGTTTGTGTCCCGC
>WNFE01003756.1_pt1 | contig 11275 bp, 6 predicted proteins | sample 5400451 | NCBI WGS metagenome assembly WNFE01 (sample SAMN13153344, study PRJNA577476) | soil metagenome | isolation source: 200 cm saprolite under Douglas fir tree site 2 hole 2 | place: USA:California | collected 2015-04-18
CCCTTGATGGTGTCGACGCGCGTCTCCTTGATCACCAGCGGGTCGCGCGCCAGGCCGCGCAGCATCTCGATATTGTCCGACGGCTTGATCTTGAGGCCGCGGCCGGTGAGCATCATGCCCGGGAAGAGCGCGTCGCCGGTCCACAGCGCGGCGCGCTCGAACACGTTCATGGTGTCGCGGCCCCACACCGCCGGCGCGCTGAGGATGATGCCGTCGGCCGCGGGCGGCGGCGTGCCGGCGGCGCCGGTCATGGCGGCGATGACGACCGCGCCGCCCATGCTCTCGCCGAGCAGATAGAGCGGCACGCCCGGATGGCGCGCATGCAAGAGCCGGCTCGCGGCGGCGAGATCGTCGGTGAGCTGGCGCTCGCCCGGCCAGCGCCCGCGCAGCGGCGCCTCGCCGAAACCGCGCTGGTCATAGGCATAGGTCGCGATGCCGACCTTGGCCCAGGCCTCGGCCGGGCCGGTGAAGGCGTTGGAGTAGTCGTTGAAGCCGTGCAGCGCCAGGATCATCGCCCGCGGCTTGCCCTGGGGCAGCCACACCCTGAGCGGCAGCCGCGTGCCGTCGGCGGCGACCAGCACCTTGTCGGCGAGAAGCGGCGTCAGCGGCGGCCCGGCCGGCGGCACCGCGTTGCCGATGGCGGCGGGCGCGCCGAGATGCCCGGTGCCCTGGCCGGCGCAGGCGGCGAGCAGCGCCGCCAGCAGCAGCGCGGCCAGGCGCGGCGTGCGGCGGCTCATGGCTTCCCCCGCGAGCCGGTGAGGCGCAGGAAGATGTCCTCCAAATCGGTCTCCTCGGTCGAGACGTCGCGGATGGTGAGGCCGGCCGCCTGGATCTCCGCGAAGAGCGGCCCCAGCATGGTGCGGCTCGGGCCGTAGCGGAAGAGGAGCCGCCCCGGCCCCGCCACGGCGAGGCGCCAGCGCGTCAGCGCCGGCGGCACCGCCGTCACCGGCTCGGCCAGGGTCAGGATCATCGTCTTGTCGTCGACCTGGCTCACCAGCGCCTCGGTCGTGTCGCAGGCGACGAGGCGGCCCTGGTCGATGATGGCGATGCGGTCGCACAGCGTCTCCGCCTCGTCGAGGTAATGCGTGGTGAGGAGGATGGTGGTGCCGGCGGCGTTGAGCGCGCGCATCTGCGCCCAGAGCTGCTGGCGCAGCTCGACATCGACGCCGGCGGTGGGCTCGTCGAGCACCAGCACCGGCGGCGAATGCACCATCGCCTTCGCCACCATGAGCCGCCGCCGCATGCCGCCCGAGAGCGTGCGGGCATAGGCGTCGGCCTTTTCGGCGAGGCCGAGCATGCCGAGGATCTCGTCGGTGCGCCGCTCCGCCTTGGGCACGCCGTAGAGCCCGGCCTGCAGCTCCATCATCTCGCGCGGCGTGAAGAAGGCGTCGATATTGAGCTCCTGCGGCACGACGCCGATGGCGGCGCGCGCCTGGCGCGCATCGGCATCGATGTCGATGCCCCAGACGATGGCCTTGCCCGCGGTCTTGATGACGAGGCCGGCGAGGATGTTGATGAGCGTCGACTTGCCGGCGCCGTTGGGGCCCAAGAGGCCGAAGATGGCGCCGCGGGGGATGGCGAGGTCGATGCGGTCGAGCGCGGTCTTGGCGGGCATGCGCCCGGCGCTGTCATAGACCTTGGTGAGGCCCCGGAGCTCGACCGCGAGATCCGGCAGCGGCTCGGCCGCGGCCACGGCAACGGGCAGCGGCGCCGGCCGCTTCGGGCGCGCGTCGGGGGGCAGCGTGGGCGGGGCGATCGATGAGGAGTGCATTGATTGTGCCGCCGCCATGCGTATCATCCGCGCGGCGGCCGGGTCAACCCGCGCCGGCGGCTGCAAGCCGATCCTGCGTCCTTCGACAAGCTCAGGATGAGGCGCTTTTCTTTAGGGCATCTCCCACGAGATGCCATTCTCGCTTTTTCCTCATCCTGAGCTTGTCGAAGGACGCAACGGCGGTTGTGCAGCGCCTCTCAAACCCAACATAAGAGACGATGCAGCCCTTTGAAACGATCCTGGTGGACAGCAATGTGGTGGCCTGCAACGGCGGCGGCGGGCCGCTCGGGCATCCGCGCGTCTATCTGAACCTGTCGGCCGAGGGCCGGATCGAGTGCCCCTATTGCTCGCGGCTCTACGTGCTGCGCAAGCCAGGGGACGGGCATGTCGCGGCGACGCCGCCGGTGACGTCGGGCGCGCATCCGCCGCCGGCTTCGCCCGCCAAGCCTTGAGCGCGAAGACCCGCCACGTCTATCTCGTCGACGGCTCGGGCTACATCTTCCGGGCCTATCACGCGCTGCCGGCGCTGACGCGCGCCGACGGCACGCCGATCGGCGCCGCGCTCGGCTACGCCAACATGCTCTACAAGCTGATCCAGGAGACCGACGCCGACCACTTGGCCGTCGTCTTCGACGCCTCCGGCACCAGCTTCCGCAACCGCATCTACGGCGCCTACAAGGCGAATCGCCCCGACCCGCCCGACGACCTCGTGCCGCAATTCAAGCTGGTGCGCGAAGTCACCGACGCCTTCAGCGTGTGCGCCATCGAGCGCGACGATTTCGAGGCCGACGACCTCATCGCCACTTACGCGCGCCACGCCGTGGCGCAGGGCGCGACCGTCACCATCGTCTCCTCCGACAAGGATCTGATGCAGCTCGTCGGCGACGGCATCGCCATGCTCGACCCGATCAAGCAGCGCCCGATCGGCGCCGCCGAGGTGCGCGAGAAATTCGGCGTCGGCCCGGAGCAGGTGGTCGACGTCCAGGCGCTGTGCGGCGACAGCGTCGACAACGTCCCGGGCGTGCCCGGCATCGGCGTCAAGACCGCCGCCGAGCTGATCAACACCTATGGCGACCTCGAGACGCTGCTGGCGCGCGCCGGCGAGATCAAGCAGCCGAAGCGCCGCCAGTCGCTCATCGACTTCGCCGAGCAGGCGCGCATATCGAAGCGCCTCGTCATCCTCGACGACAAGGTGCCGCTGACCGTGCCGCTGGAAAAGCTCGCGGTGAAGCCGCTCGACCGCGACAAGGTCACCGCCTTCCTGCGCGCGCAGGGCTTCCGCACGTTGCTGGCGCGCGTCGAGACCAAGCTCGGCAAGGGCGACGGCAACGGCGCCATCCCGCCCGCCATGGGCGTCGTGGCGGCGACGCCGATGGCGGCGGTGCCCGCGCCCGCCGGCCTCGGCGATGCCGAGCGGCGCTATGACCTCGTCCAGGACATGGCCGATCTCGAGGGCTGGATCGCCGCCGCCTATGACAAGGGCGTCGTCGCCGTCGACACGCAGACGACCTCGACCAACGGCGCCGATGCCGAGCTGGTCGGCATCGCGCTGGCGCTGGCGCCGGGCGAGGCCTGCTACATCCCGCTGGCGCATCGCAGCGCGGCGGCGCAAGGAGCGCTCGACCTCGCCGGCGCCGCGCCCATGGCCGACACGCCGCGGCAGATCGCGCGCGACCTCGCGCTGGCGCGCCTCAAGCCGCTGCTCGAGGACGCGGGCGTGCTCAAGATCGGCCAGGACGTCAAATTCGATATCGCCGTGCTCGCCGGCAGCGGCATCGCGCTGGCGCCGGTCGACGACACCATGCTGATCGCCTATGTCATCGAGGGCGGCTCGCACAGCCACGACATCGACGAGCTGGCGAGCCGGCATTTCGGCCACGAGACCGTCAAGTACAAGGACGTCGCCGGCAGCGGCAAGAGCCATGTCGGCTTCGCCGCCGTGCCGCTCGAGCGCGCGCGCGACTACGCGGCGGAGCAGGCCGACATCGCGCTGCGCCTGCACCGCGCGCTCAAGCCGCGGCTCCTGGCCGAGCGACGCCTCGCCTTCTACGAAACCATCGAGCGGCCGCTGCTGCGCGTCGTCGCGGCGATGGAGCGCGCGGGCATCCGCGTCGACCGTGTCGAGCTCAACCGGCTGTCGGAGGATTTCGCGCGCCGCCTCATCGAACTCGAGCGCGAGATCCACACCCTCGCCGGCCATCCCTTCAATATCGGCTCGCCCAAGCAGTTGGGCGAAGTGCTGTTCGACGAGCTGGCGCTGCCCGGCGGGCGCAAGAGCAAGACCGGCGCCTACGGCACCGACGCCGCGGTGCTCGAGGAGCTGGCGCTGACCCACGACCTGCCGGCGCGCGTGCTCGACTGGCGCCAGCTCGCCAAGCTCAAGAGCACCTATGCCGACGCGCTGGTGGGCGAGATCAATCCGGCGACGGGCCGCGTCCACACGTCATTTGCATTGGCGGCGACGCTGACCGGGCGGCTCTCCTCGACCGATCCCAATCTCCAGAACATCCCGATCCGCACCGAGGAAGGCCGCAAGATCCGCCGCGCCTTCGTCGCCGAGCCGGGCCATCTGCTGGTCTCCGCCGATTACAGCCAGATCGAGCTCAGGCTCGCGGCCGAGATCGGCGATGTCGGGCCGCTCAAGGAGGCGTTCCGCAAGGGCGACGACATCCACGCGCTGACGGCGAGCCAGGTGTTCGGCGTGCCGATGGCGGAGATGACCGGCGAGATCCGCCGCCGCGCCAAGGCGATCAATTTCGGCATCATGTACGGCATGAGCGCCTTCGGCCTGGCGCAGCGGCTGCAGATCCCGCAAGCCGAGGCGGCGGACTACATCAAGGCCTATTTCGCGCGCTTCCCCGGCATCCGCGCCTATATGGACCGCGTCAAGGCCGAGTGCCGCGAGCGGGGATATGTCGAGACGCTGTTCGGCCGGCGCTGCTGGATCCCCGGCATCCGCGACAGCAACCCGTCGCGCCGCGGCTATGCCGAGCGCGAGGCGATCAACGCGCCCTTGCAGGGCACCGCCGCCGACATCATCAAGCGCGCCATGATCCGCATCCCGCCGGCGCTGGCCAAAGCCGGCCTCGACGCGCGCATGCTGCTCCAGGTGCATGACGAGCTCGTCTTCGAGGCGCGCGAGGACGAGGCGGAGCGGACGGCGGCGGTGGTGAAAGAGGTGATGGAAGCCGCCTGCGCCCCGGTGCTCAAGCTCTCGGTGCCGCTCGTCGTCGAGACGGGCGCGGCGCATAATTGGGATGATGCGCATTAGGGGCGCGTACGCGCAAACCAAGCGCCAAGCCGACTCGCCGATCGTAGTAGCGCGCCAAGTTCGCCGCCGCCGCCATCGTCGGGAGGCCGCCGCGTCAGTCAGCCGCCTCCCCCGTTTCAAGCCGCTGTTTCGGCTCCTCCCCCGACAGCGCCGGGAGGTAGACATGAAAGCATGTCCCCGTTCCCTGGCTGCTTTGCACCGTGATGCACCCGCCGTGCTGCGCGACGATGCCGTCGACGACGGACAAACCGAGGCCGGTGCCAACGCCCACGGGCTTCGTGGTGAAGAACGGCTCGAAAATGCGCTGCACCGTCGCTTCGTCCATGCCGCACCCCGTGTCCCGCACCGAGAGATGCGCAATCTGCCCCTGGTGCGAGGCGATCTCGCGCGGCGCTTGCGTCTCGCACTTCAATGCGACGGTGATGGTGCCCATCTTCTCGCCGATCGCCTGGGCGGCGTTGACGATGAAATTGACCACGATCTGATGGAGCTGCGCCGGGTCGGCTGAGACCATCGGCGCGCTCTCGATCGCCTCCACGATCTGGATCGTCGCGGGGAGGCTCGCGTGCAACATTTTTAGCGAGTCGCTTACCAACAAGGCGAGGTCGACCGTCTGCCGAGTTGGCGCGTCCTTGCGGCTGAACGCCAGGATCTGACGCACGAGATCGCGCCCTCGCTCACCCGCCTTCAGGATCATCGCGAGATTGGCTCGCTCGCGGCTCTCTTCCGGCAAGCGCTTCATCGTCAGCTTGGCCAAGCCGAGAACCGGCACCAGCGTGTTGTTGAGATCGTGCGCAATGCCGCCGGCCAGCGTACCGAGCGCCTCGAGCTTGTGCGCGTGCAGCAGCTGCCGCTCGAGATTGCGGTGCCTTTCCTCGGCGGTGCGTAGCTCGGTCACATCCTTGACGGTTACGAAGAGCTGGCTCGGTTCACCGGCATCATCGAGGGTGAGCTCGGCCTCGCGGCGCAGGATGAGAATCTCGCCGTCGGGCCGGACGATCCGATATTCGAGGGGTAGCGGCCTGACACCTTCCTGCGACGCGACGAGGCCGGCCCTGACCTGCGCGCGATCCTCCTCATGCACGAGCTGGAGCAAGTTCTCCGCCGTCGCCACGAAGGTCGCCGGATCGACGCCGAGGAGGCGGAAGGTCTCGTCGGTGCACTCGGCTTCGCCGGTCTTCAGGTTGAGCTCGATGCTGCCCATGCCGGCGACGCGCTGCGCGCGCGCCAGATGCTGCTGGCTTCTGCGCAGTTGCGCCTCGCTCTCGCGCAGCGCCGCCGCGGCGCGCTCGCGCTCCGTGACGTCGATGGCCACGACCAACGCCGCATTATGGCCGCGAAACGGCAGCTGGTGGACCGTCACATCGACGAGAATAATCGATCCGTCCGCCTTGACGTGGCGCCAGAGGCCGAGCTGCCGAAGGGCCGCGCTGGCGGTCGCTCGTGCCCGACGCAGCCGCTCGAGGTCTTCGGGCGGACGGATCTGCTCGATCGTCATCGCCAGGAACTGATCGCGGCTGTAGCCGTAATGCGTGACCGCGGCGTTGTTCACTTCGAGGTACCGCCACGTCCTGAAGTCGTACACCATCATGGGAAGCGGATTGCTTTCGAAGAGCAGGCGAAAGCTCGCCTCGCGCTGCTTCAGCTCCGTGATGTCGACGCTCACGGAAATGACGCCGCCATCGCTCGTGCGCCGATCCGAGACGCGGAACCATTCGCCGGTGGCGAGTTGCTGCTCGAAGACCGCGTCCGGCTTGGCGTGCATCTCCAGCCAGTGCTTCACCCGGCCGTCGGTGCTGGCGCTGCCCATCGCATATTGTCCGCGCTCCGCGCCCGCGCGGATGATGTCCTCGAACCGGGCTCCCGGCTGCATCAGGTCGGCGCTTTCGCCATACATCTGCCGATACCGGCCGTTGCACAGGACGAAACGGTCCGCCGCGTCGTATAGGGCGAAGCCTTCCGGGAAGGCTTCGATCGCGTCGATCAGCCGTGCCTCGCTTTTGCGCAGCCGCTCCGCCTCGCGCGCGTTCTGCCGCGCCAAGCGATGGTCGACGATCGAGCCCGAGAGGCCGAGCGCGATGATGACGGCGGTGACGGCGGCGATCGCGATGGCCAGAAGCTGCGGAGCGGCAACCTGTCCCGACACCTCGACGAGCGGGTTGGGGACGATCACCACTGCCGCCATCCCGGTGAAATGAAGCCCGCAAATCGCCGCGACGAGCAGCAGAGCGCCGCCGAGACGCCGAGGCCATGCCGACGCCGATGCCTGGCACAGGATGCGGATGGCCGGCACGCTCAGAAGCACGCCGATCGCCAGCGATGCCAGCACATAGCGAGCGTCCCAGCGCAGCTCGGCGGGCACGCGCAGCGCTGTCATGCCGACATAATGCATCGCCCCGACGGCAGCGCCGACAACGGCGCCGCCGAGCATCGGAGCCTCGCCCCAGAGCGCAACCAGCATGCCAAGCCATGCCACGCTCATCGCGATCACGGCCGACAGCGCGGTCAGGCCGATGTCGTAGCCCAAGGGGAATCCCGGGTTATAGGCGAGCTCCGCGACGAAATGGGTCGCCCAGACGCCGGACCCGAACACGGTCGCAGCGGCGCTGAGCCAGGCGAGGCCCCGCGTCCGAACGGAGTCGCGAGCGCGCACGAACAGGTCCACTGCCGTGAAGCAGGTGAAGAGGCAAATCAGCGCGGCCAGGACCACGAGGCGCAGGTCGTGCTGCTCGACGATGCACCCGTAGATTCGTAGCATTGCGGCATTCTACTGCCGCGGCGGTAAACGCGCCGTGAACGGGCGGCGAGGCCGCGAATTAGACCGAGGGACAGTCCATCCTGGCTGCCGTACTGTTCTCTGCCGGAACGCCGCCGGCGAGATTAGAGCGAGTGGCAAACGAGCACGTGACTGCCTGCTCCGCTGGTGCTTGCCGAAGTATCAGCGAAGCCGGCAAAGAAAAACTTGCCTCATGATGCCGCCTACGAAGAGCAGCGCCATCAGCATCCAGCAGCAGCCTAGACAGAAGGCACCGTGCCGCATCTCAGCCGTGAACGAGCCGAGTGTGCCCTCACGCCAGTGGAACATAGGAAAGCCCAGAGGCGAGCGGCAGTGCCACAGGCACGCTCTCCCTCGAGGGCGTCCATTGATATACGCTGGCGGCAATGAGCACGCCGCCGGCGATTCGGGTCGATTGCAGACATTCAGTCGCTAAACCGCCGGTTGGGGCTGGATCACCCCGTCCAACGCGTGTCCATGAGGCTGCCCGCGCCCCGGCGCTTAAGCTTTCCGTGCCACCACAATTGGGAAGACGCGCCTTAGGCACGTCTGCTCGCGAAAGGCTGCGCTGAGGTGCGGCATTGCCTTCCGTCCCCGGCGGGCGGAAAGCGCCGAGCCGACTCGCGACCCGTGTGCGTTGTGGGGGCACGAGCGGGCGTCAATCGACCGGCCTTCTTACTTCCTAAGCTGATCGCGCGGCGAACGTCGCCCCATCAACGCCGGATATATTCTCTCGGGCGTTCGAGCCAGCGTCCATCCTGCCGTCGTTTGCGCACGATCACGTCTCATACTGGTCGTGCCGCCTCAACCATTCCATCGTATACGCCAATCCGGCTTCGTCGCGGCCCTTCGGCACGAGGTCGAGGTAGTGATAGGCGCCGTTCAGCATGTCGAGGCCGCGGGCGTAGCAGGAATAGGTGTGAAACACTTGGCCCGTCTCGTCCCGGAAGAAGACGCTGGTGCCGGCAAGCTCCGACATCTTGTTCGGTCGGACCGCGTAGTTGTGCACCGCCTCGCCCGCCGCGAGCTGCTCGGGGGTGAATGAGACCTGGTAGTCGAAATTGAAGTCGCTGCCGTCGGACGAATACCAGGGGAAGCTCCACCCCATGCGCTTCCGGTAGGCCTCGATCTTCGGCAGCTTCGCGCGCGACACGGCGGCGAAGGTCACGTCGCGGTGATTGAGGTGGATGTCGATGCCGTCGTAATTGTCGGCCCAGAACGAGCAGGACTTGCAGCCTTCGTCCCAGTCCGGCCCGAGCATGAAATGCTGGATGATGAGCTGGCTGCGCCCGCCGAACATCTCGGCCAGCGTCACCTTTCCGCGCGCGCCGTCGAAGCGATAGTCCTTGTCGACCCGCTCCCACGGCAGCTCGCGCCGGCGCCGGCTGAGCGCGTCGCGCAGCCGCGTGAACTCCTTCTCTTCCTTGAGGAGCGCCTGGCGGGCGGCGATCCATTCCGCGTGCGACACCACCTTGTGCTCGGTCATGGCAACCCTCCGTGATCTGCAGCGCGCTGGTGCTCCGACTCTGACGCTCGATCCCCAGCCGCCGTCATGGCCGGGCCGGCCGCAGGCCGAGTCCCGGCCATCCACGGTTTTCTTGCGCGCCGCTGCAAGCCGTGGATGGCCGGGCCAAGCCCGGCCACGACGATGGCGGAACCCTGGGACGCATCCTTTACTGACACAATACGAGCCCGGCCCTTATGCCTCAACGCGAAGGCTTGCGCAAAAGCTCTACCGCCGCGCTGGCGGTGCGCCATTGCCTTCCGCCCCGCGCAGGCGGAAGATTGCGGAACAAGCCATTCGATAAATCGGGAGGATGCCATGCAGACACTGCCGCAGATCGACCAGGTCCTGCGCAAGGGGATCGACGCCGGCGACGTCCCAGGCGTCGTCGCCATGGCCGCGACGCGCGATGGGCCGGTCTATGAGGGCGCCTTCGGCAAGCGGGCGCTGCCGGAAGGCCCGGCGATGACCGCGGATTCCGTGTTCTGGATCGCCTCGATGACCAAGGCGATCACCACGACCGCGGCGATGCAGCTGGTCGAGCGCGGCAAGCTCGCGCTCGACAGCCCGATCAGCCCCGTGCTGCCCGAGCTCAAATCGCCCAAGGTCCTCGAAGGCTTCGATCCCTCGGGCGAGCCCAGGCTCCGCGCGGCGAAGCGGCCGATCACCTTGCGCCACCTCGTCACGCACACGGCGGGCTTCGGCTACGACATCTGGAGCCCCGATCTCCTGCGCTACGAGGAGAAGAAGGGCATCCCGAGCATCACCACCTGCGAGAACCTCGCGCTGACCACGCCGCTCACCTTCGATCCCGGCGAGAAATGGGATTACGGCATCAACATCGACTGGGTCGGCAAGGCGGTCGAGCGCGTCAGCGGCCAGCCTCTCGGCGATTATTTCCGCGACAATCTGTTCGCGCCGCTGGGCATGACGGACACCGCCTTCAAGATCGGCGCCGAGCAGCGCAAGCGGCTGGTCGGCATGCACACGCGCGGTGCGGACGGCGCGCTGGCGCCGATGCCGTTCGAGATCCCGCAGGAGCCCGAATTCCAGATGGGCGGCGGCGGGCTCTACGGCACGGCTTCCGACTACCTCGCCTTCACCCAGATGTTCCTGAACGACGGGCGGGCATCCGACGGCACGCAGGTGCTGAAGCCCGAGACGGTGAAGCAGGCGGGCCAGAACCAGATGGGCGACGTCAACGTGCGCGGGCTCAAGACCGCCATCCCGCCCTATTCCAACGACGCCGAGTTCTTCCCGGGCATGGTCAAGAAATGGGGCCTCGGATTCATGATCAACACCGAGCGCGTGCCCGGCGGGCGCAGCGCCGGCAGCCTCACCTGGGCCGGCCTCGGCAACACCTATTTCTGGATCGACCCGGCCAAAGGCATCGCCGGCATCATCCTGATGCAGCTGGTGCCCTTCGCCGACGCCAAGGCGCTGGCGCTCTACGCCAAGTTCGAGAACGCGGTCTACACGTCGCTGGCGTGAGGGGGAGTGATTCGGCGCCAGCCCCCTCACCCTATCCCTCTCCCGCAAGGGGAGAGGGGACGCACGGCGCCGTTCCAGCCCCTCTCCCGCACCGCGGGAGAGGGAGGGACCCGCGTAGCGGGAGGGTGAGGGGCCGGCGCCGTATTCCCTGATCGTCATGGCCGGGCCGCCCGGAGGGCGAGACCCGGCCATCCACGTCTTCTTTCTGCCCGGTGCGGGCTCTCGCGGTTGCTGCGCAACCGCTGACGCCCGCCGACAACCCGGCCGACCGCGTTGCGGTCGGCCCCTACGGGTTCGATCGCAGAGCGATCGAACGGGTTGTCCGCGCTCAGGAGCGCGACGCTACTGCGACCGCGTGATGGATTTGATCTCGCGGCGGGGGCGGCCGGAGAGGGTGGCGACTTTCTCGTCCTGCGCCTCGATGATCGCCTTGGCGTTGGTGTCGCCGTCGAGGCCGCCCAG
>WNFE01004095.1_pt1 | contig 11267 bp, 9 predicted proteins | sample 5400451 | NCBI WGS metagenome assembly WNFE01 (sample SAMN13153344, study PRJNA577476) | soil metagenome | isolation source: 200 cm saprolite under Douglas fir tree site 2 hole 2 | place: USA:California | collected 2015-04-18
ACGGTCCGCCCCAGGCCATGATTGTCTGCCCATGGAACAGGAAAGGAATTGCCGTCACAGGGCGAACCGAATCAAAGACCCGCTTTGCATCCCATGCAGCAATACCGGCGTCGTGAATGGCTGCGGTTAGTGCGAAGAACATCTGGGCATCATCGTCCACGGTGTGGTGGTCTCTGGCTGAAACAAACTGGGCAAACAAATCCCAATGGCCAGGCGGCAATTCCGTGTGTGGGCCATTGGCCCATATACGCTGGACTTGGCGATAAGGACAGAGCCTTCGAGTTCTTAGAAAAAGCTTACCACGAGAGATCCTTGGAGATCAGTTGGCATATCAAAGCTGATTTACGGATTGACAACCTCCGCTCTGACCCTCGCTTCCAGAACCTGCTTCGCCGTGTCGGCTTGACCAACTGAATTTACGCCCTAACGCCAACCGGCGCGTGCTGGCCCGCGAATCACAGCTCGAATCCGATCAGGGTTCGCCCCTTGCCACACGTAGCATGTCACTGCGTCCGAAACGCGCACCTGTTAGACAGATGACTTGTCACATGTGAGATAGACTCTTGTCTTTTTGATGGATTGCGTCCCCGGCAAGCGGCTTGGCAGCCTCCGGAGCTCTGAACTCATGATTCTTGCCGCACTTCGGACACGCCGTGACCTTGGCATTGTGGTCGGCCATATCGTGCAGGAAGGATGAAAACGCCTCGCCACAGTCGTCGCATAAGAAATCAATCTTCTCGTCGCTCATAATTTATTCTCACCGCATTGGACGCTCGTGCCCCCAGAAAGGAAGCCGCGCCACTAATCGGTGCGCGACGGGTGCAAGAAATGCGCATCTGTACAAACGATTAGAAACCAAACACTCTAAATAACCTTTCTGACGGCTCCAGTTCCCGCACCCGGCTGGGCAGCCCTAGGAGGATTGCAGTCTAAGCTCTCGCGACAATTCGGGCACACGACTCTGGCATTCTTGTCGGCCATCTGGTGCAGAAAGGCTGAAAAAGTCTGACCGCAGTTCTCGCACAAAAGATCAATCGTCTCATCGCTCATATTTGTTCTCGTCACAGTGCTGCGGATGATCTGTGGGGCCCTTCGGTGACGGGCTCCCGTCGCTCCATTCTAAGCCGCCACAAGGCAGCGCGCATCCCATAAAATAAACAACAACATGCCCCTCGGCCTCTACATCTCCGTCCCCTTCTGCCGGACCAAGTGCAGCTACTGCAACTTCGCCTCCGACGTATTCTCGAAGTCCGCCTACGAAAATTACGTTGACCGCTTGGTCGAAGATATCGGAAACTCGCGCCAGGTTGCGTCGGAGTTGGGATGTGCGCTCGGAACTGCGCTCGACGAAACCGCCGACTCCATTTATCTCGGCGGAGGCACTCCGTCGATCCTCGATGCAGGGCAGTTGCTGCGCATCTTCGCCGCCGTGCGCGATCAATTTTCGATTACGTCCGATGCCGAAATTACGGTCGAATGCGCTCCGGGTACACTTACTCCCGCTCTCATCGAAACCCTGCTGCAATGCGGCGTGAACCGGGTGAGCCTGGGCGTGCAATCCTTCGTCGATCAAGAAGCGCAGTCCGTGGGACGACTGCACAAACGCTCAACCGTTCTCGAAGAGATAGGTCGCCTGCGCGAGGCCGGCCTCGCCAACATTAACATCGATCTGATTGCCGGGTTGCCACACCAGACGGAGGAGAGCTGGGCCTTCTCGGTGTCGGAGACGATTGCGACGGGTGTTCCGCACGCCAGCGTTTACATGCTCGAAGTGGACGAGGACTCGCGCCTCGGTAGGGAACTGATCGCTGGAGGTGCCCGCTACCACGCCCACTTTGTCCCCGATGACGACGCGACCGCGGATTTCTACCAGCAGGCGTGTGAGTCGCTGGCTGAGGCTGGCATCGAGCAGTACGAGATTTCCAACTTTGCCCGCGTGGCCTCGGGGTCGCGCGATGGCGAGTTACAAAACAACGAGTCGCGCCACAACTTGAAATATTGGACACGCCAACCCTACATCGGCTTTGGCGTCGACGCGCATTCGATGCTAGAGTTCGTGGAGAGACGGGCGTCCCTTCGGCAAGCTCAGGGCAGGCTCTCGCCCGTCCGCGTAGGGACAGCCGCGCTCGGCTGTCCAGCCGAGCGCACTTCGGCAACGGCCCGTGGACACATCAACTCTGGGCTCGCCATGGCCGTCGATAGCACCGAGGGCGATCGCTGCCAAGCTCTCCGCTTCGCGACTCCCGACTCGCTCGACGCCTACATGAATCGCGCGCCGCATACCGTCACGCCGGTTTCCGCGCAGGCAGCGATTGAAGAGAGTTTCTTCCTCGGTCTGCGCCTGAACCGCGGCGTCGATCTCGACAACCTTCGCGCTGAATTCAGTGCCAGTTTTAAGGATTGTCATCCCGAGCGAAGCGAGGGATCTGCAGTTTCTCAGCAATCGCCGAAAACCCTGGATGCAGGCTCGTTTAGGGAAGGGCACGACTTCAGTCGTGCCACAAGCGCCGGAGAAAAGACGGCTTTAGCCGCTGAGGCCATCAGCGGCTCGCAACAAGAATTCAGCCAGGAAACAATCGCCACTTGGGAATCCGCCATCAAACAATGCATACAAGACGGCCTGCTCGAACAGCAGGGCACCACCCTCCGCCTCAACGCTCGCGGCCGTCTCTTATCCAATGAAGTGTTTGCGAGATTCCTTGTCGAAGAAACAAAAGTGGGAACCGGCCACGTGAATCCACGTTAGTTGACCGATAAGTGCCGTTCGGCTGGTCTATCCGGTCCCCACCATCTCAAAAACTTTGGGGAGGCCGATGCCGATGCCCATGCCAAAGATCGGAGGCTCAAATGCCAGAGCCTGTATGCCGGCCTCTCCCGAAAGACTCATCCACACAATGCGAAACTGCGCCCGCGACGCGCCGTGTTGCACCTCCAGCACTTCTCCGGTCTGGACCTTCGATCGCACGCCGGCCAACACTGCCCCACGGTTGCTGACGTTGCGCACGCGAACCAGTTCTGCGAAAGGCCGCGCCATCCTGTCCACGCCCCAGATGCGTACCGGCAACTCCAGTTTCAGTCTGCGCTCTTTTCGCCGGTCCATTTCCGCTCCCATTTGCAGCTGAACGATTCAAGCGGATCATAATCACAAACGCCCGAAGGCGAAACGTCACATCGGTTACACGCCAAAGGGTTCCCGAAGTTACATTGGATCAGCAAAGAAATAAGCGAGTAAATGTGTATTATAAGTCTATATCACATAGCTAATACAAAACGCACTAATGTTCCACGTGAAACACTTGTTCACGCAAACAAAGGACTTAGTCGAGATCTTTCAGAGTGCACGCGCCCGGCCCGCGAGCGTCGCCGCACGACCCGCAGGGTCCCGCCGACCCCGGCGAGAAAGACGGTTGGGAAGTCGCTCCGCCCTTGGCCGACACGGCGAAAATGGAGAGTTGCGGCTCCAGCTTCTTGCTCTGGCACTTCGGGCACTCGGCTTTCTGTTTGCCGAAGACCAGAGCCTCGAACTCGTGCTGGCATTCCTTGCAGACGTACTCGAAGATGGGCATGAAGAAAACTCCGCGCAGAAAATTGCTGTCTTCTATTTAAAATCAAAACGTGGCCACTTCGCAAACCCGGTACCAGACACGTCCCTTCACACCACGCCGCTGGTTGCGCGGCGGGCATTTGCAAACCGTCGCCAGCTTTTTAATTGCGCGACGTTTTCATCTGCCTGCGCCCGAGGAGCGGCTGATCGAAGTGGAGCCCGGCGTCCAGGTGCTTTGCCATTGCCACTGGCAAGCGGATCGAGCGCGCTCTCTGACCGTCATTATTGTGCACGGGCTCGAGGGGTCGAGCGAGTCGCAGTACATGCTTGGCGTCACCGAGAAGGCGCTGGCCGCGGGGATGAATGTGATTCGCTACAACCAGCGCAACTGCGGCGGCACGGATGCGCTCGCCCCGGTGCTCTATCACTCGGGGCTGTCGAATGACGTAGCGGCGGTGGCGCACGAGGTCATCGCGCGCGACGGCGTTTCGCGCCTGGCGCTGGTCGGCTTCTCGATGGGCGGCAACATCGTGCTCAAGCTGGCGGGGGAGTGGGGATCGCAAGCGCCGCCGCAGTTTCGCGCCGTCGCTGTGTGTTGTCCAGCGATTGATTTGGCGACGTCGGCGGATGCGCTGCACGAAGCGGCGAACCGGATCTACGAAAAATATTTTTTGTGGGCGCTGCGCCGCCGGATGCTGCAGAAGGCGCGGCTGTTTCCCGATCACTTCGACGTGAGCCGCCTGCGTGGCCTCCGCAGCATGCGCGAGTTTGACGACAAGGTGACGGCTTACTATTGCGGCTTCACGGGCGTGGACGATTACTACGATCGCGCTTCGGCTGCGCAGGTGATTGAGCGGATCGCGGTTCCGGCGCTGGTTTTGCACGCGGCGAACGATCCGTTCGTGCGCATCACGGCGGAGACGCGGCGGAAAATTTCGTCGAACCAGAACATCGCCTTCGTCGAGACGTCCGATGGCGGACACTGTGCGTTTATCGGATCGTCCGCGGGATCATCTGCCGGGGTGGGAAATGGCAGCGATGGTCGTTATGAGGACGGTTATTGGGCGGAGCACGAAATCGTGAACTTTCTGCTTTCAGATTCTGAGGGATGAAGGTCTTGGGTATTCGTTTTCAGGGCACTCCGATATTAAATTGCGAGCCGACGGCCAACCACAGCCCACGCGAGCCTACGCGGGTTGCACACGGCGGCTCGTCTTTTTCCAGTCGATCTTCTTCCAACCAATTCTTTTCCAGTCGATTCTGGTGCGGAGCAGGGAGAGGATCAGCATGAATAGAAAAATTTCCAGCAATCCTCGGGAAGCGGTGGGGACGGTTTCGGCTCGTTTGGGGAGAAGGGAGAAGCGTCCGTAGACGAATTCTATGTGGACCCAATAGACGAGGAGGGACGTTTGGCCTAGTTGAATAAGTGGGCTGAAGCCGCGAGTCGCCAGTCCCCAGCGGCACCAGGCATAACTCAGGAAGGCGATGACTAACAGAAGACCTATGCGCATCATTAGGAAGTTAGGGCTGGTGTGCCAGTAGTCGTAGACGGAGTAAAGGTGGACGGAAGAGTGGTCGAATTGGCGCGCTGCGAGAATCGCGCCGGCTCCAGCGGCGGCGCAGAGCGCCAGCGTTTTGGCGGTGTGGGCGCGGCCATGGTCGCTGAAGAGAAGGAATCCAGCAGCCAGGCCGGCGAAGGCGAAGGCGCTCCAGGGGAAGATGGAGAAGAGCCAGGGCTGGGGGGCGCCGAGGTTATGGCATCCGTTGATGTAGGACTCGAGCGGCCAGGGCAGCCAGGTTGGTCGCCAGGTGGTGAAGAGGGGCGGAGTTAGCAGGGCGATTAGAGACGTGGCGGCGATGGCGGCGGCCACTAATGTAGGGCCGCAGCGGCTAAAGCCGGTCCCATTTTCGGCGACTTGCGGTATGCCTGAAGGCATACCCTGATACGAACCCTCGGAGGACGCACCCTGATACGAATCGCCTGAGCGTGTAGCGCGATACGAATCGCGCATTTTACCGCAGACTGTGAGCGTGATGCCGCACAGTAGCGCCATTAGGATCATGGAGAGGCCGATGATGTTCAGGACATCCACGCGGAGTAAGTCGGACCAGGGGGCCCATCCCCAGGCAATGAGAAATTCTTGCAGACGGAAGAGGAGTCCGAAGGCGAAAATTTCAGCGCCGCGGCGAGCCATGATGCGGGTAATTTCGGCGGGGGTTAGGTTCTTGCGAATGAGTTTGTCGGCGATCAGGGCGAAGGAAATTCCGGCTAGAAAAAGAAAAAGGGGCGCGGGGAGCGTGCCCAGGAGTTGCGATCCCTTGAGGAAGCTGGTGTTGCGGGCATCGCCGCCTAGCCAGGCGTCGTAGCAGTGCGTCTGGAACATCAGGAGGCAGGCGAGACCGCGCATCCAGTCGATCCAGGCGAGACGAGAAGGGGCTGGCGAGTTCACGGACGAAAGTGTAACGCGCGAGCAGGGGTAGGACCAAGATGAAAGGCGACGGGCGAGAGCTTGCCCTGAGCTTGCCGAAGGGACGCCCGTCTATACATCGGCGTCCTCGCTGGCTGGCGTGCTAGCATTTGCTAGAAACCTGTCAGGCTCGTCATGAGACCCCGCCATTTCATTGCGATTGCGAAGTTCGCGGCCTGTGTTGCCTTCCTGCTGGCGATGCTTACTGGGCTGGACTTCTTCGCCCCGCAACTTGCCTTTGCCAAGGATGAGCCGAAGTGGATCGAAGTGCATACCGCGCATTTTTCGGTGCTGACGGATGCGGGCGACAAACGCGGTCGGGAAGTTGCTTTGCGAATGGAGCAGATGCGGGCGGTTTTTGGACAAGTGCTTCTGAAAGACAAACTGAAAATGCCGGTGCCGATCACAGTCATCGCGCTCAAGAGCGATAAGCAGTATGGCATGATTGCTCCGGGGAAACAGAGCACGGCGGGTGGGTTCTATGTGCCGGGCTCGGATCGGATTTATATCGTCCTGAATCTGTTTGAAGCCGATCCCTGGCGAGCGGTGGCGCATCCGCTGGCGCATTATTTTTTGAATTACAACTATCCTCCGGCGCAGGGGTGGTTCGACGAAGGGCTGGCGGAATACTTTGGGTCGATACAGATCGGCAAGCAGGTCGAGATCGGGGGCGATCCGGAGCTGGCGCCGGAGTGGCATGAGGACATCTTCGATGAACTGCGGCGGGAACCGAATGTTCCGCAGTCGCTGACGCAGTTAGTAAGTTCGCCGGTATGGCTGTCGATGGTGGACCTGTTCACGATGAAGCATGACGGGTCGGGGACGCGCGAGGGGACGCACAACACTCTTTATTACGCGCAGTCCTGGATGGTCGTCCACTATCTGGTGAACAAGAATAAGATGCCGGAGGCGGGGACTTACTTCGATCTGGCGCTGAACCAGAAAGTGCCGGTGGAGAAGGCCATGGTGCAGGCGTTTGATATGTCGCCGGCACAGATGGAGGATGCGGTGAAGGCGTATTTCAAATCGCTGAGCGGATTAGGCATCGCGCTCGATCAGGCGAAGAAGCCGATTGTGGATCCAGCGAACATGCAGCAGCCGGTTCATTTCGCTCTTCCGTTTGACGCGGACAACATCGGGATGGCGGTCAGTCCGGTTAAGGATGAGGAGGCGCGAGCGGTGATTGGCGATGTGATGGCGCGCGTTCCGGAGCATCGCGATCAGGCGCTGCACGATTTGCAGCAGTTGACGGCGGATCCAAAAGATAATGAGGCGGCGCATCGCGGGCTCGCCTGGGACGATATTCGCCAGAAGCGGTACGACGCAGCCGCCGACGAACTGGAGAAGGCGACGGAGCTGAATCCGCGGGACCCATGGATTTGGTATTACCGCGCGGCGCTGAAGTATCAGAAAGCGCAGGCGACGCGGCAAGAGATGCAGGGGCTGGCGAACATGATGCAGGATCTACGGGCGGTCGCGGACTGGTATCCCGAGTTAGCCGACGTTTATAACATGCTGGGCATGGCGCGAGTGGAGGGGGGTGGAATCAACTCGGCGCTGGAGGCGCAACGGCAGGCGATCGCGTTGGCGCCGCGGAATGTGGAGTATCAGTTCAACCTGGGACAGATTTATGTAGCGGGGAAGAAGTGGGACCTGGCGCGGGAAGTGTTTACGCGGCTGAAGGCGGGGCCGGATCGGGCCGCGGCGGCAGCGGCGAAGAAGCAACTGGATGACTTAGACACGTTGCAGAAGTATGGCGTGCGTCCGCAGCGAGCAGGGGAGAGCGCGGCGCCGGCGGGCGCGGCGAGCACTCCTTCGGCAGGGACGAGCGCGGCTTCGGGGGCCACGAGCGCTGCGGAGGATCAAGATGAGGAGACTGACGCGGCGCCGAAAAAGGCGCCTGCGAAGCCGGGGCTGGCCGGGCCGGTGCAATTTCTCAAGGGCAAGATCGTAAGTAGCGACTGCTCGAAGCCTCCCGAGGCTACGGTCACGGTCCTGAGCGGCATGACGACTTATAAGATGCACGCTGCGGATTACAAGTCGTTACTGGTGATTGGGGAAGACCAGTTTTCCTGCGATTGGAAGAATCGCCTCGTGTCGGTAAACTACCGGGCAGTGGGGAAGCGTGAAGGTGAATTAGTGTCGATTGAAGTGCGCTGAGCGCGACCAAGGTTTGGCGACCATGGTTTGAAGGGTTCAGAGCTTGTTTGGCGCCGGTTTGGTGTCCCGCAAGTTCGTGGCATAAGTCCTCACTGTCATCATGAGCGCAGCGAAGGATCTATGCACTTGCGCGGTCAACTACATAGGTCCTTCGCTTCGCTCAGGATGACAGACCATACCCCGAATTTACGGGACACTATACTGGGAGCCACGGCGAAATGTGCGAAGATGGTCTTCGGGAGAGCAAGCGGTATGGAGAATCCACTCAAGCTGAAACGCATTCACCACGTCGAATTTTGGGTGGGCAACGCGCGGCAGGCGGCCTACTTCTATCGCAAGGGATTCGGCTTCTCGCAGGTTGCTTATAGTGGATTGGAAACAGGCCAGCGTCAGCGTACTTCTTATGCGCTTAGCCAGGGCAAGGCGAACTTCGTTCTGACTACGCCCATGACGCCGGACGATTTGGCGGCGGATCACATCCGAAAGCATGGCGATGGAGTGCGGGATATCGCGTTGGAAGTGGACGACGCGGACGAGGCGTTTGAGGAAGCAGTCCATCGCGGAGCGCAGCCAGCGGAGGAGCCGCATGACATAAAGGATGAATACGGCGCCATTCGTCGTGCCGCAGTCCACACCTATGGCGACACGGTCCACTCGCTGATCTCCTATAAGGACTACAAAGGGCCGTTTCTGCCTGGGTTCATGGCGGCGCCTCTGGCGGGGGACGATTGCGGCATTCTGCGCATCGACCACATCGTGGGGAATGTGGAACTCGGCAAAATGCAGTACTGGGCGGATTACTACACTCGCGTCTTCGGGTTCCATCGTTATATTACTTTTGACGACAAAGATATTTCCACCGAGTACAGCGCGTTGATGAGCATCGTGATGTCGGACGAGTCGCATTCGGTAAAATTTCCGATCAATGAGCCTGCTCCAGCACGCAACAAGAGCCAGATTCAGGAATACATCGAAGCCTACGGAGGAGCGGGGGCGCAGCACATCGCGCTGCAGTGCAGGGACGTCATGTACACGGTGGGCAAATTGCAACGCAACGGACTCGATTTTCTGCGCGTTCCCGACACCTATTATGAGGCGCTGCCTTCGCGGGTCGGGCCGGTGGAGGAATCTCTCGACGAGTTACGCTCGCTGGGTATACTTGTGGACCGCGACGAAGAAGGGTATCTGCTGCAGATTTTCTCGAAGCCGGTGGAGGATCGTCCGACCGTGTTCTTCGAAGTGATCCAGCGCAAGGGCAGCCGCGGATTTGGAAAAGGGAATTTCAAGGCGCTGTTTGAATCGATCGAAATGGAGCAGGCGCGACGAGGGAATCTGTAGGCGATGGCGAACGCGAGACCTACGAGTGCAAAAGCGAAGACGCCAGCGAGGGCGTCGTTACGTTACCAGTCGGGATTCGGGAACGAGTTCGCCAGCGAGGCGGTGGAAGGTGTGCTGCCGCGGGGCCAGAATTCTCCTCAGAAAGTGGCGCACGGGTTGTACGCGGAGCAACTGAGCGGGACGGCTTTCACGGCGCCGCGGGGCGTGAATCGCCGGACATGGCTGTACCGGATGCGTCCGTCGGTGGCGCACAGGCCATTCGAACCGATCAGCCCGGGAAGGCTGTGCAGCGCCCCGTTCGACGAAGTGCCGACACCTCCGAACCAGCTGCGCTGGGGGCCAATTCCGATCCCGGCTGCTGCGCAACGCACCGACTTCATTGACGGCCTGATCACCATGGCGGGCAATGGCAACACTCACACCCATTCGGGCGTTGGGATTCACATCTACGTCGCCAATGCCTCGATGACGGATCGTTTTTTCTACAACGCCGACGGAGAGATGTTGATCGTGCCGCAACAGGGGCTCCTGCGGCTGCGCACTGAGATGGGGATTCTCGATGCCGGTCCTGGCGAGATTGCGGTGATTCAGCGGGGAATTCGTTTCCGCGTGGAACTGCTGGAGAAAGAAGCGCGCGGTTACATCTGCGAGAACTATGGCGCGCTGCTTCGTCTGCCGGACCTGGGACCGATTGGCGCGAATGGGCTGGCAAATCCGCGGGACTTTCTGGCTCCGGTAGCGGCGTTTGAAGATCGCGAAGGCGATTTCCGAATTGTGACCAAGTTTCAGGGAAGACTTTGGGAGGCGGCGATCGATCATTCGCCGCTGAACGTGGTCGCGTGGCACGGCAACTATGTGCCTTACAAATACGATCTGGCGAACTTCAATTGCATTAATACGGTGAGCTTCGACCATCCGGATCCGTCGATTTACACGGTGCTGACTTCCCCATCGGAAATTCCGGGGATGGCCAATGTCGACTTCGTCATCTTTCCGCCGCGATGGATGGTGTCCGAACATACGTTTCGTCCGCCGTGGTTTCATCGCAATTTCATGAACGAGTTCATGGGACTGATTCATGGTGAGTACGATGCCAAGGCGGAAGGATTCGTGCCGGGCGGCGCCAGCCTGCATAATTGCATGGCTGGTCACGGGCCTGACGCTGAAACATTTGAGAAGGCGAGCAAAGCCGAATTGAAGCCGGTCTATCTAAGGGACACCATGGCGTTTATGTTCGAGACTCGCTTCGTGTGCCAGCCGACGAAGTTTGCGCTGGAGACTTCGCAGCTTGATCATCAGTACTTCGAAGTTTGGCAGGGTTTGGCAGGGATTGGGGAAGAAGTTCGAGAGGTCGGGCAGTTAGCTCCACTTTTGTCATCCGGTGCAACGCGAGGGATCTGCATTTTGCAGCGAACTGCAGATCCCTCGCTTCGCTCGGGATGACAATTCGTATATAGAGCGATGAATTTGCAAACTACACAGACGGTACGAAATTCCGATGCGGTGGATGCCGCCGGCGTGTTGCTGCACGACCTGATCGATTATGCTGGACTCTTTCCTCCTGCATCGTTGGCCATGGCGTCGTCAGTGGCTAACTACGACGCGTATTCGCAATCGAAATGGAACTGGATTCTCGGGCGTTTTATCGTTCCAGTCGCGCGGCTCGGCGAGTTCGACGAAGCGTTTGCCGGATTGCCGACTGCAGAACCCGCAACAGGCTTCGCGAACTGGCGGCTGTCCGTCCTTCTGGGCTCCGA
>WNFE01004175.1_pt1 | contig 11252 bp, 13 predicted proteins | sample 5400451 | NCBI WGS metagenome assembly WNFE01 (sample SAMN13153344, study PRJNA577476) | soil metagenome | isolation source: 200 cm saprolite under Douglas fir tree site 2 hole 2 | place: USA:California | collected 2015-04-18
AGCTGGCGCAGTGCGAACAGGAACTTTTTCTGAGGCGGTGACCATTTGAGGAGAAGCTGACTTTTGCACGGGAGCTGCAGCGCGGTCGACAGCGATCATGTTTGAATAGACGTAGCCGATCTTGCCGTCACCGGTCTGGACCCTGGAGAAGACAAAACCGTAAACCAGAATGGTGAAACGCTCACCGCAAGCCATGGATGCCACGACTTCGGGAGATTTCCTAGGCTTTGCGAAAACTTGCGTGCCATCCGGATGGCTGGAGCATTCAACGTAACCGACGTCATCGGCCCACGCGGCGGAAGCCGCTAACAAGCACCCACCCAAGACAATAAGAAATCGATTGCGAGACATCGCCCCCTCCTCGGCTTGGGGACACACCCAAGCCACTAAGACAGTTATCAGGCTTGGAAACGTTGAGGCCAACTGGCCCAAGGGGCAGGGTGTTCCAAAGTGCTACCGGCTGAAAAGACGGGCGGCGGATGGAAGGTCTGAAGAACCGCAGAGCGTTGGTGAAGGAAGTAGGGTTAAGAAATCGGTTGTTTTCAGGAATGCCCCAGATAAGGATTCAGTCGTAAGAGCAATCGAATGAATGTTTTCACAAGGTTAGAGTGTGCGCGATCTTGAAGAAATATACGCGTAGGAGGGCGCTAATTGGCGTCGGAGTCGTCAGAGTCGGGAGATTCGATGCCGGCGCGAGCGATGAGTCTGCGGAGGGCATCTTCGCCGCCGGCGCCGCGCTGCGTGCCAACGATGAAGCCATCGCGGTCGATGACCACGTAAATGGGATAGGCATTGGCCTGATACATGGCGGCGAGATTGGTGTCTTCCATCATGACGATCTTGCAGTTGCGAGGATGCTGCTCAAGATATTTTTTGACGGTTTTCCTGGATTCGCCGACGTTGATGGCGAGGAGGATGAGGCCTTTTGCGGCGAGCTCATGGCCGATCTTGTCGACGAAGGCGGCTTCGTCAGCGCAGAAGCCGCACCAGGTGGTCCAGAATTCGAGGAGGACGACTTTGCCTTTGATGGAGTCGTTGGAGAATTTTTCGCCGGTGGTGGTGATGGCGTTGAAGTGCGGGGCAGGCTCCTTGTCCTTGGGGCCGGCGAGCGCGCAAACGGCCGCAAGAAGTAGGACGGAGAAAATTGCTACGCGCAACGAGATGTTTTTCGCTGCCATGGTGGAGATGTAAACAGATGGCGAGACCATCTGTCAATTACTTTGTTGGCACGTTCCAAGGACAAAAGCTCCACCCTGCTGAGGAAGAAGTGAGCTGCCTACTTGGAGGCGAGGTAGAGAAAACGGGAGAGGCGTTGCTCGTGGCAAAGGTTGTGGACGCAGGCAAGGAAGCGCTGGAGGCCGTCGAAATTGGCTTGGCCTTCGAAGGGGAGGAGGGTGGATTGGCGATGGGCGCGAGCGTCGTGGCGGCGCTTGGCGATGGCGGCGGCGTTGGAGGTTGTGTCTGTAGCGCGGAGAAGATGGAAGCCGGATTGTTCGAGGAGACGCTCGTTTTCGCCGCAAGGAACGAAAAGATAGTGGCCGATGGAGCTGCGAACGGCGAGCTCTTCGTCGGAGACGACGCCGGTAATGACGAGAGCATCGCTGAAAAGGAAGCGGCCGCCGGGCTTGAGAACGCGGAGGAATTCGCGAAGGACAGCGAGGCGATCAGGAACATGACACATGGCGTCATTGGAATAGACGGCGTCAAAAGTGGCGTCGGCGAAGGGGAGATGGGTGGCCGCGTTGTAAAGGAGGAAGGTGACGAGGGATTGTAGCGACTTCGAATGCGCCAGGGCGGCGGCGCTCTTGATGCCTTCGGGATTGACGTCGAGTGCAGTTACGCGGCAGCCGGTGGATTCGGCAAAGTGGAGGGCGCAACCTCCGGAGCCGCATCCCACTTCGAGGGCGGAGGAGTTTTTCGTGAGTTGCAGGAGGCGAGCAATTTCCGTGAACTCCTCGGGCGAGGCCCAGCTGGTTTGTCCAAAGTCCGTGCCGTAGGTTTCGAGACGGATTTCGCGATAAGCGGGATGCTCGAGGTGTGAGTAGGAAGTGTTGTACATGTCGACTTTTTCGGGCGTGGGATTGGCGGACATGGTTGATCCTTTGCGGCGAACATCAGATGGAGCTTATCACCGGAATTGGTGAAGGCAGAAATATTTGTGGGTGAAAAAAAACGGGGGAAGCACGCGATCAAACTTGTTGCTTGTGCCACCACTCGCGGAGGGAATGGCAGCGGCCATTTTCGTCGAGAGAGATGAGGAAGATGCCGTCGAGTTTGGTTTGGAGGCCCGGCGGAACAATAACAAAGGAAGCCCACCAGCGGGCGATTCCGTGCTCGGGAGTTACGGCGAGAATTTCGTATCCAAAATGGATGTCTTGCTGGGTCTGGGCGACGTTTGTCCAGTATTCGAGGATGGCTTGCTTTCCGCGCATTGGTTCGAGGAATGGGGTGACCTGATAGGTGCCGTCTTCCGCGAAAAGGTCCGCGGCGGCCTGCGGGTTGCGGCGTTCCCAGGCGCGGCCGTAGGAATCCAGCCAATCGTCGAAAGCTTGCAGGGTTATTGGCATGGGAGGGCCATTGGCATGGCTGGCCAGAGGGTACACCAGGAAGGCCGGAAATTCCCATGCGCGATTGGGCGCCCTAACGCCCTAAAGTGAAAGCTAACCAAAGCGCCGATCGGGAGATCGGCGTTCCCCTTGGGCGTGGGTAGAATTCGGGGCGGGGGTGTGTTAAAGAGGAGCCGCGAGGACAGGAGGGATCATGCGCGGAAAGAGGAAATTCGGGCTCATCCTACTGTTTGTTGTGTTTGCGGTTCCGGCGTTTGGGCAGGGGCAGCCGGCGGATAAAACGATCACGGTGTTTGGGCAATCGATCCATTATTTTGACATGGGCTCGGGGCCTGTGGTGGTGCTGTTGCACGGATTGGGGAGCCGCAAAGACGATTGGTTGCCGGTGCTGGAGCCGATGGCGCAGAAATACCGGTTGCTGGTGCCGGATCAGATTGGGTTTGGGAAATCGGACAAGCCGCTGTTGGATTACAGCATCCAGACGTATGTGGATTTTCTGAATGAGTTTTTGCGGCAACTGAAGGTGGAAAAGGCAAGCCTGGTGGGCGAGTCGCTGGGCGGCTGGATCGCAGCGCTTTACGTGGCGGAGATCGGTGGCGGCGCCCACTTGATACCAGTGGAGAGGCTGGTGCTTGTAGATGCGGCGGGGCTGAAGCAAGACAAGCCGATTCCGGATTTGAATCCGAGTTCGCTGGCGGCGATGCGTGGAATGATGGAGGCGGTCTTCTACGATACGAGCTGGCTGAGTGAAGATGCGTTGCGGAAGATTTTCACGGACAAGCTGGCGGTGCACGACGGCTACACGGTGCGAAGCATTCTGGGGAATCCCGCGCTCGGTACGGAGAGGCTGGACGAGCGGCTAGGGAGTATCAAGGTGCCGACGCTGGTGACATGGGGGAAACAGGATAAATTGCTGCCGATTGCTTCCGGAGAGCGGTACGCCGCCGGAATTCCCGGGGCGAAGCTGGTCAGCTTTGATAAGTGCGGGCACGTCCCGGCGATCGAAAAGACGGAAGAGTTTCTTGCGGCGGTAACGAGTTTTCTGGGCGGCGCGGCTGCGGCGACGCACTGAAAGCCGTGAGCGCCCTTGCTATTTCGGCGCGGGCGTGGACTGCGGCATGCCTTGATTGGCGCGGAAGATGACGTAGGCACGGATGGCGGCGGCGTCATCGTGGGAAAGATCCTTGTCGAAAGCAACCATGCCGGCTTGTTTGAGCTTGCCCTTCAGAACGATTTCAAACCATTGATCGTTGTCGAGCGTGCTGGAGTAGCGGAGGTCGGGGAGGATGCCTCCGCTGACCGCGACGTCACCGTGGCATAGCGAACAAATACTTTGGTAGAGAGCTTCTCCCTTTCTTAGTGTTGAAGGGCTAGCGGTGGATTTCGGTGGTTTGAGTCGCGGCGAGGTGAATTGCGGAAGTGGCGGCAAGCTGGCTTTGCTGTTTAGTCTGAACGCGAGCAGACGGTGGATATTTTGCGTCCGACCGGAAGAGAGAGCGACTTCACCTCCGGCCAGAGGAAAGACGCCACCCCACCCGGCGAGGATGGCGACGTACTGTTCACCGTCGACGGTGTAGGTCATGGGAGCGGCAACCACGCCGCTTTGCGCGTTGGCGGACCAGAGCTTTTGACCGTTGTCGGCGCGGTAGGCTTCGAGATTTCCCTGCGCAGTGCCTTCGAAGACGAGATTTCCCGCGGTGCAGAGTGTTCCGCCGTTGGCGACGGTTGGACGATCGACACGCCAGATTTCTTTTTGCTGCACGGGATCCCAGGCGGAAAGATGGCCTTTAGTGGCGTTGAGGATAGCTTTCTTGATCTCCGGCTGCTGCGGCAAGCCGGCAGCCGCAAAGTCGATGCCGACATTAAAGCCGATTGCTTTCGGCTGGAAATGTTCTTCCGACTTGTAGAGGAACCCTGCGTCTTGAACGGGCACGTAAACGAGTTTTGTGAGCGGACTGAAAGACATAGAATGCCAAGTGTGGCCTCCAGAGGGACCGGGAGCAACCGGAGCGCCCTTCCCTCCCGCATAGCGTGCCTGGGGGTTTTCGATGGGACGGCCTGATTTCAAGTCGATGCCCGTGGCCCAGGAGACGGCGGTGTAGGGCTTCGCGGAGAGGAGTTCGCCCGTGGCGCGATCGAGAACATAAAAGAATCCGTTCTTGGGAGCGTGCAGGAGAACTCTGCGCGGAGAGCCATTGATTGTTAGGTCGGCGAGGATGAGGGACTCGGCGGAATCGAAATCCCAAGCGTCGCCGGGAGTTTCCTGATAATGCCAGACGTATTCGCCAGTGTCGGCTTTAAGAGCGACGACGGAAGACAGAAAGAGATTGTCTCCGCCTTGGGGGCTGCGGGCGTGGCGGTCCCAAGGGGTGCCGTTGCCAACGCCAAAGTAGACGAGATCAAGATCGGGGTCGTAGGAGATGGAGTCCCAAACGGTGCCGCCGCCAGCCAATTTGCGCGGCTGCCCCGTCCACGTCTTTGCAGCTTTTTCGAGAACGGGGGATTCGTAGGGCTGCGACGGATCGCCGGGAATGGTGTAGAAGCGCCAGACCATTTTTGCGGAGGCGGCGTCGTAAGCGGAAATGTAGCCGCGTACGCCGAATTCTGCGCCACCGTTGCCGATCAAAACTTTGCCTTTGACTACACGCGGCGCACCGGTGATGGTGTAAGGATATTTCGGGTCGATGGTTAGAGTTTCCCAGACAGGTTTTCCGGAGGCGGCGTCGAGCGCGACGAGACGGCCGTCCAAAGTACCGACGAAGACTTTACCCTGCCAAACAGCAACGCCGCGATTGACAACATCACAGCATGCATTGACGGCCCACTCGGGAGGGACTTTTGGATCGTACGACCAGATTTTCTCTCCAGTAGCCGCTTTCACGGCAAAGACTTTGCTCCAAGCGGTGGTGAAGTACATGACGCCATCAACCACGATGGGAGTGGCTTCCTGGCCCCGGCGAGTGTCCAAGTCAACGTACCAGGCAAGAGCGAGCTGGCCAACATTTTGATCATTAATCTGGTTGAGCGGGCTGAAGCGCTGTTCGCTGTAGGTGCGGCCGTAGCTCATCCAGTTGCCGGGCTGCTGGTCCGCGTTGATCAGGCGTGAGGCATCAACGTTTGCCGGAGAGATTGCTTCCTGCATGACCACAGGCGATTTCGAGTGGCAGCCAGCGGCACACAAAATCACCAGGGCACTAGTGAGGCAGAGAAGCTTTTTGCTGGGCATGAAGTCTCCTGCGTCTGATGGAAAAGGCCCCAGGCCCTCAATCAAGTTGGCGAGGGCGATGACGACAGTTCACGCCAACTGTCTGGACGCGGAGCGATCAATGGAGAGAGCTCCGGATCCCTTAATCATGATGGCCAGGCAAATGATGATGGCCAGGATGTGGTATTCGTAGCCTTCACCCTTCTGTGTGCCATACCAGTTGGCAAAGAAACCGACATGCCGGTGGACGAGGACGATAGCGACCACCATGTTGGTGGCGATGCCAAAAGCGGCTATGCGGCCGAGAAATCCGAGTAGCAGGCCGATGGCGCCGAGGAATTCGGCAGCAATAGCCAGAACCGCCAGCACTGCGGGGATGTGCATCTGCTGCGTAAAGAAGCCCAGCGTGGCCCGGAAGCCGAATCCGCCGAACCAGCCCAGGACCTTTTGCGCGCCATGCGCAAAAAATACGACACCGAGCGCGAGCCGAAGAAGAGTCACCACGAAATCGTCGGAAGTGTTCATGAGTTTTTGAAACATGGCCGTCTCCTTCTCTTTGAAATTTGAGGGATAGGCAACTGGTTGCCAGAGAATAGCATTTTCTTGGCTATCTGCGGAGCACTGGGAGAAGAAAGGCTGGCAGTTGGCGTGATTCGCACTCCATCGAATGCGATGGGAGGCAAAAGCGGGGGTTTCAAGTTGGATAAGGCCCTTCTGGGATGCTTGAGGCTTGTCCGCCAAAACGTCATATTATGTTGGCAGGGTTATCCAGCCGGAGGCAGCCATCGCATACCAAGAGAAACGCCGTTCGCCCAGGTACTCCTTTATAGCAAGCGCCGAGCTGATTGAAGTGAAGGCCGACGTGCGCATCGCTTCGCGCGTAAGCGAACTCAGCCGGCACGGATGCTATCTGGATATGATGAATCCCTTCCCTAACGGGACACTGGTGCTGGTGAAAATTGCCGCGGGGGAGGCGTTCTTCGAGGCCAAATCCAAGATCGTATACGCGCAGCACAATATGGGTGCGGGCGTAACGTTTCTGGAGATGACGCCCGATTCCCAGACAGTGTTGGAGCGGTGGCTGAGTGAGGCGGAGCAGGAACGGAAACGGCAGGCAGGATAGGCCGACCAACAGTCTCAGGCAAGGTCGCACCACAATCGCAGTAATTCATCCTTAAAAATCAGAATAAGAGCTTGAAGAGATGGGCCGGCGGGGTGTATTGCTGGCGGAACTCGTAATGAAAGAATTGAGTTGGACAAGGGACTGGGTGTTTGCGACTTTTCCGGGTTGCGAATATCCATAGGACATCGCTGAGAGGATGCTGGCATGAACGAGTTTACGAGCCGCAGAGAATTTCTTCGAGCTGCCACGCTGACTGGTGCAGGCCTGGCGCTTTCGAACGGGCTGGTGGGGGCGTCGAATAAATCGGTGCTGGTATTTACGAAGTCATCTGGGTGGGAACATGACGTCGTGAAAAGGGTTGGCGGAAAACCGAGCCTGGTCGACGACACGATCACCGAGTTCGGGAATAAGCATGGGTTCAAAGTCGGTGTTACCAAGGACGGGAGGATTTTCGACTCGAAGGAGTTTCACTCGTATGCAGCCGTGGTGTTTTTCACCACCGGCGATCTGACGACGCTGGGCACGGATGGCAAGCCTCCGATGTCGCCGGAAGGCAAGCAGTCACTGCTGGAGGCGGTGCGAAAAGGAATGGGGTTTGTCGGGGTACACGCCGCGAGCGATACCTTTCACACGCCACCGGACCCCAAAGACCTCTCCAATCGTTATATCGCGCATGGAGATCAGGAAGACCCTTACTTGCGGATGCTGGGCGGCGAGTTCATCGTGCACGGGCGGGAACCACGGCTGCAGGATGCGGATCTCGTGGTGAACGACCCCAAATTCCCGGGTCTCGAAGGTGTGACGTCGCCGGTAAACTTCAATGAAGAGTGGTACTCACTGAAGGATTTCATGCCCGATCTGCACGTGATCCTCACGCTAGATACGCGAAGCATGAAGGGAGAGTGCTACCAGCGCGCGCTGTATCCGGTGACATGGGCGCGGATGCACGGCAAGGGCCGCGTTTTCTACACGGCGATGGGCGACCGGCCGGAGAATTGGAAAAATGAGTTTTTCCTGAATTTGCTCGCCGGTGGAATTCGCTGGAGCATCGGAGAAGCCAGCGCTCAACTGGATGTGAATCTGAAACAAGCCGCGCCTGGTTATGCGGAAATCCCTCCCAAGTTCCCCCCTGAGAAGTGAGTGCTTTTTGCCTCAACATTGCTCGACAGAAATGCGAAAATCGGGGCGACTACATTGGGATGGGCTGGTTGATCCTTGCCTTGACGTACCAGCAAGGCGAGTAGCCGAAGTGCGGGAAGAGCGAGTGGACGCAAGTGACGGTTTGTTCAGGATTCAGAGCATCCACTTCGTATTCCGTCTTGCCATTCTTTTCTGGGATAGCGAGGACGCGCAGAGATTTCATGGATTCGAATGGATCGGCAGGTTTCGGATGGAGCATGCGGACCCGAACGTAAAGATAGTCACTGCCGTACAGAAGCCCCAATGCGACTATTAGACCGATCAGAACCCTTTTTGCGAGAATGGTTGCAGAAGTCAAGACAATCGTGGTGGAGACGATAGGATTGGCGCTTGCATCAGATACTTGGTTACTCGCGCGCCCACCCCGCAGGCCCGCCCGCGTGCCGTAATTCGTCTTCCAGGTCATCTCGCTGTTTCTTCAATTCCGCGAGTTCCTTTTTCTTGTCCGCGATAGCCTTGCGGTGTTCATTGATCTCTTTCCCTGTAACGCTCTCCTTCATCGCAGTCGCCGGATTGGGGTAATACTGAACCAACCCCAAATTATGCTCCCGCTGCAAAATATCCAGTTCCGTTTGCGCGGTTTTGATCTGGTAATCGAGTGCCGCAAACTTTTTTCTCCAATACGCCTCAGTCTTCTCGTCGTGGTCGTTTTCAGAATTCGTTGATTCACTTTCCGCGACAGTATCGACTTCGGGTTCAGGCGTGGCAGGAGAGTTCTGAATCAAGTCTTTCAGCCGATCTTCGAGTTCGGCAACTTTTTGCTCCTCTTCCTCGATCTCCGCCTGCTTCTCTGTCAAACGCGCGGTTATCCCTGAAAGATCCGATGGTTTGTTTCTACGGGACGGCGGTTCGGGATTCGAATATTCCTGTTGCGCCTTGAGTTTCTGATCTCGCTGAAGCAATTCAGCGTCCTCCGGGCATGCTCCAAGTGCTCTTTCTCTTGTGCCAGTGTGTTCTCTAGTTCCCTTGCCTCACGGCTGAGTTTTTGTCCGCTGGTCGTCTCCGGTTCTTCCGGTCCATACTCCGTCCGCAGTTCTCCGGGAACAATCGCATTATGCCTAGCCTGCTCTTCCAAGTCGTCAATCTGCCGCACCAAAAGAACGCGCCGCTTTTTCAGTACCTCCATTTGGCCTTCGGATGTCACTCCCTCCGGCTCCTGCTCCAAAGCAACAGCATCGGTTATGCCCTTTCCGGATTTACGTGCTTCCACCAGCGATCTGACATCCGCATCGATCTTGGCGACTTCTTCCCGCAACGACTGAAGCTGTCGCGCATACCACTTTGCGTCCCTAACCCTGGAATAGTGGATTGTCTCTTGAGGAAACGCAGGCCAGGAAAGGAACAGAAGAGCCAAGAAAGTTCCGGCGAAGCGAATACGTCTCTTTGCGCGCATACGAATCCTCGCTCTGAAGTCGTGCATCGCTATTCCTGCGGGAATTATAGATAGGGACATCGCAGATTGACTATAGTACTTCGTTTGCTGATGTTGACCGCAAGGGTTGACGGACAGGAGTCGCCGTCCCTGTCGGTATGCCCATCAACTTCCTTTCCAGGTAGAGAACTATATCTTGAACGTGAAGCGCGAGCACACCACTTGGGGTGCCCGCAAGATCAGAGAGCGCCTGATCCGGAGGTTCTCCGGTATTAAGATTCCTGCCAAGAGCACGATCCGTGCGGTGCTGGATCGTCATGGTCTGGTGGTGCGCCCCGGTCGCTGGCGTCGTCGTGCGCAGGGGACCGCTTTATCCTTAGGCCAGACTCCCAATGAACTCTGGTGCACCGATTACAAGGGCGAGTTCTTGCCGGGCAATCATAAATACTGCTACCCGCTGACGGTCACCGATCATGCCAGCCGTTATCTCCTCACCTGTGAGGCTCTTTCCTCCACCAAAGAAGACTACGCTTGTGCCGTGTTTGAAAGGCATTCTAAGGAGCGCGGCCTGCCTTCCAACATCCGCAGCGATAACGGTGTGTCCTTCGCTTCCGCCCACGCTTTATTCAATTTGAGCAAGCTCGCGGTCTGGTGGCTCCGCCTGGGCATTGGCATCGAGCGCATCAAGCCTGGCCATCCGCAGCAAAACGGCCGCCATGAACGCATGCATCTCACCTTGAAAAAAGAAACCACCAAGCCGGCCGGTTTGAACTTCCTTCAGCAGCAGGCCAGGTTCGATGAATTTATCAAGATCTTCAACAAGAACGTCCTCACGAAGCTCTGCACATGAAGTGCCCGGCCGAGGTCTATCAGCCCTCTACCCCGCCTACCAGGGATTGCCCGATATCGATTATCCCTTCCACGACAAAATCATTGTCGTCACCAATTGCGGGCGCATCTGTCTGGGCCGCAAAAGAATTAACCTCAGCACCGTCTTTGCCGGCCAGGCGGTCGGCATCGAAGAAGTTCACGACGATATCTGGCTGGTCAGTTTTATGGATTACGATCTGGGGTACTTCGATCTCGAGACTCGAGCGCTGGAACCACTAGACAACCCGTTCGGCCCGAGGTTGTCACCTATGTAGCCGGTACGTTCTGTCACCTATGTCCGGGTTGGACCCCAAGAACCGTGGAGCCGAGAGTGGGAGTTGAACCCACGACCTGCCGATTACGAATCGGCTGCTCTACCACTGAGCTACCTCGGCCCTCATCGTTCTCTTCCAGTCTTCCCAAAATGCTGTCCGACTCGGCGGTCAAAACGGTGTTGTATCTGCGCAACGTCGGAATGGCCATCCAGCCACCAGGTTTCATGATGATCCCTCTCTGGGACGCGGCCACTCGTAAACTGCGGACGCAAAACCGTCTCGATCGCGAACTGTGATTTGATTCTAGCTTCGTCCCATTTCTTTCGCAAGTTCTTGCTGTTGAATATAGTTGCAACCGAAAAGTGATGGTTGACGAAACGCAAGAACGTGGCCCAACTAGGAGGCGTCGCGGCTGCATCATCGCGCGTTCACTACACGATCGCCGTTGCAAGTCGCGACGCTCGTTTCGTCGCCGGTCGATCGGACGGTCTCACCTGTGCTTCTAGGGAATCAGGCGGCGCGCGGAGCACCCGCTCCAAAATCGGTTGCTCTGTGATTGATACTAAAGGACTTATTATTCTTTGTCCGCTCTCGTCGTTTTTGAGCAGGGACGAATACGTTCCAGTTCATGAATAGGCAG
>WNFE01003773.1_pt1 | contig 11250 bp, 6 predicted proteins | sample 5400451 | NCBI WGS metagenome assembly WNFE01 (sample SAMN13153344, study PRJNA577476) | soil metagenome | isolation source: 200 cm saprolite under Douglas fir tree site 2 hole 2 | place: USA:California | collected 2015-04-18
CCTGGTCGGCGAAGGTCTCCATCAAGGCGATCTGACTGTCGGTGAACGGCCGGACCTCGTGACGGTAGATGGTGATCACGCCTAGCAGCTCGTCTGCCCTGACCATCGGGATCGCCAGCATGGTCCGGATGGGGTCGATCTGTCGCGACGCGTAAGTGTATTCAGGGTCGGCCTGAGCGTCGTGAACGTGCGTGGTGCGTCGCTCGAGGCCGGCGCGCGCCGTCGTGCTCCCGCGTCCGGGCGCAATGGGGTTCCCCTCGAGGAAGGCGCGCAGCTCTGACGAGGCGTTGTGGGTTGCCACGACTCTCAGAAGTTGATTCTCGAAGCGCCAGACGATGGCGCGTTCGGCGTCGCACAGCCTGATTCCGTTCTCCGCCAGCGTCTCGAAGACCGGCTGGAGATCGAAGGTGGATCGGCCGATGACCTTGAGGAGCTCGCTGGTCGCCGTCTGCTGCTCGAGCGCGGCCCGCAGCTCGCCGTTGCGTGCCTCCAGCTCGGTGAACAGGCGCACGTTCTCGATGGCGATCACCGCCTGGTCCGCGAATGTCCGGAGGAGGGTGATCTGCTTGTCGGAGAACGGCCGTGGCGTCCCCCACATATGGACGTTGACGGTGCCGATCGGGGACGCATCACGAAGCATGGGCACCGCCAACACACTTCGAAGTCCGGCACCTCGCACGGCACGGATGTCGTAGTCGCGGTCCTCCCGGAGGTCAGGGACGTGGACGGGCTGGCCTGTCAGAACCGCTCGGCCAGCCGCGCTCCCCATGCTCGGCGCCATCGGAAAGGCACTTCGCAGGATCTCGGTGCGTTCGGGACTGATGTTGTCGAGAGATTGGAGGCGCATCAATTCGCCGTCGTAGGTAATGACTTGCGCACTACCAGCCTCACACAGCCTGCGGGCGTTCTGGGCGATCGTGTCAAAGACTGGCTGGACATCCGTGGGCGAGCTCGAGATCACCCGCAGAATCTCGGCCGTCGCCGTCTGCTGCTCCAGCGCCTCGGTGAGGTCGGCGTTCTTGGTCTGCAGCTCGCTGAGCAGCCGCGCGTTCTCGATGGCGATGGCCGCCTGATCGGCGAAGGTCTCCATCAGGGCAATCTGGCTGTCGGTGAACGCCAGGACTTCGTGCCGGTAGATGATGATCACTCCCAGTAACTCGTCCGCCCTGAGCATCGGGATCGCCAGCACGGTCCGGATGGGATCGACTTGCCCCACACCATAGGTGTACTCGGGGTCCGCCAGGATGTCGTCAATGTGGATGGTCCGTCGCTCGAGGGCGGCCCGCGCTGTACCGCTCCCGCGTCCGGGCGGGACGGGATTCGCCTCGACGAACGCCCTCAGCTCAGGGGAAGCGTTGTGAGTGGCCACGACTCGCAGCAGCTGACCGTCGAAGCGGAAGATGAACGCGCGCTCGGCCTCGCACAGCCTGACTGCGTTCTCGGCCAGCGTATCGAAGACCGGCTGGAGATCGAACGTGGACCGGCCGATCACCTTGAGGAGCTCGCTGGTCGCCGTCTGCTGCTCGAGCGCGACCCGCAGCTCGCCGTTGCGCGCCTCCAACTCGCTGAACAGCCGCACGTTCTCGATCGCGATGACAGCCTGATCGGCGAAGGTCTGGAGGAGCGCGATCTGCCTGTCCGAGAAGGACCCCGGCTGGGGCCTACCGACGACGATGGAGCCAAGGGGCGATCCGTCGCGCAGCATGGGCACCGCGAGGACACTGCGAAAACCGCTGGCGAGGGACCGTTGCGTGATGCCGTACTCGGGGTCGTCGAGGATGTCGGGGATGTGTACGAGGGTTCGCTTGAGAACGGTCCGCGTCGCGGCGCTCTCCGGACCTAGGCGCATAGGGAATGCGCCTCTGATCGCCGTGATCCCATCCGGATCGACGTTCGTGGTCGCGGCGAGGTGGACAAGCTCGCCGTCGAACCTGCACACATTGGCGACGACGGCCTCGCACAGCCGCATGGCCTGCTCGGCTATCGCATCGAAGACCGGCTGGGCGTCCGTCGGCGAGCTCGATATAACGCGCAGGATCTCACTCGTCGCCGTCTGCTGCTCCAGGGCCTCGGTGAGATCGGCGTTCTTGGTCTGGAGCTCGGTGAGCAGCCGCGCGTTCTCGATGGCGATAGCCGCCTGGTCGGCGAAGGTCTCCATCAGGGCGATCTGACTGTCGGTGAACGGCCGGACCTCGAGCCGGTAGATGGCGATAACCCCAAGCAACTCGTCCGCCCTGAGCATCGGGATCGCAAGCACGGTCCGGATGGGGTCGACCTGTCGCGCCCCGAACGTGTAGTCGGGGTCGGCCAGGGCATCGGGAATGTGGACGGTGCGCCGCTCGAGGGCGGCACGCGCCGCCCCGCTGTTGCGGCCCGGGGGAATCGGATTCCGCTCGGCAAATTCTCTCAGCGCGGGGGTGGCGTTGTGGATAACCACGGGTCGCAGAACCTGACCGTCGGGGCGCCAGATGAACGCGCGCTCGGCCGCACATAGCCTGATCGCGTTCTCGGCTAGCGCCTCGAAGACCGGCTGGAGATCGAAGGTAGACCGACCGATCACCCTCAAGAGTTCGCTGGTCGCCGTCTGCTGCTCGAGCGCGACCCGCAGCTCGCTGTTGCGCTCTTCCAGTTCCTTGAACAGCCGCGCGTTCTCGATGGCGATGACGGCCTGGTCGGCGAAGGTCTGGAGCAGGGCAACCTGGCGCTCGGTGAAGAGGAGCGCCTCGCTACGGCGGACACCGATCGCGCCGATCGCAACCCCTTCTCGCATCAAGGGGACGTTGAGGGTCGTGCGATGGCCCATGCGCCGGGCGTTCTCACTGCCTTCGGGGAACCCGTCCACCTCAGTCTGCATATCGACGACGTGAACAGCCCGCCCGTCGAGCACTGCTCGGCCATTGGCCGTCCCGCGGACCAGTGGGAGGGTGAATTGGATGGGGATCGAACCGTGATGAGCGACGAGGCGCAAGAGGTCCCCATCGCGGCGGAAAATGTGGGCGTCCAACGACTCGCACAGGCGAGCGGCACTCTCCGCGACAGCGTCGAACACCGGCTGCACGTCGGTCGGCGACTGGCTGATGACACGCAGGATCTCGCTCGTCGCCGTTTGCTGCTCCAGGGCCTCGGTGAGGTTCGCGTTCTTGGCTTGCAGCTCGTTAAGCAGCCGCGCGTTCTCGATGGCGATGACGGCTTGATCGGCGAACGTGGCGACGAGGTCGATCTGCTTGTCGGTGAACGCGCGGACCTCCGTCCGCCACATGAAGAAGACTCCGACCAGTTCGTCCTCTCTCAGCATGGGAACGCCTAGCACGGATCGGTAGTTGTTGACTCGCTGTGCCTCGTGCATCGTGAACTCGGGGTCCGCTAGAACGTCGACCAAATGGATCGTCCGATGCTCGAGCGCGGCCCGCCCGATCGCCGAGCCGCGTCCCGGGCGGATCACGTTCCGCCGCCAGTACTCGCTGAACTCGGGGCTGGTTCCATACTCGGCGAGAAACCGAAACACCTCGCCATCGAACCGCGCAAGGAGCCCACCCTCGGCCCCGGCCAGCCGGGTGGCGTTCTCGATGAGGGTTTGGAGCACCGGCTGGAGATCGAACGTGGAGCGGCTGATCACCTTGAGCACTTCGCTGGTCGCCGTCTGCTGCTCGAGCGCGACCCTCAGCTCGCTGTTGCGCTCTTCCAGTTCCTTGAACAGCCGCACGTTCTCGATGGCGATGACCGCCTGGTCGGCGAAGGTCTCGAGGAGGGCGACCTGTCGCTCCGTGAAGAACTGCGCCTCGGTGCGGCGGATTTGGATCGAGCCAATAGCGACACCTTCTCGCATCAAGGGGACGCTGAGGATCGTGCGGAAGCCCATGCGTCGCGCGTTCTCACTGCTCTCTGGGAATTCGTCCACTTCGGTTTGCGCGTCTGCGACGTGGACGGTCCGCCCGTCCAGCACCGATCGGCTAGCGACCGTCCCGCGGATGAGCGGGAGGGAAAACTCGCCGATGGGGCCGACGGGGATCGGACCGTGATGGGCGACGAGGAGGAGCCGGTTGCTGTCCAGGCGCCAGATGGCAGCGTCGAACGACCCGCACAGACGGGCGGCGCTCTCCGCCACAGTGTCGAGCACTGGCTGAATGTCGGTCGGGGAGCTGCTGATCACGCGCAGGATCTCGCTCGTCGCCGTCTGCTGCTCCAGCGCCTCGGTCAGGTCGGCGTTCTTCGCCTGCAACTCGCTGAGCAGCCGCGCGTTCTCGACGGCGATCACGGCCTGGTCGGCGAACGTCTCGAGCAACGCGATCTCGGTGGGCGCGAAGCCGCCGACCCGGTCCCTGGTGACCGCGATGACCCCGACGACGTCGGGCCCCCGCAGCATCGGTACCGAGACGGCCGAACGGAACCCGCGCAATCTTGTGTCCTCGCGCAACTGCGGGCCCCAGGACGGGTCGGTGTCCGCGTCGACGATGTGCTGCCCGGCGCGCGTCAGCACCGTTCGACCTGGTAGGTCGTCCTCCGTCGGGCGGCGCGGTGCCTGACGCTGCTCCATGAAGGCCTCGCTGCTTCCTGGTAGGCCGCCCCGCGCCGCGGCAATGCGGATGAGCTGACACTCGTACCGAAACACCGAGGCCGACCAGGCTCCGAACAGCCGCATGACACTGTCGGCGATGGCCTCGAAGACCGGCTGGACGTCCGCCTGCGCCTGGCTGATCACCCGGAGGATCTCGGCGGTGGCGGTCTGACGATCGAGGGCCTCGGTGAGGTCGCGGTTGCGCGCCTCCGCCTCCTTGAACAGGCGGACGTTCTCGATGGCGATGACAGCCTGGTCGGCGAAAGTCTTCACGAGTTCGATCTGCGCGGCGGTGAAGGGCTTCACCTCGCGGCGACCGCATCCGATCGCTCCGATCGGCACGCCATCTCGGAGGATGGGGATTCCCAGATACGTCCGATAGGGCGCGGCACGCTGCAGCACCTCGAGCGTCCTCGGGTCATAGTCCGGATCCTTCAGGACGTCCTCGACATGCACCGGCCGGCCATCGACAAAGGCGCGGCCTATGATGAAGTGGCGACCCGGCGCTCGCGGAAACAGGCTGTGATACGCCTCTGTCTCCTCCGAGGACATGTTGTTGAGCGCCCCGAGATGGAGCAGCCCATCCTCGAACCGCGCCACCGCACTGAACTCTGCGTCACACAGTCGAGCCGCGCTGGCGACGATGGCCTCGAACACCGGCTGGGCGTCCGCCGGTGAGCTCGAGATCACGTGCAGGATCTCGCTCGTAGCCGTCTGCTGCTCTAGCGCCTCGGGCGCCGTTGCCTCGAGGCGTGCGGTCTTGGCTCTCTCCTCCTGGAGAGATTTCCGCAAGGCCTCGACTTGGGCAGCGAGATCAGCTTTGGTGGTCGGCGCCATCGTTCATCCTTGGAGTAGCAAGAATCTCAAGCACCGGAAAACACGGCATCCCGATCGGACGGTGTCGCGAGAGTAGCCCCCACGTCAACAGGGGTCAAGGAACCACTCTCAACTCAGATCTCGGCCTTAAGGTACCGGCCCACACTCTCCAGGTATCGCTCCAGATCGCCCAGATCCTCGCGGATGACTCGGTGCACCTCACCGTCGTTCACTCGCGCATAGAGGTGAACCAGCAGGTTTCGGAACCGCGACATCCGCATCAGTCGCGTCCTGAGGTCGTGGTCGACGACGCCGATCTCGGCCATGATCGCCATGCAGTCGGCGTAGTCCTCCGGGCTTCGCGCACTGCGCCGGGCGGCCAGGTGATTACAGATGTCCAGCGCCGCTTCGGCGGCGACGATCAGCAGGTACTTCGCGCTGTTGGTCGCGCGTGGATCCGCCACGAACAGCTCGCGCGGCGGCTGGGCTAGCTCGCGCAATTGGCGGACGGCGTCACGGAGGTGCCCGGCCAGCTCGCGGAGTCGATCGAGGTTCACTTCACTCACTGAGCGCCTCGCGCAGATATTGTCGGGCGAACGGCTGGAAGTCGAGGTAGTCGTCCCAGGTCCGCGCACGCAGGTCGTCCAGGAACCTTTCGTCACGCACCACCAGCGGGCGCCCCTGAAGGGCGTGGTAGCGGAACGCGAGCGGCGCATCGTTGAGCACGCGCACGTCGATCGGGCTCACTAATTGGAGGTGCAGGTGCACCGAGAGATCGAGAGCGTATCGGAAGCGCTCGTCCGGCGAAAGCCGCTCCGGGTCCAGCCAGACCGCCACGTCGATATCGCGGTACGCCCCGCCCTTCGAAAACGATCCGTGTAGCAAGGCCAGGACGACTTCCGGGCGGACCTCAAGCTCGCGATGCAAGCCTCCGACGATCTGCTCACGATCCCGTTCCGGTCGAGCCATCGCCCGATCTTAGCACCGGCGCCGGCACGAGCAGCAAAGCCAGGGGGTCCCGTGCGGCCGACCCCGCGGCCTACCCCAGCAGGCTCGCCATCAGCTCCATCGCCTCGGGCTGCTCGGTGATGATCGTCAGCCCGGTGATGCCGGAATCGGCCCAGGCGCGATAGCGCTCGCGGATGCGCGCGACCGGCCCGACCAGCGACATCTCGTCGCAAAACTCGTCGGGAACGGCGGCGACGGCCTCGTCTTTCCGCTTCGCCAGATAGAGCTCCTGGATGCGCTGCGCCGCGTCGCCGAAGCCCCGGCGGATCATCATTTCCTTGTGGAAGTTCTTGTCGCGATGCCCCATGCCGCCGACATAGAGCGCCACGCGCGACTTCATGCGCGCAAGCGCGCCGCCCACGTCGTCGGTGATCGCGACTTCGGCGCGTGCCTGGATCTCGAAGTCGGCGAAGCCCTTGCCGCCGCCCGCGCGGCGAAAGCCTTCCTCGAGCCAGGGCCGCAGCATCGGCATGAGCCGCGGCACGAAGCCGAGGGGCAGCCACCCGTCGGCGATCTCCGCCGTGAGCTTCACGTTCGCCTCGGTGCCGGTGCCGAGCCAGATCGGCAGCCGCGAATTCATGTGCAGGATCGTCATGAGCGGCTTGCCGACACCGAGCGCGCCGGGACCTATATAAGGAAGCGAGATCTCGCGTCCCGCGTGGGCCACGGGCTCCTTGCGTTCGAACACCTTGCGCATGATGGCGACGTAGTCGCGGATGCGCCAGTACGGCTTGCCCCAGGGCTGGCCGTACCAGCCTTCCACGATCTGCGGGCCGGAGACGCCGAGCCCGGCGATGACGCGGCCGCCCCCCGCGAGCGCGTCGAGCGTGCCCGCGGCCATGGCGGCCGAGGCCGGCGGGCGCGCGGCGAGCTGCATGATGCCGGTGCCGAGGCGGATCCGTTTCGTGAGGGCCGCCAGGTAGGCGAGCGGCGTGATCGCGTCCGAGCCGTACGCCTCGGCCGTCCACACCGAGTCGAACCCGAGGCGCTCCGCGAGCAGCACCTTGTCGACCGGCAAGCGCAGCTCTGCACCCGAATAGCCGATGCTCAGACCGAGCTTCATGACGCGCTCCTCCTGACGATGGCGGTTACTCCGCGCTCATCATAGCCGTTCGGCGGTGTGTGCGGCGCCGACATCCGGACGGCCGTGCCGAGCGTCGCGGCGAGCACGTTGCGACGGAGGCAAACCCGCGCTATGGTCCCCGGAGCACCGCCAGACAGGAGGACACCATGCGTCGTCGATCGTCAGCCTCCGCCATCGCGAGTAAGCGCGCCCCGGCGCCACCCGCGCCGCTCCATGCAACCGGAAACGGAGCCGGCGATCCGGCGTGGGCGTGGGAAGAGCGGCGGTGGCGCGGCGCCGTGAACAAGGTGCGGGCCGGCCGCTCGCTGAAGCCGGACCGCTGGAAGAACGGCGCCCGGATGTGCGTGGCCCTGTCCTTCGACTCGGACCACGAGACGAGCACGCTTCGCGAGGGCTCGACCTCGCCCGGCCGACTGGCCCAGGGTGAGTACGGCGCCCGTGTCGGCGTCCCGCGAATTCTGGAATTGCTTCGCCGCCACGATCTCCGCGCCTCGTTCTTCGTGCCGGGCGTGGTCGCCGCGCTCCACCCCGACGAGCAGCGTCGCGTGGTGGCCGAGGGTCACGAGGTGGCCATGCACGGCTGGATCCACGAAGGCACCAGCGAGCTCACCGAAGTCGTGGAACGCGATCTCATGCGGCGCGCCTTCGACACGCTGGCCAAGATCGCCGGCCGACCGCCGGTGGGCGTGCGGGTGCCGTCCTGGGACTTCAGCGCGACCACGCTGCCCCTCATTCGCGAGCTGGGTCTGCTTTACGACTCGTCGCTCATGGCCGACGACGAGCCCTACGAGCTGCTCGACGACGGCGTGGCCACCGGGATCGTGGAGCTACCGGTAGAGTGGATCAAGGACGACGCGCCCTACCTCGGCATGAACCGGGCCACCGCGATCCGCCCCTACACCGCGCCCTCCGCGGTGCTGGAGATCTTTCGCGCGGAGTTCGAGGGCGCTCTCGCCGAGGGCGGGCTGTTCGTGCTCACGATGCACCCCCACATCATCGGGCACCGCTCGAGGATCGTCATCCTCGAGGAGCTGATCCGGTACATGAAGGGCATACCCGGCGTCTGGTTCGCCACTCACGCGGAGGTCGCCCGCTACTGCATGGCCAGCGCGTAGCGCTTCAGGGGTCCGTTCGCTGGCCGCCCTCAGCTTCGCCTTCCGTGATGATCGTGCCGATGATCGAGCCGGTGGCGATGAAGACGCGGCCGCGTTCTCAGTCAGCGGGGCCACGCTTGGAGCCTTCGACGGCTCCGCCGCGAGCGACCGCGCGGCTCAGGTGCCGCGGCCCCAGAGAGCGCAGTAGCGTCTCAGGACGAACGGCAAGTTCTGGGCGTAGCCGGGCCAGTTCTCGTACTTCGGCAGCTTGAGATCCTTCTCGACGGGATCCCAGCACTTGCCGGCCTGGGCCTCCGCCTTCACCGCGGCGGAGGCGTCCTGGAGGAACGTCAGCTGGTCTTGCACGTCCTGTTTGGTGCCGAGCCGCCCGCCGGGTTGGCCGGGATGACCGGGGATCAGCTTGTCCCAGTCCATCGCCAGCACCTTCTTCATCGCGTCTTCTGCCTCGAGCGGATAAAAGTCGATCATGCCGCGCCCGGGCACCGACCCGACCGGGATGAAGTCGACCGCGAACAGTACCTTCTGCTTCGGCAGCCGCATGACGAGCGTGCTGTCCGAATGGTTGAGGCCGATGTAGCCCAGCTCGAGCGTGGTGTCGCCGAGCGTAATCGTCCGACTCACGTCCACCGTCTCGTCCGGCAGCACCGTGTGCGGATCCTTGAGGACGACGAGCCGCTCGCGGGCCCGCTTATGCGCGACGACCGTGGCGCCGGCGTCCTTGAACGGCTTGCCGCCGGCGATGTGATCGAAATGGTGGTGGCTGTAGATCAGGTACTTGATCGGCTGGCTCGAGACCTTCTTGATCTCGTCGACGTATGTCACGACCGCCTGCGGGCGCCCGTAGCCGATCGGGTCGGTCGCGATCACGCCGGCCGAGGTGACCACGAACATCGACTGATGGTTCCCGTAGCGGAAGACGTAGACGTTGTCGGTGCCGTCGACCTTGGTGGTCGCAAAGGGCGGCGCCGCCGGCTGCTGCGCGTAGGCCGCGACGCCCAAGCACGCCGCAGCCAGAACACTGCCTGCGATGGTATACGACAGTCGTGACATCGGTCGCTCCCTTCCCGTGAAGTCGTTCGTTCGAGCTCGACCCGCGCGTCGCTGACGGGAAGCCGCCGGTCGACCCCACCGTCAATCCTGCAACGGGCCCACCTGTGAGCCGGAGGATCGCGCGGCCGGCCACCCACCGTCAAGAGCCACGCTGACCGGGCCGGCGCAACGGGATTGCTCACGACGGCTCCTTCGTGTACTGGTGTTCACACCATGGACTACAACATCATCCTCGGAACAGCTGGGTGGGGAGTGTGGCACAGTCCGGACGCGGGCAAGTCGTGGGTCCGTCATCGCAAGCCCTTTCCGCTGAATTCCAGAATCCAGTCGCTCGCCGTGCGGCCGGGCGAGCCCCGAGGCCTCCTGGCCGCCGGGGACACCGGTCTCTTCGCGAGCCACGACGGCGGCGCGTCCTGGGCGCGCATTGGCGCGGCCGGAGACCTGCCGACGATCTGGTCGCTGGCCGTCGATCCGGCCGATCCGAAGACGCTCTTCGCGGGGACACGTCCCGCGGCGGTCTATCGCTCGCGTGACGGCGGATGGACCTGGAAGCAGCTCGATCTCGCCGTCGCGACCGAGTGTTCCATCGGAAAACCGTTCGTGACCCGCGTGCTCGTCGACCCCGACGACCAGCGCACGGTGTGGGTTGGCGTGGAGATCGACGGCGTCTTCCGCAGCCTCGACGGCGGCGACAGCTGGACGAAGGTCGTCAGCGGGCTCAGCGATCTCGACGTCCACGACATCGCCATCGCCCGCAGCAGCCCTACCCGCGTGTTCGTGAGCACGAACGGGGAGCTGTTCTGGAGCGACGATCGGGGCGAGGCGTGGACGCCGGTCGGCGTGCGGGCGAAATGGCCCCTGCCCTACGCGCGCGGCGTCGCGGTGAAGGCCGACGACCCCCGCGTCCTGTTTGCCGGGTGCGGTGAGACCACGACTGGGGAGACGGGTGGCGTGCTCGGCTCGGACGATGGCGGGCAGACCTGGCGGAGCTTGCCGCTGCCCGTCCGGCCCAACGCCACCATGTGGGGCCTGGCCACGCATCCCGCCGATCCCGGGCGAATCGTGGCGTTCAGCTTGTTCGGTGAGGTCTACGTCAGCGAGGATGCCGGCGAGTCCTGGCGCAAGATCGCCCGCGAATTCGGCGAGATCCGCACCGCCGCCTGGTTGCCGGCGTGATCCGGCGCTGTCGGTCCTGCGGCCACATGCTCGGAGGGACAAGATCATGCATGGGACACTTCGTCTCGCGTTCCTGGCAACGCTGGCTGCGGTCACACTGGTTACGGGGACGCTGATGGCTCCGCCGGCTCGCGCCGCCACCTTCGTCTACGTCGGCAACGCTGAGACCAACGAGATCTACGTGCTCCAGCTCGACCGGCGGAACGGTGATCTCGCGATCGTGGAGAAGGTTCCGATTCCCGGCATCGAGAAGCCGGGCATCTCGACGCCGATGTCGGGGAGCCGCGATCGCCGCTTCCTCTACGTGGGGACGCGCGGCGAGCCGAAGGTCGCGGCCGGCTTCGCCATCGACCCGTCCAGCGGAAAGCTCAAGCACGTCGCCAGCGGTCCGCTCGCCGACAGCCTGGCGTATATCGCCGTCGACCGCACGGGCCGCTTTCTCCTCG
>WNFE01003776.1_pt1 | contig 11249 bp, 12 predicted proteins | sample 5400451 | NCBI WGS metagenome assembly WNFE01 (sample SAMN13153344, study PRJNA577476) | soil metagenome | isolation source: 200 cm saprolite under Douglas fir tree site 2 hole 2 | place: USA:California | collected 2015-04-18
CCCAAGCGGATCGGTACGAGGGCTTGGCGGGATCGACAAACCGGACCAGCAGGCGGGGATGACCGCCCATCACGGGAATGGCCCAGAACGACGCCCCGCCCGCGCGGTTCATCGTTTTGACGTAGATGGTCCGGCCGTCTCGTGAAAACTGTGAGGAAACTGTACGTGCATCAGGCGGTCGAACGTCGCCGCATGCGCTTAGAATGCTCCGCAAACCGCTGCACTTCGTTCACGGGGCCGGCTCGGCCCGCACACTGGTTCGGGACCCGTCGCGCACACGGTTACCAGGGGCCAGCTCACTGGCCTGTGGCATGGGCCTGTCGGTGAGCGCCAGCTCCCGCTGCACGAGATCGCGATTCACCCATACGACGCTGTCTCCACACATGATCGCGTCGATGGAGTACGACTGTATGCGAAGGACTTTGCGTCGGAGCTTGCGACTCGAGTGCCCGGGAAGAAGTAGAAACACCGCTCGCCGCCCAGATGGCTGTGAATCATGCCCACCGTTCCTGCCATCGTTGGTGCCCACCCTTCCCGGGCTTCTTCCTCCATTATCCCATGCAACCGGCAGCTGCCGGCGACGCTCTCGGCGCTGATCGAAACCCTGCGCTATGGCCGGTGACCGTGCCCCCAAGTATATCTAGGACGCGAGTCCAGTCAGCTGGAACCGAGAAGAGAGAGATGAGTACTTGACGGCCACCGCATCGTTGTCCGAGCAGGAAGCGCGCGGGATTGTGGATGCCATCCCGCAGACGATCGTCGTCCTCTCTCCGGACGGAGCGGCGCTGTACGCCAACCGGTCCGTGCTCGCATACACCGGACTCACGATCGATGAAGTGATGGCCGTCGATTTCCGGACCCGCGTCTTTCATCCGGAAGACGTCGCTCGGCTCCTGGACCAGCGCCGGAACGGTCTCGCGGGGGGCGTGCCGTTCGACCTGGAGCAGCGCGCCCGCCGTCATGACGGTCAGTATCGCTGGTTCCTGGTGCAGTACAATCCCGTGCGAGATGAACACGGGCGCACCGTGCGCTGGTACGCCACGGGCACGGACATCGACGATCGCAAGCGCGCCGAAGAGCGGACGCGAAACGAGAATCTCGCGCTGCGCGAAGACATCGACCGCGCCTCGATGTTCGAGGAGATCATCGGCTCATCCCCCGCCCTGCAGCGCGTGCTGGCGCAAGTGGCGAAGGTGGCTATGACCGATTCCACAGTGCTCATCCTCGGTGAAACTGGGACCGGCAAGGAGCTGGTCGCCCGCGCCATTCACAAGCGGTCCCGACGCTCGAGCCGCGCGTTCATCCGGGTGAACTGCCCGGCCATTCCGGCGTCGCTCATCGCGTCCGAGTTGTTCGGCCACGAAAAGGGAGCGTTCACCGGCGCGGTCCAGCGGCGACTCGGGCGGTTCGAGGCCGCGGACGGCGGCACGATCTTCCTGGACGAAATCGGGGAGCTCCCCCCCGAGACCCAGATCGCACTGCTGCGCGTGCTTCAGGAACGGGAGATCGAACGGCTGGGGAGCAGTCATCCGATTACCGTCGATGTGCGAGTCGTCGCCGCCACGAACCGCGATCTCGAGGCCGCTGTCGAGCGTGGTGAGTTTCGTCAGGACCTCTTCTATCGGTTGAACGTCTTTCCCATCCGGATCCCGCCCCTGCGCGAGCGCCGGGACGACATTCCGGTCCTGGCGCAATACCTGATCGAGCGTTACGCCACGCAGGCCGGGAAGAGCATCCGCACCATCAGAAGGCAGACGTTGGAGCTGTTGCAAGCGTACGACTGGCCAGGGAATGTGCGCGAGCTGCAGAACGTGATCGAGCGCGCCGTGATCCTGTGCGAGGGCGGGACCTTCGCCATCGATGAGTCGTGGCTCAAGGGGAAACCGAGCCAGCGCTCCAAGGACACGGCGAGCGACGTGACCACGCTCGCCGATGGCGAGAAAGCGTTGATCGAAGCCGCGCTCGCGGCATCGTACGGACGGATCGGCGGTACGGTAGGGGCAGCCGCGAAGCTCGGCATTCCCCGCACGACGCTCGAGTCGAAGATCAAAGCCCTGCGCATCGACAAGCACTCGTTTCGGAAACGGTAAGGCTTCACACCCGCTTCCGGTGCCGACCATTCGACATTTGCCGATGGGTCGACACCCTCGTTGAACTCAAGTAGTCGCCGCAAGACCACTTAGCCGTGGCTTGGTGTTTGCCTCCCTCCCGCAGGTGACCCTGAAGATCGAAAAGGCATCCGACGGCCAGACGGCGATACTCCGGCTCATTGGCCGCCTCGAGTCGGGAAACCTGGGCGAGCTCGAAGCCCAGGTCCGGAGACTCCGGCCGCGCCTCGTGTTCGACCTGGACGAGGTGACGCTGGTAGACGTCGCGGTCGTGCGCTTTCTCGTCGCCTGCGAGTCCGACGGCGTCGCGCTCGTGCATTGCGCGCCATACATCCGGGAGTGGATGGGTCGGGAGGACAGCCGAGGGGAGCGAAGACCACCATTCAAGGAGGCAACATGAGAAAAGGCTTGGCCTCATCGGTCGTTGCAGCCGCCGCGGTGTTCGCTTCGCTGCTCGCCTGCGACGGCGACCGCGGCGGTCTCGTTCCGCTGGCGATGTCCGCCGAACAGCGCGTGGCCTCCGGAGCACCTACCATTGTGTTGGTCCACGGGGCATGGGCCGACGCGAGCGGTTGGTACGATGTCACGAGGGTCCTGCAGGACCATGGGTTTAAGGTCGTCGCGGTGCAGAATTCGTTGTTCTCCTATGCCACAGACATTCAGACAACCAAGCGCCTGATCGACGCCCAACAGGGGCCCGTGGTTGTCGTGGGGCATTCTTACGGCGGCGCGGTGATCACGGCGGCGGCCTCGGGCAACCCCAATGTCAAGGCGCTCGTCTACGTCACCGCGTTCGCGCCTGATATGAATGAAGCCCTCGGCGGGTTACTCCAGCGATTCCCGGACCTTGGCCTCGGGAAAGCCCTCGTCCCTGACGCCGCGGGATTCCTCTACATCGACCCGGCACAATATCCCGTGGTGTTCGCCAACAGCCTACCGCTGAAGCAGGCGGCGGCGTTCGCCACCGAGCAGAAGCCGATCGCGGGCAGCGCGCTGGGCGAGGCGCTGACCACGCCACCGGCGTGGAAAACGATTCCGTCGTGGTACGTGGTCGGGACCGAGGATCGGGCCATCAACCCGGAGCTCGAGCGGTTCATGGCGAAACGGATGGGGGCCAAAGTCACGGAGCTCAAGTCCGGTCACCTCGTGTTCATCGCGCGTGCGCCTGAAGTCGCGCGCATCATCGAGGACGCGGCCAAGTGAAGAACCAAGCTCCACTCGCGAACAAGAAACGCTGCGCCTGGTCCGGGACCGACCCCTTGTACATCGCCTACCACGACGAAGAATGGGGCGTTCCCCTACACGACGATCGCGTGCTTTTCGAGTTCCTCGTTCTTGAAGGTGCCCAGGCGGGATTGAGCTGGAGCACGATCCTGCGCAAGAGAGACGCCTACCGGCGCGCCTTCGACCGGTTCGACCCACGGAAGGTCGCTCGCTACGAGAAACGGAAGGTCGCGGCTCTGCTCACAGATGCGGGGATCGTGCGCAACCGAGCGAAGATTGAATCGGCGATCAAGAACGCGAAGGCGTTCCTCGACGTGCAGGCGGAGTTCGGCAGCTTCGACGCGTACCAGTGGCGCTTCGTCAACGGTCGCCCGATCCAGAACCGCTGGAGAGCCGAAGGCGATATCCCCCCTCGCAGCGCCCAATCCGACGCCATGAGCGACGATCTGAAGAGCCGTGGCTTCAGCTTCGTGGGTTCGACGATCATCTATGCGCACATGCAGGCGGTCGGGATGGTCAATGACCATCTGGTCAACTGCTTTCGACATCGGGAGGTCGCCCAGATCGGGCGAGGCAGGCACGAGGCTCGAGCGACGGTCTGAGGGGACGCGGGCCCCGGGAAGCCAAATGCACGCAAGGAGCACGAATCATGACCACATCAGCTGCGCACCTGCGTATCGTCGAAGAGACGTCTGCGTACTGGAGGGTTCTCTTCGATAATCCCCCTCTCAACATTGTCGGCGCCAGGATATTCGAAGACCTCCAGGATCTGCTCGCTCGAATGGACGCGGACCCGAGCCTTCGTGTCGTCGTATTCGAGAGCGCGAACCCTGAGTTCTACCTTGCTCACTTTGACTTGATCGACACGGCGGGAAACCTCGGCCTCATCAAAACCGCCGGACCTTCCGGCCTGCCGATCTTGATGGATACCTTCGTCCGTCTCACCAAGTCTCCGGTCGTCAGCATCGCGAAGATCCGAGGGCGGGTCAGGGGCGTGGGCAGCGAGTTCGTCCTCGCCTGCGACATGCGTTTCGCATCGCGCGAGAACGCGGTCTTGGCTCAAGTCGAAGTGGGGGCGGGAGTCCATCCCGGCGGGGGCGGTGCCGAACGCCTGCCATTACTCCTCGGCCGCGGTCGCGCGCTCGAAATCATTCTCGGTGCCAACGACTTTGACGGCGAGACCGCTGAACGGTACGGATACGTTAATCGGGCTCTTCCGGACTCTGAGCTGGACGGCTTCGTGGACGTGCTCGCGCGCCGGATTGCCTCCTTCGATCGGCGCCCGATCGCGGCAGCGAAGAATCTCGTTAACCAAGTCTCGCTGCCATCGGTCGACTGCCTCCTCGACGCCCTCAACTCCTTTACGACCGCGCTGACGTGGCCTGAAGCGCAGGAGCGATTCCAAGCGCTTTTCAACCGCGGACTCGGCCAGCCAGGCGAAATGGAGAATCGCTTTGGCGAGCTGCTCGCGACGCTCCTCAATAGGTAGACGCTTGGCGATGCGCAGCCCAGCGCCTCGCGCCTCCGGACCGTGGATGGTGTCCCGCACGCAACTTGGCAATACTGTAGGATGCGCAACCCCGGCGACATCTTTACCGAACCGTCGAATATTGACGTCCACACGCTCAAGAATCTCGGCCCGCTGACCGAGATGGCGGGCATCTGGGAGGGGAGCCATAGCCTCGACATTCCGCCGAAGCCGCTGTCCGCACCGGAACGACAGGCCTTTGTAGAGCACACGGAGCTGCAACCCATCGATCCACAGGCCAACGGACCCCAGCTCTTTTATGGGCTTCGCTACCACACGCACATCGTCAAGCCGGGGGAGGTCGAGACCTACCACGACCAGGTGGGCTATTGGTTGTGGGAGCCGGCGACCGGCAACGTGATTCAGACAATCGCCATTCCACGCGGGCAGACGGTCATGGCCTTTGGGCACGCTGCCAAAGACGCTACCAGTTTCGAATTGTCAGCCGAGCGCGGAGTGACGACGAACGGGATCTGCTCGAATCCGTTTCTCGAGGAAGCTTTCAAAACCCTGGCGTTTCGGATCAGGGTGGTGATCAAGTCGCACGACGCCTGGACGTATGACGAAGACACAACACTCATCGTGCGCGGCCAATCCGAGCCGTTCCATCATACGGACCACGGTGAGCTCACGAGGATCGGCGAGCCGACGCCCAATCCGCTTGCGCGCGGTTGACATTCGCCGACCCCACGTGACCATGTCACATGACTCTGCTGTGATACTTCTCAAAAAAGGCGTCGTAGTTCTCACGCCCGTGCTCGGCCGCGTACCGATGCGGGAGCACCCGTTTCACCAACACCTCTTCGACGTGAGGGTCGCTTTTCAGAATCTGCATCACTTCCGAGATGAAGTCCCCTAAGGGCATGGCGTTGGGATCGGTAGCCTGGGACTTCCCTCCCAATTCGGTTTGAACGTAGGGCGGTGCAATCTCGATGACTCTTAGCCGTGTGTCCTTGAGCTGAAAGCGCAAACTCTGAGCGTACGAGTGCAGTGCCGCTTTCGTCGCGCTGTACGTGGGAACGAAGGCTGAGGGCACAAACGCGAGACCCGAAGAGACGATCAGGATTCCCGCGGAGCGTTGCTTGAGCAGATGCGGCATAAGAGCGTTAGTCAGCCGCATTGGACCCAAGAGGTTTGTAGCAACGGTTTCTTCCTGTAGCTTCGAGTCTCCGCCTTGGACTAGGTCTTCTCGCTTCGAGATGGCGGCATTGTGGACCACAACATTGGTTGTCGGGAACTCTTGAATCACTCTAATCGCCAGCGCCTGAATGCTGGCAGGATCGGACACATCAGCCGGGATGGTTACGAGTCCCCGCTGCTCGGCGGCCTTGAGCTTTTCAGGCGAGCGCGCGGCCACAATCACCTGGTTATCCATTCGTGCAAACTCTTCAGCGAGCGCCAACCCGATTCCGGATCCGGCGCCCGTGATCAAGATCGTGTTGCCGGTCAAGTTCATACGCGGCTCCCAGCAACGGTGAAATAGCTGTCCCGGGTGAGGTCGGCGATGAGCTCCTCTTGCTGCGGCTGCCACCCGAGGAGCTGCCGGGTACGCTGGCTCGAAGCCGGACTGTCGAGCGCCGCGAAATGGGCGAACCAGCCGAAGTGGGTGGCCGCTTCCTCAGGCGTCATGCTGTCGACCGGCACATCCAATCGGCGGCCGATCACGCCGGCGATCTCCCGGAACGGCACGCCCTCTTCCGCGACCCCGTGATACCGGGCTCCCGCAGTGCCCTTTTCGAGCGCCAGCCTGAACAGATTGGCCGCATCGAGCCGGTGCACCGCCGGCCAGCGGTTGCGTCCATCCCCTACATACGCGGCAACGCCCTTGTCGCGTGCGAAATTGATGAGCAGCGGCACGAACCCGTGATCACCCTCGCCATGGACCGAGGGAGGAAGGCGAACGACCGACACGCGCACGCCGCGGGCTGCGGCAGCGGCCGCCGCCTCTTCCGACGCGATGCGCGGAATTGCCGTCGAGTCCGCGCTGGGAGCATCCGCTTCGGTCCCGAGGCGTCCCGGCGTCAGCAGACCGGTCCCGGAGGTGATGATCAAGAGGCGCTCCGAGCCCGCGAGCGCGGAGCCGAGTGCCGCGATGACGCGCCGATCGGTTTCGCAGTTCTCCTTGAACCTCGAGAAGTCGTGGTTGAAGGCGGTGTGAATCACGCCGTCCGCGCCGGCCGCTCCGCGCTGCAAGCTGTCGAGATCTGCGAGCGAGCCGCGGTGGACGTGGGCGCCTGCCGTGGCGAGGGACGCCGCCGCCGCATCCGAGCGCGCGAGGCCGAGTACCTCGTGCTTTGCCGCGATGAGCTCTTGGACGATGGCGGAGCCGATGAAGCCGGTCGCGCCGGTGACGAAGATCCGCATGACAGCCTCCGGGTTGTGGTCTGGAGGGTAGTGTCGATAGATTCGCTATCCAGGTAAAGCAGTGACGTTATACTGGTATAATGACTACTGGTGTGCGTATGGCGGCCGCGAATCAGAACCTGCTAGGCACGTACCTCAAGGACCGCCGCGGGAAGCTCGATCCGGCGGCGCTCGGCTTCCCGCTGAAACGGCGGCGCACTCCGGGACTCCGGCGCGAAGAAGTGGCGCACCGCGCCAACGTCAGCGCGACGTGGTACACCTGGCTCGAGCAGGGGCGCGGCGGCGCGCCCTCGGCTGACGTGGTCGACCGCCTCGCGCGCGCGCTGATGCTCACGGACGTCGAGCGTGAGCACCTCTTCCTCCTTGCCCTGGGCCGGCCGCCCGAGGTCCATTACCAGGCGGCCGAGGGTGTGACAACACGACTGCAGCGCGTGCTCGATTCGCTGGAGATCAGCCCCGCCTATCTGAAGACTTCCACGTGGGACGTCGTCGCGTGGAACCGTGCCGCCGCGGCGGTGCTGGTCGACTACGGAACCCTCGATCCCAAGCAGCGTAACCTGCTCCGTCTCGTGTTCCTCGATCCGCACATCCGCGTCAAGCAGCCTGATTGGCAAGGCGTCGCCCGGTTCGTGGTGGGCGCGTTCCGCGCGGACGTCGCGCGGGCGGGGGCGGGGGCGGCGAAGAACGTGGCAGCGTTGGTCGATGAGCTCAGCCGGGAGAGCCCGGAATTCGCCGCGCTGTGGCGCGACCACGATGTTCGCGACACATACGAAGGCCCCAAACGTGTTCGGCACCCGAAAGCCGGAGTGATTGCGCTCGAATACTCCACCTTTGCCGTCGATGGCCGGCCCGATCTCGGCTTAGTGATCTACAATCCGGCGACGCCGGCGGATGCGGAGAAGATCAGGTCGCTGGTCAAGCGCAGGCGCTAACCCAGCCGCATTCGCGAGGGAGGAAGCGATGGCACGAGACCTGGATCGGGAAGCGAGAAACAAGGCGCTGGTGCTCGAGGCATTCGACGCGCTGTTCAACCGGAGAGACCTTGCGGCCGCCGAGCAGTACTTCTCCCCCACATACCTCCAGCACAGCGCGGCGATCGCCCCCGGACGGGACGGGCTGTTCTCGCTGGTGCGCAGTCTCACGCGGCGGTATGAAAGCGCGCTCGCGGTGGCCGAAGGCGACTACGTCATGGTCCACGGCCGCTTCAGTGGGGGTGGGAGGCCGACCCGGATCGTCGTCGACATCCTTCGCATCGAGGGAGGATGTCTCGCGGAGCACTGGGACGTCGTGCAAGACGAGGCGACGAAAGCCGAATCGAAGAGCGGTCTCCCCATGTTCGGCGCGACGTTCCCGCAATGAGCGCGAGAGTCACGAGTGCCTTCCCGCAAGCCGGGCGGCAGCGCTCGCCGTCAGGCAAGACCCAGCTGCTGCGCCTGAAGAGCGGCGTGCCAGAAGGCGGCGATTTCGATGAGCTGGTCGCCGTCCCACTTGACCGTCTCGCCGAACTCCACGTCGAACGCCTTCCCCGTCGGGTCGATCACCTTGCCGTTCGGAAGGCTCGCGTTCAAGCAGTTGCGACTCATCTGAATGTTGCGCCCCTCCGATTTGCTGTGGCTGTGTGTCCATTTCACAGCATTCCACAAGCTGGGATATATTCTTTTTCCTCACGAACTGAAAAGCTGGCGGCGGGGTTCGTGCCAGCGGGCCCATGGCCACGATGGCAGCTGAGATCGCAGCGTACCTGTCAAAGTCTACTTCTCCCTCAAAGCGGTCAATTATGAATTCGCAAGGATCGGTTTCGCCGAGGACGCGATGACGCGGTCACGCAAACCAGTGGCGCTCGTGACGGGCGCGAATAAGGGCATCGGCTTCGAGGTCGCACGCGCGATTGCCAAGTCGGGTTACGTGGTCCTGCTCGGGGCACGCAATCCGACGACCGGCCGCGAGGCCGCGGGTATGCTGACGAGCGACCACCTCGACGTGCGGTTCGTGGAACTGGATGTCACACGGATGGAGACCATCTCGGCGGTAGCGGCGCGCATCGAGGCGGACTTCGGCAAGCTTGATGTCTTGGTGAATAACACAGGCATCGCCGATTCGCACGATGGACCGCCGAGCCGGGTGAGTATCGATGTCATGGAGCGCGTGCTGCGAACGAACTTTCTGGCCGCGGTGGCGGTGGCGCAGGCGGTGCTGCCGCTATTGAGGAAGTCCCATGCCGGTCGGATCGTGAACGTCTCCAGCGATCTCGGGTCGATCACGAGGCATGGCGACGCGACGTGGAAGTACGCTAACGTGAAGGTATTGGGATACTGCCCGTCGAAGGCGGCGCTGAACATGTTCACCGTCCAATTGGCCTTCGAACTGAGGGATCAGGGCATTGCCGTGAACTCGGTCAACCCGGGCTTCACGGCGACGGACCTGAATGCGCACAGGGGTTGGCAGTCCGTGAACGAAGGAGCCGCGGAGATTGTGCGCGTCGCGCTCCTGGAGCACGGACCGAGCGGGAAGTTTCTGGAAACTGGCGGTGAGCTGGTCTGGTAGCAACGAGGCGCGTCATCCGGGCTGCCGGAAGGCGAGTTTGTCGATGTTCAAGTTACGGATCTTCCACTCGAGCGTCTGGCGCGGAATGCCGAGCTTTGCCGCCGCGCCGCGCGGGCCGGCAACCCTTCCGTGCGTCTCTTGCAGCGCGGCTTCGATCAACGCCTTCTCACCGTCGGCCAGGGTGGTCACCGCCGTGCCGTTCGACGGCCTGCGCTGCTTGCGCGCGAGCCACGACTCATCGACCACCAACGTCTCGCCCCCTCCCTCACTCAACACGACGGCACGCTCGATCACGTTCTGCAGCTCGCGCACGTTGCCCGGCCAGTCGTAAGCCGTGAGCCGCTGCATCGTCTGCTTCTCGATATTGCGGATGGTCTTCCCCGCCTGCTTGGCGAAGCGGTCGACCAGGTACTCGACCAGGATCGGAATGTCGTCCGCGCGTTCGCGCAGCGGTGGCAGGCGGATGGGGAAGACGTTCAGCCGGTAGAACAGATCCTCCCGGAACGTGCCGCGCTCCACCGCGGCCTCGAGATCGCGGTTGGTCGCCGCGAGCACGCGCACGTCCACCGCAATCGGATGACTGCTGCCGACGCGCTCGATCTCTCGCTCCTGGAGCACCCGCAGCAGTGAGACCTGCGCCTCCGGGGGCAGTTCGCCGATTTCATCCAAGAAAATCGTGCCGCCATCCGCGACCTCGAAGCGGCCGAGGCGGCGCTGCACCGCGCCGGTAAACGCGCCCTTCTCGTGCCCGAACAGCTCGGACGCGACGAGCGAGGGGGGAATGGCCGCGCAGTTCACGCGGATGAAGGCCCCGCTCGCGCGACGCGAGCGCTTGTGAACGGCGCGGGCAACCAGCTCTTTACCGGTCCCGGTCTCGCCCAGGATGAGCACCGTCGCTTCCGTCCGCGCAACCTTCGCCACTTCGTCGAGAACGCGCTGCAGCGCGGGCGATGAGCCGACGATCTCCTCGAACATCGAGGCGCGGTCCAGATCTTCGCGCAGCGCGATCGTCTCGTTGCGCATCCGGTCCTCGATGCGCTTGCGATCGTCGATGTCGGTACAGGCCACGTACCAGCGCATGATCTGTCCCTGGTCGTCGCGCACCGGGTTGTAGCGCGCCAAGAACCAGCGATAGCTCCCGTCGGCGGCGCGCAACCGGACCTCCAACTCATACGGCGAGCCGCTGATGATAGCCCGTTCTCCAACAGATGCGATCCGTTCGGCATCGTCAGGATGGGCCTCAGATCCGGGGGCGCCCATGACGCGTTGCCGCCACTCATCGAGCGTGCTGCCGAGGTACGTGAGCGCCGTGCGATTGGCGTACAGACGCTCGCGTTTGGGTCCGAGTACGGCGATGAGTTGCGGCGCGAGGTCGAGTATCTGCCGGAGTTCCACCTCGCTCTTTCGCAAAGCCGCCGTCAACTGCTCCTGTTCCGTGACGTCGATTCCCGTTCCGACGAACCCCTCCCCCTCCCCGTGTG
>WNFE01020076.1_pt1 | contig 11246 bp, 9 predicted proteins | sample 5400451 | NCBI WGS metagenome assembly WNFE01 (sample SAMN13153344, study PRJNA577476) | soil metagenome | isolation source: 200 cm saprolite under Douglas fir tree site 2 hole 2 | place: USA:California | collected 2015-04-18
AACGCTGCCCCTACGATAACATCTCGATTATGACGCTCGAAGAAGAACACACATCTCCCTCGATAAATCGGGCTCCCACGATAAATCGGGGAGCTACTACCTGGCAACAATTCAGCAGCTTCTTCACCAAAGGCGCGGGCAAGGAGCGTGGACACAAGCTGCTGCCAATGGCCGCCCCAGGCCCGCTGGACGTCCATGTACCTCCCCGATTTATCGAGGGAGTTGATGCCTATGGCGAGATGCGCAAGAAGATAGCCATTAAGTGCGATCTCTGCGCAGGCTACGACAATCAGGCCTGTGTGCAGGCGTGTCCAACCAGTGCAGCCATCCGTGTACAGCCCACCGCCTTCTTCGGCTCAACCGAGGAAATTCTACGACAGCGAGCACGGTAGGGGCTCTCAGTGGAGCTTGCGGAACGCGTTTCAATACTTCGCGCCCGGGGGTGCAGGATAAAAAGGAATGTACTGGTGCCCCTTGCGGGTACCAGGGAAAGGATAGAACAATGGCCATTGCAACAAAATCACCAATATCGTCACAACGCCCAATGCGGCGTGTTTGGAAAGCGCCACTCTCCAGGGCGTTTTGGCTCTGGCTCTCAGTCTCGATAATCCTGTATGCCGCCATCTACGCCTGGTATCTCTTCACTCTCAAGACGCAACCCTTCGCAGGACCATTCAGTGATCCCTTGCGCTTCTTCGGCATCATCGCCTTTGTGATGGTCCTTGGTACAGCCACCTACTCGCTGCGTCGTCGCTTCGTACGTAGTTTACCAGGTATGGCGCGAGACTGGTTGTGGATGCACATGTTTATAGGCACAGCGGCCATCCTCATCGCCTTTTTGCATGAGAACTACGCACACATCCTGCACGATTACTGTAGCAATCTCAGCTGCTTTTCACAGTCATACTTCGGCACAAGCGCCCTTTTCGCACTGATCTTGCTTGTCCTCAGCGGAATCGTAGGCCGTGTGCTCGATGTGTGGCAGGCACGCGTCATCGCCAGAGATGCCAGCACCAACGGCGTCGGCATTGTGCAAGCGCTCGAAGAACGCATACTCGAACTGGAGTATACCGTTGAACGCCTGAGTGCCGGCAAGTCCGAGCCATTCAAAGCATATTGTTTGCACTCCCTCGATAAATCGGAGAGCTACTACGATGTAGGCACCGGGCGATTACCCAGGGCGGAGGCAGGCTCGCTCCCCTGCGAGCCACAAGAGCAGGCAGATTTTCAGCGTGCTCAACAAACACTGGTTGACCGTGCGCAGTTGGTAGCATCGCTGCAACGACAGAAGCGAGCGCGTCTCATCTTCCGTACCTGGCGCTACGTTCATATATCTCTTGCAGTTCTTGCGCTTCTCGTCATCATCTATCACGCAGTGCTGGAGTTGCTGACAAGTGTGTTGGGCGCGTAGGGGCGGTAGGGACGTGACCTTGCGTCCGTCCGTGCCTCCGCCCTGTCTAGCCGAAAAGAAAAACCGTGACAACTCCCCACGCATAAATGCGGGGGCTTCTCAGCACAGCCGACTTACAGCGTGATTATTCCACTCACGCGGCTTAGGTACTGAAGGCCGTGCCCCGGCCTGTGTTCCTTGCAATCTCGACAGACAGCTTGGTTTCGCTCGTCTGTGTCAACGATTGGTACCTGAACAATTTGGTACGTTAGTGCTTTTACCTGGCGGAACGCTTTACGCCAGAACGCCCAAACACTATTCGATTGTGAGGGTACAGTTGAACACTGCTATCATAGCACGTTGCCAAGCGGTTGTAAATGGTGCAGATTGAAGCGGGGTACCCAGCCCCAGCCCCAAATAAGGGAGGCGCGCTTCACCCCCGTAGCTAAAGCCAGGGGCACTCGCGCGCCGATTATGGTAGAATGTGAAATATTACATAAGCAAATGTACTTCAGGCATGTTATACTTTGTACAGGTTTCATGAGCGATGGTCCTGGTACCCGCAAGGCCGAGGAGGAATTATACCATGCAATGTCCGAGATGCAATGCGCCCTTAGAAGAAGATGCCACTTTCTGTGGTAATTGTGGCAATCAAATAGCGCCGGTGCAAGCACAAGGGGCAACTATTGCTTCCGCTGCCGAGCAGACACAACCGAGTCTCAACAGCCCAAATTTTCCACAGACCAAGTATGGTCCACCTGGTCCTATAGTGCAGGCGCAACCACGCCCTTATTCTCCAATGCCAGATACCCCTGCTCAGGGCGCTATCGTACCTCCTTCACCCCGACGTCCTAATATTAGAACTATAGTCATCATCGCCGCCTTGATAGTGCTGGTAATCGCTGGAGGCACCTTAGCGCTTGTCTTGAGGAACAATGGCAATACGAATGGCGGCAGTGCTGGTGTCGGGGGAGTTGCCACCGGGCTGGTCAGATTTGTCGATAGTCAGAACAGCCAGGGACGTACCGACTCACTCAGCCTAAACATTAGCGGCCTGGCTGCCCCGCCTGCCGGCTCCCAATACTATGCCTGGTTCGTCAACGACCAGGAGCAGATTGTGAAATTGGGCCAACTGACGCCAAGTAGTCAGGGATTCTCACTGAACTTTGCAGGGCATGGTACCAACTTGCTGAGTCTGGGTAATAAGCTAGAGATTACAATGGAGCAAGGAACGCCTAACGCGCCAACCGGCAATGTCGTGCTCACGGCCACCTTCCCACCCAAGGCCGTCATCCACATCCGACATCTGCTCCTCGCTTTCCCCATAACGCCTAATCATATTGGCTTGCTGGTAGGCGTGCTGGGCCAGGCACAACAGTTGAATGCACAGGCACAACTGCTGCAAAATGCCGAGGCCTCCCACAACACCTTTACCATTCAATGCGTCGCGCAAAGTATGATTGACATCATCGAAGGTGCGCATGGCCACCACTACCAGCCACTCTCACCGGTGTGTGCCAGTCAAAATGTCAACATCGTCGGTGATGGCTTTGGCCTGCTGGGCCCCAATGGCTACCTTGCCCTTGCGGCAGCGCATGCATCCCTTGCGGCAACCCAGTCTGATTCAACATCCCTCATCCGCGTCCATGCAGGGCACGTGGAGATTTGTATCACCAATATCCAGGGCTGGGTAACGACCGTCGATAACGACGCAATTGATCTGCTTGCGCACCCTGATCACACCTTTAAAGTACAAGAGATGATGACGCTTTCCGATCATGCTTATCACGGGGTTGATACCAATGGCGATGAGCAGATTGATCCCGTTCCTGGAGAAGGGGGTGCCATCACTGCATACATTCATGGACAATTGATGGCAACGTTAACCCTCGCTCCCGGCCAGTAGGGACCATCAGCGAAGCTTGCGGGGCGCGTTTCAATCCTGCGCGTCCGTAGGGGTCGGAGTAGAGTGGGGACGCGAGAGCACAATCCGGGGAATTGTGTAGGCTGGGAAATGTAGTGGTGCCCCTTGCGGGTACCAGGTGGGGACGCAGATTAAGAATGGAGAAGAAAGGAAATACTCTTTATGAGAGTCGCCGCTGTAGCATTCGTACTGATGCTTGGGGTTGTTGCCCATTTCCCTGGCGTTGTTTGTCTTCCTTGCGCATCGTCAACAGGAGCAACACAAGGAATGATATCCGTAGGGGCCCGATTTATCTGCCTCTACGCTGGTCTTGCCCCTATCCTATCCTCTGGCACGCGATAGGTGAACACTGTCCCGCCCAGCCTGATAACATCGCCCTGGGCCAGCAGATGACGCTGGATACGCTGATCATTGACGAAGGTGCCATTCGTCGTGCCTAAATCCTCCAACACATAATTCGCCCCTTCCCGTTTGAGTGCGGAGTGTCGGCGTGACACCATCTTATCATTCACCACGATATGATTATCCGGCCCTCGTCCCAGGTATAACACGTCGCCTTCCAGTCGCAGTTCTGCCCCATCACTACGCATCAATGAAGGAGGTTGGTAGGGGCGTGAGCTTGCCTCCGCCCTTGTAGGAGACTTCACCAGTCCTGCTAGTTGGGGACCAAGCAATGAACGAGCCAGAATTGTGCCAAAATCATCGTTTTGCCCGGCTCCCCCGATACCGGCGTTCAGCGCTCTCTCTCGCTCTTCGGAAAGCGCTTGCACACTCTCTGAAAATTTCAGCCAGGCACCAGCCAAATTATGAAATTCATCACGGCCTATACACATCAGATCAACCCGTCCTAAAGCCCGTACGCTGGCGTTCCGCCGTTTTCCCGTAAGCAGAGCCGTTTCCCCAAAATACTCACCCTGCCTCAATAGTGCTAGAGGAACTTTTTGTCCGTCAGGCATTTCTTTGAATACTTCGACCTGACCCGAGACAATCACATAGAACTGATCTCCCACATCGCCCTGGCGAATGATGAAGTCACCAGGTTCAAAGTGCGCCTGGTTGACCACGTGGGTACGGTTCAGATTGATATAAGAGAGCTCAGGCGGAAATAAGAGATCGAGGCCCCAATCTAATCCAACGCGGATCTTGCGTTCCCAGCCCGGTAGCTTCATCAAGTAGACGTTGCGCCACATGAACCAGGCGATAAAGCCTGAAAGCTTGATGCCGCCCGCCAATTCGGCTACCCCTGCCTGGTGCCCTACCAGGCATAACTGGCCAAGCCCAGGAAAAGCAAATGGCACCTGTCGTTGTGGTTGCCCACGCAGGACCGCTGCCAGGTTGTCGGCCAGGAATTTCCCCTGCCGCAGCGCATATTGTGCTGTTGGTGGCGAAACCTCGCCTTTGGCCGCTGCATTCGGCACGGCGGCATTGTCGCCCAGGGCCCAGATGCCCGGCATACCCTGCACACCCATGAAGGGATCGGTCAGGATACGCTCTTTGTCGTGGGGTAAGCCTAGCGGGGCCAGCACTGGATTCATGGCTGAGCCAACCGTGACCACAAGCGTGCGCGTGGGAACACGCTCGCCCGTACTCAGAATGGCTTCACGGGGTGTGGCAGCGCTGATGCGCGTTTGCAGCTTCACGTCTACGCCACGGTGGCGCAGCTTGGTGAGCGCGAAATCGGCCAGACCAGGCCCCATCTCGGGGAGGATACGCTCGCGGCTATGCAAGAGAATGACTTTGACACTCTCTCTGGTGAGCGAGGGATAGCTTTTAGAGATGGCGCGTACGAGGTCATTGAGTTCTCCTACCGTCTCGACCCCGCTATACCCCGCTCCGGCTACCACGAACGTCAACAGTTCCTGGCGGATGTTCGGATCAGTCTCCACATCGGCGGCTTCCAGCATGGAGATGACATGGTTGCGCAAATAAAGAGCGTCACCCAGGCTTTTCATGGTTTTAGCGTGCTGTGCAGCGCCAGGCATCGAGGCCAGGTTGATGGTGTTGCCCAGGCCAAGCACAAGGTGATCGTAGGGGAGGCGGGCTTCACGTCCGGTAATGGGTGAGGTGGTCGTGACTACTCGCCGGTTGAGATCGATGCCCAGCACCTCTTCTGCACGAAAAGAAATGCCAGGGATCATACGACGAATAGGATTGAGGATGTGGAACGTCTCAATTGAGCCAGATGCTGCTGAAGCCAGCAGCGGCACAAACACAAAAAAGTTATCGCGGTTGACCAGCGTGATCTCGACACCGGCATCTCGTTTGAAATGGCGATGGAGGCGTTGGGCGGTTGTGACACCGCCAAAGCCTCCTCCCAGGATCAGCACACGCTTTGTAGAGCCCCGATTCATAGTGGGCTATTCCTTCCTGTATTGCGCCGCCATTTAGCTATCAGGGCGGGGGCATTACCTGTCCCCCAGACAGGGTTCCCCGCCCCTACTATACACGAAAGCCGACATTTAATTCACCTGAAAACTTAGCATGCTATCAGGGCCGACTTGAATTGCAGCGCCATCTTGCAGTCGAACCGGTTCACCGCCGAGCTGTCTGCCGTTGAGCCAGGTGCCATTCGCCGACCCCATGTCGCGAATATATAAAGATTGGAAGAAGAGGGATCTGCACTGCGGCGTCCAATGATGACGCGTGGGGCAGTGATTTCAAAACGCATGCCTGTAGAAGGGCCACTTCGCACCAGTAAGGCCCCGCGACGGAAGCCAGCTGAAGGAAGCGGCACGGGAGCAGGAGCGGGAGCAGGACGCTCTGCCACAGCCGTGTCTGCCCGCACGGTTGCCTGCGTGAGCGAGCCAACCACGGGAGCAACACTGGCCGGAGCCCTACCCAGAATCCTACTGACATCGTCAGCGCTGAGCATCTTGAGCCGGTCACGGATCATGCGCGTCTTCAAAACGGTATCCGGGTCGGCATTAACCGTATCCTGGACCGCAAGACCTTGCAGTGCCCCCAACTGGATAAGGCGACGGCGTAGCAGCACATCCACTCCCTTATAAGCATCACTCGAAGACGCCAGCATCTCCTTGAGCACATTGCGGTTCAGTGTCAGACACTCAACCGGACCCACAGCCTTAGCCGTTACCGCACGTTCGGCCTTCCCCAGCAGTTCGATTTCGCCAAAGAACTGTCCTTCCAGCAGCCGTCCTACAGACATTTCTGGCCCATCCTTTTTCGCCGAGCGGGATATGTCGACCTGGCCCTTGGTGATGATATAGAACTTGTCTGCCGGGTCACCCTGGCGGAAAATGACTTGACCAGGCGCGAACTTCTCATTCTGGGACTGCGCGGTTGCCGCGATCAACTGCTCTTCACTCAGTTGTGGCAAGGCCTTCGCCAGCCACTCGTCGTAGATGACCCGAACCTGCTGGCGGAAAGCCAGCAACATGGGGAGGAGCACCAGACTGTTGTAAATGAAATGCAGAGGGATACGGGACGGCAAGATCGGGTTCAGGAAGGGAATAAGCGTGCCCACTACCCCATCGTGACCCAGAACGCCATTCTGTGGAGCATACCCAGCAGGCAACCCAAGAGCTTGCTCCATAAGCCTGTTGGCCGCACTAGGAATCTGAATGCCAAGGAAGGATCCACCCATGCGGTAGAAGGAATTGTCAAACACGTAGATGCCGAACAGGTAGCAGTGTTCGAACTGGTGGATGGCTGCTGCTATCACAGCCAACGTCAACCAGATGTTCTTTGACTTGCGGAAATGCACTCTCAGGATGATACAAGCAATAAGGATCAGGCCGTCCCAAATGAAATGCACCGTCTCCCTGTCAATCGCGCCGAAGACGCCATGTGCATCATTACAAATCCCGTACCAGTTAAAGCCGTAGCAATAGGCCTTGGGATCGTGGATGGAAATGAACTGGATCACCTGCACTACATGTTCACCAACATGCCCTACTTGTAGAATCATAATCAAGAGGTACGCGGCCATAAAGCCGTAGTGTTTGCTGGTCCAGAATATCTTCATTGACAACAGGGGAACCCAGGGCAATATTGTCGCCAACGCGATAAGCCATAGTGGCCAGCCCAACAAGATGCCGATTAACTGTCCTCCATAGGAGCAAAGCGCCGTCAACACAACGGCCCTGAACTGGAGTTCGCGTCCTCTGAATAGCCTACCTATCTGGTCGAAAGTCGATACCGCCATACTGTACCCCCTTCGTTAGTTCTTAATCCCTGGTACCCGCAAGGGGCACCAGTACATTACCAAAGAGCAATAGATGTATTGTCTGAACAAATGATCCGATCTCGCCCTTGGTATCCGCAAGGGGCACACTGCTAAATGTACTGGCCCCCTTACGGGTGCCAGGGGTGGGAGTGCCCCTTGCGGGTACCAGGCCTTCAGCCATATTCCGCAGCTTGATATGTAAGCTTCACAACATATTCGGCGAACCCCCGCTGACCAATCTCGAAGGTATCTCCATGCTCCAGTACCTTCTCAGTCACCTCTTTCCCATTTAAGCAAAGCGGGTTGATTGATTTACATTGCACAATTTTGTAAGCTGGCTCTTGTGATTCACTGTTGATCCGGTTTAGCACTGCGTGGTAGCGCGAGATGATCGCAAGTGGCAAGCAGAGGTTATTATCTTTTGCCCTCCCCAGTGTGAGCATTTCGCCTGTCAGCTCGAACGTTGCCCGGAAGCCCTTGTCTGGCTCGGTTGTCACTAACAAGCGCGGTGGCTTGAGCAGTGCTTTTTTACCTTTGGGCGAGTTGGGCGTGATGATGGTGGCATCGCTGTCTCCCACGATAAATCGGGGAGCTACGGCCGGATTTGTTGGTGTAGCCCCCCGATTTATCGTGGGAGGTGCTGGGCGGAGAGGCGACGTATCCGGCGGCGATGCCTCTCGATAAGCTGGATAAGCCGGATCCGTTGGTTTTAGCGGAGATGCCTGGGGAACAGACGATACTTCAGTTCCTTTGCCTGTTCCTGCTGGCGCAATCCGGCGCTTATCTTCAATTATCGTCCCACTGAGATAGCGTACATCGAGATTTTTATCGCGGCCGGAGTAGCTGGCGACTCTATTTGGATCTGCTTTGAGTGCGTTATAATAAGCGGAACTGAGCGCCTGGCAAGTCGGATAGCGATCAGCAGGAGCCTTTGCAAGCACCTTCGTGATTACCTGGTCCAGTGCCCGGACGACCAGCGGTTGAACTGCCTGCATCGTAAGCTGACCAACGAGCGAACCCGGTATTGCATGGACATGCCCGACCATGATCTGGGTAGTATTCCCTTCGTATGGTAATTTGCCTGCTAGCATCTGATATAAGATGACGCCGAGCATGTAGATATCACTGGCTGCACTCACCATGCCCATGCACTGTTCGGGAGCCATATAAGCGACCGTACCCAGCACGAGTGTTGATGCTTCCAGCGCAACATTATCGAGCAGTTTGGCTAATCCAAAATCCATCAGCACCAACTGCCCATCGTTGCGTATCAACAGATTGGCCGGTTTGACATCACGGTGAACAATACCATGCTGATGCGCATAATCCAGGGCCGAACCCACCTGATCCAGGTAGAAGCCAATCTCGTCAAGGGTAAGTCGCTCCCGCTTCATACGAACGGAGAGCGTACCCCCGCTTAAATACGGCATCACCAGGTATGGTGCACCTTTGGCTACGCCGAAATCGTAGATTTGCAGGATGTTCGGATGATCCAGGACGGCAATAGTGCGTGCCTCGTTGCGGAAGCGGGTCAAAAGGTCTTTGTCCCTGGTCCAGTCTTGCCCCAATATCTTGACCGCCACCTGGCGACCCAGCTCCAGGTCCATAGCTAAGAAAACACTCGCAAAACCGCCTTCTCCGATTTTTGTATCCAGGCGGTAACGCTTATTGAGTGTGCTACCGACATAGTCCATGCCTGCCCTCTCTTCTTGGACTTCTTGGACTTCTTGCAAAAAAGCCTGGCCTGTTCTTTATCTTACCATAAATGGATAAGCTTGCCTACTCTTCCCCTGGTACCCGCAAGGAGCACCAGTACATTTGGCAGTGTACTGGTCCCCTTGCGGGTACCAGGTCGGCTCCCTACAAGTCTACCACAGAAATTACAGTGATACTGTGAAATATCTGACTGAGATTTTGTGAGAAGAAACACTTTTTTGAGGGAAATTCGCGACCGCCTGAAGTGATTATGGCACTCCAGTCTCCGTTTTCTGTTCCTGTGCTTCCATTTCGAGAGGTACCGTCATCTTTTCTTTGATGGTGCGAAGCTCTTGCTCGAAGATGCGGCGCAAGATGGCAATAGCACAAGCGTAGGTCGAGTCCATGCCAAAGTATGAAAGACTGCCTGCGCCCAGGTTCTTACCGCGTGTATAGGGTGTGTCAGAAGCGTAGTGCAGGATACCCAGATCATAGGGTAGGCGAGCAAAGTTGATATTCTCCCCCATCGGATAGCGCATCAAGTACTGGTCCTCGTAGACAGCGTTCAAGTAAGGACCGCTCTCCATCTCGACAACCGTGTAGTTGGCATTGTAGTAGAAATCCAGGTACTGGCGGTTTTGCAGGTAGGTGCCTTTGACAGAGACGGCCTTCTGATTATCCAGCACCGAACCGTAAATGAGATAAGGCTGCACATCCTGCGCAGTAAAGACGTTGTCGAGCCAGTAGGTGTTCTGGCTGTGTTCGTCAAGAACGACGTTAGAGATCAGCACATCGCCGATGCTGCCATTCAAGGTAGCAGCCTTGCCCAGGATATAGATGCCGCGCATATGCGTCAGGTTCTCCATGATTTCGCGCAGCATCCGATAGGCAGCCATCCCCAATGGGTAATCGATATTGAGCACAATGGCCTGACTTTTCGCCAGCAAATCCATGCCCGGCATGCCACAACGAGGATCAATCTCCATCGGACGTGATTGCAAAAACAATGGGGCAAGTTCAAACACTTGCGCGTCGATCTCTAACCCATGCCGCGCTCCTACATACCAGATGCCACGCTCTTGCTCTTCGCGTAGGCGGTTGCGCGCAAACTCTCGTCCGGCAGGTGTACGTATCCACTCACGGGCTGCAAAGTAGAGGAAGTTTTGCCAGTTTCCCGGTACTGTGCCCTCCTGCAATTTGCGACACTCCTCAGCCAGGTATGGATCCTGGCCGCTGAGTGCAAACTTCGTCAATTCCGCCTCGCGTCTGAGTAGGGAGCCAGACATGAGATTGACCAGGCTATGCGGATTGCTGGAGACGAAGTAGACCGGCTGCTCCTGTAGACCAAGCGTATCGAGCAGCTTCTCGACTGGTTCCCACCACTTGTGCGTGGCTCGCACATAGCCTAAATGTGAGCCACCCAACATGCGCAGGCTGAAGCTCTTGCGGCCTTTGCCAATCACGAGCAGGTTTTCCCATAGGCGATCACCCCAAATCACTTCCAGGCGCCGCCAATCATCCACCGGAATGTGCAAGCGTTCGCGTAGCACCTTGGTAATCTCGGCAAATACCGGCGATGTACGATCCATACGTGTCTCTAGCAACTGTAGGGTTGTCGGGTCCGCGTTCAACAGGTAGTGTATCTTGTTCCATTCGATCTGGAAGGCAACCAGGATGGGGACGATGTCATCGGTATCGCTGACACTGGCAACATACACAGCCAGGGTCCCTTTGCCATCATAGAACCACTTGCGTCGCCGCGCAGGTGACGTCACGGCTTCCCAGGTATCAACGTGAAATCCTTGTTGCAGAAACACCTGTTCGGATTGACCTAGGAGCACCAGGTCACAATGAATGATCGATGTCGGCAAACGCAGCACACTGTAAATGAAAGCGGACATATCGGGATAGGGTGACTGTGCGTCAGGATGCAAACTCGAGTCGATGTTGTAATGTGCCTGTACCAGTGCCTTCAAGCTGATCTCGCCTGAACTGCGCAGTAATGTGTTGTAGGTTCGAATCTAGAGTTCGACATCGCGCTTGCCAGCATC
>WNFE01005820.1_pt1 | contig 11242 bp, 8 predicted proteins | sample 5400451 | NCBI WGS metagenome assembly WNFE01 (sample SAMN13153344, study PRJNA577476) | soil metagenome | isolation source: 200 cm saprolite under Douglas fir tree site 2 hole 2 | place: USA:California | collected 2015-04-18
ATTCCGCATTGGATCGTAGAGCTGCATGGCGCTCATCGCTGGCAGGCTCTTGTACGTCGCAGACGAAAAATTGTCCCACACGCGGCCGGCGATGGCGTTGCTGGCCATTGAGCTGCAAATCTCGGTCTCGAGGAGGGTGACTGGGATACGGGCATCCGTCGACAGATAGTTGTCCTGGAGAAAATTCTTGTCCATGACGATCTCGGTCATCTTCTGCTTAAAATCTGTGGTCTGGGTCCACTCCCAGTAGCGTTCCCAGCACTTGAGGTAGTTGCTGCCGCCGCAGGCTACCCCCTCATCCAACCCGGGCGCTGGGCTGGGAATCTTGCTAGAGTGGCAGCGGGCGCACTGCTCGGCAAACACCACCTGGCCCCGTGTCAACATCTCCTCGTACGCCTGAGGCTCCCGTTCACCCTGCAGATATGGCGCGCCCTGCCCATGCTCAACGTCTTTGAGATACATGGGGCCACTGGCCCGGATGAGATATGTGGCGAGGTTGCCAGCCCGGGCCTGGGTGACGTTCCAGTAGACGGAATTCTGCTGCGCCACCTTGACCTCAATCGGGCTCTGGGGTTTCAACCCAACGAGGGGTTGGACGTGGCGAATCCATTCCTGATGATACTCACCGATGTTGATGTAGACACGCGTCAGCGCGGCGTCAATACCCACCGAATCGGCACCATCCCAGAGTATATGGGGCACGCCAAACGTTGGACCCTTCGTCTTCACTTCCGGGAGATCGCGGGCCCCGCCGGCATTGGTTTCCTGATGAAACCGTCCCGCGGTCGCGAGTCGTGTTGCCACGTTGAACACTGCGTTCATGGCCCGTGGGTTGTTGATGTAATCGGTCGGGACAAAAGACGTATCGACTGCCCCGGGCCGCGCGCTGTCGAGTATGTGCCAGACGAAATTATCGGGCCGCAGGTTAGGGCCGAAGATGCGACCGAACCAGAAGTACTGGGCCCCGATTGTCGCCGAGAAGTTCCGCCACTCCGGCTTCTCAGGCTCTGTGGGCGGGGACAGCGGGTGGTAGCTGATGTGGCAGAAGGCACACGACATACCTACCCGGTAGGGCCGCACGAGCTGGCTGTCCGAGGCGTAGACCGGGTCATTGTAGAAGAGGTCGGCTTTCCAGTGCGCTTTGGCCTTGGCATCAAAGTGAGGATTGGGATAGAGCCGTAGCCCTACGATGCCGGAAGCGCGGCCATACACCTTCGCGTCGAAGGGTTCAGCAGGGGCAACGCGCTCATCCAGGCAGAGACCGAACTCATCTGGCTTTGTGGGCTTGCGGAAGCCTGGCTCGTTCATTACACCAAGGTAATGGAAGCGTGTATCGTGACTGTAGGCTCGGTAGTAGGGCTGGGCTTCGCCGCTAGAGCTGGCGTAGCTCTGCCGCACGTATTGCTCTTGCTCGGGTGAACAGGGATACGACGAGAGAGTCTTGAGCAAGTCGAACGTGCCAAAACTGTGGTTCGCTAACCAGTCCCAGAATGCCTCATTGCCCCCTGTCCAGAGCAGCCAGGTATTGCGTCCCTTGACCTCGTCCGGGGTGAGCGTGATGCCTCCGTCGATGTCCCGGAAGTAGTCTGCCGTGGCCTCCGGAAAGTCGGCCATCGTCTTGCCAGCCTGCATGGCCTCGTCCTGTGCTGGTCGGTCACAGCCTGTACAGACTACCGCCAGCACAACGAGCGTATAGATGAAAAGCCTGGTCTGGTGTCGCATCGTGCCCCTCCAACCCGTGCATCTGCAACTGCTTAAAATAAAGTAACACCTAAAGATACAAAAAATTTGTCCCCTCTTTCTTATAGACTTTGGCTGGCTCTGTCAAGACGAGATGCAGTGCCATACAGCCATGCACGATGTGTCTATGCTCTGCAGTATCAAACTATTCATGCCTATCATACAGTGCTATACTGGAAGCCTAGTGCACGGGTAGTAGGTGAGGAGCACAGATGTGAGGCGCTGATAAGGCAGGGCGACATCCTCAAGTATGTGTGCCGTAAGAGGTAGCTAAGGTATGGAGAATAACATCATTTTTACCCCTTTACATTTTCGTAATCTTAGCCCAACTACGCCATGATCGACCACAATGACAAAATTCCCTTCTGGCGTGAGGTGGGTAAGCGGGTCCATATGTACGACTGTAAGTTCATCATGCAGTTGAGCCATTCTGGCCGTCAGCGTGACGTCCCTGGCGTGGAGAATTTCTTGCATAAGGGACTGTCTTCGACAGACCATATGGACACCTTCCATGGCCTCCTCTGCCAGGCGATGAAACCCCATGAAATTCAGGAAATTATCCAGCACTTTGCGGCTGGTGCCCGGCGCGCGCGCCAGGCCGGCCTGGATGGCGTGGAGCTGCATGCCTCGCATGGATATCTCTTTACCCAGTTCTTGAGTTCAGCCATTAACGACCGGCAGGACGAGTATGGGGGCACCCTCGAGAACCGTGCCCGCCTGTTATTAGACGTCATTCGCGCCATTCGCCGAGAAGTCGGCAGCGATTTTCACCTCCAGGTCAAAATCAACGCGCTTGATCTCAATAATGCACTGTTTCCCTGGGAGAAAAAGGGCAACACGCTAGCCGAATCGATGCAGATCTGCCAGTGGATCGAGGCCGCAGGAGCGGATGCTCTGCATGTCTCCATTGGCAGTATCTTCCCCCATCCCCTCCTGCCGTCGGGGGGATTCCCCCCAGATGAACTGAACTGGTGGTACGGGGGGATGATCTCCAGTGGGGCACGCGGGTATTTTAACTATACGTTGTTTCACTTTAAGCTATTACGTCCGCTCTTTTTATGGTTGTGGAATCGCACCAAGAAGACCCGTCCAGTGGAGGGGGTATGTGCGGAAGAGGCGCGGGAGGTGAAGCAACATGTCAACATTCCAGTCTTGAACACGGGGGGGTATCAGGATGCCCGACTCATCCATAAAGTCATCTCTGAAGGCTATTGTGATGCTGTCACCATTGCGCGCCCCTTAATCGCCAATAACGATCTGCCGCATATTTTGCAGCAGGGCAAGGATCTCCCCGAGCGCCCCTGTTCATTCTGTAACCGATGTCTCGTCAATGCGATAGCGAATCCCCTGGGCTGTTACGATGTCCGACGCTTCGATGGCAGCCACGAGGCCATGATTCGTGAGGTGATGACGGTCTTTGAACCGCCCCCTTTCCCTGACAAGGGGGTAGCATATGGCCAATAGTCGTATTCGGACACAAGACCAAATCCTCGTTGATACCCTGCACCAATCTCCGGTGGATGCTCAGCAGGGACGCTTCCGCCGGTGGGTTTTCTGGGCTGTGGTGCTGATAATAGTGCTGCTGCTGCTCCAGTGCGGTCTGCGGCGTGTTTTTGCCGATCGCCCTGTCGATTACAGCGCTATTGAGCAGCATTTTAAGTACGGTTCGATCGGGAGCGAGCTTGGTGGCACGATCTTCACCCCTGTAGGAGGTATGCTGCCACCATACTGGCTCTTCCGCGTCCTGCCAGACATTTGTCCGGATAAACTGCCTGGAGGTTATGCCGCAGTAGGTTTGCTCTTCGAGGCCGGTCATGACCTGCCCATTGGAGTGTCCAGACGGCGGCGGCTCGGGGTCGAGCAGGTGGGGTTGAACTGTGCGGTCTGTCACGTTGGTACGTACCGGACATCGCCGCAGGACGAGCCGCATATTGTCCTCGGCATGCCAGCGCACGGCTTGGATCTGCAACGGTTTTTTGCCTTTATCCTGTCCTGTGTCCAGGATGCACGTTTCACCGCGGATAATGTCATCGCCCAGGTGCAGCGGAGTGGTGGCAAGTTGGGCCTGGTGCAGCGACTGTTCTATCGCTGGCTGTTGGTGCCGCGGGTGCGGCAGGCAACGCAGGCGCAACAGCAAGACATTGGCCTGCTGCTTGGCCAGAGCGTTCCGGCCTGGGGACGAGGCCGTGTAGATACCTTTAACCCATACAAAGTTTTGCAGTTCCGCTGGCCGCTGGAAAAACTACCGCGGAGCGAACTCATCGGGGCGTCTGATTTCCCATCGCTATGGAATCAGGAACCCCGTGCGCGTGCGAAGATGCACCTGCACTGGGATGGGAATAATGACTCGGTGGACGAACGCAATTTGAGCGCGGCGCTCGGTGCCGGCGTCACACCGGTGACCATCGATCATGCCCGTCTGCAGCGGATCCGGGAATGGATCTGGACGTTGCCTCCGCCGCCATATCCTGAGGCATTTCCCATCGATACCGCTCTGGCGGCCCGCGGTGAGCAGCTCTATGCCCACCACTGCGTCGCATGTCACGCCGATCATCGCTTTCGCGACGGCGTTATCATCGGGGCAGAGGTGGGCCAGGTGGTGCCCATCACCACGATTAAGACTGACCCGTACCGCTTCACCTCGTATACGTATACGTTTGCCGCCAACCAGTACACCCTCTATCCGGATTCGCGCTATCACTTTGCGCACTTCCGCAAGACCACCGGGTATGCCAACCATCCTCTCGACGGCATTTGGGCTCGTGCACCCTATCTGCATAATGGCTCGCTACCAACACTCCGTGACTTGCTCGAACCCCCAGAGAAGCGACCGCAGGTCTTCTACCGTGGGTACGATGTGTTCGATCCGGTAAAGGTGGGTTTTATCGCTGATCCTCCGGCAGCACTACGGGATACCCTGTTCAAGTTCGATACCCGTATTCCTGGCAATGAGAACGGTGGCCATCTCTATGGCACGATGTTGTCCCCTGAAGATAAAGCCGCCCTGGTGGAGTACATGAAGCGGCTGTAGGGCAATTTCCGTAGGAGAAGGGACAGAGATGCACGCGTATGAACGCCTGGCACGCTGGTATCGCTGGGTCACCTGGTTCGGCATGTTGCTGAACATGCTGTTCATTGTGCCCCTGCTGTTTGCCCCGCAGTTCGCCTTCAGGGTGCTCCGTATTGAGGTAGAACCGGACATCTGGGCCCGCATAGCGGGCCTGTTCCTGTTCATTATCACCATCTTCTACATCCCGGCCAGCGTGGATCTGCGGCGCTTTCGCGTGTTTGCCTGGCTAGCCATCTTGCCGTCGCGAGCCTTTGGGACGGTGTTCTTCTTACTGGCAGTGGTGCTTTTTGAGTATCCCCTGAGCTATCTGTCGGGCGCGATTCTCGACGGCAGTATCGTACTGGCGCAACTCGTCATCCTGTTAAATGTGTTGCGCGTGGAAAATCGCCGGACTGTGTTCAAGTGCGTGCTGGGCACGGCCATCGTACTCGGGGTACTCGTGTTAGGCGTCGGGGCCGGAGGTTGGTACACGCTGCTGCGTGAGGTCCCACAGCAGTTGCAGGATGACACCATGGAGGAATATTTTAAGTATGGCTCGATTGGTACGGAGAAGGAGTTCGGGATTCCGTATTGGCTCTGGTTAGTACTCCCCCGCATGTTTCCTGAATACCTCCCAGGGCCTGGTGGTTATCCCTCCCTCGGTATTCTCTGGGAGCCGGGGCGCGACATGCCCATTGGGTTTTCGAAGAAGCGCATTGGGTTTGATCGGGTCGGCATCAACTGTGCCCTGTGTCATACGGCGTCTGTACGCCTGTCGCCGGATCAGCCAGTCCCAACTCTCTACCTGGCTGGACCTGCCCACACTTTCGATGCCCTGGCCTATCAGCGCTTTCTCTTTGCCTGCGCCAGTGATAAGCGGTTCACGCCAGGCAACGTCATGAGCGAGATTGCCAGGATCACCACCCTGAGCCTGGGCAAGCGCTTGCTCTATCGCTATCTGCTCATCCCCAGCACGCAAAAAGCCTTGCTGCAGCAGAAAGCCCAGTTTGCCTGGACCGACTCCCGTCCTGACTGGGGGCGTGGACGGATTGATCCCTTTAATCCAGTCAAAGTAAGGTTTCTAGGGGTGTCGGTCGGACAGACCATTGGTAACTCCGATATGGTTCCGATCTGGAACCTGCGACCCCGTCAGGGTATGGCGTACCACTGGGACGGGCTCAATACCGACCTGACTGAAGTCGTCCGCAGCTCTGCCCTTGGGGATGGCGCCAGTCTCACTTCGATCCCACTTGCGGCCCTGGATCGGCTCCAACAGTGGCTCCTGGATGTCCCAGCGCCGCCATACCCCCTGCGCCACACAGTCAATGCAGAGCTGCAGGCTGTTGGGGCACAAATCTACGCGCAGTACTGTGCTGATTGCCATGCCTTTGGCGGTAAGCAGACCGGTCATGTCTTAACGCTGGCGGAGAGCGGCACCGATCCGCATCGCGCCATGATGTGGACGCCACAAGCTGCCGATGCCTACAATACGTACACGCGTCGCTATCCCTGGGATTTTATGTACTTCCGGGCTCCAGGAGGGTATGTCAACGTCCCATTGGACGCCGTGTGGATACGGGCACCCTATCTGCACAACGGCTCCGTACCGTCCCTCACCGATTTACTGCAGCCACCCGCACAACGTCCGCAGCTCTTCTATCGCGGCTATGACGTGTACGATCCGGAGAAGATGGGCTTCGTGAGCAGTGGCCCGGAAGCCGAACGGTACGGTTTCCGCTATGACACGCATGAGCCGGGCAATAGCAATGCGGGACACGTATGGGGCACGGACCTCTCCCCTGAGGAGAAGAAGGCATTGATCGAATTTCTCAAAACTCTCTAAGGGCGCGAAGGAAGGAGGCTGTACCGTGCAGATTATGTAGCACTAGAGGGAGAGAACTCCGAGTAGTCACAAATCGTTTGGTACCGCCGGCGCGTGTGCTATGATACTCGCCGTCAACTTGTGCTTGTTCTTCAGCCCAACAACCAGTACCCCCACGGCGATAGGACCATTGTGGCTCGTCACTGCAGTGCCCCTGCAGGGGTATGGGATGGACCTGCTCAGTCTCCGCTACGCCTGTCGTTGTGACGAGGGCTCAGTGCAGCTCAGTCACGAGCACTCCGGCTGGCAATGGTTCGATCCAGCGGCGTACCGTGCCACGCACCTGAGCGACACCGAGGTCACACGCTGGCGGCAGTCAAGCGACGCCGAGGCGTTCAACATCCTGCGCAACAGAGACGGGTTGGACGATTTTCTCCGCTGGCGCAACCAGTAGCAATCGCAGCGGACCTTGGCAACGCGTAGTCTGTGTACATCTACGTCCCCCATGTGTGCAAGACATGGGAGCAATGTCTCGCTATGCAGGAGATCATCCCATGCCAGTCCCACTTATCAGCCGACGTCTGGCTCACCACAAGCCTTGCCCCGCTATGCTGGGCGATTACTTCGAATGCTTGATCAAGAGAGGGGAGATTGCAAGCCAACTGACATGGCACGAACATTGGTGAAGGGTGTATCTACCAAGCTCAGGCCACAGCAAAATCTGTATGGGCACGGATATCCGGCGGCTTGAAAGCGAGCACGATCCGATCGCGGGGGATACCCGCTTTGACACACTCTTCGGCAATGCCGTCTTCCGTCCCATCGTACTGAATCCACACTTTCTCCTGGCGGATGTCAATGTGCAGCACACTGCCGTGAATGCGATAGGGGCCGTTCCAGCCCGCGTACATGAGTTCGTAATGATCATTGGTCTCGTCAAAGATCACCTCAATCTGTACCTCACCGCACGCTGGCTGGTGCTGGGCATACCGCTGGATGAGTTCTCGAATAATGTGCCGGTAGCGATTTAGGTTGTCCATGTGACGATCACCTCCTGACGCGGATCGAAGGCAAGACAGGCGACGGCTAAGTCTTCGAGCACGGGACGGGCAATAGGCTCATCAAGCGTACTCACAAAGATGCTGTAAGGGACGGCCAGAAACAGCTTCCGCCCTGGCTCGAAGCGGGCGAGGAGTGACCGATAGAACACGTACTGGCCGAGCGCCATTTCTAAATCACGCACCTCAGATGCCCCGTGAAAACTCTTGATTTCGACCGCAATTTTTTCTCGGTTTCTTTCGGCGGCGACGAGGCGTTCTGCCCCCAGGTCCACAAAGACGTTTCTCTGTCCGAACGTGAGGATATACGGATCGTGCGTGATAGTCCAGCCGTCCTTGATAAGCGCGTTCTTGACAACGTGGTGATAAATGTCTGGAGCAGGCATATCAAGAACCTTTGTGGATTGACTCCTCTGGCCGCTATTATACGGCTTTCGAGCTGTGTTATCCATCGACACCCGCACTGAGAAAGCGCTCCGCTGTGGCCCGTCGCCTCCAGGCGTCGGCTAGCAAGGTTGCTTAGAATGTTAGCGACCTCACGAATAACACTTTAGGCTGTGTAGCGGAAAAATCAACGCCCTTGTGCCGCCATTGGGAACGTGTCCCTGCGTGGTGCAAAAATAGCAGCTGGCGAGGCACGCTGCCGGAGCGCGTGCCCACGCTGTCCTATATAGCTTTCGCACAGCAGGTAGAAGACGGGAGGGTGAGGGATGTAGCACTGCCTCACCCCACCGCTTATACCCTATGCTATATTGAACACCTGTGCGGCGCTGCCACCCACCACCTTTGCCTGCTCCTCATGCGGCAGGGCACCAAGCAGCCGGTGGACGTGATCCTGGGCCTCAAGTCCTATGGACCGAATATGCGGGAAGTCCGAGCCCCACAGGACACGGTCAGCGCCTATCAGCGGGATCATCTCCGGACCATACGCATCATCGATCAGCCCATGATAGACGCGTGTCCGCATGTAGTCGCTCGCCTTCATCTGGAGGGGGCGGAGGTGCATGCGTGGGCCGAAACCGTACGGGTCTTGTAACCGGTCCAGGTTCCACATGAAGTGCGGGATCCACGACAGCTCAAACTCGCTGCAGACGACCTTGAGATGCGGGAAGCGGTCCAGAATACCGCCAAAAATGAAGTCATTGGCGAGCACTCCCTGGATTTCACTGAAGAGCTCGAGCATGCCACGCGGATTCTCACCGCGTTCCTCAGGAGTCTGTGTGTCAACCAGGGCCAGAGGGGCAAGGAGCCGGCCGGTGAGGATGTGCAACGTGATGGGCGCACCCGCTTCGTCCGCCACGGCCCAGAAGCGATCGTAGATGGGGTCCCGATAGGGTGGACAGCCAAGCGGCGCCTGGCAGTTAATCATCGGGCCCAGCAGGCCCTTGTCTAAGGTGCGCTGCAGCTCCTTGATGGCCCAGTCAACGTCGTGCATGGGGATGACGCTCACCCCAATAAGCCGTTTGAGATCATACGACACAAACTCGGCCTCCCAGTCGTTAAAGACCTGGGCGCAGGCCTGCACCGCTTCGACGTCTGGATTGCGTAGGATGGCCAGCATGCGGGTGGGATTGAGCACCTCCGCCCGAATGCCCGCTGTCTCCTGGAACTGTACGCGCACCTCTGGCAGGAAGCCAGCTTCGCCAAATCCCTTATCCGCCGCGACGGTCGCAGCAGCGTCTGCCGTGGGCAGCAGGTCACGGACTGGTGTGACCGGGGCGCCCAGATTGCCGGAGTAGAAGAATGTGCCCTGCCGACCCTGATAGGTGTCGAGGAGCCGAGGGGTGCGGTCGCCGAATTTCGGTCCTAACGCCTGCCACCAGATCTCGTAGGGCTCCATAACGTGCGAATCGGCCGAAATGAGGTTCGCAAAATAGTGTGTTGCCGCCATGGGTGTGCCTTTCTCACAGAGAGGTAGAGCACTGCCAAAGACAGGGTGTCCCAAGCGCCCGAGGCATGCGAAGGGAGCGGCGTATGCGAGGACAACGCAAAGCGGCAGGGACGGCTACTGAGTGGGCTTGAGCACCGCGTCCACGGTAGAGCGCATGACGCTATGCACCGTACCACTCCTCCCCCTCACACGCAAGCCCTTCTTCTCTTGCCCCTCTTAAACTTTTTCTAGCCATTGGCGTACCACGCCCCAGACATAGTCACGCTGGTGGGTATAGGCATGATCGGCGCCAGGGATAGAGGCGAAGGTCAGGTTGTCCATAGTCCCTGCCAGTTTCTCAAGCAAGGGTGGCAGGCCCTGAAAGGCCATCATCGTCTGCGCTTCTGCAGTCCCTACCATGATCAGCAAGGGACATTGGACCTTAGGGATATGCCGCAGAATGTCGTATGTCTCCTCCGGTCCATACTTCTCCATAAAAACCCTGGCAGTCACCAGCAGGGGTATGGGATAGGCGGTGTCGATGAGGGCATCCGGATGGCCATAGTCAATATGCTGTTGCGCCTGGGCCGCCATGCGCTTGAACTCCTCTCCGCCGTCGAGAGCGGCGTAAGCCGCATAGGAAAACCGTGGCGGTGAGCCGGCGACGACGCACTGCACCCGTGGGTCATGCTGGGTGGCCATATAGTAGATCGATTTCGTGGCACCCAGACTGTGTCCCCACAGGCCGATCCGTTGATAGCCGGCCGCCTGGGCCAAGTCCACCCACGCCTCCCAGTCGTACGTACAGTCCTCCATGCCTTCGTAGGCAGCGCCGAGTCGCTTGACGTCTTCACCAACGACGACACGGCTCATAGAGTCGTGGCCGCGGTTATTGACGCGCAACACCGCGCACCCCTGCTCTAGGAGGGCATCGCTATACTGCTCGAACATGCCAGGGCTATAGAAGTTGCCACCAACACCGTGGTGCAAGATGACCACATCTACGCCAAGCTGCGAGGCACGCTGCCCAGAGGGCTTACGCCAGGTGCCGTCAAGGCGTATGCCGTCGCGCGTTGTCACATTGACTAAGTCGACCATCATGGTAGTGCCCTCGGAAAAAACTCTTGAACGCGATGTAAGGCTACTTTTGGCAAATCCATCGATCAGACCAGCCCAACGACCAGCGCCCCCACGGCGATAGTGGGCAAAGTTATCGGCAAAGGCTCCCACGAGACGCCACGGTCGTGGCTGCAGAAGATGGCGCCTCTATCGGTCCCAGCGTAGACACGCTGCGGGTCGCCGGGATCCCAGTCGATGGCTACCACCATATCGTCGTCTGATCCCACCGACGTCATGTGCTGCCACTCACGGCCTCCTGTGGTAGACCGATAGAGCTGCGGCTGCTGCCGTCGGGCATTTGTGGAGACGGTCACCAGGACCAGGTCGGCGTCATCGGGTGCTGCGCTGATGTGCAACGTATAGGGGCGTTGCAGGCCATGGTTAATGAGTTCCCAATGTTGTCCCTCATCGTCACTGCGATAGGGGCCTCTGGCAGTGGCCACGTACACGGTCTGCGGTCGCGCTGTACTAAGGCTGATACAGTGGATGTCATCGTGCGTGCCAGGTAACTGCTGCCAGCTAGCGCCGCCATCGCGGGAACGCACCACACCTCCTACCTCAATCCCGGCATACAGACAGCGGGG
>WNFE01005720.1_pt1 | contig 11241 bp, 8 predicted proteins | sample 5400451 | NCBI WGS metagenome assembly WNFE01 (sample SAMN13153344, study PRJNA577476) | soil metagenome | isolation source: 200 cm saprolite under Douglas fir tree site 2 hole 2 | place: USA:California | collected 2015-04-18
CCGGGCCCATTGCCCGAATCTTTGCGAGGCGTCTCCCCAGTCCGCAAGGACGGTTGAGTCGCCATTTATTTGGTTTCTTTTTTTCTTCTGAAAAACGAACGGTGTTTTTTCTCAGGCTGCTCGGAAGCGCCTTGTTCAGTCCCGCGTTCGCGGGACTCCTGCGCCGATTTTACTTCAAATTTGAATTGAGCGGTCACGTCATGATGGAGCTTGACCGCAACTTCGTGTTCTCCCGTGTCCTTAATTGGTCGCTCCAGCACGATCTTGTGTCGATCGATCTCCAAACCAAGCTCGTTCTTCATCCTCGTCACAATATCCTGGGCAGTGATCGAACCGAAGGCTTTTCCTGACTCGCCGGTTGCAAGCGTGAATATCAGATGCGCTTTTCCAATGCGGCGAGCCAATTCCTCCGCTTCGTTCAATTCGCGGGCTTCGCGCTCCGCGCGTTTCTTTTTCAAACTGTCGAGCTGGCGCAGAGCGGCCGGCGTCACTTCGTAAGCTTTGCCGCGAGGCAACAAATAATTGCGCGCATAGCCGCGGCGCACCTTCACCACATCGGCCTCGGCGCCGAGGCCAGGCACATTGTCGGTTAAAATAACTTCAGTCGAGGGCATCTTGGAATTTTTCGCGAGCGCGAAGAACTATACAAGCAGCACGTTCACAGGCTGTCAACGCGTGAACGAAAAATTTAAAATTGTTTTCCGCTTGCGTTTTCTGTTCGAGCAATTGGTGCGCGGGCAACAGCCAGTCCGGCTCGGACTTAAATCATGCCGAGCTTCATTCGCCCGGCTTCACTGATCATGTTTTGGTTCCAAGGCGGGTCCCAGACCAACTGCACATCCGCCTCATCGACGCCGTCGATGGAAAGAATTTTGCTCTGCGCGTCGTGCGCGATCGCCGGTCCCATTCCGCAACCAGGCGCAGTCAGGGTCATTTTTACTTCGACGCCAGGGTCATTTTTACTTCGACGCGTGTCCCGCCGTCGTCTTTTTTGGTCAGGCGACAATCATAAACCAAACCAAGATCGACAATGTTCACCGGAATTTCTGGGTCGAAGCATTGCTTGAGCTGGTTCCAAACATCGTCTTCCGAAACTGCCCCGTTCGTTTTAGCGGTGGTCTTTTCCTTCGCTGCCGGCTTCGGTTCATCGAGACCGAGCGCGTCCAAATCTTTTTCCGCGATACGGGACAGTCCGTACGGCGTCGCGATCGTGTAACTGCCGCCGAGTGCCTGCGTGATTACGCCCTGCGTTCCTTTTGCGAGCGTTAACTTTCGACCGCTCGGGATCTCAATCGCCTCGACCTCCCGGCTTAAACTGAATTCCGTGTTCTCGTGCATGTCTAAAATTGTAGTGGCGGTCTATGACAGTCGCAAATATTCGGCTCGGATGGCGTCTCTGCCCGTTGCCACGGCGTTTAGCAGAAATGCCCTACAACTTGCTTGGCTCTTCTAACAACTCGATCACGCGCTTGAGCAGACGCGCGGCGCCACCGCCGTCGATGCTCCGATGATCGAAGCTGAGTGTGATCTGCGCTTCCGTTTTTGGAACAAATTCCTTTTTTGTTTCGTCCCACGCCGGAACTTTTTTCCCGGCGCCGAGGCCGAGGAGCAAAGTCTGATCGGGCAGGGGAATTGGCGTACCCCATTCGACCCCAAACGTTCCGAAGTTCGAAACCGTTGCAATGCCGCCCGCTTGCATGTCCGGCGAAATGCGGCGCTTGCGCGCAAGATCGACAAGTTCCTGATACTTTTTCACTAAATCGGCGAGCGAAGTTTTCTCGGCGTTGCGAATTACCGGGACCATGATTCCGTCCTCCGCTTCGACCGCGACGCCAACATCGATCGAATTCGATTGCACCACCCGGTTGCCAATCAGTTTCGCGGCCGCGGTCGGACTCTCCGCGAGCGCAAGGGCGAGCGCGCGCGTCGCGTAAAGTCCGGGGCCAGGCTTCGGATCGCCTTCCGCGACTCCGGCTCGGAGTTGTCGATCTTGCAAGATAGGGTCGAGATTGACTGACGAGCCGACTGTCGATAATGGGCGCGTCCAGCTGCGCCGCATCGCATCTGCCACGCCCGCGCGAATCGCGGAAGCCTCCTTCACGCTTTGGTTGTCGATCTTGTGCAGGAAATCCTCGAGATCTTTGATCGTGACCCGATTGCCGGCGCCGGTTCCGGTTATTGCGGCGAGGTCCGCGGGAGTTAATTGCAACTCGGCCATCCGCGCGCGCACGCGCGGCGAAACAAAGCTCGCGCCTTTCAATGTTGCTGGAACTGGTAATCCACCTGGTCGCGCCCCATCACCATCGCCCGCCGCGATCTTTTCCTGGCGCGCTGGCTTTACTTCCTGATCCGCCCGCGCCGGAATTTCTTCGGCCACCGTTTGCGGTGGGGGCGCTTGTTTCTTGAACCTTGCCGCGTCTGCTTCGCTCGCTTCGACGTAGCCGAGCACCGAACCGATCGGATAGGTTTCCTTCAACTGTGCGGTGATCTTTTCGATCCTGCCTTTGCACGGCGTCGTCACGCCCATGACAGCTTTGTTCGTTTCGACGTCGATGATTTCCTGATCGACCGCGACTTCATCGCCCGGTTTCACCTTGATGTCGACGATAGTCGCTTCGGCGATCGATTCGCCCAGCTGCGGCATGATGATTGGAACTTGCGGCATAAAATTATTCTTTAAGAAGCGCTCGCGCTTTCGCGGCGATCATCTTCGTGCCGGGCCGGTGCGCGCTCCAAAGATTTGGGTGATATGGAATTGGCGTGTCTTTTGCGTTGATGCGCACGGGCGCGGCGTCGAGCAGGTGAAATCCTTCGCTGGTGACGCGTGCGATCACTTCCGCGGTCGCGCCGCCCCAGGGGAACGATTCGCCGACGCAAAGCAAACGCCCCGTCCGCGCAACTGACGCCAGCACCGTGTCGGTATCGAGCGGTTTGACCGTGCGAAGATCGACAACTTCAATCTCGAGATTTTCCCTCGCTAATTCCTCGGCGACGGCGAGAGATTCCTGCACCATCGCGCTGTAAGTTACGATCGTCAGGTCACGACCTTCGCGCGCAATTCGCGCGCGGCCCGTCGGCAAACCTTTGTCCGGAAGTTTGTCGGCCTTGAGATGGTAATAAAGATATTTGTGCTCGCAGTAGACGACCGGATCATCGATTGCGACCGCGTCGATCAACATCGTGTAAGCGTCCTCCACTGTCGCCGGCGTCATCACGATCAGTCCCGGATAATGCGCGTAAATTGACTCCATCGATTGACTGTGAAACGGCCCGCTGCCTTTTGTGCCACCCGATGGAAGCCGGATGGTGATCGGCACAGGAATATTCGTCCGCCAATAATGCGTGCCGGCGTGATTAAGAATTTGATTCAGCGCGGTGCTGGAGAAATCGGCGAACTGCATCTCAACGATCGGGCGCATCCCCTTGATGGCGGCCCCAATCGCGGTGCCGACGATCGCGTCTTCGCTGATCGGCGTGTTCAACACGCGATTGGGAAATTCTTTGGCCAGACCTTTGGTTGCTTTGAAAGCGCCGCCAAATGTTCCGCCCACGTCCTGTCCGTAAATGAAAACGCGTTCGTCCTCGCGCAACAACCTGGCCTGCGCTTCACGGATGGCTTCGAGATAAGTGATGCTCATTCGGGTCGATCGACCAATTCGCGCGTTGAGATCGCGCACCAATCTTCTCTCTCGGCGTCAGGAGCCGCTTCTTTTTGCGCAGTCGCGATTGCCTCGTCCACTTGCCTGGCCGCGTCCTCCCGCCAGGATTTTAGTGTCGCGGCATCGGCCATTTCAAGATCGACAACCTTCTTTTCTGCCAGCTTCAAACAATCCTGCGCAAACGGTTGCCGCTTCATTTCATCCGTGACGTAGCTCGCGTCGTCGTGTTCGCCGTGGCCGGAAAGGCGCAAGACCGAAGCGACGACGAGCTGGGGCGGGCGACCTGCTCGTGCGCGTTTCACGGCGCTGCCAATGACGTCGAGGCATGTGCTCAAATCCGTCCCGTCGATGCTGTAACCTTCGAAACCGTAACCTTTCGCGCGATCTACTAAGTCAGCACACGCAAACTCGCGGTCATTAGGCGTGGAATACGCATAATGATTGTTCGTGGCGACCATTACTAATGGCACTTGCTCAACCGCCGCGATGTTCATGCCTTCGTGAAATGAGCCGGTCTGCATGCCGCCTTCGCCGATGCAGGACAAGCCGACAAAATTTTTCTCGCCGCGAAAACGTTTCGCCAGCAGTGCGCCCACCGTCACCGACACCATCGCGCCGAGGTGGCTAATCATGGCGAGCTGACCGTCGCCTGGCTTTCCGCGATGAATATTGCCGTCACGGCCGCGCATCGGCCCCTGCCGGGAGCCAAGATAAGTGCGGGCAACGTCGACAATCGGTTCGCCGAACGCGGAACGGCCCGCTTGATCGCGAATCAGTGGCGCAAAGATGTCGCCCTTTTGCAAAAACATTCCACAAGCAACGCTGACCGCTTCCTGGCCTTTGCCGATGTAAACGCCGCCGGTGATCTGGCCGCCGCGGTAAAGACTGACCAGTTTCTCCTCGAGCGTGCGTGCGAGCAGCATCCAGCGAAACGCCTCCAGGAATCGCTCATGCGGCGCCGCCTTCTTGGCTGAAGTTTTTTTTCCGCGCTGCGCCGTCTGAAGCATCGGCCAATTTTACGCAAGATCGACAATCGCGCGCAAAAAATTTTTTATGGAGGGACACGCGCTATCGTGCTCCAATTTTACCGCGCCGACACCGCGGCGCCCTCCAAATCAACGCCCAGCGCGACTGGCTTTTTGTTCGCCGTGGCCATTTTCGGCCAGGGCGAATTGGCGTTGCGAAGAAGCGGGTTCTTGCTGCGGCGGTGTTTGTGCGCCGGCGGGCGGCGCCGTCAGTTTCATTCCGACCAGTTTGCTCACGCCGCGTTCTTCCATGGTCACGCCATAAAGCACGTCTGCCTTCGCGATCGTGCGTTTGTTGTGGGTGATGATGATGAACTGGCTTTGCGCAATGAAACGGTCGAGCATTCGAACAAAACGGTTGATGTTGCTCTCATCCAGCGGCGCGTCGATTTCGTCCAAAACGCAAAACGGGCTTGGGCGCACCATGTAAATTGCGAAAAGGAGCGCGACCGCAGTCATGGCGCGTTCGCCGCCGCTCAACAGCGAAATGTTTTGCAATTGTTTGCCCGGCGGCTTCGCCGAAATCTCGATTCCGCAGTTGAGCGGATCGTTCTCGTCTAGCAATGAGAGGTCGGCCCGGCCGCCGTCGAAGAGTTCGGCAAACATTTCTCTAAAATTGGCGCGGACCTGGGCGAATGTTTCGGCGAACAATTTCTTGGTCGTCGAATTGATCCGCGAAATCACATCAAGCAGTTCCCGCCGGGAATTGGTGAGATCGTTATTTTGTGATTCGAGAAACTTGTACCGCTCCTCGAGCTCATCGTACTCCTGAACCGCGTCCAGATTGACGGGGCCCATGTTGTCGAGCTGCCGGGTAAGATCGACAATCAGCTTTTGTAATTCGTCGTTGGCAAGATCGACATTGGGGGTCGGGGCGAGTTCTTTTTCGGCGCGTTTCAATTGTGCCCGCAACGTTTTCCCAAATGCCGCTTCGTCCGGACTGAAGGCGCGCAAATCGATTTGGTAGCGCCGCGAAATATTTTCCGCCAGGTTTTCGATCTGCATTTGCAACTGCGACTCGCGCACCTGCCGATGGCCGCGTTTCTCTTGCAACTCACTGAGCGAATTGCGCAAGCCGCGCAACTCGGTTTCCCGTTCCTGCACTGCCCGGAGCCGAACGGCACGTTGGGACGAGATTTTGTTCGCGGCCGCTTCCGCTTCGGCTGCGCGCGCGGTTTGTTCCTTGATCGCAACTTCAGCGTCGCGGTTTTCCTGTGTTTGCGCCGCGAGCTTGCTTTCGTAGCTGGCGATATCGGTCCGGCGGTTCGCAATTAGTTCGACAAGCTCAGCTTCGCGCGCGGCCATTGGTTGGCGTTGCGCTTCCAGGCTTTCGTGACGCTGTCGCGCGGTCGCGACCGCCAGCCGCAAATCGTTCAACGTCTCGAGTGTTTCTTCCTCCTGAGTTCGCGCGCCTTTTTCATCCTTTTCGGCAGCGGTTTGCTCGGCTTCGTATTCAGCGAGTTCGTCGCGCGCTGCGTTCAAATCGCTTTCGAGCTCGGCTACGCGTTCACCGGCAGCTTCGATTTGTTGCTCGAGCGTTACCTTTTCCGATTTGAGATTGTCGATCTTCCGCTCGGCCTCTTTTTCTTCCACTTGCAGCAGCGAAATTTTGTTTACTGAAGTGGACTGCGCGAGATGCGCGGCTTGATATTGCGAACGAGCATCGTCCAGCTGGCGCGACGCAGTTGCGACATTCGCTTTGGCTTGATCGCGTTTCTGAACCAAGATCTCGTGCTGATTCGCCCATTCGGTCTCTTCTTTTGCCAATGCGGCGACGCGCGTCTTCCGTTCGAGCAAGGAGTCTGATTTCACCGTGCTGCTCCCGCCGAAAACAATTCCCTCCGCGGAAATGAATTCGCCTTCGAGCGTCGCCATTGCCAGGGTTGGCTCATCTTTCTTGCACGCGAGCGCGTGTTCTAGTTTCGCGAAAACGAGAACGCCGCTGAGTAATTGGCGAATCACCGATTCGAGCGAGCGCGGCGCCACGATTTTATCAACGGCCCAGCCCAGTGCGCCTTTCGGTAAACTCTTGCGTACTGATTCGTGAGAAGAAGCGCCGAGCTTCGGAACGAAAAGCGCGGCCTGCCCAAGTTTCTTTTTCGTCAATCGCGCAATGATTTCTTCGGCGCTTTGCGCGTCGTTCAATATCACCGCGTGCAGATTTCGGCCGAGCGCGGCTTCGATTGCCGGAATAAATTTGGGTTCGACATCGATCTGGGCGACGAGCGAACCGACGATCGCGGCACGATAGCGCTCGGGATCGTCCAAGCCTTTGAGCACGGCCTGCGAACCCTGGGCGAGTCCTTCACCTTCGGCGTTGAGCTGACGCAAAATCTCAAGACTCGATCGCTTTTCGGCGAGAGTACGCTCTAACACTGCGAGTTCATTTTCCGCAGCTCCAAGAAGTTGTTGCTGTTGGCGCAAATTTGTTTCCGCCGTTTGCGATTGCGCGAGCAGTTCCTCCATTTTCTTTTGCTCGCTTTCGGTGGCATTGCGCGCGGTCGCGATTTCCGACGCAATTCGTTCATACGCTTTGGTCGCCTCTTTTGTTTCGATAGAGATTTGGCGGATCTGTTCCTGTGTTAATTCGCGCCGCGCGGTGATTCCGGCCAAATCACCTTCGAGCTTGTCGACCCGCGCTTTGTATTTGGAAAGCGACGCGCGCGCGGTTTCGCGATCGACTTGACGGGCCTCACGCTTGGCGCGGAGTTTATCGAGCAACTCGGTTACTTTCGCCAGCTCGTCTTGTTTCGCTTGGAGAAAGCGCTGCGTTTTTTCAATCAGCGCGTCACTTTCGCGGATCTGGGCGGAGTGCTGCTTCCGTTTGCTTTCAGCAGTGTCGATGTCGTTGCCCGCCCGTTCGATCAGATCGGCCAGTTCGTCTTTGCGTTGACGGTTAAATTCGATGCGGCTCCGATGCGCCGCGATCTCACTTTGCAACCGTTGCGCTTCGGCGCGGATGTCTGTTATCTCGATGTCGATCTTGTCCAGCGCGCGCCGCTCTTCGGCCAGTTCGGTCTCGTCGCGATCGGTCTTAGCCCGTGATGTCTGCTCCGAAGCCGCGATTTTTTCGATGTCGGCGCGGCAGCGAGCGAGCTCGGCGTCGAGCGCTGCTAGTTGTTTTTTGGAGTGATGCGTTTCGAGCACGCGCAGGTCTGCGTGCAACGCCTGATAACGTCGCGCTTTGCCGGCCTGGCGCTGGAGCGAGCCGATCTGGCGCTTCACTTCTTTGATGATGTCGCCGATGCGCAGCAGATTTGCTTCGGTCGCTTCGAGTTTACGCAGCGCTTCGCGCTTTTGCGTTTTGTATTTGGTAATGCCGGCTGCTTCTTCGAAAATCGCGCGACGATCTTCTGGCCGCGAACTCAAGATCATGTCGATCTTGCCTTGCTCCATCATCGAGTAAGCGGAGCGGGCGACGCCGGTGTCGGCGAAAAGGTTTTGGATGTCGCGCAGGCGGCACGGCGTTTTGTTGAGCAAATATTCTGAATTACCATCGCGATAAACGCGACGGGTCACGCGCACATCGTGCCAATCGACATTCAGCTCCGACGCGCAATCGGTGAAAGTAAGCGAGACTTCGGCGAAGCTGAGCGGCTTGCGCGAGTCGGTGCCGTTGAAAATTACGTCAGCCATTTCGCCACCACGAAGCGATTTGGCGGATTGTTCGCCGAGCACCCAGCGAACGGCGTCGAGCAGATTGGATTTGCCACAACCGTTCGGGCCGACGATGGCGGTCACGCCTTCGTGGAAATTGAAAGTCGTTTTATCGGCGAAGGATTTGAAGCCCAAGAGATCGAGCGATTGTAAATGCATGCACGCCGGATTTCGGAATCCTGACCGCTCAATATAATCATACTACGAGGGTTACAAGCCGAAAGTGACACAATTTGTGGGCCCTGGGTAGGGCTCGACCGCAACATTTGGTGCTTGGACCGGCTGTCGATCCCTCTTGCTTCCCCTGCTCGAATCACGCACGATGCCGCCAATGGCCGCCGAGGAGACGATGTCGTTCCAACGCGCGGAGAGTGTCGATCATCAACTGATTCGCGCCATCGGTGTTCCCGGACTGACCGCGAACATCGTCAACGCCACAATCGGCGCCGGAATTTTTGTTTTGCCGGCGTTGGTCGCGAAAGGTTTGGGACCGGCGGCACCGCTTGCATTCATTTGTTGTGCAGTCGCGATGGTTTTATTCGTTACTTGTTTCTCGATTGCCGGCAGTCGCGTTTCGCTGACCGGCGGACTCTACGCTTATGTCGAGGTTGCGTTTGGTCGTTACGTCGGATTTCTCGCGGGCGTTCTTTACGGCATCACTGCAATATCGGCTGTCGCGGGTGTCGGAAATGTGCTCGTAGATTCGTTAGGCGGTTTGCTGCCTTTGATAAGCAATCCAATCGTTCGGATCGGACTTATGCTGCTGATTTATATGTCGCTTGTTATTATTAACGTCCGCGGCGTGCGCGGTGGTACGGGGGCGGTAGGCGTAGTGACAGTGACAAAACTTCTTCCGATTCTGCTCTTCCTAGTCGTCGGAATATTTTTTGTTAATCGAGCGAATCTTTTCTGGTCGATCTGGCCGAACAGCCGAGAATTGGGCAACACTGTTCTGCTGCTTCTTTTCGCATTCGTTGGGATCGAGGTCGCACTCATTCCGAGCGGAGAAGTAAAAAATCCCGCGCGGACGGTTCCACGTTCTGCTTATCTCGCGCTTATTGTCACCACGATTATTTACATCATGATCCAGCTCGTGGCTCAAGGGACCCTTGGTTCCGATTTGGCGAATCATGCAAAGACGCCTTTAGCCGAAGCGTGTGCCACATTTCTAGGAAACGTCGGCCGGACCATTCTGATTATCGGCGCTGCCATTTCGGCGTTTGGTTTTGTCGCGAGCGACATCCTCAGCTCGCCGCGAATGTTGTTTGCGATAGGACGCGATGGTGTTTTGCCACGCTGGTTTGCCCGCGTTCATCCCCGTTATCGATCGCCTCATATTGCTATCATCATCTACGCTGCAGTAGCGTTCGTTTTGTCGGTTTGCTCAAGTTTCGAGCAACTCGCCGTGCTATCGAATGTGGCGGTGTTGCTAATGTATTTGCTTTGCTGCGCCGGGGTGTGGCCTTTGTTGCGTCGCGGGACGCAGTCTGAGGGCGTTTTTGTATTCCCAGGAATGAAAGTTGTGCCGGCCTTGGCCATTGGCGCGATTCTTTGGCTCTTTTGGCTAACGCAGCCGTGGGACAAATTCATCAAGATTGGCGCCATTTTGGCTGCTTTCTCGATTTTGTATTTTTTCAGAGTACGCTTTCGGCGGAAGTCGTAGGCAAACGGCGAAAAACCGGTTAGCTTTTGGTCATGCGCGAAAATTATCTCGAGGACTTTTATTCCTTTCTCCGGTTTCCGAGCGTTTCCACGGACGAAAAGTTTTCCGGCAAAGTTAAAGATTGCGCGCAATGGCTCTCGCAAAAACTGACCAGAGTTGGATTGGAATCAAAAGTGGTCCCGACCGCAGGTCATCCGGTCGTTTGGGCGCGTAACAAACATCGCGCCGGCAGACCGAACGTTTTTGCGCGCGGCGCAACGGACAACAAAGGACAGATTCTTTCTCACATCATTGGAATCGAGGAAGCGCTGCAAAAGGAAGGCGATTTGCCAGTGAATGTCGATCTTGTGATCGAGGGCGAGGAAGAAGTTGGCAGTCAACACCTCGGAAAATTTCTAAGCGACAATCGGGACGCTTTAAAATGCGAGGTCGTTTTGGTTTCCGACACCGGAATGATCGCGCCGCGTACGCCGACCTTAAGTTACGGACTGCGCGGAGTTGCCGCACTGGAAGTCAAAGTCACTGGCCCGAAAATGGATTTGCATTCGGGAATTTTCGGCGGCGCAGTGGCCAATCCGGCGGCAGCGCTCGCCAGATTGCTCGCCATCGCGGTCGAAGGTTTCTACGACGACGTCGCGCCGTTGCAGGGTTGGGAACGGGACAGTTGGAAAAAATTGCCGCTCGATCCGGATTCCGAAATGCTCAAGGAAACGGGCGCGCCTGCTCTTTTTGGCGAGGCGGGGTTCAGCACTCTCGAACGGGTTTGGGCGCGTCCGACCGCCGAAATCAACGGTATCGGCGGTGGTTATCAGGGACCTGGAACGAAAACGGTTTTGCCGAGTCACGCGATGGCGAAGTTGACCTTTCGCCTGGTCCCAAATCAGAAGGCAGACGTGATTGTCGCTCTCGTGAAGAAACATCTCCAAAAGAATCTGCCCCCGGGAGTGAGTCTGGAAACGACGAGCGGTCATCATGGCCCGTGGTATTTGACCGATCCGCACAGTAAATTCGGCCAGGCCGCGCAGCGAGCGCTGAAGAAAGTGTTCAACAAGGACGCGGCCCTCATTCGCGAAGGCGGGAGCATTCCAATCGTCTCCGACTTTCGAAATATTCTTGGCGTCGAAACGTTGTTGATCGGTCTCGCGTTGCAAGATTGCCGGGCGCATTCGCCGAATGAAAATTTTCCACTGGAAAATCTCGAGGCTGGCATTCGAATGAACCAAGCCGTACTCCAGGC
>WNFE01024349.1_pt1 | contig 11237 bp, 11 predicted proteins | sample 5400451 | NCBI WGS metagenome assembly WNFE01 (sample SAMN13153344, study PRJNA577476) | soil metagenome | isolation source: 200 cm saprolite under Douglas fir tree site 2 hole 2 | place: USA:California | collected 2015-04-18
TGTTGGTTGGGGATCCTCGAAGGGCGCGATCCTTGATGGAATGGAAGACCTCAAGAGCGATGGGATAGAGACGAATTTTCTACAGGTGCGATACGTCAACCCTTTCCCAACCAATTTCGTCCAACAAGTACTGGAGTCGGCTCGGAGAAAGATCGCGATTGAAAACAACTATTCGGCTCAGATGGCAGGTTTGATCCGTGAAAAAACCGGTATCGGAATGGACAATACGATCGTGAAGTTCGACGGAAGACCGTTTTCCCAGAACGAAATCTACGAAGGTGTCAAAGACATAATAAAGAACGGAATCAAGGAGGTTACTGTATCTCATGCTTGAGCTGAAGACATACCGGACACAAGTTCACAACGACTGGTGCCCGGGATGCGGAGACTTCGGAATCGTCAACGCGATTCATATGACACTCCTTGAAATGCAGCTGGAACCGCACAAAGTGGCGATCTTCTCGGGAATCGGATGCTCAGGCAAGACTCCGCACTTTGTGAACGCGTACGGTTTTCACACGCTTCACGGCAGGGTGCTTCCAATTGCCACTGGCGCTCGCCTCGCTAACCCGGGATTGACCGTCGTGGCTGTTGGTGGGGATGGAGATGGGCTGGGCATTGGCGCCGGCCACTTTGTCAATACAGGACGGAGGAATCTAGATTTCACCTATGTTCTCTATGATAACGGGGTCTATGGGTTGACAAAGGGTCAAGCTTCACCGACACTGCCGAAGGGCGTCAAGACGAAATCGATGCCTGGACCGGCCATTGTTGAGCGCGTGAACCCGATTGCAATGGCTGTCGCCTCCGGCTATACTTTCGTCGCACGAAGCTATGCTCTCGACGTACGCCATCTCAAGCAGACTCTCCGAGCCGCGATAGAACATCGAGGAAGCGCGTTCGTAGACGTTCTACAAACCTGCCCGACCTACAATGACATCAACACCAAGGAGTGGTATGGCGGCGAAGACCTTCTAGTCAAAGCGCCGAGGCTCTACAAGCTGGAAGATTCAGGATACAATGGCGCGGTCGCGGATCCCTCGATAGAGGGAGAGGTTAACGCGAAGAAGGGAAATGCGCTGGTGAAGTCTTTCGAGTGGGGCGACAAGATACCGATCGGTGTCTTCTTCAAGATGGAAGTACCGACCTTCGAAGACCAGTTGGCCCTGCGCATGCCGGCCTTGAAAGACAAGCCCTTTGTCGAACAGGACATTTACAACCGTGACATTACGCCGTTGCTGGACGAACTTACCTAGATCGGGAAGCATCATCCATATCAGGGTTTGGCAGGCTGCGAATCTCGTCGTTGCGTGGTGAGACGCTTGGAGTTCCTCTCAACTTCGCGTCCTAGCGTTGATTCTGAACGATTCTCCTGGGTGGAAGCAGACCATTCGCCGAGCCATGGAATTTACTTTGAGGGGTACGCCGGGACCACTCATGCCATGCAAAACCGCTGAACAATACCCCCCCACTTTTTCTAGAAACGATTTCCTGTTAGGCATGGATAACAGGCGAGTCTGGCTAATCAGGGCATAATACTGGCTCGAATGCGAGGGCGAAACTCGCCATTATTTCGGCGAGTCCCGAACGATTCTCGGCGAACCATCAGATGCCATCTCAGAATCGCGATCAGGGCCGAAAATGGGCGATTTCGCGAAGCGGACGCTTCTCTCAACCACTCTTCCCTCGCGAGGTCGAGTCGCTAAGACCTTGATAATGAGCGAGACAAGCTTGTCAAAGCACAATCTGGGCTTAGATAGATAGGGAATCATCCGCATTTACAGCGTAGATTATCCCTTGTTCTAGATCTGCATATTCAGATCTTGAATCAGCGCTGGAAAGGGGGCGATTCTGGATAACAAAAAGTGGAGCCTTGTGAATCGGCGCAGGCGTCTACGACAGGTTTATCGAGACATTCTTGGTCCGCGTGTAGAATTCCAACGAGCGTATCCCATTCTCATGCCCGATACCGCTGTCCTTGTAGCCGCCGAACGGGGTCTGAGGAAAAGTCACCAAGTACTCGTTTACCGCCAGTCCACCGACTTGGAGACGAGCCGCGAGCTCATGAGCTACTTTCAAGTTGCTCGTCCAAACTCCTCCGTAGAGTCCGTAATCCGTCTCGTTGGCCATGGCAACCACCTCATCGAGTGTCTTGAACTTGGTAACGCTGAGTACGGGTCCGAAAATCTCATCGCAGCCAATTTTCATTTGGCCGTTGACATTCTCAAAGATAGTGGGTTCGACGAAATTTCCCTTTTGCAATCTCGGGTCAGTCGGCCTCTTTCCTCCGCAGAGTAGGCTAGCTCCTTCCTCGAGGCCGTCCTTGACGAACCCTAGGACCACATCTTGGCGTGACTTGGAGGCTAATGGTCCCATCTCGCTGGTTTCGTCCGTACCGGGTCCGACTTTTATCGCTCGGGTCTTGGCAACGAGGTCCTTTACGAAGCTGTCGTACACATTCTCATGAATGAAGGCTCTAGATCCAGCCCAGCACATCTGTCCAGCGTTGGTAAAGATTCCATCTCTCACACTCTTACCTGCCCTAGCCAAGTCGGCGTCAGGGAAAACTATGTGAGGATTCTTCCCACCTAATTCCAAGAGAACTCGAGTAACATTTTTCGCCGCGGATTCCATTACCTGCTTTCCAGTCTCAGCAGATCCGGTGAAAACTATCCCGTCCACTTGCGGGTCCGAAACGAGAGCTCCGCCAACTTCTGCGCCTGATCCCGTTACGATATTGATGACTCCCTTGGGGATGCCGGCCTTAAGCGCCAAATCTCCCAGCATGATAGCAGTCAATGGGGTAATTTCAGATGGCTTCATGACAACAGTATTCCCTGCAGCGATAGCTGGTGCCAAACTTCTCGCAGCCAATGCGATCGGATAATTCCAAGGAACAATGTGCACCGTTACGCCCAGTGGTTCTCGTAGAGTGTAGTTCAACCGTTTTGGAGGTACGGGTATGGTTTCTCCTTCAATCTTGTCCGCTAATCCTGCCCAGTACTCGAATGCTCTCGCCGCCCAAGCAACGTCACCCTTTGATTCTCGAAGAGTCTTCCCCTCGGTAAGACTCTCAAGCTTTGCTAGCTGCTCAGAGTTCTCCCTGACTAGACCGGTGAGCTTTGTGAGTAGACGTCCTCTCTTACTGGGATCGATGTCAACCCAGCCAGCAGACTCGAAGGCTGCTCTGGCGCTCTCGACTGCGGCCTTCGCATCTTGTTTTGTCGCTCGTGGAACCTCAGCGACAACCTCGTTGTTCGAAGGGTCAAGAATTGATGAGAGGGCTCCGTTTGAGCTGTCCTTCCAATCTCCGCCAATCAGCATCTTATGCTTCTGAATCTGAACAGTCAAGTCTGCATTCCGAACTCGATGAGGCTATAAAAGAGCGTTTCCTAGGCAGGAATTGGTTGCGTCTTTTTCTCGCGAGCCATGTTGATCAGAAGCTGGACTCTTCGATCGAGGTCAGGATACCTGCTGAGCAAGCCCTTTGACTTGCGACCCACGAACAATCCAGCACCAGGCCCCGGTAAGTGAGCATAGTAGGCTGAATGAACCTTCAGCAAAGCGGACGCGAGGGCCAATGGTTTTTCCGTATATTTGACCGACGACTGGTCCGCCAAGAGTTCTCGTTCCCTATGGACTGCCGCCTCGACAAGGTGTAAGATCGGGTCAAAAACAAAGGCCAACTTGGCCAACCTAGCAAGTCCTTTTTCTTGAGAGTCGTTGTTCTTCAAATGAGACAACTCGTGAGCTATGACCGCCTCAACCTCAGCCGAGGACATCGACGTGACCATCTCCGGTGAGACTGCAACAACCTTCCGTCCGTTGCTGTTCAGGGAAAATGCATTTCCAACTGTCGCTTCTCTAAGATCAACTCCCTGGATGTTCATCTTTCTGCAAAGATCTGAACAGGTCTCGCTCATCGTAGAGCCTGAGAATGATCCCGCAATCATACCTTCAAGCATCCTAGGGAACGCGAATTTTCGCGCAACAAGGGACAGAAGAGAAGCAATTCCGAGAGATGCGAGCAGTGAGCTTCCAAGCACTAGCTCTGTCGTTCGTTCCGGGTGCCACTCATATGAATTAAGGAAGAGCGTGCAAACGACAAGGCTAGTTCCGAGAAAAGACCAAAAGAAAACAGAAGAGGCCAAGATGGGATAGAGCAGCCCGGATCTTCGTAAAGGATTCCCTGGACTCGATCGATAAGCAACGTAGCACGAGGCTTGGACTATCAGTAAGACAGTTACAATTCCCAGGGTCGCTGTAGAAAGAAAGTAGGCAGAATAAAGCTCCAGGCTTATCGTTGCGCGGACTCCCTTCGGACTTTCTCTTCCAGTCTCTTCAGATCCTCCTTCGGAATCTCATCCATGTAGTCGTGCAAGGTGGAGATTATGCTCGGTCCGAAGGCAGTCAGCAGCCTGTCGACGAATCCTTTCACGACACGACCTTTGACCTTGTCCTCGGAATGAAGGCGATAGACGTATCTGGACCCGCCTCTGCCGACAGCCTCGTCTCGAGCCAAGATGCCTTTCTTGTACAACCGATCCAGCGTCGTACTGATTGTGGTGTACGCGAGTCCGCGTGTGGAATGAAGATCTTGAGCGACTTGGCGTGCAGAAGCATTTCCCAGCCGTACGACTGTCCCGAGAACCGCTGCTTCTAGATCTCCAAGCTCCAAGGCTGGATAATACTGGGCATGCTGCAATATCTAACTTTCTATTCCGGTCGGAGCTCCCAGAGTTTGAGTTCTCTAATATCAGTCAGACTAGGAAGTCAGAGTCCGCTGGGCAGTTTGCTCGATATGGCGCTCGAAGGTTTCCAGGCATCGCAACCTTACTACCGTTGAAAAGCTTGGTAGTACCCTACACTGTTAGATCGTGGTTAAGGATTCCCTAAAGCGTGGGGTTCCAGTTTCCTCAGACGTTAGTGGGCATATCTGACGTGCCAGCTCAAGGCGGACACGACTGTGCCGGCTGCGGACGGGACGGTATATGTTGAGTTGGACAACAATACGGGCCTAGTCTACTCGTTACCGCACACGTTCTCGTTCGCGAACAATAGTCAGCATACTCTTACAGTTCTAAACCAGACCTTGTCTGCGTCCTCAGGAGCTCGCTACGTCTGGAACGAATGGACACACTCTAGTCTGCAGTGGACGCCAACCCTAATGATGCGGACTCCGATCATGCTCTTCAATTATACAGGATCGTCTGATGGCGGGCCGTATACAGCGAAGTTTGACAAACAGTTCCAGTACACTTTGACCTTCAAGGATGCTGTTGGCCAATCGTTGACTCCAGCTCCAACCTCCGTGGTGTTGTCAAGTAGCGCATCGACGATAACAACGTCAGCATATTCAGGTCAGTGGCTGTCTGCTACCTCCTGGACAGTTACTTCGGCGACTTGGGAAGGTTACCAGGGGGCTTTGGTTGCCCCAGTGCCTTTTGACCTTTCTTCGGGTCCCGCGTCAGTTGCTGTAGCTGTGAGCGCCTACTCGGCGTCGGTCAAGGTTGTCGATAAGTTGAACAACCCGATTCCGGGAGCATCCGTAACGATTACCTTCGCGAACACAACGAGTAGGCTCTTTACGACCGATAGTCAGGGAACAATTCAGCTCGGCCATATTCCAGGCACCCCCTATTCAGCGCCCTATTCAGCGCACGTAATTTACCAGGGACAAGAGCAGGGAACATGGTCGGAAGAGGCTTCTTCGGTCGCATCGGTTAGCACTGTAACCCTAAATGTAGGTGGCACTACTTCTGCCCCAGTCGTCTCAGCCATCGTGTTGCTGACAATATTCGGCGTGGCACTTTTCCTAATTCTCTTGGCGATCAAAGTACGGAAGACACCGCCACCCCCAAAGATCTAGTTGTTCTATTATCTCTCTTCCAAACTTTTCTGTCTTGCCTGATTTCCAGCCGGGCTCGAACTTACGCCCGCGAGAATGATAATCCTTATACTAGCAGCCGATTAGAAACAGTATGCGTCGGGGCGCCATGGAAGGGGAAAACCCCAAACAGAATGAGATGGCCGAAGACCTCGACGACATCGCGACGCTGATGAATCTGCTTGAGTTGCACGCTCGCCTGAGGATTGAAACGAGCCATTTCGAGACCGAGTTAGACTAGGACAAGCTTACGTAAGAAATATTCTCTCTGAGTAATCCCTGAGAGCGAAGCCAACACAGCCGACAATCGGACAACTCAGACCGCAATATCTGTTCTGCACGGTCACTCTTTGATAGGAGGATAGGTTACAATCCCCATTCATACGCCGAAGAGGCTCTGACAGAAAATAGTGGCTTCGACGGCTAACTTTCCCTAGGTGAACTCACAACTGGACGGTTCCTCTCCCTTCAAAGGATTCTACCAGCTCATAGGAGGAAGTCTGCCCGACTCGTCCTCGGTGCTAGTCACCGGCGACCCGGGCAGCGGGAAAACAACTCTTGCACAACAGATTCTCTATGAGGAGCTTCAGAGGTCGAGACCTTGTATCATAGTCACATATGACACGTTTCCTGCCAATATCCTCGAGAGAATGAGCCAGTTCGGCTGGGACCCAAGGAAGTACCAGTTGCTGAACAAGCTCAGCATCATGGACTGTTATTCAGCTACTGCGGGAGTTACCGAAGGAGTGGTTCCGCAGCCATTCGACTTGACAAACGTCAGCATTCATCTGACTTCCATGATGGAGAAAATGGGTAATCACCAAGTCACCATCATAATGGATTCGTTGATGCCCATTTTTAGCGAAACTGAACCGAAACATGCGGTCAGCTTCCTCCAGAGTATTGCTGCGAAAGTCAAGAAGGTTGGAGGAAAAATGATAGCCACCCTCTCAACTGGGAGCGTGCCGCCAGAACTGTTCCACAAGGTTGAGAGTCTCGTGGACGGTGTGGTGGAACTGCGAATGGTGGAGGAGCATCAGGTGCTGCGTCGGTATTTGCTCGTCAGGAAAATGGATCGTCGTCAGATCATCCCGCGACTCGTTCGCTTCGATATCATAAGCGGTATCGGGATTCAGCTTCAGCTCCCGCGTTTCGGGTTTCTGCGAAAGAGACCGAACGTGGGGACGATGGTTGGAACCTAAGCCCGAATCGCGTTCTTGGTTTTCCAAATCAACGGTTCCACTCCTGAATACTTCGCCATTCTTACATTCTTGAAAACCGGTCTCTTTGTTGAGACTCCAATTTGGTCTCTACGTGAAAGACCACAGAGTTGGCCCTCTGGGCAAGCCCATATCTATTTATTCTCCGAAGGGGTATGCTAGACTGGAAGCTGCATGGCCGAGCAGAACTCGCCAGAGTATCCTCCTGCACTAGACCTCGAAAGGGAACTGACTAGAAAGGAGCGGCAGATAGAGTATCTCCAGACCGAGCTCCGCAGATACCACAACCTCATGGAGGAGCTCAAGCAGGGTATGCGCCCGATTGGGACCATTGAAGAGGTCAAAGGAGACATGGCGTTGGTCCGGCTATCAGGCGGTCAGGCATTCCAGGTGAGCATACCTCCCGAGATAAGGGAAAAAGTGTCGACTGAGGTCGACGCGGTTCTCTCCCCCACGAAAGGGGTTATTGTCGACGTAATTGACCGGTTGCGCGAACGTTCACTCTTAGAATATCAAGTGGAGAAATCGCCCAAGGTTTTCTACGAAGACGTTGTTGGACTAGAAAAAGAGCTTCTCAGTCTGAGACAGGCTGTCGAGTGGATACTTGATCCTCAAGTTCGAACCCGACGTGAGCAGATTATCCGCGACCCAAGGATGCTGGAAGAGGCCGGGTCTATACTCTTGTTCGGTCCGCCGGGGACTGGCAAGACCTACATGGCGAAGGCGGTAGCGGGGACGATCGGCCAGAGGGGCCAAGAGACCAGTTTCTTGAAGATAGAGAGCTACGAGATCGTATCGAAGTGGCTCGGCGAGTCGGCGAAGAATGTTAAGGAGGTCTTCAAGCTGGCTCGGGAGTCAGCTCCAACAGTCCTCTTTATCGATGAGGCTGATGCTATCGGACGTGCAAGGATGGAGGCGACGACAGACGCGGGAAGGGATGTTCAGGGAATGCTCAACCAGATTCTCACAGAGCTCGGAGAAGGCTTCCACGTTAACAGAAACGTGTCAGTGATCTTCGCCACGAACTATCCGAGCGTCATCGACACGGCTCTTCTGGACAGGATAAAACGGATCATCTACGTTCCGCCACCAAGATCGATGGAGGAGGTCAAGCGGTTGCTGGACTTCTATTGTTCCAAGGTCGAGCTAGACCCGTCAATCTCGAACTACAAAGGAGGATTGACTGACGAGGCCTTCGAAGGAGTATGGAGGACGATTAGGTCTAGGAAACAGTTGTATGAGGCTTCGATTCCAGAACGAGGAGTCACGGTTCGCGAGCAATACATTGTGACACCTCGGGACTTGAAGAACATCGTGCAGGAAGCGGCGAGCGAAGCTTCCTTCGCGGGCGAGCGCTGGGTGACGATGGACCGGATGCTTCCATTGTTCAAGAACCTCCTTTCAGAAGATCGTGGCTCACGTATCTTCAGCTAGATCTACCTCTCGGCTTATTACACTGATTCGGAAGTCGAGGACGCCATGTCCTCCAGGTTCGGCGACGATCCCTTTGCCATTCGGAAGCCAGAGGAGACAGTAACTAAACTCGAACGATTTCTCAAAACTCACCTGGAAGAAACAGGCACAAGATGCCTTGTTGTAGGAATGTCTGGTGGTCTGGATTCTAGTGTGACCGCAGCGCTCTGCGCGAAGGCTCTCGGCGGCCAACGCGTTCTGGGGATAAGTCTGCCTGAGAAGGAGACTAGGAATGACAAGGCTCTTGAAGATGCGAAGTCGGTGGCCTCGAAATATCGAGTACGCTTCAAGATCATTGACCTCACACCGATCGTAGAAGCCTCCCGAAATACTCTAGACGCAAAGAGAGCAAGGGGAGTTCCTTGGGGGAATGTCAAAGCACGTCTCCGCGCAATGGTCCTTTACTGTTTCGCCAACGTTGAGCAAGGTCTTGTTGTGGGGACCGGAGACAAGAGCGAGATCATGCTGGGCTACTTCACCAAGTTTGGCGATGAGGAGATAGTGGAGGAGACAGGGTTGAAGCTGGCGCTGGTCAGGAAAGTTCGAGAACGCTGGTTGAAGTCGGAACACAAGAGACGTCCTCCTTTGGCAATGAAGCTAGGCTACCGAACTGCAGGGGACGACTTGCGACTGCCTCGGCTCGAATAGCGGGAACGACCACTCGTGCTACGCTATTCAGGTTAGTTTCGGTGGCCAGTCCGGACTTTCCACTCATGCGACGCGAGGGTGAGTCCCTAAGACCCCCTATTTTTCCCGGAACATTTCTTGTCTGGCAATGAAAATGGGCGAGACAGGCTAATCAGGGCACAATCCCAGCTGCGACGCTTGTGGAAAGAAGGCGACAATTCCGAACGAATTTCGGGAGAGTCTAGGGAGGTGTCTCAGATTCGAGATCAGGGCTGATAATGGGCGATTTTGGTCCGCAATCGAATGGCGCGTAAGACTTTCTTCGTTTGGTGAACTTCCGCTCGAGTGAGAGCGTGATTTTTGCTCTAGGGGAAAGTTCTCTATTCGAGCCAGTAGAACAGGTTTTCACGCGAGCCTTTTGCAACCCTTAGGTTCAGTTCAGTTCCTGGCTTCAACTGTTTCTCGTCGACAGAGGGGCTGATAGGTGCGAAGACGCGAAGCCCATTCGAGAGCTCTGCAAGCCCTAGAAGGTAAGGCGTTTCCGGCTGAAAGGCGGGTGGGGCAAAGAAAACCTTGGTGAAAGTGATCAGGTTGCTCTTACCACCCAACACGATCCATTCCATCGTGGCGTGGCGGTCGTCTAGGCAGTCAATTCTTGGTGGAAAATAAGTTCTGCCACACTTCTTGCACTTTGTCGCAGCAACCTGCCCTTTCTCAAGATATGACAACAGAGGAATGATCTTCGTCTGGGACACGTAACCGAATCGCCCGAACTTTTCGAACCCCATCCAGATCACGCCTTCAAGATCGTCACGGCGGCGTACATGCCTATTCCCCCGATATTCTGGGCGAGGCCTATCTTCGCTCCGTCGACTTGAGTGGAACCCGCTTCGCCTCTGAGCTGTTTTGCAAGAGCGAACAGCTGGGAGGCGCCTGTAGCACCGACAGGATGGCCTTTGGAGATGAGGCCTCCATCGATATTTACCGGAATCTTTCCTCCTAGTTCAGTCTCTCCTTTTTCGAGAAGTCTGGTTCCACCTCCAGGCTTTGCAAACCCGAGATCCTCGTAGTTCAGAATCTCGGTGATCGAGAACGAGTCGTGAACCTCGGCAACGTCCACGTCTTTCGGACTTATTCGCGCCATCTGGTATGCAGCCTTAGCAGCGTTCTTCGTGACTTCGAAACTGGTCATTGGACCCTTACGTCCAGCTAGGGACATTGGGCTAGAGGCAAGACCGAGACCGGCAACCCATACGGGTCTATCTGTGAGCTTCCTGGCCTTCTCCGCGTTTGCGATAATGAGGCATGCTGCGCCGTCTGCGTTTGCACAGCAGTCGAACAGTTTCAACGGAGCTGATACGGGTCGCGACTTGAGAACCTCTTCTGTTGTTATGGGTTTCTGAAACATTGCGTTCGGGTTTTTCGATCCGTACTTTCGATTCTTTACCGGGACCAGGGCCATCTGCTCTTCTGTTGTTCCATACCTTGCCATGTGGGCGGTCGCGTACATTGCATAGTACGCAGGCATGGTCGTCCCGAAGGGAGATTCCCACATGACATCTCCCGCTCTGCCCATGAGCTCCTGAATCTCTTCATTGGAGAGTTCGGTCATCTTCTGGACCCCTACGACCGCCATGACATCATGGAGTTTTGACGAGACGAGGGCCCAAGCGGTGCGAAGGCCGACTGCGCTGGAGGCGCAGGCTGCTTCGATGTTGAAGGTTGGTTGAGGATTAAGTCCGAGATATTCGGCAACAACACCCGCGGGTGAGCGTTGTTTATCGTAGTGCGTGGCGGAGCAAACTACTGAGCCGTCTATTTTCGAGGAATCCATATCAGCGTCGTCAACGGCGGAACTGTACGCTTCGAAGGCGAGCTCTCGGAGGGAGGCGTCGCTCCTCTTTCCGAACTTTGAATGCCCGACTCCGATGATTGCGATACGGCCCAAAACTTCGACGCTTCCTCGGCTAGACCTCCGACTTCCTCACTAGAAGAATGTTTTCTGCAGTCGGTCGGATAGAGAAAACTCT
>WNFE01003784.1_pt1 | contig 11236 bp, 10 predicted proteins | sample 5400451 | NCBI WGS metagenome assembly WNFE01 (sample SAMN13153344, study PRJNA577476) | soil metagenome | isolation source: 200 cm saprolite under Douglas fir tree site 2 hole 2 | place: USA:California | collected 2015-04-18
AAGAGCATCACTTCCGACGCGAGAAACAACCAGATGCCGACCTTGGCGTTCCAGAGACCGGTGTCAGGCCGCGTGGAGACTGTGTACGGAATCTCCATCACTTCAGCCTACACGAGCACAGGCTCGGCAGTCTTGCGCCGCACCCGCTCTCTCGGCTCAACCGGCTCATTTTGCATTGTGTAATCGCGATCGCGTCCGGGGAGGCTGTACTCGTAAGGCCCGCGATAAGCGATGGGCGTGGTAACGAAATTTCCGTGCGGCGGCGGCGAAGGCGCGGTCCATTCCAGCGTGGTCGCTTCCCATGGATTGTCATTCACCTTTTCGCCGTGTTTGATGCTCCAGAAGAAATTGATGATGAACGGAATTTGCGCCAGACCCATCATCCATGCGGCCCACGAGATCGGCGTGTTCCATTGAAAACCGGTCAACCCCCAAATCGTGTGATCGCCCGAAACGGTCCACCCCTGCCCGCCGTCATACCAGCGCCGGTGCATGCCGGCCATTCCCTGCAAAAACATCGGCAGAAAAATCACGTTCATGCAGATGAGCGTGGGCCAGAAATGCACTTTGCCCCAGAAATCGTTCATCCTTCGCCCGGTCGCTTTCGGGAACCAATAATAAATCCCCGCAAAGAGCGCGAAGATCGTGCCCGGCGCGACGATGTAATGAAAATGCGCGATCACGTAGTAAGTGTCGTGCAGGTAAAGATCGGCTGAATTGAACGCCAGCGGAATGCCGGTGAGACCACCAATTCCAAACATGGGCAGGAACGCCGTCGCGAAAAGCATTGGCACTGTGAACCGGATCGAGCCGCCCCAAAGTGAAATGAAAAACGCGCTCAAGATGATCACCGACGGGATCGAGATGATAAGTGTGGTCGTCTGGAAAAATGCGCTGACCGTCGAGCCCATGCCAGTCAGCCACATGTGATGCGCCCAGACAATGAACGACAAAAACCCGATCGTGAGCACGGAAAAAACCAGCGACTTATAACCCCAAAGCGGTTTGCGTGAATTGTTCGCTAGAATTTCAGCGATGATGCCCATGCCCGGCAGAATGAGCACGTACACTTCGGGATGGGCGAGGAACCAGAAAAGATGTTGCCACAGAATCGGGCTGCCGCCACCACTGATGTGCAGCGCCGCGCCATTTACCACCAGACCTGCCGGCATGAAAAAGCTGGTGTCCGCCACGCGATCCATCAGTTGCATGATGATCCCCGCCTCCAGCGGCGGAAACGCCAGCAAGAGCAGGAACGCTGTGACAAATTGCGCCCAGACAAAAAATGGCAGCCGCATCCACGTCAACCCTTTGGTGCGCAACTGAATGATGGTCGCGATGAAATTAATCGCGCCGAGTAATGAGGACGTGATCAGAAAAATAAACCCGATCAGCCACAGCGTCTGCCCATTGAAAACCGGAAGGTGCCCCGGGCCGCTATCGGCAATCGCGGCTAGCGGCGTGTAGGAAGTCCAGCCGCTCTTGGCCGCGCCGCCGGGCACAAAGAAACTGATCAGCATGACAATGCTCCCGACAAAAAGGGCCCAGTAGCTCGCCATGTTTACTTTCGGGAAGGCCATGTCCGGCGCGCCGATTTGCAGCGGCACGACGAAATTGCCAAACGCGGCGAACGCCAGCGGCACAATCCCGAGAAAGACCATGATTGTGCCGTGCATCGCGCCTAGCGAGTTGTAAAAGTCGGGCGTCATTTTCCCGTCCACCATCGTGTTGGGTCCGAAAATATGTGGGAGCCATTTACCGATCACCGGCATTGCCTGGCCAGGATAGGCCAGTTGCCACCGCATCAGCATCATCAGGGAAAAACCGAAGAAGAGGAAGATCAGCCCCGTGAATCCGTACTGAATGCCGATCACTTTGTGGTCGGTGGAAAAAACATATTTTCGCCACCACCCGAGCTCGTGATGTTCGCCTGCCGCGCCGGAGCCGTGCGAAGGAGAGTGCTCGCCTTCGTGTTTATGTCGATCCTCGCCGTGCGTTTCGAGAGAAGTGGAAGCGTCCATTCAGGAAAAAGTTACCGCTTCAATATCTAAAGAGAAGCGTGATTTGCAAAGCGCGAAATTCTGAAAATTCCCGCCGATTTTCCCGTGGCGGCTGAACGCTTGCGAAGCCTCTCAGTTTTTCGCTTCCATTCATATCCCTCGAGGTTAAATCATCGGCCGATCCACTCACTTCGTCAGGCTGTTCCACCACTTTGACAAACGCGCCTCCGGAATTTCCGGGATCGCTTTACCGGCCAAATCGTAATGCGAAGTGTCATTGAACAAAGTCAACCGCGCCCGGGTCGCGTCCCTAAAGTCGACAATGTTCAACGCAGCCGGTTTTTGATCGAGGTTATCGCGATAACGACGCGGATCGAAGCCAAGAAGCGAGCTGAGCAGAAGCCGAATCGTCGCCTTGTGCGAAACAACCAGGATGTTTTCGCCTGGATGGCTGCGCACGAGCTCGACAAGCACCGGCAGGGCGCGCGCCGTCACCGCGAGACCGCTTTCGCCGCCGACCGGTGCGAACGTGTATGGATCCTTCTCCCATTCCGCCGCTTCCTCCGGAAACTCTTTTTCCACTTCGCGCCGGGTCATTTGTTCCCAGCGGCCGTGCGAAATCTCGCGCAGCCCATCGCGCGTCTGCACCTCCAGCTTGTGCGGCGCCGCAAGAATTTGAGCAGTCTCAACCGTGCGTCCGAGCGGCGACGCATAAACTGCGGCAACTTTTTCGCGACTTAGCCGTTCTGCTAATCGCCGTGTTTGCTCGCGGCCTTCATCGGAAAGAGCCACATCGGTCGCGCCAGCAAATCGGTCCTCGGCGCTCATAACCGTGGCGCCATGCCGAACCATGAAAACTCGCGTTGCGGATGCCCTCATACGACTCGCTCGTCATGATCCAAATCGTGCGAAAATGCAATCCCGCATCGTTGGCGAAAGATGATCGTGCGATCATTGAAGCTACATTTGGTCGGTGGAAAAAGATTCGAAGCCACGCGCAATCATCCATCTCGATATGGACTGCTTTTATGCCGCCATCGAAGTTCGCGACCGTCCCTCGCTGCGCGGCAAGCCAGTGGGTGTGGGCGGCGCACGAGACCGACGGGGTGTTTTGACAACCTGCAATTACGAGGCGCGCAAGTTTGGTGTGCGATCGGCCATGCCCACTTTTATGGCGTTGCAGCGCTGTCCAAATCTTATTGTGTTGCCGACACGCTTCGATGTCTATCGCCGCGAGGCCGCAGTCATCCGTGGAATCCTGCACCGGTTCACGTCGTTGATCGAACCCCTCTCGCTCGACGAAGCGTATCTCGACGTCACTGAGCATCCCGGCGCACCAGGCCCACTCGCACAAGTGATTCGTGGGACGATTTTTCGCAAAACGAAACTGACCTCGTCGGCGGGAATTGGTCCGAACAAATTGATCGCGAAAATCGCGAGTGAAACACACAAGCCGAACGGCCAATTTGAGGTCACGCCTGAACAAGTACCCGAATTCATGGAGAAACTGCCGGTCCGCAAAATCTGGGGAATCGGCGAGAAGACAGAGCGAAAACTGGAAGAGCTCGGCGTGAAAACTTGCGGCGAGCTCCAGCGCTTCTCGCGTCCGGAACTTGTCGATCTTTTCGGCAAATTTGGCGTTGAACTCTACGACCTTTGCCGCGGCGTTGATGACCGGCCGGTCGAGCCGGATCGTCCGCGCAAATCGCTGAGCACAGAGGAAACGTTCACTATCGACCTTACCACGCTAGAGCAGTGTGAAGAAAGATTAGAAGAACTCTTCCAGGAATTGATGGCTGATCTCGCACAAAAGGAATCAACACGCGAGATCACGAAAATTTTCGTGAAACTAAAGTTCAACGATTTCACGCGCACGACCGCTGAGCGCGCGGGACTGGCGCCCGCTTTACAAAATTTCGGCGCGCTGCTCGCCGAAGCATTTGCCCGGACTGGAAAACCGGTGCGTCTCATCGGCCTCGGCGTTCGGTTTTCCGAGGCCGCACCGGAGAGCACTCAGATGGATCTGCTGTAGGGGAAAGGCTGGCAGCTTTCCCCAAGAATCCGCATTCCAGGTAATTTTCGGCCACTGCTTGAGTTGACACCTACGAATCGCTGCATCAGTGTATCAGACTGTGAGGACTACGGTAACCCTGGATGACGAAGCATATGAAGCTGCCGTTACGCTTGCAAAGACCTCCGGCAGGCGTTTAGGACAGGTCATTTCCGACCTCATCCGCCGAGCCGTGCAGAAGCCGGAAGCTCCTGCGCCTAGAGGCGGTAAACGCTTCCCTACGTTCGAGGTCCCGCCCGGTGCTCCTATGATCTCACTCAAGGCTATTCGAAGCGCCTGGGAAGAGGAATGAAATTATTTCTACTGGACGCCAACGTCTTGCTGGCGCTCGCCTGGCCAAATCATCCATTTCATCAACGCGCCGTTGCCCGTCTCGCGCAACGCAAACGCCATCGCTGGGCCACCTGTTTGCTGACTCAGGCCGCTTTCGTGCGGCTCTCCAGCAATCCCGCGGTGATTCCTGGTGCGAAATCCCCTGCCGAAGCTGGCAATATGCTCGCCCGATTAATTGACGATGCGGGTCACGTGTTCCTTGAAGCTAAGAGCAGGCAACTTGCACAGCTGCAAGAATTGCTCGCGCGATGTCATGGACATAACCAAGTCAATGACGCCTTCCTGATCTGGCTGGCGTCATCTCGCGGGGCAACCGTCGTAACTTTCGACTCACCGCTGCGCCACTTGGCTCCGAAACCCGAATTGGTGGAGCTGATTGGCTGAGATAATCAAACGCCGACTTGCGACTCGCTCACGCCGACGCGCGGACTAACGTTGTCTCAGGAGATGATTTCCGCCCACGAAAGAAAAATCAGGCAAACCGGGTGCGATGTCCGCTTCGACAACCTGACGCGACAGCTTTACGCGACGGATGCTTCGATTTACCAGATCGAGCCGATTGGCGCGGCGTTTCCGACGAGCGCGCAGCAAGCGAGTGCGGTTATAAGCGCTGCGGCGGATGCAGGGGTTTCAATTACGCCGCGAGGCGCCGGTACCAGTCTCGTAGGCAACGCGATTGGCGAAGGACTGATTGTCGATTTTTCGCGTCACAACCGGCAGATCACCAAACTCGATCTCGGAAAACGCAGCGTCCGTGTCGGCGCCGGCGTTGTGCTGGATCAGCTCAACGATTTCCTCCGGCCGCACGGATTTTGCTTTGGCCCTGATGTTGCAACGAGTGCGCGCGCCACGCTCGGCGGAATGATCGCCAACAATTCCTCCGGCGCGCGCTGCCCCATTTACGGCACGACGGCCGATCACGTGATTTCACTGGAAATTGTGATGGCCGATGGGCGGATTAAGAAGATCGGCCCAATGCACCAATCATTGCATAGCGAACGCGCCAAGATCGAAAATCTTATTCGCGCAAAGAGCGCGGAAATGGCTGAACGCTGGCCGCCGGGCTTGGTGAAACGCTGGCCCGGTTACGGCATCGAGAGATTCCTGCGCGCGCCGAATAATCTCGCGGATATTCTCGCGGGCAGCGAAGGTACGCTCGCCGCGATTTTTTCCGCGGAACTGAAAATCTCGCCACTGCCGCGCGAAAAAGGTTTGGGCCTGATCTTTTTCGCATCGGCGACTGAAGCGATGCAAGCCACCGTCGAGCTTCTCGATCTTAAACCCGCTGCCATTGAACACATCGACCGGCCGTTGTTCGACCAAACGAAGACCCAAATGCTCTTTCAAGCCGCGCGCGATTTGCTCGAACTCGACACGAAGCCGTGTGAATCGATTTTGATCGTTGAGTTTTACGACGACGTCGCAGAGCGATTGGCGATCTTGGAATCAAGAAAGTTCGGGTTACGCACAAAAGCTCTGACCGACCCAGCGCAGATGAATCTCGTCTGGTCGGTGCGCAAATCTGGCCTGTCTCTTTTAACCGGCTGCATCGGGCCAGCAAAACCGGTCGCGTTTATTGAAGATGCCGCCGTTCGCCCGGCGCAACTGCCCAATTACGTGCGTGGATTGCAATCGATAATGAAACCGCTTGGCCTCGAGGCGAGTTATTACGGGCACGCTGCAAGCGGATTGCTCCACGTTCGGCCGGTTCTCGATCTCCACAGCGCGGCCGATTTGAAAAAATTCCGGCAGGTAGCAGATCAAACGTCCGCGCTGGTGCGGCAGTTCAAAGGGTCACTCTCCGCTGAGCACGGCGTTGGCATCGCGCGCACTGAATACATGCGCGAACAACTCGGCGATGAGCTGCTCGAGGTAATGCGCGAAATTAAAAATACGTTCGATCCGGAAAACATTTTCAATCCGGGAAAAATCTTCAGCGATGGCCGGCACAAGATCGACAATCATTTGCGCGAAAATTTCACACGCCCGCTCGAGCTCCCATTTCAGCCGATGCTCGCCTTTGCGTTCAAGGATCGCTCGTTTATCGGCAATCTCGAGCAATGCAATGGTTGTGCCGGTTGCCGCAAGGACACCCCGATCATGTGCCCGACCTTCATCGCAACGGGCGACGAGATCATGTCCACCCGCGGCCGCGCGAATATCATCCGCGCAGCGCTCGAAATGCGAGCGAACGGAAACGATCCTCTGAAATCCGACGAGCTCGATGCCGCGCTGAGCAATTGTCTCTCCTGCAAGGGATGCACACCGGAATGCCCGTCGAACGTGAATCTTGCGTTGCTCAAAGCGGAAATGCTTTACGCGCGACACCAGCGCGACGGTTTGCCGTTGCGCGAGCGGATCTTTAGCTCGGTCGATGTGTTAGGGCGCATCGGCTGCGTGGTAGCGCAACTCGCAAATGCGATTGCCGATCTTAAACCGCTGCGCGCGTTCATGGAAAAAACGCTCGGCCTCTCTGCGAAACGTTCGTTGCCACGTTATGCCGGCGAACGATTTGATGGCTGGTTTGAAAAACATGCTGTAGCCGGGGGCGGCGACCCCGGCACCGCGATCACCGATCGCGGCTACAACCGTGGCAAGGTCATCCTGTGGGACGACACGTTCGTGCGCTATCACGAGCCGCATATCGGAATCGCTGCCGTGAAAGTGCTCGAAGCGCTCGGCTTTGACGTGTCGCTCGCGAAAAAACGACGTTGTTGCGGACGACCAGCGTTCAGTCAGGGAAATCTCGATGCCGCTGCGCGGGCGGGAAAACACAATGTCGATCTTCTCAATTCTGCCGGCTCTCAACTCTCAACTAACAACTCTCAACTTTCTTCGACCCCGATTCTTTTTCTCGAGCCGTCGTGCTGGTCGATGTTCGTGGAAGATTATCGCGAGCTAAAGATCGACAACGCGGAGAACGTAGCGAAGCGCTCTTTTCTATTCGAAAAATTTGTGGACGATTTGCTTGCGCAAGAACCAGACGCCATTCGATTCGACAATCGGCCGGCGACCGTCGCGATCCATGCGCATTGCCACGCCAAATCGATCATGAATCCCGCGTTCATGAGAAGACTCGCGGAACGTTTGCCGGGCAGAAAAGCCACAGTCCTCGACACCGGTTGCTGCGGAATGGCCGGCGCTTTCGGCGCGCTCGCAGAAAAATATGATCTTTCAGTTCAAGTCGCCAAAGACTTGATCGACAAGATCGACAATCAACCGCAAGGGACCGAGATCATCGCGTCAGGCACAAGTTGCCGCCATCAAATTGCCGATCTGATCCCGCAGTCACGCGGGACACATCCCAAACATATGGCCGAGTTGTTGGCGAATGCACTCGTGTGATCAAAACAGTCTCTTGTTTTTCCCCGGTTCTTTAACTGGCTGCGTGGGATAACCTGATCGCGGTGAAACTTCCAAAGCTTACCGCTGTGATTGAGCCGGGCGAAGATGGATGGTATGTGGCGAGTTGTCCCGAACTCGGCATCGTCAGTCAGGGTGAAACGCCTGAGCACGCCGAAGAAATGATCAAGGAAGCGGTCGAACTCTGGCTCGAGTGTGCCGATGAATCGGAGGTTCGTCGCAGGCTGAACGAACGCAAAGTTGCTATTAAAGAGCTTGAAGTGACGCATGCCTAAGATGCGCGTCTTTTCTGGCGGGGAGTTGTGCGATCTCCTGACAAAACATGGCTTCGAACGCGTCCGGCAGCGCGGCAGTCACGTAATAATGCGACGTGGCCAAGTGTCTTTTCCGGTTCCGTTGCATCGCCAAACTGGACCGCGGCACGTTGCGCGGGATCATTCGTCAAAGCGCACTTTCGCGTTCCCTTTTCGAGTAATCTTGGGAACCTTCTGGCAGATAATCCATGGCCCTAGTGTGTCCCTCCCTTGATTAACAACAACAAACACCAGTCAAAATATGCAAATGGCGTCCCTGTCGATTGACTTGCGCCTAACCGGAACCTAGCCTCGGTGTCATGAATCCAGTCGTTGCGTCAGATAAACTTGAGCGCACTGAGGTCTGGGCAGAGGATGATGAGTCCGTCCGCTGGGCTGGCGCCTTTGCCGTCTATGGGGGACACGGTACCACCGCGTCTTCAACCATCGTGTATGAGATTGGGCCTGGGAAGCGGCTCGGCTGGCACACCGATGCCACGGAAGAGACGCAGTACATCATCGCCGGCTCCGGGGAACTGCACATGGAAGACGGCACCACTCACCAGGTCGGTCCGGGCAGCGTTTTTGCTATCCCGACACCAATAAAACATGACCTCGTCAATGTCGGTAAGGAAACGTTGCGTGCGGTTGCGTTCTTCGCGGCGGCAATGTTTACGCAAAACTTTGATAACGTGATGATGCCGCCGAAGAGCCACATCCTGGGCACGCCGAATCGAGAGGGCTAGTTCCTGGCTGCAGCGGACGCCAGTCTTTAGTCATCCGCTATCAAATTGTCGATCTAAGAAACGCGCGGCCAAAGCGGCCAAAGCATATGGCCGAATTCCTCGCCGATGCGCTCGATTAATCGAAGATTGGTTTTCCCTCGATTCAGGGCGCCTCTGGCTCTTGGAACTTCTCACCGGAAAGAATTTGGTTAAATTGCCTGTGTGAGCACGGTTCAGGAAATCAGCCTAGCAATCGAGCACTTGAATGTACACGACCAAATGCGGCTCCTTCACGATTTGCCGGCGCATCTGAAAATTCAGCCGGACGACGTCGCCTGGCTCAGAGCCGCCGAGCCGGCGTTCGAGTTCTGGAACAACCCCGAGGATGCCATCTACGACGAGTTTTAGCCAAGGCGATGTTGTTCTTGTGCCTTTTCCATTCACCGACCTGAGCGCCATAAAGCAGCGGCCAGCATTGATTCTTTCTCCCGACCGATCAAACAAAGTACGTCCTGAAGAAGACGAGCTGCCCAACGTTTTCCGGTTTCAAGACGATTACCCTCTCGGCGGTGAAAAGGTGATGTTCGACGCCGACCTGGCGATGCTCTACGGGGTGGAAGTGCGCAGCTTGAATCAAGCGGTGGCCCGGAATCGCAAGCGGTTTCCGGCCGATTTCGCGTTTCAACTTACCGATGATGAACTCGCTGCTTTGAGATCATAACTTGTGATCTCAAAGTCCAATTCCGTTCCTGCAAAGAAACCGGTCGTTCGAGAAACGCCGCCTGATCTTCCGGTAACTGACCACTGATCCCTGTTTCGTTTCGGCCCAATTCCCTCCCGCACGCCATCTTGCTTGCCATGCCGTAGTCTGACGAAGGCAGGTCACGCCGTAGCCTCGGCGGAGGCGGCTGCCTTCAACTGATCACCAATCACCGATCCGCGGGAAACTATGCGGCTGTTCTGAAATGAGATATTGTTGCAATCATGACATTCGATCGCATCACATTTGATCCTGCCATTATGGGCGGCCGGGCCTGCATTCGGGGAATGCGAATCCCCGTATCTGTCATCGTTGGCCAGCTTGCTCACGGCGCGACGGCTGAGGGGTTGCTGGCGGACTATCCTGATTTGGAAAAGGCAGATGTACAACAGGCTCTGGAATACGCCGCCTGGCTGGCCCAGGAAGAAATCCTTCCGGCTTGATCAGAAAAACAGATGCGGTTCCTCGCTGATATGGGTGTGGCCACGCGAATCGTCGAGTGGCTGCGAGCACAGGGCCACGATATAAAGCATCTGCGCGAAGAAGGACTGCAGCGGATGTCGGACAGCGATATCTTCCGCAAAGCGGCCGCCGAAAGCAGAATTCTCCTGACGTTCGATCTGGATTTTGGCGAAATTCTGGCGCTATCTGGAGAACGCAAAGTGAGCGTTGTTCTGTTTCGTCTCCATAATACTCACACACCGCACGTACTCGAGCGGCTAAAGGTTGCTCTCGCGCAGAGCAAAACGATTTTGGAGACGGCTTCAATTGTGGTGATTGAAGAAAGTAGAGTACGCACACGGCGCCTGCCATTGCGGGAGTAATTTAAGAGGCTCACCGCGCTCCTCGCCTGACCTCCTCGGCTCGCCATAACCAGTGAAGGCGGCTGACCTTTGACCTCCAACCTCTGTCCTGCGTCTTCCGTCTAGTTCCCATCTTGTACCGCTTTCAGCCCGCGCTTGTGGAAGAAATCATGTAGCGGCACCAGGATGATCATCGAGAAATAAACCCAGCCGCTCCATTGGATCTGTTCTGCCGGCAAAGTAAGTGCAAAAACCAGCGACACGATCCCGACGCCTACCGGGATGCTCCAGCCCGTCAGCTCACCGCGCGTCACCAGTCTTTCCCGCGCATTCAATTGCAACGGCTCGCGCAATTGCCAGGCACAAAGATTCAGGAGCAGGATTTCAGCGGAAATGGCAATCAAGCCGAGCGCGTAAATCGCAAAAATCGTTCTCGCCTGCGATTCGGTGGTGTGAAGCGAGAACGGCTGGCCGACCTGGCGATTACTCAAAAGGTACCACATCGCCCCGAAAATTGCCTTCAATGGGTAGATAAAGATCAGGATCGTAACGATCATCCCCCAGCTAATCAAAATCGAAGCGCCGTCTTCGAGGCCGTAACGCCGGCTCCACAACCAATGGCCCCGCCAGAAGATGCCCAGCACGGCGATGCTGCAGACAAAGGTCGGTACATTTTTGAATGCCGCCAGAAGCGTCTGGATGTTGTCAGGGATCTGCTGCGCGGCGATCACCAGCATCGAAATGGCGAACGCGAAAGCTGCGTCGATGAAAGTTTCCAGCCGCGTCATCTGCATCCCGCGCAACCGAAACCCGTGAAGTCGCGGCAGCGAATCGAGGTCTGCCGGCAGCGCTGACGCGATGTCACCATGGCGCGGATTCATTTCTTTC
>WNFE01004741.1_pt1 | contig 11236 bp, 10 predicted proteins | sample 5400451 | NCBI WGS metagenome assembly WNFE01 (sample SAMN13153344, study PRJNA577476) | soil metagenome | isolation source: 200 cm saprolite under Douglas fir tree site 2 hole 2 | place: USA:California | collected 2015-04-18
GACGGGGCGGGGCCACCACACGTCCTTCTTGCCGACGATTCTCTGGATGAGGCGCTCCACCATACGCATGCGCGAGGGTCGGCCCACGACCTGGGGATGGCCGAGCCAGTTGAAGAACCCGCCTTCCGCGTACATGCCCTCGAACTCCTCGGACCATATCTCCCAGACGTCTTCCTGGCTCCAGATGCCGTTGCCGACGGGCGGCACCGAGCTGAACAGGAAGAAGGGCGCGTCGTTGTTGCACCAGGCGGTGGGAAACTCCACGAGCGGGCCGTGCGGCGTCTCATGGCAGTACGGCAGGTCCGTGTCGAGGGCGTTGCTGTGATAGACGAACCCGTGCTTCTTGAGCAGGTCCATGGTGTGCCGGCTCGGATCGGCGGAGGGCGCCCGCGCCCCGAGGGGCTTGGCGCCCAGGATCTTCTCGAAGATGTCGAGGCTCTTGACGAGCAGCTCTTCCTCCTCCTCGCGGTCCTTCATGAAGAAGGGCTTCTCGTGCAGGTAGCCGTGGTGCCCTACCTCGTGCCCTCGACGCACGATGTCCTCGCAGAGCGTGGGATAGCGCTCGACGATCCACCCGGGAATGAAGAAGCAGGTCTTGATCCCGTAGCGGTCCAGCAGCTCGAGGATGCGCGGCATGCCCGTCTTGGGCCCATAGGCGCCCATGGACATGTGCAGCGGTCGCTCCGCGAGGGCGGGATCGCGATGGATCCAGGGACTCTCTCCATCGAGATCGAAGGTCATCATGATGGCGCAGCGGGCGCCGTCGGGCCACTTCACGGGCTGGGTCATGGAGCAGAAGAATAGACCACGGGCGCGTGGACCGCAAACGTGGAGGGCGGCGGGCGCTACTCGGCCAGTCTCACGGTCACACGAACGGGATCCGGCAATCGGGAGCGCCCGGCCTCGATCTGCCATGAGCCGATACGGGTCAGGCCTTCAGCGAACTTGCCATAGCTGGGATTGGGCACTATCGCCTCGATCACGGTGATCTTCTCGCCGCGCTGGCGGCTCACCGTGGTTCCTCCCGCTTTCGCGAGCAAGGCGGCCAGATCGCGCTCGGCTCCGCTCCGGCTCTTGACCCGGAGCTTCCCGACCACATCGAGTGACGGGCGCGCATCACCGGGAGCGGGAGGCATCCATTCTTCGGCTTCGGCGACGGCGTCTCGATCCGCTCGGGCTTGCCCGGATCCGGCTTCTCGACACGGCTCACCCGGGTATCACGAGCCGGCGGGGCGGGAGCGGGAGCGCGACGGGGCGTGACAGGCTCCGGGGGCGGAGCTGAGCTCTTCGTGCGCGCGGGGGGAGCAGTGACCCTCGCTGGCATCTCCGGCGTTGGCCGCTCCGGTGCCCGGGGCGCGGGAGGCGGGTGCAGCGCGGGAGGCGGCGGCACTACCGTGACGGGCGCGGTGACTGGAGGAATCTCAGGTCGTGTCGCCGGCTCGGTGGAAGCCATGCGTGTCGGGGGCGTGGCGTCGCCACTGGAAGGAGCGGAAGGCACCCAGCGACGGACCGCGAGATCCAGATCGGCTCGGTACCTGAGGAGTCCGACAGCACCGAGCGAGACCAGTAGCACGGTGGCGGTCAGGCGAAGATGCCTGGTCTGGACGGGAAAGAAGATGCGTCGGTGGTCCCAGACGAGAATGACGAGTGCACAGGTCATCAAGAGCGTGAGGCGGGCGCGCTCGAGCACTCTCCGGACAATACCGACCGCCTTCCCGCCAATGCCGGGCGCCTTCTTCACGACCTGGAGCGCCTTCCCCCCGCCATCGAGCGCGGCCCTCCCGACGACCTCGAGTGATTCCCCGACGATACTGAGCGCCGACGCGACATGCCGGAGGATCAGATGGAGTGACGACCCTGCGCGGCGAAGCGTGCCGGCGACGTCGATGGCGCGAACGGACGCGAGGGCTTTGGCGGCGCGAGCCACACCGGGGCGGGACCGCCATGGGATTCTTGCCCGAGCGTGCACGCTGCGGCGCGGAGGCTCGTCGGGTGCACGGAGCATCTCGAGCGTCTTGCCGATGAGAACCGGTCGGGGTCTCGCGCGCCGGATGATTCGGTTGCGAGGGAAAAGCCGCTGGCGGAGCCGGTCCAGCAGATCAGTCGGACGCAAGCGGTCGAACGCCTTGCTGAAGAAGTCGAGCTTGAGATTCGGGCGCCACGCAGCGGGGTGAGGCCGCTCACTGAGACGAAGGCCCTCGAGCTCTTGCTGACAGGCCTCGCACTCGCGCAGATGCGCTTCCAGCGGGACCCGCTCCGTGAGCCCGATGTGCGCGTCGAGGAGCGCCGAGAAATGCTCGCGAGCATCCTGGCAGTTCATGGGATAGGCACCCCCAACCCGAGTACCTACTGGATGATACTTGAGAAAGCCCCCAGGGGAAGCAATCTGAGAAGCCGTGGTAAACTCTCGAATCCATCTCCGCCCTGGCTGGGATCGCCCACGAGAGGAGCGCCCGCCGTGCCGAACAACGTCATCCGGGTAGGCAATGTCGAGATCATGTCCCTGTCGGACGGCATGCTCGAGTTCGACCTCTGTAATTTCTTCCCGACCATTCCCGAGGACGACTGGCAGGGCCATGAGTCCGACCTGACCGAGGAGCACAAGGTCCGCTTCAACCTCGGCTCCTTCCTCATCCGCTCGCAAGGACGGACGATCCTCGTCGACACGGGCCTCGGCCCCAAGCCCGCCGACGCCCCCGACGTCCCCTGGGGCCAGCTCATGCGTGACTTCCAGGACAATGGCGTGCGCCCGGACGAGGTGGACATGGTCGTGATGACTCACCTGCACCGCGATCATGTCGGCTGGAACTTGATGCCGGAGGGCGAGCGTTACGTGCCCACCTTCCCCAACGCGCGCTACTGGATGAGCACGAAGGACTGGGAAGCATGCCGTCAGCCCGAGATCCAGCCTCAGCGCTTTCCCAATGCCCCCTCCTGCGTCTGGCCGCTGGCCGACCTTGGCCTGATCGAGCTGATGGATGGGGAGCACACCATCACGCCCGAGCTGACCGCGCTGCCCACCCCCGGGCACACCCCAGGACACGTGAGCATCCTCATCACGTCGCAAGGCGAGCGCGCGCTCGTCCTGGGAGACGCCGCCCACAACCCGGTGCAGCTCCACGAGACGGACTGGGTCTCGCGTGCGGACATGGATCCGGAGGTGACTCGTCACACTCGACGCATCCTCATGGAGCGTCTGGAGCGCGAGGAGATCATCGTGGCGGCCGGACACTTCAAGGCGCCCGGCTTCGGCAAGGTCGTGCGCCTCCAGGGCCGTCGGTACTGGCAGGTCCTCTAGCCGCTGCTGTCGCCGGCGAGGCTTCAGTGACGCATACGCGGCGAGCCGCGCTCCAGCGCATCATCGCCTTCTGCCTGGCCGCCGTCGGCTGTGGCGGGCCAGCCACGAGCGGCTCGCGCGCCCCCGAGGGGCGCGACGTGCTCGCCATCCTCGGAGCTCGGATCTATCCCTCCCCCGCCGAGCCGCCCATCGCCAACGGGGCCGTCATCGCCACCGATGGCGTGATCACCTCGGTGGGGCCTCGCGATGGCGTTCACGTTCCCGCGGGGGCGACCGTGCTGGATGGCGCCGGCCTCTCCGTCACCGCCGGCTTCTGGAACACACACGTGCACTTCACGGAGGCGAAGTGGCGGCCGGCCGAATCCGTACCCGCTTCACAGCTGACGGCCGCTCTGCGCGCGATGCTGACCCGCTGGGGAGTCGTCCGCGTGGTCGACACCGGCTCATCGCCCGTCAACACGCTGGCCCTGCGGCGAAGGATCGAGAGCGGGGAGGTCGCGGGCCCACAGATCATCCTCGCCAGCGGCAGCTTCGTCCCCGTGAACGGCAGCCCCTTCTATGTGCTGCCCTCGCGCCTGCCCGAGCTCACGAGCCCTGAGCAGGCCGAGCGAGCGGTGAACCTGCTCCTCGACCTTGACGGCATAGACGCGGTCAAGCTCTTCACCGGCTCCTTCGCATCTCGACAATCGATCGTGGTCATGCCTGTCGAGATCGTCCGCGCTGCCGTGGGGGCAGCGCATCGGCGAGGCAAGCTCGTCTTCTCGCACCCGTCCAACAACGCGGGCGCCCTCGCGGCGCTCGAGGGCGGCGTCGACGTGCTCGCCCACACCTTCCCCTCCGGAGAATGGGACCGTGAGCTGCCCCGCCGGATGCGCGAGGCCAACATGGCGCTGATCCCCACCCTCAAGCTCTGGCCGTGGGAGCTGGGGCGGCTCGGTGTTCCCGCCGCCGCCCTCGAGTGGGTCCAGGCTAACGCCCAGGCCCAGGTCCGCGCGTTCACGGAGGCAGGCGGCCAGCTTCTCTTCGGCACCGACGTGGGCTACATGACCGACTACGATCCCACCGACGAATACCTCTTGCTGGAGCGAGCCGGCCTTTCATTTCCCGGTGTCCTGTCCGCGCTGACCACGGCCCCGGCTCGACGCCTCGCCGCCGAAGCCGGCGCGGGACGGGTCGCCGTCGGAAGTCCCGCCGATCTCGTCGTGCTCGAGCGCGATCCGGCCGCAGATATCCGAGCCCTCGCCGACGTGCGGTACACGATCCGGCGGGGACGCGTCATCTACGAGCGCGCACGATAGAACCGGAGGCGGCTCGCTCCCGCGCTTCGTCAAGCCCCTGGCTCTCACCCTCCTCCACTGATAGACTCCGGGCCGGCCAAAAAGGCGTCTGCCCAAGAGGGCGGGAGGGATCGATGAAGCGACATCTCGTCACGCTGGTGATCGGCATCCTCATAGGAGTGCTTGGCACGCTGGGATGGAGCTATCGATCCCGCGAAGACGTCGGGGCCCAGGCCTACCGGACCTGCTTCAGCATCCTCAACGCGGCGAACCAAGCGTATCGCAACGTGGGCGAGGTCGACCCCCGCCGGGAGTGGGAGCTGCTCGCCGCCTGCCTCTACGCCAAAGCCGGAGTGAGATGATGACACGCCACGCGTCAGGGTCGCCACAGAGGACAACGATGAGAAAGACGATGATCTGGGTCGGCACCGTGCTCCTCGCTTCCACCTCCTCCGCCACCGCGAACGAGGCCGAACACCTCGCCATGGCGCGGGTGCGTCTCACCACGGAGCCTTCCGTGGCCAGGGGCTGCACACGCATAGGTCAGGTCAGCGATGACTCCGTCAAGGACCTGAGAAAGAAGATCGTGCACGCGGGGGGCGACACGGGTGTGCTGACGTTCAGCATCGACGACATGTCGACCATTCTCGCCCAGGTCTATCGGTGCCCTCCGCCCGGCAGCTCGTCGCCGAGGCCGACCCCGCCGACCGCCGCGCCTCCCGCCCCGCCGCCGCCCCCGGGGAAGCGCTGAAGAGACGCGCCCTAGCCCTTGAGGCCGCTCACGCGGGCGCCCTCGATGATCCGGCGGTTGGCGAGGAGGAAGACGACGAGCAGGGGCAGCGCGCTGAGGGTGGCCCCCGCCATGATGGGACCATACGACTCGGAGCTGTAGGCGCCCCGCAGGAGCGCGAGGGCCACGGGCAGCGGGAACATCTCCGGCTTGTTCACCGCGATGAGCGGCCAGAGGAAATCGTTCCACGCCGATCGAAACGCGAAGATGGCGAGCGCGCCGAGGGCGGGCTGAGACAGGGGCAGGAGGATGCGCGTGAAGATGCGCCAGGGGCCGGCGCCGTCGATCCGCGCCGCGTCTTCGAGCTCGGCGGGCATGGTCAGGAAGAACTGCCGGAGCAGGAAAACCCCGAAGGCGAAGGTCATGGCGGCTTCCGGCACGATCAGCCCCTGGTAGGTGCTCAGCCAGCCGAGGCGGTGGGTCAGGATGTACTGAGGCACCAGCACGACCGCGTTGGGGATCATGAGGCTTCCCACGAGCAGCGCGAAAATCACGTTCCGGCCCCGGAAGCGCATGCGCGCCAGGGGGTACGCGGCCATGGCGCTCGTCAGGACGACCAGCGCCACCGTCCCCACCGAGACGATCGCGCTGTTGACGAAGGCGCGGCCGATCCGCGCCGTTCGTGAGCTGCTGAAGAGAACCTCGCCGTAGTGCACGAGCGTGGCCGGCCACGGGATCCATTCCGGCGGCACCCGGATGATGTTCTCGGTCAGCTTGAGCGAGGTCACGAGGACCCAGACGGCGGGCAGGAGCCACAGGATGGCGAAGCCAACCATCAGCACGCTCAACCCCGCCCGACGAGACAGCCAGACCCGAGCCCGCATCGGATCAGAACTGCGTGTGCCCGCGCAGCAGCCGGAACTGAAGCAGGGAGAACACGAGAATCAGCGCGAAGAGCACCCAGGCCATCGCGGAGGCGGAGCCGAAGTGGAAGAAGTTCTGAAAGGCCGTCTCGTAGAGGTGCTGGACCACCGTGCGCGTGGCATCGCCCGGCCCCCCCTGGGTCAGGATGAACACCTGCCCGAAGATCTGAAACGAGCCAATCACGTGAGTGACGAAGACGAAGAGGAAGACCGGGCGCAGCAGGGGCAGCGTGATCGCCCAGAAGGCCCGGGCGCCGCCCGCTCCGTCGAGGGCGGCCGCTTCGTAGAGCTCGCGCGGTATGTCTTGAAGGCCGGCCAGGTAGATCACGAGATAGTAGCCCGTTACCCACCACACCGAGGTGACGATGATCGCCCACATGGCGGTGGTGGGATCGGCGAGCCAGGAGCGGACGGGAATCCCGAGGGCCTTCAGGTAATAGTTGAAGGGCCCGACCACCGGATCGAGGAGCCAGAGCCAGGTCAGGCCGACCGTGACCACGGAGAGCGTGAAGGGGAAGAAGAACGCGCTCCTGAGGAACGTGCGCAGGGCGATCCCCCGATTGAGAGCGACGGCCAGCAGCAGCGGAATGGCCAGGATGGGCAACGTGCTCGCGACGGCATAGAAGGCCGTATTGACGAGGCTCGCGTGGAAGCGCGTGTCCTCGAGGAGCCGTTCGTAGTTCGCGAGCCCGACGAAGGCGTACTGGGCGCGTCCCAGCCGCGCGTTCGTGAAGGATAGGCGCAGCCCGTCCAGAAGCGGGTACACGCGAAAGGCCACGAACAGCGCGAGCCCCGGCGCCAAGAACACGTACGGCGTCAGTGCGGCCCTGCGCACCCACAGGCGCCGTTGCCGACTCACGGGTCTTTCCTCACCTCGCGTCCGGCCGAAGAGATTGCCACCCTCACCCTGCCCTCTCCCTCTCCGAGGGAGAGGGATTCATTTCGGTCCCTTCATCCACGGAAGGAGGGTTGCGATGGGGAGATCGCTCTCATCCCTCTCCCCTGCCTCGGGGGAAAGGGCAGGGTGAGGGGGCGGCCAGCACGCGCGGAAGGTTCTCGTGAAGATCGCCCTGGCTAGTCGGGTAGCGCGTTGATCTGGCGGGCGAGGTCCTGCATCGCGGCTGCTGCCGGCTTCTGGCCGATGTAGACGCTCTCGATCACGGGACGCGTCAGGTTCTCCGCGGCCACCCACTTCGGAGTCGGCTGCCCGCCCTGCCAGTTCGGCGCCTGGGCGAGCAGGGTGCGAAGGACCGGATCCCCCGTGATGCGCGGATCCGAGTGTGGCTTGCGGAGAGCCGAGACCTGCCCGGCCTTCAGCGTCCACTCCGCCACGTGGTCGCTGATCCAGCGCATGTACGCCCACGCCGCGTCGCGCTTGGCGTTGTCGGCGGCCTTGGGCTTGGGGAAGGTGAACTGGTGCGGCATCGACCACACGACGGGTTGCTTGAACAGCCGGGGGACGGGGCTGACGGCAAAGTCCACCTTCGCCTCGCGAAGCCCCGTGAAATTCCACGAGCCGGCGATCCAGATGCCGAGCTTGCCCGCGATGAAGGCGTCCCGGCAGTTGGCATTGGCGGGGAGCGCGACCTTGTGCTGGGCGTGGATGGCGCCCCAGAACTCCGCGACCTCGATGGCCGCGGGCTCCGCGAGCGCAGCACGCTTGAGGTCGGCCGCGTAGACGTTCGCGCCGTTCTGCCAGAGGAGGTTCTGGAAGCCCCACGTGTACTTCCCCGGGTTCACGGTGCCGATGGAGAACCCGAAGGTGTCACCCTTGGTGATCTGCTTGGCCATGGCGAGGAGCTCGTCCCGGCTCGCGGGAATCTTCGGCTTGCCGTCGGATCCGACGAGACCGGCCTCGCGCATCACCTTGACGTTGAGATAGAGGAGATGCTGCGGGACGTCCAGAGGCAGCGCATACCGCTTCCCCTGGTACACGCCCCCCTGCCACGTGGAGGGAAGATAGTCGTCGGCCCGAAATCCCTTGGCCGTCGCCCGGCCCTCGTCGATTGCCTCCAGCACGCCGTCGTTGGCGAAATGCGGCACCTCGATGGTGTGGATCAAGGCGAGGTCGGGACCCTGGCCGGCCGGGACCGAGACCTGGAGCTTGGCGTAGAGGTCCGCCCACGGGATGCGTTGCTGCTCGATGCGAATGCCCGTGTCCTTGGTGAACTGATCGATCAGCTCGTCCATGATCTTGCCGTCCGCGCCGGTGAGCCCGTTCCAGTAGCTGATGGTCGGCTTGGGCTGGGCGGAGGCGCGGCGCGTGAGCACGGGAAGCGAGGCGGTGGCGCCCGCGGCGGCCCGAAGGAATGCGCGACGGTCGACCTTGGTCAGGGCCCGGTCCATGGCTCCTCCTCTCTGAGGAGCGATGCGCGCCTGGGATGATCGCGCACCGCGGAACACGACGGCGCGGCCTCCGATCGAGGCCGGTGCGACTATAGCCAGCGCCTCGATGGCAGTCAACTTGGTCGAGACACACGGCCACTCTGAGCTAGACTGCGGCGGCGGCGGACTTCGAACCCCGAGAGGAGCGCCATGGCCCGGATCGGCATCGACCTGCATCGCCGCATCGGCAGCGTGGACCGGCGCATCTTCGGGAACTTCATCGAGCATCTCGGCCGCTGCATCTACGGCGGGATCTTCGACGAGGGCTCGTCGCTGAGCGACCCCCACGGCTACCGGCTCGATGTCCTGGAGGCCGTCCGCCCCCTCCGCGTGCCCGTGCTCCGCTGGCCCGGCGGCAACTTCGTCAGCGGCTATCACTGGCTCGACGGCGTCGGCCCCGTCGACGGTCGCCCGCGCCGGTCCGAGCTCGCCTGGTACGCCGAGGAGTCCAACCGCTTCGGCACCAACGAGTTCATCGAGTACTGCCGGCGCATCGAGGCCGAGCCCTACATCTGCGTCAACATGGGCACCGGCACCATGGACGAGGCCCAGGCCTGGGTCGAGTACTGCAACGGCACCGGCAATACCTCCTGGGCGAACCTGCGGCGTCAGCACGGGCATCCGGAGCCCCACCGGGTCCGCTACTGGGGGCTCGGCAACGAGATGTACGGCGGCTGGCAGATCGGCAGCCTCAGCGCCGAGGACTACGTAAAGAAGGCCCGCACCTTCGCCCTGGTCATGAAGCGGACGGATCCCACCATCGAGCTCATCGGCTGCGGGCACAACGGCTGGAGCGACTGGGACGCGATCGTTCTCGAGGGCCTGGCCCCGATCGTGGACTACCACAGCATTCATCTCTACACGGGCCAGTCCGATCACTACGCGAACGTCTTCCAGTCGCACCAGGCGGAGCGGGCGGTCCGCATCTGCTCGGCCCTCATCGAGCAGGTCCGGCTGACCCAGCGGATCGCCCATCCGATCCACATCGCCTTCGACGAGTGGAACGTCTGGTATCGCACCCGCAGCCACGAGGATCGCGTGGGCGGCGTCGAGGAGCGCTACAGCCTCTCCGACGCCCTCGCCGTGGCCACGTACCTGAACGGCTTCATCCGGAGCTGCCGGACCGTCCGGCTCGCCAACTTCGCCCAGCTCGTCAATGCCATCGCCCCGATCTTCACGAGCGCGACGGGACTGTTCCGGCAGACGATCTATCACCCGCTGCGTCTCTACGCGGAGCACACGCTCGGGACAGCCCTCGACGTCCAGGTCGACGGTCCCACCTACGATCTACCCGCCGATCGGGAACAAGAAGTAATCGGGCGAGTGCACCACGTGGCCGACCTCGGCCCATTCCCGCTGCTGGACGCCTCCGCGACCTGGGATCCCGCCACCGGCCAGCTCACCCTCGCCGTGGTGAATCGCGATGGCGAGCGCAGCCACGCCGCGACCATCGATCTCGGCGGCGCGACGGTGACGGGCGGGCTCCTCGTCTCCGACGTCACTGGCCCCGACGTGGGCGCCATCAACTCCTTCGAGCGCCCGGACGTGGTCGGCGTTCGGGAGCGTCGGCGCGAGGTCGGCGGGGCCACGCTCGACTACGACTTCCCCGCGCATTCCCTGAGCGTCCTGAGGATGCAGATCCGCTGACCCCTCGTTGACAGTCCCCTCTCCCCTGTGGTGTAGTTCGCGCGTCCTCCGGACGTGAGAGGCGTGATCTGGCCCGTGCGGCGACAGAGCCGAGGGAGGCGCGATGAAGCGACTCATGGTCCTCGTCGGTTTCATGCTGATGGTGGCGACCGTCCTCGGGAGCGCGCCGGCGCCCGCGGCCGCCCAGGAGCCCATCAAGATCGGCGTCATCTACGGGCTCGGCGGCGCCGCCGCCCCCTACACCAAGCCCGCCGTCACCGGCCACGAGATGGCCGTCGAGGAGATCAACGGCAAGGGAGGGGTGCTCGGGCGAAAGCTCCAGCTCGTCGTCCGCGACGACCAGTCGAAGCCCGACGTGGGAGTGCGCGAGGCCCGCGACCTCATCCTCAAGGAAAAGGTCAATTTCCTCACCGGCATCATTCATAGCGGCGTGGCCCTGGCCGTCTCGGAAGTGGCCAAGGAGTACAAGACCATCCTCCTCGTCTCCATCGCCAAGACGGCGGCCTTGACGGAGGACAAGGGACACCGGTACGCCTTCCGCTCGACGTCCAACACCCTCATCGAGGGACGCGCGGCCGCCATCCTGATGGCCCAGCAGCCGTTCAAGCGGTACGCCATCGCCGGCCCCGACTACGAGTACGGGCACCGGATGGGCGAGGACTTCGTCACCCAGCTGAAGAAGCTCCGCCCCGACGTGCAGATCGTGACCGAAGTGTGGCCGAAGCTCGGTGAGCGCGACTTCACCCCTCACATCAATGCCCTGCTCCAGGCGAAGCCGGACATGGTCTTCTCGTCCATCTGGGGCGGCGATCACATCGCCTTCGTCAAGCAGGCCAAGCCGTACGGCTTCTTCGGCAAGACCCAGTACCTGGCCATCGGCCAGGGCGACCTCGACGTGGTCGTCCCTCTGGGGGCGGAGGCGCCGGAGGGCATGTGGGTCTCCTCCAACTACACCTTCTACCATCCGGACTCGCCG
>WNFE01005241.1_pt1 | contig 11235 bp, 8 predicted proteins | sample 5400451 | NCBI WGS metagenome assembly WNFE01 (sample SAMN13153344, study PRJNA577476) | soil metagenome | isolation source: 200 cm saprolite under Douglas fir tree site 2 hole 2 | place: USA:California | collected 2015-04-18
CGACGTTGAGAGAAAACGTACCCGTGCTTGGGTTCGACCGGGCGAAACCGACCGCGGTGATCTGTGCCGGCGGCTATCGCTCGAGTGCGGCCACCAGCATCATGCAGCAGGCGGGCTTTACGAATGTAATGAACGTCACTGGCGGCACCAGCGCGTGGATTAACGCGGGTTATGCAGTCGAGATATCAGGATAGGAAGTCAGTACCACCCGCGTCAGCGGGTGGGTCTTAGAGTCAACAGTTTCAGTCAGAGCGCGGATTGAGCGATGATCCCATCCGCTTACGCGGATGGTACTGACCTCGTCGCGTATGTCCGCGCTGCTAACACGGACGAGTTCAACCATGACATCAACTCAACTTCATCGCCGCAACTTTCTTTCCTTAACCGGCAAAGGCCTCGGGCTCGCCGCGCTTTCTTCATCCAGCGTCGGCGCGTTGCTCAAAAACATTCAAGCCGCAACCAGGAGCGTCGCGCATCTGACGCCCGAACAAGCGGCGATGGATGAAGACTTCTGGTTTGAAATTCAGAAAGCGTTCACCGTCACGCGCGGGATCATCAATCTGAACAACGGCGGCGTCTCGCCGAGCCCGCGCATCGTCACCGAAGCGCTGGTGCGCTACATCTGGCAGCAGGAGGACGCCACCGCGTACACGATGTGGCAGATTCTCGAGCCGCAATCGGAAACGATTCGCACCGGGCTGGCTGAACTGTTCGGCTGCGACCGAGAAGAGATTGCGATCACGCGCAACGCTTCCGAGTCGCTGGAGACTTTGCTGCTCGGGATGGACTTGAAATCCGGCGACGAGATTCTCACGACCACGCAGGACTATGGCCGCATGCTGACGACGATTCGGCAGCGCGAGCAGCGCGAAGGCATCAAGCTGAACCTGATCAAGATTCCGATTCCGCCAAAGAACATTAACGAAATCACCTCCGCGTTTGAGCGGGCCATCACCCCGCGCACGCGTTTGATTCAAATCGCGCATCAGGTCAACATCACCGGCCAGATCACGCCCGTCAAAGCTGTCTGCCAAATGGCGCGCGCGCGCGGTGTCGAGACGATTGTTGACGGCGCGCATTCGTTTGCGCAGTTCTATTTCAAACAGCCGGATTTGGATTGCGATTACTTTGGCACGAGCTTGCACAAATGGCTCTACGCGCCGAAAGGCACCGGCCTGCTGTACATCAGGCGCGAGAAGATCGCCAGGGTCTGGCCGCTGTTCGCCGCCGAAGACAAGCAGAAAAGCGACATTCGCAAGTTCGAAGAGATCGGCACCCATTCGGCCGCGCCCAAGCTGGCCATCGGCGAAGCGATGCTGTTTCACCACGGCATCGGCGGCAAACGCAAAGAAGCCCGGCTGCGTTATCTGTCGCGCTATTGGATGGACAAACTCAAAGACATCCCTCGGGTGCGCTTCAACACGTCGTTTGATCCGGCGCAGATGTGCGCGATCGCGAACGTGCAAATCGAAGGACTGGATCAGGGAAAGATTGGCAGCTATCTGTTCAGCAAGCATCACATCTTCACGACGCCGATCGTTCACGAAGAGTTCCAGGGCTTGCGCATCACGCCGAATCTTTACACGACGCGCATCACGCCGAATCTTTACACGACTCTCCCGGAGCTCGATCGCTTCTGCGAACTCATGGCGGAGATCGCGCGCAAGGGCTTGCCAACCGCGTAGCAGTGCTGAAAAAAGTTGGCCGGTTAACACAAAGGCGATCCACGAAATCGCACGAAACAACGCGAAACAGGGCCTCCTGAGTGTTGCTTAGTGTGATTTCGTGGATCGTAGTTTCGCTTTTAGTCCTGGAAGGTTTTTCAAACCAGTTTGCGGAAGATTGATTCATGACTCAACTCATCTCGCGGCGCTCGATGCTCTCCGGCGCCATCAAGGCTGGAGCCGGACTGGCGATCTGGAACCTTGCGCCCTCCCTGACCGCCCTCACCCCAGCCGGGTCCGTCTGGGGACTCCGGGTCGGGCTACTGCCCCGTTCGGCAAGAGGCGCCAGCATAGACGCCAAGCGTTTTCGCGCGGCGCTCGAGCGGTTGGATGAGTTCATCGCTGCGCACCTGCGCGACGTGGGCGCGCCGGGCATGACACTGGCGCTGGCCACGCGCGCAGGTCTGCTGCGCGCTTCGACCTACGGTTTCACAGATAGGAAGGCCGGCGCGAAGGTGCAACCCAACACTCTGTTTGAGATTGGATCCATTTCGAAATCGTTTGTCGCGCTCTCCCTGATGCAGATGCGCGAAGAAGGCAAGTTCGATCCAAGCCAACCAATTACGACTTATCTTCCCTGGCTCAAGATTGATTCGAAGTATGCGCCGATCACCGGCCATCATTTGCTCAGCCATACTTCGGGACTGCCGGATGGCGTGCCGTTTGAATTGATTGGGTTCGATCAGCCGCTGTGGACGGGGTTTGCGCCGGGCGAGCACTTCGCTTACTCGAACATTGGCTATGACCTGCTGGGCCGGGTGCTGGAAGCTATTGATCGACAACCGCTGGCCGCAGTGCTGCGCCGCCGCGTGCTTGATCCACTGGGCATGTCGTCGAGCGAGCCCGTAATCACGAACGCGATCCGGCCGCGCATGGCCATCGGTTACGCGCCGATGTTTGACGATCGGCCGTTCCCTTTGCGTGGATCGCTGGCCGAAGCGCCCTGGGTTGAATTCGGCGAGGGCGCTGGTAGCGTCTCGTCGACGGCCACGGACATGGGCAAGTACCTGACGATGTTGCTCAATCGTGGTGCCGTCCGGGACACCAGCCCGACTATTATGGAGGGCTCAAAGCGCGATCGAATCGTGAGCGAAGAGACTTTCAAATTGATTTCAGCGCCAGCGATTAAGGCGCCGTTCTGGGGCGAAGATGCGAGCTATGGTTATGGCCTCTGGACGAGCGAAACGGAAGGCCGCATGTTGTTACGCCACACGGGCGGCATGGTCGCGTTTAGTTCGGCCATTCACGTCGATCTCACCAGCGGCATCGGCGCTTTCGCCTCAGTCAATGCGAACCTCGCCGGTTACCGGCCGAACGTGGTCGTGAAGTATGCGCTCGATCTTTTGCGAGCGACGATCGATGGAAAGACTCTTCCCGCGGCACCCAGCACGACCACAACACCAGATAAGATTCCGAACGCGGCGGACTTTGGGGGAACGTTTACTTCCGCGGACGGATCGAAACTTGTGTTGTCAGCGGATCGAAGCAGACTGTGGCTCGCCGTTGGTAGTCAGCGCGTCGCCCTGGAGAGCGCCGGGCCCAATCGCTTCTTCGTCAAGCATCCAGACTTCGAATTGTTCCTTTTGGAATTCGGACGCGATCACGACAAGGTCGTGGAGGCTTTTCATGGCGCACGGTGGTTTACAAACGATCGCTACGCGGGCCAAAAGACGTTTGAGTATCCGAAAGAATGGGACGCGTACGCCGGACATTACCGCAACGACAGCCCGTGGTTCGGCAGCACGCGGATCTTCGTGCGCAAGGGAAAGCTGACCGCGGAGGGCACGCCGCTCACCCCGCTCGGCGATGGAGTGTTCCGCGCCGGCGCGGAAGAATGGTCGCCAGAGCGCATCAGCTTCGGCCCGGTGGTTGATGGCCACGCCACGCGCATGAAATTCTCCGGCATCGAGTTTTACCGAACATTTACGACGTGATCCGGCAGCTGCGGCACGCAGGCGAGCATCTCTTCTCCGCGGAAAAGTGTGGGTGACCACATTGACCCAGGTCCGCGACCTCGTGATGATGGCTGCGGTCATGGGGAAACTATCGACAATTTTTCTACTCGCTCTCCTCACGCTCAATCTCATCTCTAACCGCGTGACGGTGGCCGACGAGCCGCCCCGGAGTGGCATTGAAAACCCGGCGGCACTGCAAAACTTTTTTCGCGCACTGGCGGATGCGCGATCGCGACAGAGACTCGAGCCGGTGCGCATCATGCACTTTGGCGATTCGCATACGGCCGCAGACGTCCTGACCGCAGATATTCGGCGCCACTTTCAGGGTGATTTTGGCGATGGCGGCGCCGGCTGGATTGTCCCGAAGAATCCGATGAGCACGCGCCGGCTGGGTGTCACGAGCGGCGCAACTTCGGGTTGGTCGATTGAGGGAATCGGCGGACGCATCGCGCCGCATCGAATCTATGGCCCGGCCGGAATCGCTCTGAGCACAAGTCAGCCGAATGAGCGCGCCTGGGTCGAGGCCTCCGGCAATCATTTCGAGTTGTACTACGTGCGCCAACCCGGCGGCGGCAGAATCGATGTGTTGGTCGACGGCCGGAGCGTGCTCGATGCTCCGCTGTCACTGTCGTCGCCAATGCCTGGAGCTTCGCACCTTTTCTTTGATACGCCCGCGGCGAACGGCCGGCACCGCGTCGAAATTCGCACGATGAGCGAGGGCCAGGTCAGCATTTTGGGAATCGTTTCAGAGCACATCGCGCCCGGCGTCGTCTATGACGTACTCGGCGTCAACGGCGCGCGCGCCAGTCGCATCCTCAGTTGGAACCAACCCGCCCTGGCGGCTGTGCTAACCGACCGCAAACCCGATCTGATTGTGCTCGAATACGGCACCAATGAAGTTGTCGACAACGGTTGGACCGTCGCCTCTTACCAACGCTTTCTCGCCGGCATTATGCGCAGATTGCAGAGCGCGGCCCCGCAGGCGTCGCTGATCGTGCTCGGCCCGCCGGACCGCAGCGACCTGCCCGTCGCGGTAAATCGAATGCCGTTACTGATCGAAGCTCAGCGCCGCGCGGCCTTCCAAGCGGGTGCGGCGTTTTGGAGTTCATACGATGTCATGGGCGGAGCCGGCACCATGAACACCTGGGTGGCGCAGGGTCTCGGCCAGAGCGACCACGTTCATTTGACGCGGTCCGGCTACAATCGAATCGCGGACATTTTCTACCAGGACATGATGGTAGCTTACGGCAATGCCACTCCGAATCGGCGACGCAGCTCGCCGTTTGATCGACCCTGACCTCACCTCGCGCAATCGCGTCTTGTGGCAATCCACAGTAACGCGCAGTGACTTTCCTTCACGCTCACCGTTGCTTCACCGCTAAATCAATTCTCACTAATGGGAGAGACTTCCGACGTTAGGAGTTGCAAGGTTTCTCCCTTCTCTCAATGGGAGAAGGGGCGGGGATGAGGGTCGCAGCTTTCGTCGATGTAAGCCCTCACCCAACCCTCTCCCAAAGGGAGAGGGCTCTTACGCCAACTCGCTGACGGAAAGTCGATTAGCGAAAACCGGAGATGCTCTTCACTAACGGCAACTACTTCGTATTTCTCGCAGCAGTCTTCTTCGTTTACTGGCTGCTCGCGGCGTGGCGTCTGCCGCGAATCTGGCTCCTGCTCGCCGCCAGTTACTATTTCTACGCGCTCTGGAACCCGAAGTTTCTCGCCCTGATCATCCTGATTTCGACGTTCGACTTTCTGAATGCTCTGGGTATCGGCAAGGCGTGCAGCCGCACGCTCCGAAAATCCCTGGTGGGCCTGAGCGTGTTGCTGAACGTCGGCGCACTGTTTCTGTTCAAGTACTTCAACTTCTTCGGCGCGTCTTTGACCGACCTGCTGCACAAAGCCGGCTGGCAGGGCTCTGTTCCGATCCTCGAAAATCTGGTGCTGCCGCTCGGGCTTTCGTTCATCGCGTTTCGTTCGCTCAGTTACGTAATCGATGTTTACCGCGGCACGATTGAACCAACGCGGCGCTTCGTTGACTACCTGACCTTCGTGGCCTTTTTTCCCACGATCATCGCGGGGCCGCTGGCGCGCGCGAAAGACTTGCTGCCGCAATTTCGAGCCAGGCCGAACTTGACCAATGAAGAAGGCGCGCAGGCCCTATTTCTGATCATGCTTGGGCTGATCAAGAAGATCGCCATCGCCGACTTTCTCGCCAACAACCTGGTCGATCGCGTCTTCGACCAGCCGCAGCTCTATTCATCGCTCGAGACGCTCTTTGCGATTTACGGCTACGCCTTGCAAATCTACTGCGACTTTTCCGGTTACACGGATATCGCGATCGGGTCGGCGCTGCTGTTGGGATTCAGACTGCCCGCAAATTTCAACGCGCCTTACCGCGCCGCGTCTCTGCGCGACTTCTGGCGCCGCTGGCACATTACGCTTTCCAACTGGCTGTTCGATTACGTCTTCGTCTCGTTGGGCGGGATCCGAAAACGGCGCCTCAATCTTTACCGCAATTTGATCCTGACGTTTTTGATCGGCGGGCTATGGCACGGCGCGGCCTGGACGTTTGTCGTCTGGGGTGCGCTGCACGGCCTGGGGCTGGCGGCGCATCACGCGTGGGGCGCATTGCGCCAGCGAAAGCAATGGAAGCCACTGAACTCGTGGTGGTCAAAGACTCTGGCGACAGTCGTAACGTTCCACTTTGTTTGTTTGACATGGGTCGTGTTTCGCGCAGAAACCTTGTCGCACACCATCGACATCTTCCGGCGACTCGGAGCGATGCAGTTTGCCGCCGGCAATCTCGCCCTTCCGGTCGTGTCTATTCTGATCCTTGGTTACGTGGCGCATTGGGCGCCAACCAACGCGTTCGAGCGAATCCGCCGCGCGTGGTCGTGGCTGCCTTCGCCGGCGCAAGCCGTTCTGATCATCAGCATGGCGCTCGGGCTCTACTACGTCGCGGGCGCTGAGGCACAGTTTATCTATGGCAACTTCTGAAAACACGATCGGGTCGGCGCGCAGGTTTGGGTTTGCTCCCGGCAAGACCGGGAGAACGATTTGTCTGGTGCTCCTCTTCGCGGCTTTGCCTCTGTTGCTTCCGCGTCTGCAAAGGCCGCTCAGTTGGAAAGGCCAGGACTACAAAGCGATGCTCCCCGATGTCCGCGAGCTGATCTCCTTCAAATCAAACCGCAGTGCGCCTGAGGTGATGGGAACATCGACCGTGCCAACCTCGGACGCGCCAACCGCGCGCGACCCGGCTGATCCCTGCGCGGCCGGCTTGATCGACGATCCCGCGCGCGCTCTCGATCATTTTTACGCTGCGCTGGCTAATACCGAGGCCAAACAGTCGGGCGCGATCACCCGCATCACTCACTATGGCGACTCGCCGATCACCAACGACGGCATAACGGGAACGGCGCGCCGCCTGTTGCAAGAGAGGTTCGGTGACGCAGGCCACGGATTCATTCTGGTTGATCGGCCCTGGGAGTGGTACGGACATCAGTCGATCACCTTCACGTCCAGCGGCGGCTGGACCGGCGACTCTTTGATGAACCCGATGACGAAGGATGGAATGTTCGGCCTCGGGGGCGTGACTTTTCACCCGTCAGCGGGCAAGTCGGCGCGTTTCGGCCCGGCCACGAGCGGCGACACCGGCAAGAACTTTTCGAGTGCGGATATCTACTACCTTGCGCAACCCGGCGGCGGACAGTTTAGCGTCAGCGTCAACGGCGATTCGAGCCAGATAATTTCCACAGACACCGATGCCGCAAAGTCAGCCTTCCGGGAAATCAAAGCCGCCAGGCCCGGCGCGAACACTTTCGAAATCAAGACCGTGTCCGGGGGCGTCCGCATGTTTGGCGCCGTGTTGGAGAACGACGGGCCCGGGGTTGTTTACGATAGTTTGGGCGTGAATGGTGCTTATGCGGGCTTGCTCGCGCGCGTGATGAACGAACCGCACTGGGCCGAACAGTTGCGACATCGCCAGCCCGATCTGCTGATTCTCAACTACGGCACGAACGAGAGCGAATACGCTTCCGACGATCAAATGGCGCGATACGAACGGGACTTGCGCGAAGTCGTGCGACGAGTGCACGCGGCGCTGCCCACGGTCTCGATTCTGATCGTCTCGCCGATGGATCGCGGAAAGCACGCGGCGGGAGGACGAGTCACGACGCTCGACTCAATTCCCAAAATCGTCGAGATGCAGCATCGCGTCGCCCGCGATACCGGCTGCGGCTTTCTGAACCTGTTCGCGGCGATGGGCGGAGAAGGGACGATGGCCCGTTGGCACGAGGGCCGGCATCATCTGGTCGGCGGCGACCTGACGCACCCGACCGCCGATGGCGCCATCACGGTCGGCGTCTTAATTTACCACGCGATCGTTGAAGGCTATGCGGATTATCGCGGGCGCGCGCAGGCTCTTGCGCAATCAACCGCGGCCCAGAAGCAGAAGCACAAACGCTAAAAACAACAAGGAGTCACTCATGTCATTACCACAAGCGGCAATAACTTTTCTCAACCACAATGCGGCCACCAACAGCGCGGCGCCGCCGAAAGCCGAAGATGATCTGTTTCAAATCGGCGCCCTCGACAGTTTCGCGCTGGTTGATTTCATCAACGTCCTGGAGGAACACTGCGGCATCAAAGTTCCGGACGCGGATGTCAACGCCGAAACTTTCCGCACCATTGAAGCAGTCGAACGATACGTCGCGGCTCGAAACGAGACCTGCTGATGGGCGCATATATCATCGGTGCCGGCGTCTGCCTGCCTGATCGAGTGGTGACGAATGAAGAGTTGGCAGAGAAGCTCGGCATCGAGCCCGAACGCATCTATAAGTCGTCCGGCATCAAGCGTCGCCGCTGGGCCGATCCCGGAACGTTGACCAGCGCGCTCGCCACGCGCGCGCTCGCACACGCGATCGCTGACGCAAAGATCACCGCCAATCAGATCGACTATCTGTTGCTCGGCACGATGACGCCCGATCGCTTCGTTCCCGGCAGCGCATCCGCCGTGCAAACGAGCGCCGGTTTGGGCGAGATTCCCTGTCTCGATATTCGCGCCGCTTGCTGCAACGCGCTTTACGCTTTGCAACTCGCGCGCGCGTTGATTTTGTCCGGCGCAGCGAGCCAGGTCGCCATCTGTCTGGCTGAGATTCAGTCGCGCTACCTCGATCTTTCGCCTGAGGCGGCGACGCTGTCGATGCTTTTCGGCGACGGCGCGTCGGCATTGATTGTTTCAGCCGCGCCCCGAGAAGGCGCGATCGAAATCCTTGACGTCCATCTCGCCACTGACGGAGCGTTTCGCGATGACCTCGGTATTCGCTGTCCCGGAACGGAATTCGGAACGGCGCCGGCTCTCTGTGAGACATTCGCCGTTGACTTCGCGCCGCGGATGAATGGCCAGTCTGTGATTCTGCATGCATCGCGCCGAATCGTGTCGGCCTGTCAGGCGCTCCTGGAACGGAATCACCTCACTAAGCGCGACATTCGCTGGATTGTTCCTCATCAGGCGAACGCCAACCTTTTGGCCCGGATTGCGCGCGGCCTGGATTTCGCTCGCGCCGGCGGAGTCGTGTCGGTGATTGAGGATTTCGGAAACAGCAGTTCAGCCTCGATGGGAATAGCGCTCGATTCTCTGCGTCATAGCGGAAGCATCGAACCCGGTGATTACCTGCTGTTGCCGGCTTTCGCGGCCGGTTTCACCTGGGGGGCGGCGCTCTGCCGCGCCTGAAAATGGCCGTCATAAGCGAAAACTGGACCTCGGCCGCAAAAAGGTTCTTGACTCAGCTTCGCGCCGACCTTCATAATCAATCTGACGACGGCGCCCCATGCCGTCCAGGCTTGAACGTTTCCTATCTGCCCCCTCACTAATCGAGCAGGGACAATTTGATCGGAGGACTTTAACTACCGTGAGCGAAGAACTGGAAAACAGTTTGCAGCAAGCGATCGAAAGCTACGTCGGTGATCGTCTGCGCGCGATTGATGAACAACTTTCCCGACTGCATACCGAATTCAACGAGGCGCTCAGGCGTCTGCGCGAAAGCTCGGCGACCGAACCACTCGCGGCGACGCCGGTAGCGGAATTGATCGCTGCCCATTTGCAGGCGGCGCGCGAACAAAAACTCACTGAAGGCGCCGTGCGCGCGAGCGAGCAATCGGGCGCGGTTTCAGCAGTCAAGCGTGGAGTCGAAGCGATCGAGAAGCAACAGACGCAAACTGGCGTGCTCGGTTCGCTGTTGTCCGGCGCAGCTCCGTTTGCCGAACGCGTCGCGCTGTTCGTGATCCGAAACGAGCAGGCTTTAGGCTGGCGCGAATGCGAAGCCGGCGATCCCACGAACCTCGAGTCGATCCGCGGCATCACTTTGCCGTTGTCGGCCGAAACGCTTTTGGGCCACGCGGCGCGCTCTGGCTCGCCATGGAGCGGCGCTCCCGGATCTAATTCCGAAGACGATTTATTGCTCGGCCAGCTGGGCGGCGAACCGCAGAGTGTGGCCGCGTTGCCTTTGGTGGTGCGCGGCAAAGTTGTGGCCCTGCTGTATGCCGATGCGGTGTCGTCCGATCCAAACGCAATCAATCTGGACGCGCTGGAATTGCTGGCGCGCGTCGCTGGCATGGCGGTCGATCTAATCTCCGGACCGCGCCCTGCGCCTGAGGCGCAGGTAAGCGAAAGCGAAACCGCCTCTGTGGCGCCTCCCGCTGTTGCCAAAGCCGAAGCAGTCTCGGAAGCAGTCGAAGGGGAACAGGCTTATGAAGCCGAGCCGAGTTACGAGCCGGAAGTCGAGCCGCAAGCTCCTGAAGTTGTCGCTGAATCTGAGTTCGACGTTGTTCACGAATTTGCCGCTGAACCGGCGAGCGAAGTAGTCGCTGAATCTGAAGACGAGGTTGCTCAGTCGCCCGCTCCCGAAATGTTTGCTTCGCCGCCTGCTCCCGAGATGTTTTTTGAGCCGGTGACTGAAGTTGAAGCAGAGCCGGTGAGCGAAGCTGTTGCCGAATCTGCCGTCGAATTTGCGCCAGCACCCGAAGCCGAAGTCTTTGCTGAACCGGCGGCCGGATTTGGCGCGGAAGAAGTTGAGGAGGAAGTTGCCGCGGAAGAATTCGCGCCAGAGCCAGTGTCCGCGCCGTCGATGGTCGAGCCTGAGCCGGCGCCTCCAGCTTTTGTGCCAATGGCGCCGGGTTCTGCCGCGCAATATTCAACGCCGCTGGGAAGCACGCGCCGCCGCTCGGCCATACCTGAGCCGGACCTGCCGATCGAAGTCGGCGAAGAAGAGCGCCGGCTGCACAACGATGCGCGTCGCTTTGCGCGCCTGCTGGTTTCCGAAATCAAACTCTACAACGAAAAGAAAGTTAAGGAGGGCCGGAACCAGGGCGACATCTACGATCGCCTGCGCGACGACATCGAACGCTCACGAGAGATGTATGCGAAACGCGTGGCGCCGCCGGTGGCCGCGCGCCACGACTACTTTCATCAGGAACTGGTCAACACGCTTGCCGAGGGCGACTCAGCCAAACTGGGCTCGGGCTATCCGGGCGCCAGCGTCGCGATGAACTAAGCAGGG
>WNFE01003788.1_pt1 | contig 11233 bp, 9 predicted proteins | sample 5400451 | NCBI WGS metagenome assembly WNFE01 (sample SAMN13153344, study PRJNA577476) | soil metagenome | isolation source: 200 cm saprolite under Douglas fir tree site 2 hole 2 | place: USA:California | collected 2015-04-18
ACAACATCAGAAGAGAATTCTTGAGCGGTTCCCCTGCCCCGTAGGCGATTGCAGGAGTGTAGGCCAAGACGCTAGTGACGCTCATGAGCAACCATGCGCGGCTTGGGTAAAAACACAGGAACGGGATCGACCAAGTGAAATACCAGGGATAGGCAGTCGGCGACAACAGAAGCACTCCTCCCGTGAGAACGAGACTCGACCACAGCGGCGCCGCCCGTCTTTTCGCTAAATAGCCAATCGCAGCTAACAGCATCAGGGCCGCGATCAGCTCGCCACCGGCCCGCGACCCCGCGACAAAACGCAGCAGGTGGAAGAGGCTGCCGTTGTTCACCCAATCTCGAGCGTAGTTCCTCGCGCCATCCAATAGATGCCAGCCGGCGCTCAAGAACGGAACATAAAACGCGAAAATCAGCGATACGAAGAGACCTACCTGAGCGAGTCGCACGCGCTTTAGGAACGTAAGCAAGAGCAAGATCGGAAAGAACTTGGACAGAAACGACAGCGCGAGCGAACCCATCGAAAGCGCTGGGCGATTCGTCACTAGAAAAAAGAGCGCCGCCAAGAATGTGACGATGGCGAGCGAATCAAAATGACCGGACATCGCAAACGAAATGAGCACAGTGGGATTCCACGCGTAGGCAAGCATACGATGCAGAGGCTGTTTCATCGCGGCCAGCAGGAGCATCAGCACAACAGCGCTCGCCAGGTCGAGGATCGTCGAGACCCGTTTGTATCCGGGCACCGTTTCGATCAGCCGGAAGGTCAATTCGCTCAGTGGCGGGTAAATGGTCGGAGTCTCTTCACCGGGTGGTTCAGGGTGGTCAGGATTCTGCAGCCAATCTAGCTCTTCCGAATCGGGGGATACGACGTATGGATTTAGATGTGCTCGTTGCGCCCGACCATCCCATTGGTAGCGATACACATCGTCAGAAGGTGTCGACCTGGCCGGCAGCAGCACGATGCGAAACAAAACCGCGCTCGCCAGGATGATGAGAAGAGCGGTTGCTCCGAGGCGAAACCTCTCGACCCAAAACACTCCTATCACATAGAGGATGCCCGCAAGCAGCAGGAGTCCGATGAATTCCGGCATGCGCGCGTCCAAGTCCTGTTGCCGCTCGACCCACCTGAAGATACCTGTCAACCCTGCCGCGAGGGCAGCGAGCCCTAGCGTGACAATGCCACGGGGCCAAAGAGTCTTAAGGCGTTGGATATAGCCTCGGAAGATTTGAACTGTCTTCTTCATAGAAATCCATTATTCGCCTCCCGCACTAGCCCTCTCCGAAAGCCATTTAGCCGTTCTTGGTGCTTTCCCTGGGAGGCGCTGCAGTTCATTCGCGAGTTGACTGAGATCTCCCGCTACATCGACGTCGTAGAACGGATCGGTCAGATGTACCGAAAGCCCCAGCGCACGGGCGCGCGTCAGCAGCGCCTCAAGCGCATTCGCTGTTCCCATCCCATCACTGATGAACAGATCTGGATGGGACGCCCTGGCCCCGACAAGATAATAGCCACCGTCGTGGGTGGGCCCTACAACCAGGTCGCAGGCTTCGAGTACGTCGAACGCGGCCTCCAGTACGGATGCCGGCAGGTGCGGGCTGTCGCTGTTGAAGGCAATGACGCGCTGGTGGCCAGGAGCTGCAAAATGCGCGAAAACGGAGGCAAGGCCCGCGGCGAGTCCTTGACCCGTCTGAGGCACGATGCGCACTGTTTTACCCACCGCGTGTGCAACGTCGTCAACGTCGGACGTGGGGCACACAATGGCAATCTCCACATGATCGAGTCCCTGCGCGAGAGCTATCGTGTCGTCCAGAAGGCATCGGTACAACCCGGTGACCGCTTCCAGAGAGAGACTCTTGGCCAACCTGGTCTTCACCGAGCCCGGTCTGGGGGCTTTGGCCATGATGACTAGCGTGCGATTCGTTATTGTCATTGGAATGTGTCACCGTTCGTTAGAGGTTCCCTAAGCATTGCCGCGTGGGATTTCACGCCGACCGTGGCATGCTGTCTTTTCGTCGGCGGAAGTAGTAGCGCGCGATCCGACTCAGAATGAACCACGTGGCTCCAACGGTGCCTCTGAATGTGCCGCTGATCTTGGATTTCCCGATCCGCGGGTAATAGCTTACCGGGACCTCGACGATGCGGAAACCCTGGGTGGCTCCCTTTAGGATTAATTCCACGGCCCATCCGTAAGTGGTCTCTTCCAGTGCAACCGCTCGGAGGGCATCGGCGCGTGCAGCGCGGAACGGACCGAGGTCGCTGATCTTTAATCCGTAGAGCTTCGTGATCAAGCTGGCCGCAAGCCAATTGCCGAACAGGGCGTGCCAGGGAAGCGCCCCGGGCGTACGCGGACCCGCAAGACGCGAACCGATGGTGATGTCGGCGCGCCCCTCGGAAATCGGAGCAAGGAGAAGCGGAAGCTCACCAGGCCGATCGCTGTAGTCGCCGTCAAGGAATACGACAACATCGGGCGCGCTAGTGCAAGCGAGCCCGGTCAGGCAGGCCTGGCCATACCCGCGCCGCGGTTCGGTCACGACTCGGGCACCCATACGTGCCGCAATCTCAGGCGTCCCGTCTGTCGAGTTGTTGTCGACGACGATGACCTCGGTGACGAGAGGGGCGGGAAGATCACCCAGGACACGGCCGATGGCCTGCGCCTCGTTGCGGGTAGGAATGATGATTGAGACTCGCACTCAACCTCCGTTTGGTTACCACCAGAGAGCGCTTGGTCGCCTGCGCGCCAAAAAGGAATCAATACCCCACGTCCGGCCCGCGCCCCCTATGGCCAACGCAAGCGAGGCCAGTACGGGAACTAGCAGCTCCCATATCCACGCAGTTCCCCACTCCGAAACCCATAGACTGGCGAGGAACGCAAAAGCCACGAGGGCGGCCGGGCGCGTAAAAAGGCCGATCACCAGCAGCACTCCAAGGGAAATTTCCGTCAGTCCCTGAAGGGGTGCAGCTACAGATGCTTGACTCGCCGCGAGCTCCATCACGCTCTTCCATATCGTGGGGGCGTTACCGTTCTCAATGTAATCGCGAATGAGGGCCGCGTAACTTGCTGGCTTGTAGAGGCCTTTGCCCAGATTTTCGAAGAAAACCCAAACAAACATCGCGCCAATGGTCAGCCGTAGGATGACCAAAGCGATGCGCGTGTGCGGCTGCGGAGCTTCTTGGGTATTGTTGGCTGGTGGGGTGAGGCTCGTCGTCATGATTTTCTCTCCATCTCCCTAGGTCGGAATCTCTTTTCTTTTGTGCTGCGCAGCTACCTGGTCTTTTCCCTGGCTAGCGAAGCGTAATGCTAATCGCGGGCGATCACGATGGTGGTACACGCGCTTTCGCCCTTGGGCAGCTCGCGCGCCGGAGCCATGCGTACTTCCAGCTTTTCGGTTTTTCCCCGGACGATCGGGCAATACGAGTCCGGCTCGCGCAGGGCGTTTTGCAGGCGGCGGCGTCCCGCACACCCCCCGTGGCAAGACGCCAGGTACGCGCACGAACGGCAAACCTCTGGCGCGGTGCGCGCCTCCACGAAGGGGGAGGTTTCCACGACTTCCGAACCGAGCGAGACCAGCAGCGAAAGCGGCTCGCCGACGCCAGGCCAATAAACGCACGGCTGCGTGGTGGCGCGAGGCGTGACACGCACGGTGCTGACTCCGCAGCCGCCCGATCTTGCGGGCAGACCTGCCATGGCGCGAACCAGCGGCTCCCCAATGGCAATCACGTCGGTTTCTGCAAACAACGCGCGAAAGCCTTGCCAATATTCCTCGTACGTCAGAGCGTATAAGTCGGAGCGCACCGCTTGATAGACGTTGACGCGCAGCGGTGCCCCGTAGCGTTTAGCTACGCGCGCCACGTTGGCCAATCCTAGATAGTTGGCCTTCATCATTACGGCAATGAAAGTGACCGGAACTCCGAGTCGCACGCAACGCTCCGCCTGCTCGTGGATCAGCGCCCAATTTCCGGAGCCGCGCTGGGCGTCCTGTTTTGCTTCGCTGGAATAATCCAGGGAAAACTCGATATCGTGGAAAGCACGCAACTCCTCGTCGGTGAGCACCGCGACGCTGTGCCCATTCGAAGTGATGGTGAGCTTCACTGGCAGGGTTCGAAGGAACGCCAGGATTTCACGGAACTCCGGGTGCATTCCATTTTCACCCGTGCCGAGATTCACGGAACGGACTGGGAGGCTGGCCATCGCGGAGCGCACTTGCTCGAGGCTCAAGCGGTCAACGCGGGCTGGATCGCGGTAGCAGAACGAGCAGGATAGATTGCATTCGTTGGTTAAGCCCAGTCCGATGGCGAACCCCCGCGACGGCGCGAGACGGACCAACCCATGTTGCAAACTCGGTTGTGCGGACTGTTGACTCATTCTTGTATACCTTTACTGCTGCGCGCGCGTGTCCTTCCGGCAATTACTTGTGTATTCCGGGCGATGGTAGGGAATTGCATTTGCGCTCCCAGAACGAATGGATGAGCGGCATCGTTAGCGACGCGTTTGAACCGTGTTGTGTCTGGTATGTGCATGTCAAGTGGCCACGGAAGGACGGAATACGCTATCGCCGATCCAATCGGAGACCATCACCAGCCCGTAAATAACGAGCAGCAGAGTACCTAACCTGGCATAGAAACCGAGTTGTACGTTGTTGTAGACGGCTTGTCCCAGCCCGCCGCCGCCTACGAGCCCGAGGATGGCTGAGACGCGGAGGTTCGTTTCCCAACGCACGACGGTGTAACTGGCCAGCATTCGCTTGGCTTGCGGCCAAAGTCCCCAGGATAAAACCTGAAATGGCCCGGCCCCGAGCGCGCGAAGCGCCTCTACTGGTTGGCGCGGTACTTCCTCCAGCGTTTCCGCATACAGCTTTCCCAAAACTCCTGCGGTATGCAGACCGATTGCTAAAGTGCCAGCAAACGGGCCAATACCGATAACCACGATACAGATCAATACCCAAACCAGATCGGGGATAGAACGCAACACGTTCAGCGCAAGGCGTGCCGCCCAGAAAATGCTCCAGCGCAGACCGCGGTTGGAGATAGATTGCACGTCAGGTGAGTCCGGCTGGGCGAGGACCAAACTCGAAGTCGCCGGAATTGCCAAAAGGCCGCCGATTGCGATTCCTATTATCGTACCCAAAATCGAAATCGCCAGCGTTTGCAGTACCAACGGCCCCAGGCCAAACACAAAATCTTTCGCAAAGTCTGGCGGAAACATCCCGCTGCAAAACCGCAACATGTTGCCGAGGACATGCGCGTCACCAAAATGCTCGCGAGTGAATCCCGCTAAATAAAAACTACCCGTCAATACCGCGGCCACAATGACATAACGAGCCCGTCTCAGAGCTACCCTAAAACTTCCGTGCCTTGAGGCTGAATTTCCTTGCAGGAGCCTTGGATTTTCCGCTGGGCCTGCATTCGGCTGCAAACTTCGCCGTAAACGCCGGCTCAGCACATCGGTCGAGGCCAGCAACAGCACGAGCGCCAGGATTAACGTCATGGCTTGCCCGTACTCAAATAGGCGCATGGAAAGGCTGATCTCGTACCCGATACCTCCAGCACCGACGAAGCCCAAAACCGAAGCGGCGCGGACACAGCACTCGAAAGAGTAAAGCGTGTAAGCCGTCACGGTCGGACGAGCCTGCGGCCAGATACCGCGGAGGAAGATCTGCCCGCGCGTTGCGCCGGTGGCCTGCAACGCCTCGAGCGGACGCGGATCCACATCGGCGAAAGCGTCGGCGTAGACCCGGCCCAACACGCCAGCGTAGGAGACAGCTAGAGCCAGCGTGCCGGCGAGAGAGCCCAGGCCCACTGCGGTTACGAACAACAGACCCCAGACCAGGTCCGGAATTGCCCGCAGGAACCCGAGAAACGCGAGCACCGCGCGGCTCGCGGCCGCTCGCAAAGTCGAACCCAGATTTCCTTCGTCGGCCGCGACCAGGATTCCGCGCCGCCACAAGATGGGCGTCGATAATGCCGCGAGCGGAATTGCAATCAGCACCGAAAGAAATGTTCCAGCGATCCCAGTTGCCAGCGTGGAGAGCAACGCCCGAGACACAATCCGCAAGAATCCAAACGAGAGGTCCGGAGGGAACAGGCCGCTCAACAACGTCCACAAAGCGCCAGCCGTGGAGCGCTGGAAAACAGTACTGAGCCGCACGCCGTCTATCTGCCAACAAATGACAAGCACAAAAACAGCGGCCACAAGCGCCGCGCCCCGGCGCGGCGTCCAGACACGGCCGCTCAAGAGTTGGTTATCGAGAGCAGCCGAATTCGCGTTGGAAACGGTCTTCATCCTGAACCCGCAGGGCCTCTTGTCCGTGCTTTCCGTAAAGGTCTTGCAGAACATCTTCGTGTACGGTGTTCGACGGCAAGTCGAAACGCATCCTGCCCTCGCCCAGACCGATGACCCGCGGAAAGTGTTCCAAAGCCAATTCAACTTTGTGAAGCGCCACGATGAGTGTCCGCTTGCCTTCCGAGCCAACCCGTACCAGTAAAGAAATAATCTCGTCGGCTAACGCGCGGTCGAGCGATGCTATCGGTTCATCCGCCAGGATTACTTCCGGCTTCTGCATAAGCACCCGCGCAATGGCCAAGCGTTGTTGCTGCCCGCCGGAAAGTTCGTCAGCTCGCGCGAGTCGCTTGTCCGCCAGGCCGACGAGTTCGAGCGCGTGCGTCGCCTCCTGCACATCGGTTGCCCCAGGACGGAAGATGCTGCGCACAGTTTGTGCCATCGACCAACGTCCCAGGCAGCCACAAAGCGTGTTTTGAAGGGACGTGAGGGAAGGGACGAGATTATGTTGCTGGTAGATCGTGCCGATGCGCCGTCGAGCACCACGCAATTCGGGGCTGGACATCCTGCCGAAATCGCATCCATCCACGCGAACCGACCCTCTGGTGGGTCGCAGGGTAGCGTTGAGCAGCCGGAATAGAGTAGTTTTGCCGGCGCCGGAGCTGCCTAAAACGGACAGATGCTCGCCTGCCGCCACAGCCAAAGAAACGCCATCGAGTGCGAGCGTGCTACGTTGGCCCACAAAAAAATCCTTACTGACGTTCTCGATCGAATAATTCACTTCAACAGTCCCGCGTCTTTTGCCGCTTGCCGTAGCGGCCCATAGCTGGAATCTTCAGCCTTTACATATTTGGAAGCACTCAATAGGTCCAGTATCGTCTTCTGCTCAGCGTTTCCTGAATCGAGAGCAAGCATGGCATCTGCAAACGCTTTGGCGGTGGCAGGATTGAGCCCTTTGCGCGCGGCCCAAACATAATCGAAGAACGGCGGGGTAGTATAGAATACCCTTACTTGGGATTCGCTCAACTTACCTTCCTTAATCATCCGCCCATAAACCAGTTCGTCCATGGCTCCAGCATCGACCTTCCCGTTGGCGACAGCCAGTGCAGTCGCGTCGTGCCCGCCGGTGTAAATGGCTTTGTCGATCACCGAGTGGTCCACGCCCTGTTGTTGCATGAAATATGCCGGCATTAAGTGACCAGAGGTCGAATTCACATCGCCGAAAGCGAAGCTGTGCCCTCGCAAGTCATTCAGCGAACGAATAGAGCTTTTCGGCTGGGTGATAAACAGGCTGTGAAAATTCTGGTCACGCTCGCGTTGAACCAAGGGCAAAGCCCCGGCGCGTGCGGAAGCTTGTACGAAGGTGAAGCCCCCAAAATAGGCGATGTCCACGCGGTCGTTGCTTACCGCTTCTACCACTGCGGCATAATTGGTCGGAACGGTCAGCTCCACTTTCGCTCCGGTCTTCATTTGCAGATAGTCGATGAAGGGTTGACTCTCACGGATAATTTTCCCTGGATCGGTCGTCGGGATCATGCTGAGGCGTAGTGTCGTGTGAGATTCGTTGTTCGTACGCGAGCACCCAGTCAACAGCACCAGCAGGACGGCAAGAATTGAATATGGGATAACGCCCTTTGGCCACATCGCCAGACCACTCCTCACTCTCATCGCCTGCCCTGTGCTGCCCATCAGTCGTTTCTCCGGACTCCCTAGGGTGATGAGTCGTCTCAGGTCGTCACTGGGTAGGGACTAATGCATCAGAATCGTCGATCTGCCTGACGACATACAGAGATTGCGACCGTGCTTCCTCATCGGTTGAACAGTTCTGATTAGAATCTTCCCTCAAAAAGCCAAGCCTTTACGCTAGTGAGATCCGAACTCCCCGAGTTTTCCTTGCAAAGAGTGAGAGTCGGATCTCCCGGAAAGGTTTCAGGTGCCGGCCTTATTTCGATCATTCGAAGGGTCGTTGTACTGTTGGCGACCACCCAAGGGGACTTCCCATGTCACGAAAACGGGCGAAACCTCGCGTCGGACGGAATTTTGCCAGCTTAGTGAAACTTATAAACGGCATGGGAATCTAACTGCTGGAAAGTTCAACAATCTGTCCGTCACCTGTACCATTGACCTATGAAACCAGTCGAACCAGTTCGTCTCACGGCATCGGTGAAGTCAGCCGGTTGAGCGTCCAAGCTAAGTCCGGCGGCGCTGGACTCAATCCTTGGACAATTGCCCAAGCAAGACGACCCGAACGTTCTAATCGGCTTTGACACTGCCGATGACGCCGGGGTGTACAAAATTTCGCCCGAACTTGCGTTGGTGCAGACTGTGGATTTTTTCACTCCCATCGTCGATGACCCTTACACCTTCGGACAGATTGCGGCGGTCAACGCCCTTAGTGACGTCTACGCCATGGGAGGCCGCCCCATCAGTTCGCTGGCCATGGTCTGCTTTCCTGATAAGAAAGATCTGGGGATTCTCGGACAAATCCTCGCCGGTGGCCTTTCAAAAATGATCGAAGCCGGATGCACCGTCATTGGCGGCCACAGTATTCGCGATGAGGAAATCAAGTTCGGATATGCAGTCACCGGTTCTGTTCATCCAGACAGAATTCTGGCAAATGGCGGAGCAAAAGCCGGGGATGTGCTCGTCCTTACGAAAGCTCTAGGCACGGGCGTCATCTCCACCGCTATCAAGCAGGGTAAGGCGGAACCAGCGTGGATCGAGGCTGCGGCAAAGTCCATGACCACTCTCAACAAGCTTGCTGCCGAGGCCGCGGCGGAACTAGGTGGGGATGTCCACGGCGCAACCGACATAACCGGCTTTGGCCTCATCGGTCACGCTCGCGAAGTCGCTTTGGCCAGCAACGTCAGTCTGCGAATTGATTCCGCAAAGATACCTTTGCTCGCTGGCGCTGTGGAAAGTGTGCGGGCAGGCTGTGTGCCTGCTGGCTTGAAAGCCAATCGCGAATTCGCTGAATGCGTGGTGGAATTCGGGCCAAAGGTGGACGAAATAACCAAGACCTTGCTTTTCGATCCGCAAACCGCCGGAGGATTGTTGCTTTCGATCTCGGCGAAGGCCTCGACGCAGTTCCTTCGTGCTGTTCAGAACCGCGGAGGAGCTGCGATTTATGTGGGAGAGGTTTTACCCCGGACCGATCCGCTGATCATGATTGTGTGATCGCTCAACTATTCTCTGTTACTTCAAACCGTTATGACCGCACAGATGCCCGCTAGCGCGCAAGAACACTACGAGAATTTATTGGCGGACCACTACGAGTGGATGTTCGGGTTACCGTTTGAAGCCAAAGTCGCGGAACAAAAAACTATCTTGGACGAATTCCTCGGAAAGGACCTCGCTGGTGGCCTCGCCGTGGATCTTGGATGCGGCTCGGGGTTTCAGTCCGTTGCCTTGTCCGAGCGCGGATATAAAGTACTCGCGATTGATACCAGTGAGAAGTTGCTCCGCCATCTTTCCGCTAGAGTTGGTTCGCGCAATATCGTCACGAAACACGCCGATTTGCGCGAACTCGATTCCCTGGTTAGTCCAGCCTCGGTGGAGATTGCGGTCTGTATGGGCGATACGCTGACTCACCTGTCCAGCCGGTCAGAGGTCTCCAATTTATTCCAGTCTGTCGCTCGTGCGCTTAAACCGGGAGGAAGGTTCGTGGCCACCTATCGAGATCTCGCGAGTGTCGAATTATTGGGTCTCGATCGCTTTATTCCCGTACGTAGCGACGACCGCCGCGCGATGACTTGTTTTCTCGAATACGAAACGGTCGAAACCGTCGTAGTCCACGATCTGATAAATCTTCGCGACGACGATGGCAATTGGACGCTGCACAAAAGCAGCTACAAGAAGCTTCGTCTTCCTGTCAAGTGGGTCATTGCTGAACTCTTAGCCTCCGGGTTATCGATTTCCGGGCGAAGCGAAGGCCGGATGGTCACAATCGCCGCAACTCGGAAAGCCTGATTACGATTAGCGCTCACACGCCTTGCCACACGCTCTCCTTCGGCCGCTCCAAGGACACTCTGGAAATTGCTTCCGGCAATACATCGGAATGGCGGTAAACCAGGGTTCTCAAGGGCGAATTCCAAGTTGTGATTACCGAGAATTCCGTCCGTATCTCAACCAGCATCCTTGGGGCACGCTAATCGCAGATCTCGTCGATGCACACTGGTTTTTTTGTTGGCAAACACTTCGGAGTCTAAAGACTGGCAGTCTCTGTCTCGCCCAGTCATCGGGTGCATCCAAGTGCAGGGAGTTCGTGTCGCGAAAGAATCCGGTTTTGGATCAGCAAAAGTTTGGTCGGGTAGACCAAGGAGAAGCGGCATTTCCGCTCAGGGAAGACAAACGTCGACGTAACCGGCTCAGTCCGGCTAAGCGGCGCGTCGCTGGTATCGGTGGTGTAATCCCCCGACCTGAGGAATCGCAACCACGCGCCCCTGTTCCAGCGGTTCGACTGCCCTGGGCTCCGGGGCGTCTTTGCCCAAGGCTAAATGCGTACGTGACCGCTGATAGTAGGCAAAATAGTTGCGAAGAGTTCGACGCAACGATCTCTCATTCCACACGATAACGTGGTCCAGGCACTCGCGTCGGATGGAGCCCACCAGTCGTTCCGCAAACGGATTTTGCCAGGGGGATCGCGGCGCAGTAAGCACTTCTTCTATTCCCATATCTCGGGTCAAGGCGGCGAAGTCTCTTCCGTAAATGGCATCTCGATCGCGCAGCACATATCGCGGCGCCTCGTCCCAGGGAAACGCTTCCCGCAGCCGCTGCATGGTCCACTCCTGCGTGGCGTGTTCCGTCACCCCGAAGTGCACCACCCGGCGTCGCTTATGCGATAGCACGACGAAAACGAACAGGACCCGGAAGGTCACCGTCGGCACGGTGAAAGAATCGATGGCCGCGATCTGCGCCAAATGATTCGTCAGGAAGGTTCGCCAAGTTTGGGAAGGC
>WNFE01003790.1_pt1 | contig 11232 bp, 12 predicted proteins | sample 5400451 | NCBI WGS metagenome assembly WNFE01 (sample SAMN13153344, study PRJNA577476) | soil metagenome | isolation source: 200 cm saprolite under Douglas fir tree site 2 hole 2 | place: USA:California | collected 2015-04-18
TACTTGTAATTGAGAAAGGCGTACATGCTGGTGATGGTGTAGCGGCCTCCGCGATACGGGAGCGACGCGAAGGTCAGCGGAATCTTCTGGGTGAGGAACCATGCCAGAAACCACCGGATGAAGTAGCGGTGCGCGGCGGGACCGCCGTAATGTCCGGTCCAGTGCCAGACCAGGCACAGCGTCATCTCGGCCCAGAGCGCCGCAGTCAGGAGGACGTAACGGAGCGCCTCTCTGAGTCTGAACTCCAGCGAAGCAAGAAGGGCCCGTTCGTGAATTGCCTGACGAATGGCGAGCGTCATGACTGGGTCTCCTTGCTCTTGAGCACCTGCGCGACATGTTCCTTGGCGGTCTGCTCGGCGGCCTCGATGATTTGGTCGACCAGATCCGCCCCCAGCGTGTGATCCAGCGAATGCAGAACCACGGAGCGGGTCTTGGCGATCTCAAAGATGAGCTGCGCGTACCCGTCCATCCGTTGGCCGTCATAGAGTCCCGGTTCCGTCGCTGAAGGATGAGCGCCGAGGTAGCGCGCAGCGAGGATCTCGCGGATGAGGTCGCTCTCGGTCGTGCTTCGGCGGCGTGCTTCGGCCGCGAGGTGCTCGGCGAGTTCTTCCGGAACTCGGGTTGAAATCGATCGGGTGCTCATGACTTGCTCCTCCAAGGGTTGGTGTAGACGGGTGTTTACGCTGATTTGGCGGGGACTTGGACCGCTTCGCACGTGTTCCTGTAGACAGCGTCTACGCAATGTTTACTGGTACTTGCACCATTTGCGTTCATCCCGGCGATGAGTGACGTGTCAGTTGTAAACACGTGCGAAGCACGTCAGCCGGTACCGCTATGATGAAAGTCACGGTTGAGCCTTGGCGGTGCCGTTGGATGGAGACGCAACGGCGCTGCGGGGTGGTCGAGTCTTGTCGCCGGAACGGGACCCCGACTGGAACTCATGGTCAGCTTCGAGGAAAGCGCGAATGATCTCCGGAATGAGCGCTCTCGTGTCCACGGAGTCGCCATGGACGTGCTCGTAATATTGCGCGTAACGCTCAAGTTCGGCGTTGAGGTCGCCAGCAAGCATGACGCGGACCTGAACGGAGCGAAGGGGCTTGGTGATGCGTGCGAGTTTCATGTGAACCTCCAAAACTGCGGAGTTTGAGTTGCTTCGTCAGGGGAGGACGTAATTCAGCAGGTGAACGATAACGGGCGCGACACAGCCGCCGACTCCCGATCCGAATAGGCGCCCGGCTTCTATGTCGTAGCCTCCCAGCGTATACAGAATTCCGGCACCGCTGAACGCGAGCCCGATTGCTGCGGGAGTTACCGTGCCGATGAGCATGTCTTGCGTGGCGGTCAGCGTCCGGTCCCATGGCAGCGCTGCAGTCGCTGCTTGCATCGCAAGGGGAAAGACAGTGCCGTTGCTGCAGCGAGGATTACGAAAAGCTTTCTTGCTGTGGCCGTGGCCATGATTTCCTCCGATACACTTGCAAAGGTGGACTGAAGTCATAATTATGAAATTCAGTAATTATTGTCAAGAGCGGTCGTCTTTCCGCGCAGGGTGGGGGAGCAGGAGGCGCCGGTTGGGTGTCTATGCAACGCTGAAAAATAAGCGGATCAGGTGGGGCAGCTGCACATCTGAGCTTTGAGCGGTTGGTATGCCTGATTCGCTGCGATGATCGCGGCGCGGCTGCCCGGAGTAAGGCCGGCCCGGTTTAAGGCTAGGCCCTCAGTCAGGCTGGTCCGTCAGGAACAATCTACAAGCGCGGATCGACTGATGCGCTCTGAAGGGCGAGCACGGCGAAGACGCACTCGTAGACTCTCCGCGGGGGCTCGCCGCGTACGAAGCGCTCCAGCGCCTCGACTCCAAGCGCGAATACTCCGAGCGCAAGCGATCGCTTTACCGAGAGGCCGCGGAAGCGGAGACGATCCAGGTTGTTAGGCAGCGTGTATTCAGAGCCCTAAATGATTCGCAGATATTCTGGGCCACTGTCCCTACTAACAATTACATCTCAACCGTAATTTGAGTGGCTTGCGAGAATTGCTATCGAATTGATGCGCTTAAGTGAGACGACCGGCAATCAGGACGGCAAAACGGTCGGCCCCTTGATCGAGAACCAGAGGCCTCCGATACATAGAGTATCAGCCGACGGCATATTGGCCGTGACGCAACGATGATTGAGTAGGGATCGGATACGAATCAGGCGGCGAGACGTTCGTAGCGATGATGCAGGCCGCCCGACCTGCGGGATGGCGACCACCTTTCCCATCCTGCGTGGCATGATCGGGCGGGGGTCGGGACAATCCTTGTCGAGCGAAAGATGCGTGCGGGTGCGTTGGTAGTAGTCGACATACGACGCCAGGACGCGACGCAGATGGCGCTCGTTGAAGATCACGATGTGCTCCAAACACTCGCGGCGAATCGAACCGATCACGCGCTCGACGTAAGCGTTTTGCCAGGGTGAGCGCGGCGCCGTATGACCTCCGTGATCCCCATCGCTTGGACTCGGTTGCAGAAGTACGCGCCATACGACCCATCGCGATCGCCCAGCAGATAGCGCGGAGCGGTGTCCCACGGGAACGCTTCGGTTACTTGGCGCGAGAGCCAGGCTGCGGTCGGATGCTCAGTGACGGCCGTGCGTACGATCTTCCTGCGATCGTGGGCCAGAAGGATCATCACGTAGAGCAGCCGAAATGTTGGTCAAGCCGGCAACGGTGATCCAGTGGCACCGTCAAGGATTCCGCTTGTTTTGGCGTTGGCGCTCGATACGGACGCCACGACGAGCATGTCGATGGCAGCGATGCCTTCCGCGTGATTCCGCAGGAAGGTGCGCCAGGTCGGGGAAGGGCACCTCGTCTTCGCACCATATACTTGGCGACCGTAGCTTGACCGATCTCGATGCCGAGCTTGAGCAGCTCGCCATGGATCCGCGGCGCACCCCAGAGCGGGTTGGCGCTGCTCATCTGCCGAATCAGGTCACGAATCTCGCGCTCCACTGACGGCCGCCCGGATCTCGAGCGCCAACGCCAAAACAAGCGGAATCCTTGACGGTGCCACTGGATCACCGTTGCCGGCTTGACCAACAGCATTGCCTCCAGACAGCGCGGCCACAATCGGTAGAGCAAGACCCAGAGCAAGCGGTCGATCGCGAACAGCCGGAGCCGACCCGGCCGCTGGCGACAAAGAACGTGCAGCTGGTGACGGGGCGCGAGGTTCTCTAGTCTCCACAACCGCCCGACTACGGAATCGGCGGGCAAGCATAGAGACGATGGATCGCTCGAGCTTAGGCATGCCGGCGACACTATGGCGGCCCATCCCAAAACTCTAGCCTTTCGGCATATTCGGAGTTTTCAGTAGCCACAGCTTTGTCGGAATCGCTCGCTTTTCAGCACGTAACCGGGTGCGAGTGACATCGAAGAGAATCTGATCGAAGCCACGTTGCGGGTTCGACTGGTCGGCCGACCCGTCCTGCTGAGCGCTGCGGCCTCCGGCGAAGTGCTCGGCTAGTACTGCGCGGATCATTTTGCGGGGCGCAATTCCTCTGTCCCGCGCGGGTTTCCCGATCTGTTCCAACAGCTTCGCGCGTTTCGGTTGCCGGCAGGAAGGCCCTCGTGATCGACGACGACATTCCCAATATCGGATGCAAGTGATCTTCGCGGAGGACGGGCGCAGCGGAATCAAGTCTCTACGCGAAAATCCGGACATCGAAGTGGTGGTGAGGTGCTGATGGATATCATGATGCCGGAGCTCGACGGCTATGAGGCCATCCGCCAGATCCGGCAGCGAACCAGTTTGGAAGACCCTCCCGATAATCGCCGTGACAGCTCGAGCGCTCAAAGAGGGCCGCGAGCAATCTTGGGGGCAGGTCACTCCTACGCTGACTACACGTTTTCGGTTAACGCTCACGGGCAGGAAGCCAGTTAATTGCCGTCGCTTCCGGTGCAATCTAGCGTCCCGAATCTCGCGTGCCTGATCATCTTCAGCAATCACCACTCTATTTAGTTTCGGATTGTCGAGTTTTCCACAGGTTGCCTTAAAAGTTTTCGACAGGTTGCCTTAAAACTTACTTGCATCTCGCGAACCCCTTTAATAGGATGTCGTGTGCGCAAGAAAGTTGCGTAGCGGGGGGTGGAGTGGCTGCGGGCAGCTTCAGGTATTCTTGTCCTCTCTAAGTTCCTGATTCCTGAATCAGGACCCAAGCGAACCTCGCTCAAAGGGCCTCTAGCGCCCGATCAGAACATATTTTTCGATGCGTGCAGGCGCAGGCGGTGAATACTGCCCAGCGCGTGTGAACCGGCCTGTCATGCAGCGCGGGGGGGGAGCATGGATCACCTGTGGGTCCGGTTGCGTAAGTGTATCTGTCGCCTTGCGATAGTCGCGGTGCAGATTTCAACAGCGTTGATTCTGTTGATTCTGCTTCAAAACCCTGCGTATGCGCGCCACAACCAAACCCCTACGCCCACGCCCAGTCCCGCTCCTACACCCAGTCCCACGCCTACTCCGGCACCCACGCCAGACCCAACGCCAACACCGACTGGTGGCGTTTACTTTTCCACCCCTGCAGCAAACTCGACGGTTGGTGGAACCATTAATGTGACCTGTACTGATACACTTCACTCAAATGCGTGGGTAGATATCAGCCTGGATGGAGTGCAAGAGATTTCCAGCTCCTCTCCAACGGGTACTTGGAGTTGGAACACGGCGAATAGCTCCAGTGGTGCGCACACGCTTACATGCGGGGGCTATTATTGGACAAGTGGACCGGTGCTTGATGGCACAGTGAGTGAAACTGTGACCGTTTCCAATAGCACCGCAACACCCACTCCTACCGCCACGCCCACGCCCGCTCCAACGCCCACGCCGACTCCCACGTCCACGCCTGCACCGACACCCACACCTACGGCTTCCGCCACGCCGACTCCGACGCCTACACCGACCGCCTTGCATCCTGCCTACTATGTTGCGATGTCCAGCGGAAACGACTCAAACTCAGGGACCTCGTCGTCTGCGCCTTGGCAGCACATCAGCAAGGTCATATCCATGGAGAGCGGCTTTGGAGCCGGTACGACGGTTTACTTTCTCGGCGGCGACGTGTGGAACGAGGAGTTAACACTAAATAATCTGCATGGTTCGCCGGGGAACCCTATCGTCTTTACCGCTTATGGAAGCGGCAAGCCGGTAATCGATGGTAATGGCGGCTCAATAGGAACTTGCATTTCCGCCGACCAAGCCTCCGGCACCGGCAACGTGTCTTACCTCACGATCAGTGGTTTTGAATGCCGAAATACTTCTCAATACGGTATAAACTTTCGGGTGGAAAACACTGCTATGCGCGGCATAGTGATTCAGAACAACTACATCCACAATACCGGACCGGGCGCGTACCTGGCAGGCAGCAAACCCTATGACGATGGTTCCTACCGTAACCAGCTCAACGCCGAGGACGACACCAGCGGCGTAAGTGGTGGCGACGGTTTCCAGATTATCAACAACATCGTTAACAACTGCGGTGGGCATAATTGTTTGCAAGTTCACTATGATGTCGGCGGGCCGCTAGTGCAGGGCAATACAGTTGGCCCAGGCTGTGAGCATAACTGCATCGATACGAAGGGTGCGGTAGGCGGCCGGATAATAAATAACGTAGCAACTTGCCCGACTTGCGCGCTTGGCTCGGCAGGCTTTTACACCGAAAACACGTACTACGGCACATCCGACACGACCTACATCGGTAATATTGCGCATGACGTACCGATTGGGTTCCAAGCTGAATGGGGTGGCCTTTGCGTGCTCAGGGTGGGGTCGGGCAACTGCCAGCAGAACCTTAAGTACTACAACAACACTGTCTACAATGCGTCGGAGTTCAGCATTATATCATCGAGTTGTCCTGTCTCGCGTGACATCCAGAAGAATATCTTCAACGGCGGCCCAGTTGACATCCTTATAAGCTGTCCGGTCACGTGGAATGACAATGACGGCTTCAATATCAGCAGCGCTCCCAGCGGCTCGGGCAATATGTCCGTTGACCCGCAATTCGTGAACCCATCTGGTGGAGACTTCACGCCGCAAAACAGCTTAGTGACCTCCGGTTGGTCGTCAAATACGGTGACGCCGTACGACTACCTGGGGGCGGTGAAATAGGATCGGAAAGTTGGTACGGTTAAACTGCGACGGCCCGGACTTCGATTAGCACCGTCGCGGTTCGCCCACCTCTCCGAATGAAAGGAACTGGAACGACACTATACGGAAGCTGATTTCAGAAAGCGTCCCGTTGGCGGATGGCCAAAAGACTGAACGCGCTCGCCTGTACTCGCTGACGACCTACAACCTACTCTGCGCACTCCACGCAGACCGTAACCACGATAGATTGGAACTGAGGGTCACGCAGCCCGCTATCGGCGCGAATCGATGTATAAGTCCAGCCAACCTGCTGGTTGTTCGAGGCTGCCAAGGAGGCGACGCTAAAGGACTCTGGCCCCGTGATCCGGTACTTCAGCCGTGTAAAAATTACAATATCTGCCGTTCGTGCGATGTAGGTCAGAACAGTTTACCGAGTACATAGGCTCGGTCAGGCGGTTGGCTAACAACTCACCGCAGATGCAGCGGTTTTGACTGCATGAAATCGCGGCACGGCAATTGCGGTCGCTTGCCGTACGTGTCGCAATTCGAGAATCCACGCTAATATCTCGAAGAAGCACAGCGAAATGCCTGCCCGAGAGAACGGTCGGCTCGTGATGCATAAGCAGAGAACTCAACGACTTGGCTGGTGTGGCGTAGCTTCGGCCCATGTTGGGATGTGCTAGGCACAATGGATCTTGCTCCAACGTTCCGGCCCAACTCGAACAATTGGGTACCCCTTGTCGGGATATTTTTCGTCGCGGCGCTCGCTTCGATATTTCTGCTGTGGGGCTTCACCGGTCACGACTCTACACTGCTACTCTTGCTTGGAGGCCCTGCCGCTCTCTTGGTTATTGGCTTCGGTGCTTTTTACACTGCGCGGCATGAAGCCTGGCTGATTCTTCCCCTGAGCCTGCTGTTTTTGCTGATCGAGGTTGCTTTTCTTAGTGAGACGACCCGCGGGCTGTTGCATTATTCAGCGCTCGCTTTGTTCTGCGTGCCGGTTCTGCCGAAGGTTTGGCGCTCCAAGATATTTCGCACTGGAGGATTTAGACTCTACTCGCTCTACTTTTTGTGGGCTGGAATCACTGTTTTCTACTCAGTCGCACCAGAATATTCGGCCATCCGTCTGGCTCAATCGATCTTGTTGCTATTCGCCGTGACAGCATGCGCTCTAACGGTCGAAAACGCCGATGGAGCAAGGCGGTTGATTGCAGGTTCTCTCGCGGCGTGCGGCCTCATCGTCATAGCGTTGGCCCTTGCAACCATAGCAATGCCTCACAGTCTAGTCTGGCAGAGCCCCGCAGAAAGCTTCACTCCCGACGTTCTTGTCCAGATGTCTCGACTGGGTATTAGGGTTGACGGGATTGAGCGGTTTCGTGGATTTTTCGATGACCCTAATCAGATTGGAGTACTGATGATGGTCGCCGTCGGCTCTGCACTCGTATGTTGGCCAGGATCGTCCAGGCGCCGACGATTAATACTAGCCCTGATAGTCTCAGCGTCAACAGCTTTCGCGTTTTTGGCAGACTCCCGGTCTCCGTTTGTTGCGGTTGCTGTAGGTATCGGGCTGTATGCTGTTTGGAAGTGGGGTGCTTGGGGAGGCTTCGTGTGCGCGGCAGGAATCGGCGCGGTGGCAGTTGCAATTTCGCGTCTTGACCCCGGTGTGCTTGATTACATGAATCGTGACGTTGGCAGCCTTACGGGCCGAACTGAATTGTGGGCCTTTGCCAATCAGCGGATAATGGAACGGCCAATCGCCGGCTATGGATATGAGGCTAGCGGGGTACTGTTTCTGCGCCCGGATTTTCCCCTCTGGTTTGGGCCGTGGGATTTGGGACCGCATAGCTCTTTGCACAATGGGTATCTTGACCACGCCGTTGGAATAGGTATTCCGGCAACATTGTTGTGGTTGTTTATTGTGTTGCGTCCCTGGATATTTCTTTTCCGTCAACCGACGGACCCGTGGAAGCTTAAGCCTTCCTTTTTTCTCATAGTCGTTCCCATTTTGATATATAACTTCACCGAAGCTCTGCTCGGCGATTTTGCCGGTAGTCCTGCTTTGCTTTTTGGAGTGGCCTGGGCGATTGGCGAACGCTATCGATTGTTTGCATTGGAGCAGGCCGCAGCGGAACGGCGTGAGGCTTCGGCTAAGCTGCCAAGAGCGGTGGCTGCGGTAATGAAGCTTCCGATCAATGAACCAGCGGCGGAATTTCGCATTAAAAGCGCATAGGACTCGCGGAACGCGGCAGATTTTGCTACCTGTTTCCAGTCCGAGTAAGAAAAGAGAGTGCGCCGATGCGTGCCGGGATCAGCGGTGACGACGGAAGCAGGGTGAAATTGCCATGCGCCGGGTCGACCCACATCGGGTCGGCGGCGATATCGTCTGGATGCCCCGCCGATTGCCAGCTTTGTATGTCGTAACGCCTATTGTTGATGTAGAAGACGGGGGAGAGTCCCCACACATTGTGATCAAAAACTCCACCCGCGTTGGCGTTCAGCACGGCGCTACCCGCCTTCGCTACCGCATTATATTCGGCAACCACCGGCATCGTCGCGTATATCCCGGTAAAAACGTTGTAAATTGAATTGTGGTATACGCGCGCTCCGGTCGTGTGCTCATCGACCTGAATTCCAGAGCCATGCCCTGCGACGGCAGGTGTTCCGCCTATCACCCCGGAAATGTTGTAGACAATGTTGTTCTCCAGGAGCGAATTCGCGCACAACTCCTGGTAGATGCCGTTACCTGCGGAATCATGGACCACATTGCCGCGCACTAGCACGCCACTGGAAGACTTCATGTCGAAGCCATGATGGTTGAACTCGGTAGCGTCGTTGTTCAGGATCCGCGCGTCATCGGCGTTCTGACTGTTGATCGCGTTGCCGTGATTGCCGGTATAGGAAATCCGATTGTGTTCGTAAGTTGGCGCCGTCGGGAGCTCTCTGGCCTGCGAATAATGAATGCCGTTGTAATAGCTGCCGTCGTCGACCTGACCCGTGCCCACCTGGGTGATGGTGCAGTTGCGCACAACTATTCCGGTTAGCCCAACTCCCCGCTCGTCGTTTGAGTAGAAATAGATTCCGCCGCCGGCGGTGCGTTCGAATGTGAGACCGTCGATTACAAGGTCGCTTTTCTCACCCCCGTCAGCTATCACTTTCAATCCATATTCCCTCGTCGCAGCCTCGATCATGTGAGTAGCCGGTGGCGAGCCATCGACGAGCCAAACGTAGAGCTCTCCTAAGTCCGGGTCCCAATACCAGCTGCCAGGCGCCATCGGGCCGATCGCGCAGAATTTATTCCGAGAGCACGTTTCGCCTGCGGCGCAACACGCGTGTAATAGCCCCCACCCCGGACCTCCATCGACGTAAACGTTGCCAGGCTTCGAGGAGCGCGCCTGATAGACCGATCCACTCGTATGTCTCCATCCGCTGACAATGTCGCTACCGCTGATAACTGGTTGCGGTCCGGTTCCGTAAGCAGACAGCAAAACGGGGCTGCCGCTGGCTCCGCCATTGCGAGGAACCAGCATCTCTCGCCACAGCCCGCCGCGTTTGAAATAGATATTGTCTCCCGGAGAAAAGGTGACCGAGTTTAATTTTGCAATGCTGCGCCACGGAGATGCTGCACTGATCCCGGGGTTGGAATCATTACCGGCTGGATCGAGATAGTATGATTGCTTCCCCGGTTGCGCGTTGGCGGATGAGACCCTCACTACGATTGCCAGCACGACTGCTGCAGCGCGAACCATACGAAAAGCGCTCGGCCCCCTCCGTTTACGGAACGAAGCGATTCTCACCCCGTTACGGACGCCGCTGATTCTCTCGCGGGTCAGGATCTGTGGGTTCATTGCTTTCAAACAATCCTGCCTGGCCGACCGAAGATCAAATGCTCTTAAACCGGTTTCGATGAGCAACATGCCCAGGTTATAGATCAAAGTGGATTGGCGGCTTCGCGCAACGTGCCGACTACGTTTAAACCACGGCTTCAGCGCCGCCGTCGGCACATGATCACGGGTCAAAAGTGGAAAATCCGCCGGAGCGGGAGGACAGGATGAGAACGCTTGCTGCTCTGATGATCATCGCGGCCCTGGTTTCAGCGAATGCCTGGGCACAGGCCGATCTGGATCAAGCCACGAAGGTTAGGGACTATTACTCCGAATGGCTCTCATCTCTGCCCGGAGTTACCGGCGTAGACGTGGGCACGAGTGTAGAGGGCAAGCCGCAGATTCAGGTCCACATCGACGCGACCACGCCGCGACCATCACAGCTACCGCAACAGCTCGACGGCGTCCCTGTAACGGTGATCGCAGGAACCGCGGAAGGAGATGATGCATCACCCTCGGCAACACCGCTGGTCCCCTCACGCGAACGTGACCGTTAGCGACACGTGAGGTCGCCGGCTGCGGCACAGAGTTGAAGAGTTTCAAGTGACTCCGCGCCCATCTCGGGTCACAACGCTTGCACCACTTTGTCCGGCGTCCTTTTAAAGGCAGTGCCGATCATCTGCGCCGCATCTCCGGCCTGCAGCCATGAAAAGACTGCCGCTGGAGGGGTCGCGACCAACAGCAAAACAAACGGCGCCTTAACCCCGAACCATATTCCCGCCATCTTACCTGCGGCCGTTGCTAACATGCACGCGAGGGCGAGGCGGCTTCCGGGTAAGATGGCCGACATCAGATCGCGCAAGCGGAACCCGATTAGCGAGCAGACCATATATTGCCCCGCGATACTGATCATCGCCTCGACCGCACTGACACCGACGCTGACAACTGATAGGCCCTGCTGCGCGGTCAAGAAGATGATTGCGACCAACAAAGCGAGCCGTCCGCTCATCAGATAAATGTCAAGCGATGGGTAATTTTTTGCATAGAACACGGTCCCGATACCGATTCGGATTCCCGCCAAGCCGAGGCCCAGCGTCAAGATGCGCATCGGCATCGCCGCAGGAAGCCATGTCACCCCATAGACGCTGGAGAGCAGTTCAGGCGCCGCAATCGCGACGCATCCGGAGACCGGCAATACAAATCGCGCGATGTAATCGAGGAGGTTTCGATAAGCTTGCGCCAGTTCCTCGTTGTCATCCTGGATCTTGGCGAATGCAGGCAGCGCGACGCGTCCCGCGATTCGATAGA
>WNFE01010153.1_pt1 | contig 11231 bp, 9 predicted proteins | sample 5400451 | NCBI WGS metagenome assembly WNFE01 (sample SAMN13153344, study PRJNA577476) | soil metagenome | isolation source: 200 cm saprolite under Douglas fir tree site 2 hole 2 | place: USA:California | collected 2015-04-18
GCTTCCTGGCCAATAGGCAGCGACGTGACGATAAATATTCTTGACTTGCGAACCCACAAGGTTTCGACTGTGCCGGGTTTAGAAAGATTGTTTTCCCCGCATTGGTCCCCGGACGGCCGCTACATTGCGGCCCTTCGTAAGACAGCTCTAGGTTCAATGCTCTTTGATTTCAAGACCCAGAAGTGGACGCAATTGGAGAGTATCGGAGCCGCCTTCCCCAACTGGTCGCGTAATGGCAACTATCTTTATTTTCTCTCGTCAGGTAGTGACTCCGCTATCTATCGCGTACGGATCAGCGACCGCAATCTGGAGAAAGTTGTCAGCCTGAAAGGAATCCGCCTGACGATTGGTGAAGTTGGCACGTGGTGCGGTCTGGCCGGGGATGATTCCCTCTTGATATTGCGCGACGTCGGCAGCCAGGAAATTTACGCCCTTGATTTGCAGCTTCCGTGATTCATGACAACCGTCCCGGCGCCCCCGACATCCCCATCCTGAAGGAAGCCAAGGCGGAGGATGCGAAGCTGCAGTAAGCCCCTACATGTTGTTAGCAAGTTAAAACGTCCGCTTTTCGTAGCAAGTGAAATGTCCGGTTTCATAGTTAACCAGCAGCAGTCGGGGCTGTGGGAAAGTGGGAATCCCGCGCAGTTTGCGGGATTTCCAAGCGAGGTGGGAAAGTCGGGTTTATGACTTTTCCAGCTCGCGGCTTTTCCACAGCCCGTCGCGCCGGCATTTTTGTCGCTCCCTGCGCCGACCCCTCGGCCGTGTAGCGTCCCAGCAAGTGCGGCCCGTGGGTGAGGCTGAGAGTTCCATCCAAGTGCTGATGCACCGTGACCTGGCAGCCCGCCAGCGTGGCTCGCCAGCGCACGGCTTCGATTTGTAGGCTCAGATTCTGAAAGCTGACCGTGTTGTCGCGGTTCACTGCCCGCTCGAACTGGAGCGAGAACACCAGATCGAGATCGCGTCCCCGACAAGCCAAAAAAGCATTCCCCCGCTGCGCCGGCGCGACTTGGAAACGCCGGTTGAACTCGGCGATATAGTGTTCGCGTAGAAATACATTGGCGGCTTCTAGGCTGCCGATTTTATGCAGCCTTAACTCCTGCGGCAATCGTCCCTGCCAGGTGCCGAAGCTGCGCTCGCTGCGCCCCCGCGCTTGCGGCGAGTAGGCCGGGATCATCCCGATCCCCACCTCGCGCAGCGCCCGTCCCACCTGCGTCAGCCGATGCGGATCCACTTTGCCGCCCACCTTCGGCGTGAGCCAGAAATGGCTGCCGCGATCACTGTATAAAGCGCAGAACACCCCCTTCCGCTCGATCACTTCGCGCAGTCCCGCCATCACCGTCACCGTGGACTCCTCCTCCACCAGTTGCGCGTAATAGATCTCGCTGCTGGCGTCGTCCAAAATCACGATCAAGTCGTACCAGCGTTCGTCCTGAAACCACTGGTGGCGGCTGCCGTCGATGTGCAACAGCATCCCCGGCAACGGCCGCCGCGGGCGCTGCTTGCGATGCACCCCGCGCTTGCGCCCCTTGGCCACCATCCCCGCCCCTTGCAGCAACCCTTTCACCCAGCTGTAGCTGATCTCCACCTGATGCTCTGCCTGCAACTTCTCGTGAAAGTGCCGCACGTTCAGGTCGAAATACTTCTCCCGATACAGCCCCAGAACTTTCTCCACCACTGCCAGCGGCACTTTCTTGGGCGACGGTTTCCCCCGCCGCCGGTCAAACATGCCCCGGAACCCGAACTCTTCATACCGTTCATGCCATCGCCGCATCTGCCGGTCGCTGATCCCTATGATCTCGGCCGCTTGCCACCACGTGATCTTCTTCGCCATCGCCCGCAAAATCACTTCCTGCACTTTCATCGCTCGCTCCACTGCGGCCTGCGTGTAAGACACCATGCCTTCCATGGTCTCCTACCCTCGCCGCCTGCAAAGCGGACACTTCACTTGCTATCTCAACCGGACATATCATGTGCTAACGACACTTGCACTCTGGTATCATTGCAAGCACCGCCCCCCTATGGTAGCGTCAACAAACAGCAGAGGTTAGCTTGCAACCGACAATTCCTGCCGGGCTGGATCGCAAGGAAGCGGAAGTTTATCATCGGCTCGATCCGGCACGGCTCCCAAGACACATCGCCATCATCATGGACGGCAACGGCCGCTGGGCTCGGCGCCGCCACCTGCCGCGTGTGGCTGGACACCGGGCCGGGGTGGCATCGGTGCGCTCCACGGTGGAAACCGCTGCACGCATCGGCATTCCCTCGCTCACTTTGTACGCCTTCTCCGAAGAAAACTGGAAGAAGCGTCCGCGCAGTGAAGTGGATTTCCTGATGGGCCTGCTGTGCCGCTACCTGAAGGCCGAAGTGCCGACGTTGAACAAGAACAACATTCAATTGCAGTACATCGGGCGCCAGCACGAGCTCCCGCCCTCGGTGCAGGAGAAGATGGAATGGGCCCGCCAGGCAACTTCTCACAACACCGGCATGGTGTTGACCCTGGCGCTCAACTACAGCGCGCGCACCGAACTGGTGGACGCCTTTCGATCCATTGTGGACGCGGCGTCGCGCAATGGCGGCCTGGAGCATCTGGAGATTGATGAGGACGCGGTTTCGCAGCACCTGTATACGCGGCACCTGCCGGATCCTGACCTGGTAATTCGCACCAGCGGCGAGATGCGGCTGAGCAACTTCCTGTTGTGGCAACTGGCCTACGCCGAAATCTATGTGACTCCAACCTTGTGGCCGGAGTTTCGCGGAGTGCATCTGCTGGAAGGTATCGCCGAATATCAGAAACGGGAACGGCGCTACGGCGGCTTGGCCGGCGACCCTGCACACGCCCACAATCTCCATCACGCCAAGACGGGCCGGAGTTAAGACGGGTTGCAGCTACTGAAACGAATCCTCACCGCGGTGGTTCTGATTCCTGTTGTGCTGGTCCTGGTGTTGCGGGCGCCGGTGCCGGCGTTGGCGCTGGTGGCGGCGCTGGTTGCACTGCTGGCGGTGCAGGAACTGCTCAAACTTGCGGAGGCCTACGGGATCAGACCTTTTCATTGGCCTACCTACATTTTCGTAGGCTTGTTCTTTCTTTGCCTGGCGGTGAGTTCCGGACACGCAACGCCTTTGCTGTCCACGGTCATGTTTTCGGGCAGCGTGGCTTTCGCAGCCGCCATGGCGCCATTTGTCTTTCTGGTGATCGGGATGCTCCGGACCGACCTCAGCGGTGCGTTTCCCGCCGCCATGACTTCGGCATTTGCCTTCGCCTATATCGCGCTGCCCCTGGGATTCATGGTGCAGATTCGGGAACAGTGGGCAGGAGCATTCCTGATACTTTACCTGCTCCTGCTGGTATGGGCGGGCGACGTCTTCGCATATTTTGTAGGACGCGGGTTGGGACGGCACCTGATGTCTCCGCGCGTCAGTCCGCGAAAAACATGGGAGGGGGCGCTGGCATCGATGATTGCCAGCCTGGCAGTTGGAGTTTTGCTCTACCGGTATGCGCTCCCTATCAGCACCATGTTGCTGAATGCGCATCTTATCGAGAAGAAAGACGGCTTGTTTGCTTTGGAGAAGGCGGCGTTGTGGCCGACTTTGCTGCTTTCCGGGGCAATTAATGTCGCGGCGCAACTGGGCGATCTGGTGGAATCGCTGATCAAGCGGGGCGCCGGGGTAAAGGATTCGGGAACCATTCTTCCCGGACACGGGGGCATGCTTGACCGAATTGATGCCCTGCTCTTTGCCGCTCCCGTGCTGTGGTACTATGCGGCTTGGCGCGTGATGCAATAGGTATCCCCCTGGTCTGCGCCCCACCCAAATTATTCACTCATGAGACGTATTGCCATCCTGGGTTCCACCGGCTCCATCGGGCGCAGCACCTTGAGCGTGGTCGAGACTTATCCGGAACGCTTTCAGGTGGTTTGCCTGGCGGCGGGCCACAATGTGGAGACCGCGTTCGAGCACGCCCGGCGCTGGAAGCCGAGGCTGATCTCGCTTGCATGGCCGGGCCGGAGCGGTGCGGGTTGCGACCCATCCCGATGCGGATTTTGTAGTCAGTGCGATTGTGGGTGTGGCGGGACTGGAAGCCACGTACGAAGCAGTAAAGGCAGGCAAGACGGTCGGCTTGGCCAACAAGGAATGCCTGGTGGCCGCCGGAGAATTGATCACGGCCGAAGCGCGCCGGCAAGGCAAGCCGCTGTTGCCCATCGACAGTGAGCACAACGCGGTCCATCAGTGCCTGCGGGGCGGGCGGATGGAGGAGGTGGAGCGCATCTGGCTGACCGCCTCCGGCGGACCATTTCTTTACACACCCAAATCACAATTTTCTGCAATCACGGTGGCACAGGCCCTGAACCATCCTACGTGGAAAATGGGGCAGCGGATCACGATCGACTCGGCGACTCTGATGAACAAGGGATTCGAGGTGATTGAGGCCTGCCGTTTGTTCAACTTGCCGCCCAGCCGGGTCCAGGTGATCGTGCATCCGCAATCCACTATTCATTCCATGGTGGAGTTCGTGGATGGCAGCATACTTGCTCAGTTTTCAGTGACCGATATGCGTCTCCCCATCCTCTACGCGTTGACCTTTCCGGAGCGGGTGGAATCGGCTATGCATTTCCCGGTCATGGACTTACGACACCTCGAATTCCTCCCACCGGATATGGAAAAATTCCCTTGTCTGAGTCTGGCTTATGAAGCAGCCGAGGCGGGCGGGGCAAAAACGGTTGCACTCAACGCCGCGGACGAGGTGGCCGTGGCGGCGTTCCTGCAAGGCCGCATCGGATTTGACAGCATCCCTACAATCATTGGAGAAGTTCTCTCCGCAACGGAAGTGGGCAAGTTGGAATCTATTACTCAGGTGCTGGCAGCGGACTCGGAAGCGCGGGCGAGAGCTCGCCAACGACTGGAGCAGTTAAGCGGGGGGTCGGCGGGTTCAAGACCGGTTCCCACTGCAGTGCGAGTGGAGTAAAACAATTTTTATGTCTGGATTCTTTACTGCTGTGCTAGCCGTTGGCGTGATTCTGGGATTCATGATCCTGATTCACGAGTTCGGCCACTACGCCGCTGCCAAGCTGCTCGGAGTGCGCGTCGAAGTCTTCTCCATTGGTTTCGGCAAGCGTCTTTTTGGTTTCCGCCGTGGAGACACCGACTACCGCATCGCCGCAATCCCGCTGGGCGGCTACGTCAAGATGAGCGGCGAAAACCCGATGGACGAGCGCACCGACGATCCTGGTGAGTTCATGTCGCATCCGCGCTGGCACCGTTTCATTATTGCCATCGCCGGCCCGGCCATGAACATTCTGTTCGCGGTGGGCCTGCTGACCTGCGTCTACATGGTGCGCTACGAATACCCCGCGGTGCTGGATGAGCCGGCAGTGATCGGCTGGGTGGTGCAGGACACTCCGGCGGCCAAAGCCGGAATCCAGGTGGGAGACCGCATCGTCCGTATTGATGGCATCGAGAACCCGACCTGGGAACAGGTGATTCCGCGAGAGGCGTTGAACCCTAACCAGCCCCTTGATGTCACCATCGAGCGCGGAGGGCAAACCATAACCAAGACCATCGTGCCCGAACCATTCGGTCCCAATCAGATGGGTTCAGCAGGATGGGCGCCCAAGGAACCGAGCTTCCCCATTACCGACCTGGAGCCGGGCATGCCGGCGGAAAAGGCGGGAATGAAGCTGGGCGATGAAATCGTCAGCGTGGACGGTCAGCCGATTGCCGGCCTCGAGGCCATGATTGAGAGTTTGAAGCGCACCAAGGATAAACCGATCCAGATCACTGTAATGCGTGATGGCAAGCCGCTCACCTTTACAGTTCAGCCGGTCTTGTCCAACCTCAAGGGAGATGAGCGCTATCGCGTGGGCGTGGCCAGCGCACCCATGAAGGTTTCGTCCCTGCCGCTGGCTGCTGCGTTCCGCCGTTCCGTGGAGCAGAACAAACAGGGCTCGCTGCTGATCCTGGAGCTGGTCCAAAAAATGGTGCAACGCAAGATTTCCATCCGCTCCATCGAGGGCCCCATAGGCATCGGACGCGCCGCCGGCCAGGCAGCCAGCAGAAAAGGCTGGACTCCCCTTTTGGAATTGACCGCGGGAATCAGTTTGAATCTGGGAATCTTTAACCTGCTGCCCATCCCCATCATGGATGGCGGTGTGATCCTGTTGCTCTTCGTCGAAAGCCTCATCCGCCGCGACATCAACCTGAGAATCAAGGAGCGGATCTATCAGGCCGCCTTCGTGTTCCTGGTCTTGTTCGCCGTCATGGTGATCTACAACGACGTAGTAAAGATGCTGCCCAGCGTGATGGGGAGAATGCCTTAAAGCAGCCGTCAGCTCTCAGCTTTCAGCCATCAGCTCGCGAACAACGTCTGTCATCCCGACCGAAGCGAAGCGACGCGAGCGTAGTGGAGGGACCCGCTGTTTCTCGCGTATTGCCCCCGAGAACGTGACATCGCCCGAGAAAGCCTAAGCATCAAACGCGATACTACGCTAACTTATTCATTCAGCGTCCCTTAAATGCTGACAGCTGATAGCTGACAGCTGACAGCTCCCCTTCCTGTTAAACTAGAAGCTCCCCATGGCTGACATTCAACGCAGAAAATCTGTGACTGGCTCGATTGGCGGGGTGCGCGTAGGCAGTGATGCACCAGTTGTGGTGCAGTCGATGACCAATACCGACACCGCCGATATCCCGTCGACCGTCAAGCAGGTGGCGGCGCTGGCCCGCGCCGGATCTGAACTGGTCCGAGTCACGGTCAACAACGAAGCAGCTGCGGCTGCCGTTGCGCCCATCGTCGATCAGCTAGAACAGCAGGGCATGCGCGTGCCCATCATCGGAGACTTCCATTACAACGGACACATCCTGCTGAAGAAGTACCCCGAGTGCGCGCGGGCGCTGGCCAAGTACCGTATCAATCCCGGCAACGTGGGGATCGGACGCAAGGACGACAACAATTTCCGCACCATGATCGAGGTTGCGGTCGAAAACCAGAAACCCGTGCGCATTGGCGTGAACTGGGGGTCGCTCGACCAGGCGCTGCTCACCCGCATGATGGATGAGAATTCCCTGCTGGCGGAGCCCAAAGACGCACGCGAAGTCACCATGGAAGCCATGGTCGTGAGCGCGCTGAACTCCGCCAGCCTGGCCGAAAAATACGGATTGCGTCCCGACCAGATTATTTTGAGCGCGAAGGTAAGCGGCGTGCAGGACTTGATCGACGTCTACCGCTCGCTGGCGGCGCGCTGCAACTATCCGCTGCATCTTGGACTCACCGAGGCCGGCATGGGCGCGAAAGGTATCGTCGCTTCGAGCGCCGCGCTGGGCGTGCTACTGCAGGAAGGCATTGGTGACACCATCCGCGTTTCGCTTACTCCCGCGCCGGGCGGTGACCGTACCGAAGAAGTACGGGTTGCGCAGCAGATTCTGCAGTCGTTGAGTATTCGCAGCTTCACGCCTCAGGTGACCGCGTGCCCGGGATGCGGGCGCACCACCAGCACCTTCTTCCAGGAAATGGCGCAGCAGATCCAGTCTTACTTGCGCGATCAGATGCCGGTTTGGAAGGGTCGCTACACCGGCGTGGAAGAAATGAAAGTCGCCGTGATGGGCTGTGTTGTGAATGGTCCCGGCGAATCGAAACACGCCAGCCTGGGAATTTCCCTGCCCGGAACATTCGAGGAACCGAAGGCACCGGTGTACGTCGACGGACGTCTGTTTACCACGCTCAAGGGTGACAAGATCGTGGCAGAGTTCATCCAGATCCTCGATGACTACGTGGAGTCACATTACACCGCGAAAGAAGAACTCGCCGCCAAGTAGCCAAAGGGTGGAGCAGGCCTTTCAGGCCTGCATTCACTTTCTGGCTTTACGATGGGCTTCAGCCCCCCAGGTACCGCAGCGGCTAAAGCCGCATACCACGCCGCCTTTATTGCAGCGCTAAAGCGCTGCTCCACCCAAAATCTAATCCGCCTTACATCAATCAATCCGAAAAATCACGCTGCATCCATAGGCCAAAGGAAGCATTCCAAACTGAGCTCCTCTACCCATTCCTTCCCTTTCATCGGATGTGGGTTTAGAATGCGTACCGCTTGGGCGCTCTGCCGAGCGCTGTCACGTCGGCTGCTCTAGAGGAGGATCCAGATGAGCCACTTCAAGGTCACAGCCAAAGTCGTCCTGTGCGTTCTGGTTGTTTTCCTGGTCAGCTGCGGAAGCGCGCATGACCAGGACGAGAAGTATTACCTGGTTTCCACCAACGTCAAAATTCCTTACTGGCAGACCGGGTCGGCCGGTTTCTTCCAGGCGGCCTCGCAACTCAAGGTCCGCTCTGAATTCTCCGGCCCGGACAGCTACGACCCCAAGGCGGAACAGAAGTCGTTCCAGGAGGCAGTGCAGGGCAAGGCCACGGGAATTCTGGTCTCGGTCGCCGATCCCGGCCTGCTGAAAGACGATATCGATCGCGCCGTGGCCGCGGGGATTCCAGTGATCACGGTGGATTCCGACGCGCCCGCCAGCAAGCGGCTTTTCTTTATCGGTACCGACAACTACCATGCCGGTCAGATTGGAGGCCAGCGGCTGGCCAAGGAATTAAACGGCAAGGGGAATGTGGTGGTCTTTACCATCCCCGAGCAGGCTAACCTGAAGGAGCGATTGCGCGGTTATCGCGAGTCGCTCGAAGCCACGCCGCAGATCAAGATCACGCGCGTTGTGGATATGAAGGGCGACTCGCGCCTCGCCTTCGACACGGCCACGGAGATTCTCGGCCAGGACAAGAAAGAACATACCGACGCGTTCGTCTGCCTGGAAGCGCTGGCCGGCAAGGAAGTCGCCACGGTTTTGAGCCAACATGCGGTAAAAGACAAAGTGATCCTGGCGATGGACACCGATGAGGAAACCCTGGGGTGGATCCAGAAGGGCGTGATCGCCGCCACCATCTCGCAGAAGCCTTACACCATGGCCTATTTCGGATTAAAGGTGCTGGATGATCTTTACCACCACAAGCTGAACAACCTGAGCGCGGATTGGGCGAAAGACAGCTTCGCTCCCCTTCCCGCCTTTGTGGACACGGGGTCATCCCTGGTGGACAAGACCAACGTGGACGCGCTGATCGCGGCCAGCAAGACCGTCACCAGCGGAGGAAAATAAGCTGGAACCACGAACCGGGGGATTTGGGATGCGCAAGGTCTGGCGGTTGTGTTTGCTTTCCTTTTTTCTTTTTTTGCAGGTTACATGGGCTCTCGACCGCCAATCCAACTCCGACTACCGCATGCGCCGTCAAGCCCTGGCCAGCAAAGCCAGCAGCGGCGTGGTGCTCCTGTTCGCTTCTAACGAAGCTGAAGGTCCCAACGATCTGTACGGCTACCGGCCGGACGACAATTTTTTCTATCTCTCAGGATGGGCCGAGCCCGGCGCGGCTGTGCTGGTGCAGGCGGGAACAACCGATCACCCCTACACGGAAATTTTGTTTCTTCCCAACCACAGTCCTTCCCAGGAAAAATGGACAGGGCCGAAGCTGGGCGCCGACAATCCTGACGCCGGCAAGATTACTGGATTCGACCACGTTGAAGTGCTGGACAATTTGCGCTCGGAACTCGTCCGCCTCCTGCCGGCGAAACGGGTAACTGTCTACACCGATGTAGTCAGCGACGATGAAACATCGAACTCAGTCGCACCGCTGGATTGGTTAAAGCGCGCCAACGCATTTCCTGTGGGCGTGTCCTTCCAGGACATCCGGCCGCTGCTGGCCTCGCTTCGAACTTACAAGGACGCGGGAGAGATCGAGCGCATCCGTCACGCCACCGACGCTTCGATTGCCGCGCACCTCGCCGCCATGCACACGGTGAAGCCTGGCACTACGGAGCGCGAAATCTCGGCCCTGATGCAATATGAGTGGGGAAAGCGCGGCTGTGAGCGTCCGGCGTACTCACCCATCGTGGGATCGGGCTTCAACTCCACTGTGCTGCACTATTCCTCCGATTCGGGCACGATGCAGGCGGGAGACGTGGTTGTGATCGATGCTGCGGGGGAATATTCCATGTACGCCTCCGATATCACGCGCACCCTGCCCGCTTCCGGCAAGTTCACCGCGCGCCAGCGGGAAATTTATGACATCGTTCTGGGAGCACAACAGGCTGCCATAGCCGCATTCCGCTCCGGCAAGTCGCGCCTGCGGCGCGATCAACCGGATTCCATCCACGATGTGGCTTATAACTACATCAACTCTCACGGCAAGGACTTGCGCGGCGAGCCCCTGGGAAAATATTTCATTCACGGCCTGAGTCACTACGTCGGCTTGAATGTCCACGACCCCAACGACTACGACATCCCTCTCGGCCCGGGCATGGTGTTTACCATCGAGCCCGGCATCTATATCCCGGAAGAAAGGTTGGGCGTGCGGATTGAAGATACTCTCTATGTAGACCAGGACGGAAAACTGATCAACCTGACGGCTGCCCTGCCGCACACTGCCGACGACGTGGAACGCGCCATGGCAGGGGGCGGCAATACCCAGGCGCCAGTACCCAGTCGCCAGTAGCAAGGGAATTCTGGGTACTTGGTACTGGCAACTCTTTGATGTGCAAGAAAACCAGTTGCCAGTTCCCAGTAGCCAGTTGTCAGAACCTGGTGGCTAGCAAATTCCAGGTACTGGGTACTCGGTACTGGCAACTCTTTGATATCCTAAGACATCGTGCGGATGATCTGGATGTTTCTGATCCTGGCCTTGAGCACTGTGGCGGTGTCTCTGGTAGGATTGGCGGCCTACCTTCGGGTGCGACAGCACATGAAGGACGCCGCTTCCAGAGAGACCCCGGGCAAAGATTGACGCCAGAGTGTAACCCGGAGTTTTGTTTTCATTCGCGCTAGCCCTATATCTCAGATCCCGAAACTGGAGAACGTCCCCTATGGCGAAACCCGCAACTCTTGCCGTCGACCGAGGTGGGCGCGCCCTTCACTGGGCAGAACAAGCCATAATCGTGATCAGCGCCAGCTTGTTTGTAGCTGTGTGCGCGCGGGTCACGATTCCCCTGCCCTTCACCCCGGTACCGCTGACATTGCAGAATTTTGGCGTGCTGCTGGTGGGACTTACGCTGGGAAGCCGTCGCGGTTTTGCGGCGCTGGCGCTCTACCTGGTCGAGGGAGTCGCGGGGATGCCGGTCTTCAATCCCACCGGGCCGGGCGGCGTCGCTCAACTGTTAGGTGCCACCGGCGGATTCTTGCTGGCGTATCCCTTCGTGGCCGCACTG
>WNFE01003794.1_pt1 | contig 11230 bp, 10 predicted proteins | sample 5400451 | NCBI WGS metagenome assembly WNFE01 (sample SAMN13153344, study PRJNA577476) | soil metagenome | isolation source: 200 cm saprolite under Douglas fir tree site 2 hole 2 | place: USA:California | collected 2015-04-18
TGCGCCCCTTTTAGAGAGTTGAATGCCAGCTCAAAGGTCTTGGCGGGATTGGTGTCGTCGATGGCGACATGGATCGAACTGAGCTTCTGCGTGATGATCTGTTTCTCGGCCGGCGTCAGGTCTGCGGCGCTCGACTTGGCAAGGGCCGGCGCCACCGCAGCGTCCTGTATGATCGGCAGCACATCGGTGACAGGGTGCACCGCTAGATCGGCGTGAGTTTGATCGAACAGGCCGAAGTGGATGTTCGACATCGGCACCAGGACGATATCGACCGGCGTTCCCTTAGGCACCAGCGTCCCGGCCGGAATACTTTGAGAGACCGCGACCGGCACGAACAGGCGCGGCAGCGTCGAAACGTGCGCCAGGAAGTCGTCGATACGGTTCTGGTTGAAGGCCGGCGCGGTGATCTCTTTGCCCCCACGTACAATCGTCGAGACGACGGGCCCAGGGCCCACGTCCACGGTGATGTTCTGCGCCGCGATTTCGCGGGTCGCACCGCTAGCGACACGCAAATTGAGGCGGCTCTCGGCGCTGAGAGGCGGATTGGACCGGAAAAACTGTGGCATTGACGCATCTCCCCCCGGATCAGGGTCTTAACGGCGGTCCTAATAGCTGCGGAATTTGCGCGATCGTTACCTTGCCGAGGACCAGGCCAATCGCCTCGAGCGCCTTGCGCGCCTCCTGCTCGGTAAGCGAGGTGAGCGCGGGCACCGCCACGGCCGGTTCCACCTGAATCGGCACCGCGATCACCAGCCGCGCTCCGCCGCCGGGCGGCAGGGCCGCTTCAGCCGGAGGCCATTGCACCAGCACCGGGGCGGAGTCGCTCTGTGCATCGGACTGCGCAGGCGGCAGATCGCGTCCCGTGAAATCGAGGACTCTGACCAGCGGAACGCCGGCATCGGCGAGAGCTTTGCGCGCGTCGGCGAGGGTGGCGCCGAACAGATCCGGCATGAAGTTGCCGACCTTGGTCAGCGCCATCTCGATTGAACTTTCGCCCGCGTCGGCGATATTCACAGCCGCGGTTGCGGTATGATAGCCGGCCAGTTCGGCCGTGACCGTCCACGCGCCCGCCTCCAGCCCCGAAAGCGTATGCTGCTTGGAGGGTGGTATCGGCCGTACCGCTTCGACCGGCGCGCCGGCGGCGCGGCCAGCGCTGACACGCACCCGCTCGGGATCGATTTCCGCGTTGGTGATGGTGACGCGCAGCGTGTGCCGCGTGGCCGCGATGAACTGGTAGAGCTGGTCGACGCCGTCAAGCACGTCGTTCCAGCCTTGCGCGGTCAGCGGCTCGCCCGGCTTAACAGTTTTCTTAACAAATTGTTTCAAGTCCATAAGTCGAGTTTCCCTTCGGAGGGGCTCAGCTAGTTTTTGACGGCCACAACATCGTCCCGCCCATCAACATAAGATTCGGATCCTCGATGCCTCCCGCGCTCAGCGTGCCCTGGCCCAGCACCCAGTTATCATCGTGATACTCGACGCGAAGCGTGACGCCAGCGGGACGCACCCGTTCCAGCGCAGCGGCCACGAGATCGGTGATCGCAACGCTGCCGTCCTCGAGCAGCTTGAATCGCGAAGGAATTATCACCCGCAGCGCGTAGGCTTCATGCTCGAGCCATGAGAGCACGACTTCCGCTTGGGGCGGGCACGGCTCTCCCAGTACCGGCGCGAACACCGAACCGCCGGCGAATCCGATTGCGTAATGCGGCGCGACGGCGTGAATCACCGGAGCTTCGGGCGTTTCCTCGCGCGATGACAGATGAGCCTCCTGGATAAAGAACGCCATCCGCGTCACACCGACGCCTACTCCAGGAACCTCGACCGATTTGCCCGCGTGCGGAAACGTAAACTCGCTATTCAACGCACCGTCGGGGACGGCAACGGCAAACAGCGAGCGTTGGGAATCAAAGGTGAAATCATGGCGGTCGGGGTCATTGGCGTCGGCGAAACATGCGCCGTGCCATGAGAAGGCGGAGGCCGTGACGTCTGTGCCGTCCAGGGCCGCCTTGCCGTCCTCGCTGAAAACCAGCTTGCGGCCCGCCGGCACCGCGCCGAAGAAGCCGACGCCGCGCCCCTCGTCGCGGTTGACGATCATCGGACCCCAGGTACGATTCTCGACGCCGGTTATTTCCACGCGCAACAGTTCGCGCCCGAATCCGCGGCGGATCACGTCGAAGGTGTGGCCGTTGAAACTTTCCTCTTTGCGAGGTCCCGTGATCGGATCGGGGCTCGGATAGGTCTCGCGGCGCAGCGGATTTTCCTCGATGCCCAAAATCTCAAACTCAGGCTGTAGCCGCTGGTCGAGGCGAAAACCGTACTTGCGACAGACTATGGCCGTGGTTACCGGCGGCAGGACCGAGTTACGCGTAGCATTGGCGACCCCCAGTGGTCCGAGTCGCCCGATTATTTCCGCAGTCGGTACACCTAGCTGCCGCGAAAGATCCGCGACCGCGATCGTGGCGTCCATCGTGGCGACACCCCGCGCGAAGCGCTCGACCTCGAAGTTGAACAGTGCTGCAACTTTCTCCGCGGTCGCAAGATCGAGTTGCGTGGTAGGCTGCGCGGGCGCGATTCCGGCCTGGTTCATTCCAGGGATCACCTGGCCGGCCCGCAGCAGCATCTGATCCGCCAGTTCGGAAACCGCGATAGCCTGGTTCATGTGCACCAGCTTTTGCGGCCTCAGCGTGGGCACGGTGCGTACCAGCGGCAATCGATTCACGACGAAACTCGAATGCCAAAACAGGTCGGCACTATGGAAGAAGCCGTCGGTGACGGCGAGATTCAGCGTACCCGCCGCGCCGCGCGCGACCAGTGCGGCGCGCACGGCTGCATTGCGCGGCGCGTCGATATCGAAGTCGAGCGCGTTAGCGGCGGCCATTAGAATGGCGGCCACGGTGCCGTTGCCCTGGCGAAGGATTCGGCACAGATTGACGATGCGAACGCGCGCCGCCGCGACCGAACGCCGGTACCCAAGCATCGCAGTGATCGCCGCTGCCATCGTATGCGCCGCGGCGCCAAGGTCGGGTGTGGCGGGCGGCTGGATCGCGGGAGCGAACAGTGTAAGGCGCGCATCTCCGCTGACGCCCCAGAGATCGAAAAGTGCATTGGCAGCCTTGTCGCGATCCGGCAGCGGACCGCCGGCGGTCTTTTCCAGGTTCGCCAGCAGCGCGCGCATCATATCCGCGCGGGCGTCGAGCACGGCGAGTTCGGCCCGCGTGATACCGTGCAGGCCCGCGATCAACATCACGTCGCGCAATTCGCCGGCGTCCGCGACCCGATGCGCCCGGCGCGTCGCAGCCAGGCGGTCCGCGAGCAGATCGAGCCCACCCGCCAGCGCCTCGGTCACGCCGCGCAGTTGCTTGCCCGGGCGCGCAGCCTCAAAATGCGCCGGAAAACGGCTAAGGATCTGATCGCCACGTCCACTCATGCGCTTGCCTGATCGAGCCGCACCGTTCTGATCCACAGTTTTTGCAACGGCGAAAGCGTGATGGCAGGATCGCTCTGGCCGAAGTGCTTGTTAATGCGCACACCTGCTTCGACGTACTCGAGCGTAAAGACCACCGAATCGATCGTGAAATTGAGACTACTCACCGCCGCCTTGAGCGCGGCGGCGGAAACCGAGGTCAGTGATCGAACCGCAAGGCGCAATTGTCCGGCGGCTTGCACCCGCGCGTCCTCGAGGTCTGCCGTCTTGTCGCCCAGCGCGCCCGCGCCGGCCAGCTTGATCTTGATCGTCAGGTCGAGCGCGATAAGCTGGCCGCCCATCTCTACCTCGAGCGAGCCGCCGAACTTCACATCGACACTCGGGCGCAGGGTCGGGGGCGGGACCAGGTTGCGATGGCTGGGCGGGAGCGCACCCGCCGGATACAACTCCAGGGTCACATCCTGCACCCCCTCGAGCGCCATCAGCGCGGCGACCAGCCGGTTGTAAACGAGCGTCTCTCCGACCCCTGCGTCGGCGACGACCGCGCGCAACGCGTCTTCGCCCTTGCGCTTGAGCGCCTCACGGTCCTGCGCGCTGAGCGAGGGCGATAAGGGGACGAGCACCGCATAGATCGAGACCGGGAGAAACATCTGTGCCTTGACGGCGACCGCCTCCGCGCCGACGGCGGTGTCATCGTCGGGGTTTGGCGCTGGATCGATCGGTCCCGGCGTTGAGGAATCAAAGCCGGTGACGACCCGAACGCCGGCGGCGCGCGTGCTCTCGACGAGGTCGATCACGCGGCCAACGTCGTCGGCGCCGAGCTGAGCCGCGACGCTCAGCGTGATCATTCCGGGACGCGTAAGCGGATCCTCGGAGACCAGGATGTCCTTCTGACGGATGGCCGGCAGCGTTGCCAGCGCGGAGATGATCGCTCCGGTGGTCGCCTTGCCCGCCCCCTCGAAGGCCCGGCGCGCGCGGGTGCGCAACGCCTCGTCGGTCTCGTTGGCGCCGATGAGTTGCGTGCCCGCAGGATTGGACACGCTCTCAATCCCCAGGATGGGACGGTGTATCGCGGCAATGGTCAGAGGCGGCACGACGCCGGCCGAGCCGCTGACGGTGGCGCGAACCGGAATCTCCACGCTGAGCGAACCGCGGGTGAGCGTCCGATCCTCGCTGGTCTCGAACACCATCACCGGGCTGTCATTGGTGGACAACCTGGTGCCGCTCGCGATGAAGATATCGGCGGCGGCCGGCGTGGCACGCGCAAAAACGACGGTGCCGGTCGCGTAGGTGCGGTCGCGCCGGCTGAGCCCGAGGATGGCGACGAGCTGATCCAGGTCGCGGCCGGTGGCGGTGTCGAGAAAGCCCGCGCGATAAACCGCTTCGAGCTGGCGCGACAGCACAGCGAATTCGCGCGCGAAGCTCTCCGCAAGGAGGCGTGTTACGCTGCCGGGATTGCGGTCGCTCAGCAGCGGGGCTGCGCCGGTCTGCGCGGCCAGATCGTAGTTGACGAAGAACAGTGTGCCGGGGTCGGGCCATACCGCGCCGGCCGCCGGAGTGCCGTTCGCCTGCTGCTTCCATCCGATAATGTTGTCGGTGCTAAGGGTGTAGTCGAGATCGGGACGAAAGCGCGCGAAGGCGCCGGCCGCCATGCCGAAGACGCGGACCGTACCCTTGACGATCGGGGCCGGCGGCGAAAGCTGGTAGGGAGCATCTTCAGGCACGAAGGTGAAGCGCTCGCGCACCTGGCCGCCGGTCAGCGACGTCAGCACATCGTCGACGAACTGCGCGTACGGTTCGGCGGCGTAACTCATAGCGCAAATCCCAGCGAAAAAGGGACGACCAGATTGAGCGGCACGGGCGCACCGATCACCTGCAGCGACAGTTCGATCCGCACCGTGTCGCGCGGCGGTTCGTGTTCCGCGGTGACCATCGCGGTAATCACCTTGTCGATTCGCGGTTCGTCGCGCAGCGCCTGCAGCACGTAGAGTTTGATCAGGTCACGCGTGCGCTGAACGTTGGGCTGCCCAATGAGCTCGTGATGACGCGAGCCGTAGCCGGGATGGCCCAGCGGGGCGAGCTCGCCCTTGCGCGTCTTAAGCCGGTTGGCAAGCGCCTGCGTAAGCGTATCCAATCCGGCGGCGACTTCGAGGTCACGGGCCCCCGCCCGCTCGGCGACGCGAATGCTCGCAAGGTCGGCGTCCTCAAAGAAGCCTCCGTGCAGGGCGTAGTCCAGGCGCAAGTCCTTTCCCATCAGCGGCGCAATAGTTTGGACGGTTCGTTTGCCGTTCATGGCGCTCCGGTATCGGTTATAAAGGGCGCGGCAGGCGGTCCGAGGATCGCAAGGATGCCTGGTCCCGACGGAATCTGATCACCCACTCGCACCAACGCCTGTCCGTTGACCGTCACTGCTGACGAACCGCCGCCGGGGCCGATTGGCAGGACATAGGGCGCGCCGGAAACCGAATTGACCATCTGGCAGAGGCTGCCGACCGTCGCCAGCGGCATTCCATTGGCAATGACCGCGGTTTGCAGCACGACGCTGATCACGCCGCTGTCGGGCGCTCCCGCCGCGCCGGGAGTCAGCACGACGGCGCATCCTATAGAGACCGGCGGTCCCGGCATACTGATGCCATCCTCTTCACGACGGGCTGAACTGCGTGGTTCCCGCGATCGAAACCATCGCGCCCTTGAGTCCTGCCTGGCTCTGGCCCTCGATACTCGCGGTCATGCCCTTAGCCTGGAGCTGGTTTTGCGCGCTGAGCTTCAGATTGCCCTGCGCCTCGATTTCAATATCGCCCTGCGCAGAGAGCTTGAGACCGCCCTTGGCCGCAATCTCGACGTCGCCATCGCGATTGACGGCGACCGACGTGTCGCCCAGTTTAATCGTGAGCGCGTCGTCCTGGAGCGTCAGCGCGGCGCCGTTTTGCAGTTCGATATGGATGCGGCGGACCCCGGAGTCCTGTGGGTCGGGCGGTTGATATACCACTTCGTGCGCTTGCGCGACCGGCGGATGCGACTGGTCACCGTAAAGACATCCCAGTGCGATCGGCGCATTGAGATCGCCGTTGGCGAACGCCACGACCATCAGGTCGCCCTCGTTGGGCAGCGCCGAAAGACCGATTCGTGCGGCGGTCACGGGAACCCGCTGCAGCTCCACGCCGCTTTGCAGCAGGCGCAGGTTGACCTCATGATTGTTGTGGCTGTCGTCGCCGTCGCGCGCGTAAACGGTTGTAACGGCGCCGACTTCGCAAAGGCGCATCCGCGCCAGTTCGTCGCGCACGATCGCGCGCAGCGTTGCGATCAACTCGCTCATGCGGATGCTCCTTGCACGGTCAGCGCGGTCATGAAGCCTTGTCCGGGATCGAGCAGATGGTCGACCTCAAGCACGCGCAGCGTGCCCGGCGAGTTGCCCGGCAAGCCAGCGATATCGACCAGGTCACCTGGCCGCACATCGGCGCGCCCGACCAGACCCAGGCGTCCGCAGGTTGCAGCCCTTGCGGCGCGCGACGCGAGAGCCCGAGCCATCGCGTCCGCGCCCTCGCGCGTGCGTACGGCAGGCACCAAACGCAGGAACGGTCCGTTTCCCTGCGGCGCCGGTGAACTCAGAATCCAATGCCACTGATCCGCCCCCGCCTCGCTCGCCGCGCCATAGGCAGCGACGGCCGGAGCGTCTGGAGCCGCTTGCGCCGCCAAGCGCCATGCAATGACTTCGGCGCCGTGACGCAGCGTCAGGTTGGCGCTGCCCGTGCGCACGGGAACGAACCGCAACGCGCCAGAAGAACTTGCGCCCACTTCGGCCCCGGCCATCGCGGCGAGATCCAGGAGATGACCCCATACGGCGCGCCGATCGTCCACCGTATAGGCCGGCAGGTTCAGATCGCTTTCGACCTGGTCGAGGTCGACGCTGGCAGCGAGCGCGCGCACGATGTCGGCGACCGATTGATCCATGTAAGTCTGCGAAATGCGCGTTCGCGAGAGGGCGGCGGTCGAGGCCAATCCGGTGATCGACAGCGCATCGGGTGAAGCCGCGACCGCGTTGACTTCACCGGACCATACGTCCACCTCGCTGCCGGAGGGACCAAGCGCGACCGAAATTTTGGCGCCGATGTCCGCACGCGCGAGCTTGGACGACGGCCATACCGTAAGCGCGACACCGTCATGAGCGCCGCGCACCGAGAGCGCCACACGCATCCTCATTAGCGCAGCCTCGGCGGCGGTATAGCTCTGGCCGGCGAGCGTGATCACGGCGTTGGGCCGCACCAGGCTCATCGATCGATCTCCTCGAGGTCGATCCCGTTGCGACGTGCCTCGCGCCGCAGCAGTTGATCGAGCCGGTCGGCGAAGTCCTCCAAGTCCGGTGCGCTGCGAGCGCCCTCGACGGAGAGACTACGCGCGGCACGGCGCGATACACGGGCGGCAAGTCCGCGAGGGCCTTCGCCGGTCGATGCGGAATCGGCGGCGGCGCCGGGCGCCTCCTCAATCCATGATGGCCGGTGATCGGTGAAATTGCGTCCGCTATCGAGCGCGCGCGATGATCGCGCTGCGAGTCCGCGTAATCCGCTTTGCTCCGATGCAGAAAATTCGGATGCGTCCTCCGCAATGGGTGCGCTATCCGGCCGCCATTGACGGCTCAACCGGCCGCGCACGCGACGCCGGCCTGAGCCAGCCGCGGCGCTGCGCAAATCCGCTAGCGTGCGTATGATGCGCGCGATGGCGTCGCCGGGCTGGATCTGGCTTGCGCCGGCCGTTGGGCTACGATGCGGCTGCCGCGCGCCTGTGCCGGTGCTTTCAGCGGAGCGTTCGGACAGATCCGACGCGGTAGCGCCAGCCGATCCAGACGTGAAAGGGCTGCGCGCAATCGCCGGGTCGCCTGCCCGCGCGGACCGTCTGAGTAGCGAGGCGGCCGCATCGGCGCGGGTGATGGTTAGCGGCGCGGAGGATCGCGATCGGCCCGCTGCAGTCGCCACTGCTGCGGGCGCGATTTCCAGGGATCCCGACGGTTCCACAACCGCCTCCGACCCATAACGGCGAAGGATTGCCGCGATCTCACCAACGTCGCGCGCCGATGGGCGCGAGGGTTGCTCCGGGGCCGCTGCGGCTGCGACGCCAATGTCGTTGCGCGGCCATTCGACATGCTCGCGCAAAACCGCGGCACGTGTCATTGCGTTAGCCGCGCGATTATGCGTAATCGCCAGCGCCTTGCTCTCTATCCCGGACAGGTCGATCGACCGCAGGAGGGTCTCCAGTGAGGGTGCGAAGAGCCATTGCGGCAGCGGGGATTTTGACGCGAGCCGCTCGAGCTTCAGCCCGGCTTGCGTCAACCGCTCGACGGTGAGCGCGGGCGCGGCGCCATTCGCAAAAAGGCGGCGCCACGCCGGATGAGGCGCCAGCTTCACTCAGCCTCCCCTTCGCGCTCCTCGCGCCCGAGCATTTCCAGATAGAGCAGCACCTGGCCGACCGTCAGCTCGGAGCATTGCGCCGGCGTCCAGCCGAACTCGCGCGCGAGGATGAAACACGCCCGCGCCAGCGGCGCCTTGATTGCGCGCTCCAGGTCGTCCTCGTCGATGGTTAATCCGCTCAGCCGGTTGACGCGATCGGAAAGAAACTGCACCACGCCCGCAGGCAGGCTGCCGACTTGCTCGACCGTAAGCCGCGGCGCAACCAGCGCCTGCTGCACCATCAGCACGCTGGCCAGCACACGCTGCTCCTGCGCGGCGCGCGCAACGCGTTCGACGTCGCGCACCAGGAGCGGCCGCAGCGTGACCTCGCCGGCGAAGCCGCGCGCGCCGCCCTCAGCGTTTTCCTCCGGTTTGAGCAGCGCGGCGGGCACCTTGACGGTATGGGTGGCCGAGCCGCTTCCAATCAGGTCTTCCGCCGAAAGTTGATTACTCATATGCCAGCCTCGCGCCGGTTATTTCTCTTCGGTCTTGACCCACAACGCGCGGAAGCTGACCTTCTCCATCACGAAATCGTCTTCCGGCAGGTTGTAGTTCCATTCGTTGATCTGCACGCCCATCACGGTGACCGTCGCGCTTTTGTCGGGGAACGCGGCGTTGATCAGTTGCAGGCTCAGGTTGAAGCTCGGTCCGACGAAAGTGCCAGCGGGCCGATTGTCGGCCGCGTCGCCCAGCATCAAGCGCAGCAGCGCGCCGTTGATATAGGCGCGTTCGATCGTGCCGTAAACGTTGATATTGCCGGGACGCAGGTCGGTCGCGAAGCGCTGCCCCAGTTCGTGAAAAGGCTTGACGTCGTTGGTTACCCGCACCGTGACCCCTCTCGCGCGCCCGATCGGCGTGAGCGAGTACTTGTCAATTACGGTCTTGGCCTTATCGCCCGCGGGGCCGGATTCGACTGCGACCGAGATTGTGCCGTCCGCGCCGTGGTAAACTGTCGCCGCCATTTGAGTAGCTCCTTAAATGCATTACTGCAGGTTCATGATCACCTTGATGTAATCGATCGAGAACGTCGGTTGCAGCGTCATCGTGACGATCGCCTGCCCGTTGATTTCCTGCGCGCGCGTGGCCGAGACATCGAGTTGATACGCGGTCAACATCTCGTCGAGCACCATTCCCGACAGAAAGCCGTCGAGCGTCGCCTTGAGCGCCGCGCGCACGCGCGGGTTGTTGAGGTGGCCGATGTATGGGTTCGCGCCGATGCGCACTCCCGCCTTGGCGTAGTCGACTATCCGCCGCACCGAGATTTGGCGAAACGCGCCGGTATCGGTGGTGATGCCCTTGAGTACGCGGATGCCGAGATGCTTGAAAAGCACCAGCACCTGGTTGCCCAGCAGTTGTTTTTGCTGTGCGCGTGTGTACTCGGTTGCGAGGTCCGCGGCAGCGACGCCCTGATTGGTCAGGCTGATATGAGGCGCGAGGGTGGCAAGCTTGCCCGCAACCAGCGCCGCGGCGTACGAAGCGGGAAGATTGACGTTGGGATTAAGCTCGCCCGCACGATTGGCGTCGGTCGCGACGATCCGCGGAGCAACCAGGATCAGGCGCGGACTCGAGCCCTTGGACACGTCGTTGGCGATGATCGTCGCTGCGTCGTCGCTCGACGCGCCGATTACCGCGATACGCTCGCGACCTTCGTTCTCGGTCGCTTCGAGATGCGTTAGCATCGCCGCCGCGACTCCGGTCGTACTCGCGTCCACTCCGCCTGCAACGACGATGTTGACGGGCTGGTTCTCCAACGCCGCCAGTCCCGCCGCAATTTCAGTCGCGGTGATCTGGGCCCCGTTGGGCCCACCCAAGACGTTGGAGGCGACCACGTTTTTAGGCACGGTGCTCTGATCGGCATTCGCGGGACCGGACACGGTAACGAAGCGGCTGCCGTCGCGAATTGACTGGGCGAGTTCGCGCGCGTCGGCGCCGGTAAAGGTTTCTTTGACGCGCCCAAGCGTTAGCGTGAGCGTAACCGGCTTGCCGTTAGGCGCGTTGAGCGTTGCATTTATCGCGTTTGCCCAAGTGCCCGGCGAGGACGCCGTGAGCGTCAGCAGGGTGGCGTTGGTCGCCGACGTGAGTGTCCAACTCATAAAGGCCATGTTGACCACACTGGCCGAGGCGATGCGCACTGCGTACACGCTCGAGGCGCCGCCCGAAAAGACCTGCTCGAGTACGCGCGTAAGACTGAGCACCTGCGCCTGCGCATCCGGCGTCGGATTCCGACCCTCGGGCCATCGGTCGTAAGGCCCGAAGGTGTCGAGCGCCTCCGAGTAACTGCCCAGCACAACTACCTGGCCAAGAGGCCCGCGACTGGCAGTGCCGACCACGCCGACGTTGCCGGTGGCGATGCCGCCGACGCCGATCA
>WNFE01010416.1_pt1 | contig 11229 bp, 10 predicted proteins | sample 5400451 | NCBI WGS metagenome assembly WNFE01 (sample SAMN13153344, study PRJNA577476) | soil metagenome | isolation source: 200 cm saprolite under Douglas fir tree site 2 hole 2 | place: USA:California | collected 2015-04-18
TGGTGACTTCTGGAACGATGACCAATCGCATCGACCGACTTGCAGAAAAAGGGCTCGTGAGGCGAGTCCCTGATCCTGAAGATCGGCGTGGCATTCTGGTCGAATTGACGCAACGGGGTCGCGAACTCATTGACCGTGCGCTGATCTCGCATGTAGCAAATGAGGCGCGACTCCTCCAACCCCTTTCCAGGGAGGAACAACAGACCCTCGCCGTCCTCCTCCGCAAATGGCTTTCTTCCCTCGAGCATCGCTCATGAAGGGAAGCACAATCACCTGTTGGTTGTCGCACTAAGCGCTTGCCATACGTCACAGCGATGAGAGCGACGACAATCCACAAAACAGGCCCACGAGCAAGGCTGAGCAAGATAGGTTGAGGTTGCATTAGCGATGCGCCAAAACAATCGGCACAACAACGCCGATCACGGCAAAAGACATACCCAGAACAAAGATCGTGATAGCGCAGCGCAACAGAGCGTCTTTATAGCGGATCGTTCTGGAGATGTGGTAATTGTCCTTTGCATACTGCTCTTCCACGGCAGACTTGTCCATTTTCTGGATACTGTCGTTATACTTGTCCGGGTCGCCTTTCAAAAGAATAGACCGCCAGAAAATGAGCCCCTCGGCATCATGATGATACAGGCGGGGGAAAAGCACGATGGTGCTCGTGATGGCGGAAAGCGAGAAGAAGAAGATCGCGCCTATGTAGAAGAAGTCCAGGCCAATTTTGATCGAGGTCCTGGTTGAAAGAAGCAGTGAGACGAGCACCATATTTGCTGCCAGCAGCGTGGTCGTTTTTGAGTATATCAGCGTGAGGAGCTGGCTGAGATATTGATGAACGCCTGCGCCAAAACCCGCCATTGGCGGATCGCCAGGGGTGGCCGCGTTTTGCGCAATACCTATTGCTTGCACAAGTTCGCTTGCCGCTGCCACACCGGTTGAGAAAGAAGGTCCCATGGGGGATCTGCTACTCATCTTCACCGAACCTCCTCCTGTGGATGCCCCGTGCTGATCTGCCGGGGAGGAAACAGGTGTTCCTTTTGGAGAGGGCCAAGGGAGCAAGATGAGTACGCCATCTGAGAAGCTTGAGCACGTGACAGTCAGCCACTTTCGCTGTTTGTGTCAGTCGCTTTCCTGTCTCAGGATGATGTAAACTCACTCTGCCATCCATCGTTCCCCCAATATATGCTTTTCCATATTTAGGATGCTTGACCAAGGTTCCCCGCTTGATCCCAAGTGAGAGCGTTCCACCTTCCCGCCTTCGTTTTCCTCCTTTCGCCGGTTGGAATTTCTGTAATTGCCGATGGTGCCAATTGAGCGGTGCAATGCACACCAGTCGCATCGTATCTGGGACAGTGCTCCCACCGACCGCGCTATAAGCCAGCACCCAGGCATCGACACAGTGGGCTTCCCACACCTCGGCCAGCTTCTTGCTTGTCTTCTTGAACCCCAATTGATCACGCAAGGCTTTGGTTTCATACCCCTGCATGATCTGAAGGGGTGCAAGTTTCCTCAACTCCGCATAAAACCAGTGCTTGCCGACTTCCAACGGGGAGAAGCTCCTATTCCAGCGACGTTTGCCCCTTTTCGTGCTGGCTTTGATATCCTCGACCACGAAGACCGAGACGGGGAAGATGTGGCACAGGAACCTTGCAACCCGCAATTTCCATTGCCAGCGCGCTCTGGTGGACGGTGGCAATGTTCTCTTGCTCTGCTTGCGGTTCTGGCGTGGTTGACGACAGGGGGTGTTCCGATGGCGGCGAGTCCGGCGCATGCGGGTACTCACTTTCTCTGCGTCCTTGACTCCATCTCTGGCTTGTGCCTGGATATTGAGATAGGTATGTGCCGCTGAGATGACACTGTAGCCCTCGCGCTTGGAACCAGGGTCAATACCCACGGCGATGGGTTGCAGAATACAGGCTGATGGCTGGACATTGAGCCGAACACAAAAGATCCCGCCTTTCCAGAAGGCCGTGGCCTTCCCGCTTTTGATCCAACGCCGTGCTCTCGATGGCGTCGTTGGCATCAATGGATGCTGTTGCTGATCTACGACTGGTACAAACATGTGTGATAAACCTCTTGCGAGTGAAATGTTCCCTTCGCTGCTGACCACCGAAGAGGAGCGGGATTAGGGAGGCGTCCCGTTCATTCTTTGGGCTGCCATGCTCAGGTGATTCAGCTTCCTTCAGTCGCCCATTGCTGAGCTTGGACAAGCTAGTTTCGCAGTTGCCCTTGTGAGACATTCGCTGGCAAGTGCGACTCTCTCACAAGCCCCTGCATTCTATGCAGGGGTACTTGACGATTTCCTCCCGTTACTTAATCGGTACACATTGCCAGGAGAGTCCATGTGAATGCTTTCCATAGACGAGGCTAAGCAGCACAATGAGCTATTCGTCGAGCCAGATATTGAGTCGAGTATGCTTTTGTTATATTATGTTACCACAACAACAGAAAGAAGTGTCTGATAGCTCGCGGACAGCAGGCCACGAGGAGAAGCAGTTATGCCCCACATCGTCTGCCAGACTAAGAAAGTCTCTATGTGCTCCGAACATGAAAAGGAGATTTTCTACCACCTGCTTTGCCAGGGATTCCTCGGTGTAAGCTGGAATGACTTCATGCGAGATTTTCAGGAAAAAGAAGATGTCATGATCCTGCGGAAGGAGCATTGCGAGGGAGAAATCGTCGGGTGGTCGACGCTTATGGTACTCACCCTCTCGCTGCCAGGTGAAGAGGTAAAGGGCATCTTCTCTGGAGACACCGTAGTCCTGCCGGAATATAGAAGCAGCACGGGCCTGGGCGTTGAGCTTGTCAAGTATTTCATGCATGTCCGGGAACAATTTCCCCAGAACAAGGTGTATTACATACTTATCTCTAAAGGATGGAGATCATACAAGATCATGCTCTTCTTCTTTAAGGAATTTGCTCCCTGCTATGATAAGCCGACTACGGCTTACGACAAGGCGGTCATGGATGCCTTTGGGGAGAAGAAGTATCCTCACCATTACAATCCCTCGACAGGCGTCGTTACGTTCAGTCCTCAAAGGGTGAAGCCAGGAAGCATCGACGCCATACCAAGCAGCATGGACGCGCATACCGAGTTTTTCCTGCGCTGTAACCCGGGGTACTTAGATGGACACGAACTTGTCTGCGTTGCAAGAGTGTCACCGGATAATTTTACGAACCGAGTAAAACGGCTCGTGAGTGCTGAAGGACGCGACTAATGGGGCAGGCCATACAACGGTTCAGGGTCAGCCTGGCCAATCTGCTCTGGTTTTTGTATTCATTTGGTATGTCCCGCAGGTGGAAACGCGCTACCCATGATGTTTCTGGAACGCAGGCCGCCGTACTCAAGCGCATTCTTTCCGAGAATGCTGATAGCGAATTCGGACGTGAACACCATTTCGCTGGTGTGAGCTCGGTTGAACTGTATCAACGCGCGGTACCGCTCCGCTCGTACGAGGAGTTTCAGCCATATATTGAGCGTATCGCGGATGGCCAGCCGCAGGTGCTCACCGCACAGCGCGTACTCCAGTTCGGCCTCACCAGCGGTTCAACGCAGGCTTCCAAACTGATACCGTATACTAAAGCGCTCGTGAGCGAATTCCAGGAGGGCATTGATCCCTGGGTGTACTACCTTATTCGCCGTTTTCCCCGCATCCTCCTGGGCAAAACGTACTGGTCCGTAACTCCTATTGGAGAACGGAAGAGTCACACAACAGGAGGTATTGCTATCGGCTTCGATGATGAGCAGCAGTACTTCAGCCCTTTGACCAGGTGGGTGCTCAACTCAATCATGGCCGTTCCATCCCAGCTTGCTCAATTGGGCGATATGGAAGTGTTCCGTTATGTCACCCTACGACTTCTTCTCCAGGAGCGGTTATTATCCTGGGTATCTGTGTGGAATCCCAGTTTTCTGACGCTGCTGCTTGATCCTCTTCCAAAGTGGTTTTCCCAGTTAACGGGAGATATCAGGCAAGGAACACTTTCTGTTGCCACGAAGATAGAACCACCACTCAGGGATAACATCCTCTCACACTGTAAGAGCAATCCGCGCCGCGCTCAAGAACTGGAACGGCTGCGCGCAGCGTGGCAGGGCAAGACCCCTACCGAGATGGATATCTCTGGAAGGACGTTCTACGAGGCTATCTGGCCCGAAATGCGGCTCATCAGTTGTTGGGCGCACGGCAATGCTGCTCTCGCCCTGCCGCATCTCAAAGCATACTTTCCCCACGCCGCCATCCAGCCAAAGGGCTTACTTGCCACGGAAGCCTTTATCTCTTTTCCATTCTCGCCACCAATTCGTCACGCTGACAAAGATGATCTATCCGCCTTATCCTTGCTTTCTCAGTTCTTCGAATTTGAAGAGGCAGATGAAGGAGCAGCAGCGATCAAGCTAGCGCACGAGCTACAGGCAGGACGAAGGTACTCGGTGATTGTTAGCACTGGCGGCGGACTCTACCGTTACCGGCTGAACGACCTTATCGAGGTGGCAGATTTCTATCACCAGTGCCCGCTGATTCGATTCGTCGGGAGACAAGCTAAAGTGGTGGATATTTGCGGAGAGAAGCTGAACGAAGACCTTGTTCGTACCACTGTTGCGAGTCTGCTTGAAAAGCATGCAGTGCATGCGGCGTTCTGGATGATGGCACCGGAGTGGCCACCCGAAGGCCGTCCATTTTATACACTTTTCATCCAGTTCGACGCCGGTGCTGCCATCGATGAAAGGCAGCTTGGCACCATTGCTCAAGAGATCGAAGAGGCGCTGCAAGAGAGCTATCACTACGAGTACAGCCGGAGATTGGGGCAGCTTGATAGCTGCCGCCTCTTCGTTATTGCGCCGCAGAGCGACAGCTACCACACTTACCTGGCCGTCTGTACCGACTTAGGGCAGCGCCTGGGAGACATCAAACCGGCTGCGCTGCACGCCTACCAGGGGTGGTCTCAACGGTTTACAGGCACCTTCGTCTGAAAAGCAAATAATACGATACGGCATTTCTGATATCAGGCATCAACTGGACGCATATGTTCCTGCTTAGCAGGCTTATAGATGAGGATATAGTTCATCACAGGTATCCTTATTCCAATGCCCGGTATCCTCACCGGAATCACGGCCGCTTCAAATCCCAGCTTCCCTAGAGCTTCCTTCACGTCCTTTGCGCTTGAGCTATAGGCGACAGGACCCAGGATATGCCTGATGAGCCAATTTTTCGTCCCATCAACAACGTGCTCGATGAAGTCCTGTTTCTGCATTAACCAGTCTCTTGTCGTGACCACGCCTCCTGGCTTGAGTACCCTGTACCACTCTTTGAACAAGAGCGCTTTTTCCTGGGTAGAGAAAAACTGGATGAAGAAATCTGTTTCTATCCAATCGAAATTCTCACCGGCAAACGGCATATGTAAGGCATCACCTTCGACAAAGGAGATTCGCGCCGGGTCAATATCCCGGCAGGTCTCCAGAAAACGCGCGGATTGGCTCACAGCATACGGAGAAATATCCAGGACATCGATGCTGACCACGCTATTGCGCTTTCTTACGAAGCGCGTAAAAGTGACGGTGGTATAAGGAGACGCGGTCCCACAGAGCAGTACGCGGGGGGCCTTTCTTGCGAGCGGGTCGGGCCAGCCCAGAACGTTCATCAGACTCGAAGAGGTCCGATAAAACACGCGCAGCTGCAGCTTACGTATAAGGTGTAGATGCTTCTTCTTAAAGCTCTTGTGATACTTCCCCGTGCGAAAGACATCTCCGGTCTCCTGCATGATGTATCCCTCCAAAGTGGTCATAAGGCCTTTTCAGGAGAGAGCAGCGTAAGTATTGTATTGACCTCTTGCTGTGCTCTTGCTACATCTCCGGCAAAGATCAAGCCCATGGGATTTTTTGCCATGCGGCAAATTATCCTCGTTCCTTCCTGCTTCAAAACATCATCTCTTTCGATGATGCATGCTCTTACGCTTTGGGGGTCTACGTTTTCGGGCAAGGGATGTTTATCGATAGTACAAATTCCTGCTGAAACGGCTGCCTTCATGTTATAGATGGTCTGCTCTCTTCGGTTAGCTCCTAGAATGGTCATAATGGCATCAGTATAGTTTGTCCAGCGAGGATTACATTCTGCCAGATAATTGCCTACTGGTTGCTTTCTTCGTCTCCGTAGTCTTTTTTCCAGCTCTCCTGGGATCATGATATCCAGGTTTGCCACGCCTCTGATAGAGGCAAACTCTACGCCGCACTGCTGAGCTGTCCATCTCAACAAGGCCTCAAAGAACGCGGCTGTCTGTTCTTCATATTCTTGCTGCATGCGCTGCAGATATGCATTCTTGGGAATATACGTACTTGTTCCAATGCATGCTTTACTGCCTGGCTTTTGCAACTGCCCATTCCATCCGAGTGACTCTACCCGATTCTCCATAATCACTACAGACATGCCGGGAGAGTCGACAAAGTCTATATACCGGCTGATCACGACCCTGGCTTCCTTCTGCACATTCATGGTAGCTGCCAGATGTGTTTGTGACACTGCTAATGCCTCTTGCCACTGTGTATAGTATTGAGCATGGTCGGCGTCTCCGTCTTGTACGACGATGATGCCACCTGCGTTTTCATAGGCCAAGCAGCAGCCATAATTGCCATCTTCCTCGGCTGCGCGGAGCATCACTCCCAAGGGATAGGCTTCTGCTACTCCTGCCTTTTTGTAGACATCCTCTACTCGTCGGAGAAAACGTTCCGCCTCTCTGGCAACCTCATAGATACTTGCGATCGTATAATCAGGAGGGTAAAAGCCTTCCAGGCCAAACTCATCAACCAGTTGATAAAAGCTTGCTTTGTTTTTCAGCACATGGGTCATCTTTCCCGGGAGGCCCCATGATTCTGCTCCAAGTTCATTTTGCAGGCGTGTCTCTATTTCAGGAACATTAATGTACGGTACTACCAAGGGTACCAGTTCTGGCGTTTTCCCCTTTTCCATTTTGAGTTCGTCAAATGTTGTAGGGGTCACATCTTTGCCAAAGAGCGCGCTGAGATAGGTCATTTGGGCCTGGATCTCAGCCGTGGGTAAGCTCACGACTGTCCGTATATTCCTGGCATTGAAAGGGAGATGACCGCATCTTTCTCCATAGTAGTGTTGCACGTATTTGATCATGGTCTCATTAGAAGCACGTAACACTCCCTCGTTGCCTACGTTATGAAAGCCCACACCAAGAGTTCTTGGAATGGGCGATGCGAATAATGGTATATGCAGGATACTCATACCTATAAAACAACCCTAGTACGCTAAGCATTCTCTAGATACTAGCGAAAGATGGAATTGACCAGAGATAGCACATGTGGTTCAGAACGATATTATACGCGTTCAAAGGATACTGTCAATGATCTGGGCAACTGTTTGACATCACGAGGAACCAGGTGGGCGGGGTACTCCTGGTAATCGTCGGACTCCTGCTGCTAGCGGTTAAAGCTGTGTAGCAATAGAGCCGCTCAGTAACGTAGCACTGAGTCGGCTCTATATTGTGTCGCAGGCACACAATTAATCGGGCGGCAGCTCCTGGAAGATCATCTTCACGTTGATGCCACGGCTGGTATTGACAAATCTCATCACGAAGTAGATCACGATGGCAACCGCAATGAAAACGAGTGCCCAACCAACGCCGCTGGAGTTGGACAATGCCAGGTAGGCACTGCCGCTTGCCAGGAGACCCTTTATGACAGGCCAGACGAACGCTGCTGCGTACACAGGAACAATAAAGATGAGCCAGAGGATCCCATACCAGACCAGGCGAGGCAGACCCAGGAACTTGCCCGTGTTGTTGGTAAGCTGGAAGAGATCAGGGCGACGATACGGTATCAAGATGGCATTTAACCCCGGCATGATCCAGGTGAGGCCTGCCAGCAAGATGCCGAAGAAGGTCGTACTTGCCAGAGATAGGCCAAAGAACGTCAGTACGTAGAATACCGCTCCAAGCAGTACTGCGAGAACAATTACGCGCAGTGGAGCGTTTGTGCGCTCATTTACAACGCTGAACCATTCAGGTATCTGCCGGTCAAGGACAGAGCAAGACGTTCAAGGTGATGTTACCCAGCGCCACAATCAACCATAGCGGCCAGGCTCCTGGATGTACTGCTGTTGCCATCACCGGAGTAAATGGAGGCTGACCATTGAGAGGGGCAGCAGTGGTGAACCAATAGAGGTATCCCCAGGCATTGGTCAGGTTAAAACCGAAGCGATTGCCCAGGATATCGATATAGAGCGAGTTCATGAATATGGCAAATATCAACGCTCCAATTACCGCAAAGGCCACTGAACGCCTGACGTTGCCCTTCATGTACGAGGAGAATTGGAAGCCGATGAACTGGAAAAGTATTACACTGACCAGGCCTGCCAGGGCGATCAAGCCGAGAAATGAGAAGTCAGGGCTGCCGAGCGAATAGCCAGCCTTGGTGGCTGCGGTCATAATTGCCTGGGATGAGGTGCCGAGTTTCGGCAAGGCGGCATTCATCGAGCTTGGATCGATGGAGAAGGCACCAAAGAAACTGATTACGACTGAGACGATGGCAAAGATGGTGAGACCCGTCACAACCTTGTGGAAGGTACGCGTCTTCAAGATAGAGACACCAAAAATGACCAGTAAGATGATGATGCCGACAATAATTTTGCTGGTGTTATCCTGGAACCAATTCTGTGCATTGGCAAAGGCGCTTCCAGGGAAAGCAACACCGAGCAAGATACCGGTCAGTTGGATATTGTGTACTGCTACGATAATTTCAAAACCGATGATGGTGAGTGCCGATCCAACCAGCGTCCAGCTTTCAAGCCAACCCCAGAATGGGCCAATGATACGGGAAGTGAAAACATAGTCGCCACCGCTGCGTGGCATCGCGGTAGTGAGACTGGCGAAGATCAAACCCAGGAAGAAGCAGGCGATACCTGTAAGAAGAGCCATCCAGGCATATGCCGAAATACCTAATCCCTGCCACTCTGGGAAAAGCGCGTAGAAGACGACAGCCCAGCCTACTGACGTTCCTACGAAGGCGGAGATATTGAAGAAGAGCGCGTTGGCCATACTGACATCACGCACCAACCCCGACGCCTGCCTGACGAATAGCCCGCTGGGTGTAGCAGATTTTGCCATGAGTGCGAATCCCTTTCATGCAGGGAGCGCAATAAATTGTACTCCCAACTACCCCTGGACACGGAAAGCCCGTTCCAGCTTGTCTTTACCAAGATCAAAGACAAAGCCGCGCAGGATACCCTGGTTGGCCTCGCTTCCAGCGTTGAAACAGGTGGTGCGCCCAATCCTGGCCTGTCCACCGGCTTCGTGTACATGGCCGTGGACACTGACCAGTGGTTGAAACTCTTGGATGGCACGACGCACACCTGTGCTTCCCACCGGGACACGTAAGACATCGCCCATAGTCACTTTGGGCCGCAAGGTCTTGTCAAGTTCCGGGGCAGTATCTATTCCACTATCATAAGGGGGAACGTGGATCATAAAAACAGCATTTTGGACGTCTTTCAATGTGCGGGCGCTTGCTTTGACATGTTCGTAATATTCTTCCTCGCTCCATTCACGCGGAGTATGCCAGGGAGTGGGATTGGCATAGTCAAAGCTAATCATTTCGTGGTGCTCGTTCAATTGAATGGTTTTGCCAACAGGGTTGATGATATAGCTCGACTGTGCAATCATGGCGTCAACACCGCGATCATCGTCGTTGCCTGGCATCATATAAAACTGGACGCCACTCTTGCCAATGCGTTCCTCAGCTAACGCTACCCATTCGCCGACACGCTGAATCATTTTCTGGCGAAACAGTTCGCTCATCTTCACTGCATCCGCTCTCAGTGCGTTTACCTCATCCCAGTCGGTTACGTAGGGGTAGTAGCCGATATCCGAGATAGTATTCTCAAGATTCTGGAGTTCGGTCTCGGTCTCGACGCTATAATCTTGATCCAGGAACGCGGCAGAGTAACGCCCGTTGCCCTGCGCGATGATCGGGACAATGGCCTTGCCTGTCAGATCACCGGCAATGAGGACAACATTCGCCTCGTACACGTTCATCTTGATGGCATTAAGAAGCTTACGGTAGGTGCGATTTGCAGCGTGCAGGTCGGAGCACATGTAACAGCGAAGGTATTTAGCCATGTTCTTTCCCTTAGAGAAGCTTGCGTCCATCGTTGAAGCACAACTACTCTGGCTATTTGTAAAAGTATACAAGGGCCAGGGGAAAAATACAATGCTGTAGAGCCGAGCCGCAGGAATACGGTATAATATATAGTGAGTGATGCTGGCCCATCAGGACCGGTTGGCCCGCTTTGGCTACCAGTTGCTGGTTCACCTGTGTCGTACCCATCAGTGTGAACTGCTCGTGATGAACACCGAGGAACTCAGTCCTGAACAAGAACTGGTGCAAGATTTGCTCACCATCACATAGTACTTAAGTTCACGGTTGGACAGCCTGCGGAACTACCGCAAGGCGTTACAGAAAGCCACCAAGGATGATCAAAGCGCACAAGATCAGGCTCCATCCAACACCTGAGCAAGCGAATTCCTTGTCGGGCAGAAATGACAAGGTGGTGCCGGTAGTGGCTATGACGGCACCGAAATCGCCCGGGGACTTGGGGTAAGACCTGGAAGGCTTCGGCCCAGAGGCACCTGGGGATGAGCCAGGAACAACTACTCGCGTATAAGGATGTATTTCCGCGGACAAGAAAGGTAGCAGGTTCAGCGTGCGTGATTTACCGATAGGCACAATCACGTTGCTCTTTACAGATATCGAGGGATCCACTCACCTACTCCAGCAGCTCGGTGATCGCTACGCTGAGCTGTTGACCGAGTGCCGCGCCCTGCTGCGCAGCGCTTTTCATACATATCGCGGTTACGAGGTCGATACGCAGGGGGATGCTATATTTGCTGCCTTTGCTCGCGCCAGTGATGCCCTCTTAGCGGCAGTGGCCGCGCAACGCGAACTCGCTACCCATTCCTGGCCGGACGCCGTGGCGGTTCGTGTACGCATGGGGATGCACACAGGTGAGCCCTCTCGCGTGGCCGAGGGATACGTGGGTCTGGACGTACATTACGCAGCACGTATTATGAGCGCAGCCCATGGTGGGCAGGTGCTTCTCTCCCGGACCACCCGCGACCTGGTGGAACACGACTTACCAGAGGGCGTGAGCTTGCGTGATCTCGGGGAACACCGCCTCAAGGACCTGGAGCAACCCATCCCTCTCTACCAGTTGGTGATCG
>WNFE01011711.1_pt1 | contig 11227 bp, 7 predicted proteins | sample 5400451 | NCBI WGS metagenome assembly WNFE01 (sample SAMN13153344, study PRJNA577476) | soil metagenome | isolation source: 200 cm saprolite under Douglas fir tree site 2 hole 2 | place: USA:California | collected 2015-04-18
AAGGCTGCTTTCGTTGTCAGCGCAAATTACGGCAAGGGTGCCATGACCTGCCGCAGTGGAGAACACTTCACCGGCCCGTGGAGCGCCCCGGCGATGATGCGCCTGGAGGGCGGAGGCGTCGGCTTCCAGCTCGGCGGCCAAGCCACCGATTTCGTCATCCTGGTCATGAATCCGCGCGGCGCCAAAGCTATCTTGAAAAGCAAGGTAAAGATTGGCGCTGACGCCGCCGCTGCCGCGGGCCCAAAGGGCCGCGACGCCGCCGCCTCCAGCGACGTGACCATGCGAGCTGAGATGCTGACCTACTCCCGCTCCCGCGGTCTGTTTGCCGGAATCTCCCTAGAGGGCTCGACGCTGCGCCAGGACAACGGCGCCAATGAAAAACTTTACAAGGGCAAGGTTACGGCAGAACAGATCGTGCGCAAGGGCTCTGTCGCCGTACCTCCTTCTGGCCAAGAAATGATTGCGCTCCTAAACAAGAAGTCGCCCAAGAACCTTTCTGACCCCAACTCCCTGAAGGAGTAGTCCTTGAGCAATTCTTCTGAGCTTCTTGAGAACACCCCGGTCGCGACCGGGGTGTTTTGCTTTGTGGCTATTGCGTCTCCTCAAGGTCTGCTCCCAACGCGAGGACTAGAATTCAGGACTTGACAGCTTGGTGAAAATGACTTATAGTCATTCATGGTTTACAGTCATTATGACTCCTGATTCCAAATCACTCTCCTCTAATATTGATCCGCTGGCACCGCCCTCGGCTCCCGGCCGACGGCAGCGCCGCAGTGCCGATATTCGCGAACGGCTATTCCGCGCAGCTTTGAATCTATTCGCCCAGAAAGGATTTGCCGAGACAACTGTCGAGGACATTACCGAGTCTGCTGACGTCGGTAAAGGCACCTTTTTCAACTACTTCCCGAGCAAAGACCACATCTTGCTGGCCTTCGTGGAAATGCAGCTCGGGAAGCTGGAAGCAGCCATCGAGACAGCCCGGCAAGCAAACGAGCCTATGCCAGAGTTCCTCCGTTCGCTCGGCATCCGCATGACGCAGGAGCCTACTCGCAACCCTGCCATCGTCCGCGCCCTTCTTCAGGCCTATCTTTCGACGACCCCGGTTCGTGAGGCCATGATGGATCTGCAAAAACGGATGCATGGCCTGCATACCCAGATGATTCAGCTCGGCCAGGATCGCGGCGAAATCCGTAATGACCTTCCGGCTGCGGAGATCGCTTACGTTTTTCGCCAAACCATTTTCGGCACTCTTCTGATTTGGTCGCTTTATGGCGATGCGACCCTGCATTCACGGATCGAGACAGCGTTCAACCTACTCTGGACGGGCTTGGCGCCTCGCGGCAATTCAACGCCTGCGTTGCCAGCCCTGTGCTTTACCAGTGGAGACTAGTTTCATGAACCGCAAGCTCATCCTGATCTTACTTGCTGCTGCCGTGGCGCTGGCCGCCACCGGACTCTATGCCGGATGGTTTCGCCGTGACACCGCCCTTCAAGGCTCAGGTACTGTCGAAGCTCGCAATATCCGGGTGGGATCGAAGATCGGCGGCCGCATCGACAAGGTCTTAGTCCGCGAAGGCGATTCCGTCCAGCCGGGCCAAGTCTTGATCACCTTCGATGACAAAGAATTGCAAGCCTCCCTGGAGCAATCCCGGGCCAACGCCGAAAAGTCTCGTCGCGGCTACCGCCCCGAAGAAATCGCGGAAGCCCGCGCCACGGCCGCTCAAGCCAAAGCGGACTACGAGCTGAAAAAAAACGGCTATCGACAGGAAGACATTGCCACTGCGCAAGCCGATCTCGATCGCGCGAAAGCCGACGAAGTGCGCACGCACCTGGATTTCGACCGTTATGAGGCTCTTGCAAAAAAGGATCTTGTTTCCAAACAACAACGCGATACCGCCGAAGCTAACTGGAAAGTCGCCGTCGCCCAGCAAGAGAGTGCCAAGCATAAGCTCGATGAACTCCAACGCGGCTACCGTCCCGAGGAAATTGCCTCCGCCGAAGCGCACTACCATCAGACGCAGGCCAACCTGGAAAAACTTGAACGCGGCAACCGACGCGAAGATGTCGACCTGGCAAAGGCAGCCTACGCCTACGACGAAGCCCGCTTCCGGGAACGCCAAGTCGTCGCTCCTTCTACCGCCATCGTCGAAGTCCTCGATGTCCGTCCAGGCGACCTTATCGCTCCAAATACTCCCGTCGCTACGCTTCTCGAAAAGGATCAAATCTACGTTCGCATCTATATCCCCGAAACAGAATATGGCCGCCTCAAGCTCGGACAGAAAGCCGAAGTTAGAGTTGATTCTTTTCCGAATACGGTTTTTGAGGGAGTCCTGGAACAGATCAATCAGCAGGCTGAATTCCTGCCGCGAAATGTGCAAACCCGCGAGGAACGCGTGCACCAGGTGTTTGGCGTAAAGATTCGCATCAATGATCCGGCCGGCCGCGTCCTTGCCGGAATGGCCGCGGATGTGAAACTGAAAGCGGGAAGTTGAAAGCCGTGGCTACTCCGCAAACGAACGGGGAAGTTGCCATTTCCGCCGAGCATCTCGTGCGCCGCTTCGGCGCCTTCACAGCCGTCAACGATGTCAGTTTCCGCGTCCAGAAAGGCGAAATCTTCGGTTTCCTTGGCCCTAACGGCAGCGGAAAAACCACTGTCATCAAAATGCTCACGGGCCTCTTGCCGCTCAGCAGCGGTTCCGCCTTTGTCGAAGGCCTCGACGTGCACACTGATTCTGAATCCGTCCGCGAGCGCATCGGCTACATGTCACAGAATTTCAGCCTCTATTACGATCTGACCGTCGCGGAAAACTTGCAGTTCTACGGCCGTATCTACAGCCTCGAGCCCGCGCGCCTCAAACGCCGCATCGACGAAATTGTCCAGCTCAACGGCCTCGAACCCTATTTAAACCGCCTGGCCGCGCAACTCTCCGGCGGCTGGAAGCAGCGCCTCGCACTCGGCTGCGCCATGTTGCACGAGCCGAAACTCCTTTTCCTCGATGAGCCCACTGCCGGCATCGACCCCGTGGCGCGCCGCCAACTGTGGGATCTCCTCTTCGAGCTTTCCGGCCATGGCATCACCTTTTTCGTCACCACGCATTACATGGACGAAGCCGAGCGCTGCAGCCACGTCGCCTACATTTATTTCGGCAAGCTCATCGCCGATGGGACACCCAATTCGCTCCGCGAGCTTCCTGACGTCCAGCCGCAAGGCACGCTGCGCGTCGAAATTACCACGCCGGAAGTTACGCGCGCGCTCCGTTTCGCGCGCCAGATTCCCGGCATTCGCAGCGCCACCATCTTCGGGCAATCCATTCATGCGCTCATTGAGGACCATTGCAATCTTGACGACCTCCGCAACCAGCTTCTGAAACAAGATATTGCCGTAGCCGAGATTCGCCCGCTCGCTGCCAGCCTCGAAGACGTTTTCGTCGAACTCACCTACAAGCATCAGGCTTTGCTGGGGACCGCCCGTGCGTAACATCTTTCGCGGTTTCGGCGCCGTCTTTTATAAAGAAGCGCTTCATGTGCGCCGCGATGCGGGCACGCTCTTCTTTTCCCTGACCATGCCCCTGCTCCAGATGTTTCTTCTCGGCTACGGCGTAGACACCAACATCCGCCAGATCAATACCGTCGTTTACAACGCCGATGGCCGACGTGAGAGCCGCGAGCTCATTGACCGCCTAAAGAACTCCGACACCTTTCACATCTTCAGCTACGTTCAAAATGATCACGACCTGAACGATCTGATCATCTCCGGCAAGACGCGCGTGGGCATCAAAATCCCCGTCGATTACTCCGACCGCCTGCTCCACAATATGAGCGCCCAGGTTCTCGTCCTCATCGACGGCTCCGACTCCTCGGTCGCAGGTCAGGCGATCAACGTTACCACCGCCATTGGCCTTGATGAATCCCTTCGCCGCGTCTTGAAGGACCGCGCCGATTTGGCCGTAGACATGCGGCCCAAGCTGCTCTTCAATCCAGATTCGCGCTCGCCCAATTTCTTTCTTCCCGGCCTCACTGCCATCATGCTCCTCAACGTCACCACATTTCTCACGGCCTTCTCCATCGTCCGTGAAAAAGAGCGCGGCACCCTCGAGCAGTTGTTCGTCACTCCCGTGCGTCCCTTCGGCCTTCTTCTCGGCAAATTGCTTCCCTACCTCGGCATCGGCTTCTTCGAGCTCTGCCTCATTCTTACTTTCATGCGCTTCCTATTCCAAGTGCCCATTCATGGCAGCGTGCTCTTGCTCGCCCTGCTCGCTTTGCCCTATCTCTTCGCCGCTCTCTCGCTGGGCATCCTCATCTCCAGCAAGGCGAATTCCCAGGCAGAAGCCATGCAGCTCGCTTTTCTGCCGATTCTGCCCAGCGTTTTCTTCTCCGGTTATATTTTTCCGCGTGAAACCATGCCGGCCATCTTCAAGCCCATCAGTTACATGATTCCCGCCACCTATTTCATCAATATCACGCGCGGCGTCATTCTCCGGGGCGCAACCATCAAGCATCTCTGGACTGACGGGCTCGCCCTTGTGGTGATCGGCACTGTTCTTCTGATCATTGCCGCCCGCCGCTTCCAGAACAAAGTCATCATGGCTCCAAGAATGGGCGGTGCCCGAAAGCTGTGTTGAAACGCCGGGGCCGCCCGGTGAGGCACGAACTATGTAGCGCTGCGGCGAGCGCGGACTCCGCCCGAAGGGGTAACAGGTTATGAGGGTCAGCACATCGTCGGAAGTGGGCGCCAAAAGACTCATATCTTCAGGCGCGACAACGCGGATGGTGTTGACAGTGTAGGTGCGCTGGCGCAACCGGCCCCGGCGGGTGTCATACCATTCAATTTCTATCGTGTCGCCGAGCACCAGCCCCTGAAGCGGCTCGAACCAACTGGTGCGGTGCCCAGCAAGTTCCAGATTGCCGGGCTCCCCCAGAGCAGCGCCGCTGAGCAGCCGTGCGGGACCAAAGGCCAGCGTGCGCGGAGTGGCGCCTTCTAAAACGATCTCGTCGTAATTCAGGCGGCGGATGCAAAGGCGCGCTACCGGATGAGTATCGGCCCACGGCCACGGCGGACGAGACTCGCCTCGGCGCGCGGTCGCTTGCCAGGCTCGGCGAATGAGGACGCCGGCGACTTCGGCTTTCGCATGAAGGTACAGGGCGCGTCCCGTCAGGCACATTCCTGCGACCAGCGTCAACGCGACGAAGTAGCGTAGTGGCTTCACGTGAGCGCTCCTGCCCTGCGAGTCAGCAGCCAAAGCACGCAGCTCAGGAGGAGTAGCGCAACTCCCAGAGCTTCCAGAAAGGAGTCGGCCGTGCCGGTGGCAGGCGCGCCGAAGACTTTGTCCAATTGCATCCCAGCCGGAAGCTCCGTCGGGACGGGAACGGTGGCGGACGCGCCGCTCGTGTTTGCCACAACTTCCTCAACAGCAACAAGAGAGGTGAAGCGCGTGACGAGCCGGTAGCGGATGGCGTGCGCGATCAACGCCGAACGAATCTCTGGTCTGGAGTCTTCGCTGGAGACGCGCCAGTGGTCCATGAGGTCTTCCACGCGTTGCCGTGCCCAGAGTGTGGTGATGCCGGGATGAAAAGTTGCGGTCGAGGCGTCGAAGGCGAAACTTGCTGCATAGGGTTGATCGCCTGCGCGTGCGGTGAGGCGCACGCGGCCGGCTTGGCCTCGGGAGATGCGCCCGTAGAGAAGTAGAGGTTGGCGCAGAAAAAGATCCGGTACGCGCTGCGGGTAGACTTCCGCGGCTTCCACCCCTTCGAAAGTTAGCTTCACATCCGTGAGCACCGGACTCTCAATGGTTTCGAGAAGCCGGCTCATCTGTTCGCGAATCTCGCCGATATCGGCGATATGCGTGAAGGTGCCCCGGCCGAATTGCGCCATTTTGCTGGCCAGGAAGAAATTCGGAGCGCTCCCGATGGCCACGGTGTAGAGGCGGGCACCGCCCAACTTGACGCGCAGCGCCGCGAAGATTTCCTCTTCGTTGCCGAGGTCTCCGTCGGTGAGCAGCACGATGTGACGCAGATACCCGGAAGTTTCGGGCTTCTGCATCAAATGGAGGAGCGCGGGAAGCATCTCGGTGCCGCCGCCAGCTTCGAGGTTTTCTACGAAACGGCGCGCGGCAGCCAGGTTTTCCGTCGTGGCGGTTTGTGGTTCAGAGGCAAATTCAGAATAGTCGTTGTTGAATGCCAGGATGCCGAAGCGATCGTTCGGGCCGAGCCGGTCGAGGGCCTGGAGAAGTGCCTCTCGAGCCTGCGTGATAGAGGTACCGGCCATCGAGCCGGACACGTCAATCATATATAGCATTTCCACGGGCCGGCGTTTCGCGGGCTGCACCGTGGGCGGAAAAGCGGACAAGAGAAAATACGTGTCGCCAGATCCGGGATCTGGTGAGAGGAAGAGTGCTGTCTTAGGCTGTCTGCTTTCGGCCTGCCGCACTTCCAGAACGAAATCTTTGTTTGGTATTGTCGTGCCGGAGGCAAGCTCCACATGATGGCGGCCATCCGGCAGGCGGCGGTCGGTGATGGCATGAGACACCGAGTTTATCGTTCCAAACTCGAAGCCTGAATCGAGATCGACGGAGAGGGAAACGTCGTGGCCGGGACGGCTGTCGGGCGGCCGGACCAGAGGTGTTATTCGGGAGGCGTCAGGCACGGCGTCGGTGTCCATCGCCCAGCCGGCTCCGTGGTGACCCACGGCCTGCGTGCCGGGAATGTAGCGCGGACCCACAACCATGGGGAATACCAGCCGAATCCGTCCATCTTCCCAGCGCAACGCCTCAACGTAGCGCAGGCGTACATCAATGTGGTCACCGGGCATGAGGTTCGCTACGGAGGCGGTGAAAATGTTGGGGCGTTCTTCTTCGACGAGCGCGGCGCGCTTGCCTTCGGATTTGGCCGACTCGTAGACGCGTTTGGCTTCTTCGCGTTCGCGGACTATGCTGTGAATCACCCGGTTGCCTATGCGGATTTCTAAGTCGTAGACAGCCGCGTCATGAGGCAGAGGGAAAACGTAGACCGCCTCGATCGGCTCCGTGCCAGAATTTACGTATTGCTGAGTGACCGTCGCTGCAGCCGCGAGACCGCGCACGTCCAGGGTGACGTCGGTATGGACGAGTGGCACGGATTCATAAAGACCAGAGAGAGGTGAGCGGTAGAGGAGCGATCCTTCACAGACGGAAGCTGGTCCGTTGTCGGATTGCCCGCTCTGTCCCCCGTATGACCATCCGGCAAGGATGGTAGTGACCGCCAGAAGCGCCAACACAAAGCGCTTGCAAATATTGAGGTAAGCCCACTTTCCCGGAAACGGTGGCATTGTCTCCTCCCACACTCGATGTCCAGCGTGGATTGGACTGCAAGAGACAAGCCAGGGAGACTTCGCGTGAGAAGCCAGCTCAAGTGTCTGTGTATGAGCCACTTAGCATGAGCGGTGAATTCGAACCACAGCGTGTACCCGTGTTGCGGCGCCCACGACTGTGTGGCCGCAACAACGGCGGGCGATTGTTCCTAATTTTGTCTTTTATGAACGCAACGCGTATTCTGCTGATCTACCTTAATTTGCAGAGGAGAATTCGTGTCCTGCCCGATCTGTGAAAAACGCAAACCTGCGCGCTTTTGTCCTGCCAAGGGCGAAAAAATCTGCGCCGTCTGTTGCGGCACCGGGCGCGAGGTTACCATCGATTGCCCTTCCGATTGTTCGTACCTGGTCGCCGCCCACCGCTACGAAGACGAGCACCAGCGCTCCCTGCCCGCGGACACTCCGTTGCTCGACGAAAAAATTCCCCAGGACATCGTTTATACCCACCAGCAACTGATGGCCGCGCTTGCGTTCTCGATCGCCAAGTTCTGCGCCGTCCAACCCGCCGCGGTGGATGCCGACGTTCTCACCGCCATCCAGGCACTCGCTCAGACTTATAAAACGCTAAGCTCCGGGATCATCTACGAAAAACCGCCGGAGGCCCCTCTGCCGCGCGAACTCTACTCTGCACTGATCGCCTTTATCGCTGAAGTCAAGAAGCAACAAGCCGAACGTGCTGACGCCGCAGCCCTCAAGGATTTGGATCTTTTCTATCTGTGGGTTTTTCTCTACCGGATGGGATTGCTGCGCACGAACGGCCGCCCGCGCTCGCGCCGCTTCATCGAATTCCTGCGCGGCCAATTCCCGCAATCCCCCGAGCTCAAGCGCGAAGAGTCCCGCATCATCGTCCCGTGAACTTTTTGGAGTGCGGCAGCTCGCTGCCGCTTTTCCCTGCGATCTCCGCCACTTTTCACTACGTTACTACCCGATTCCACGAGCTTGCGAACTTCGCCCTATGTCTAGTTCTCTATCCCGTAGCGCAAGCGTGCTTTCCTTCCAACTGCTCCGTCACCGCCTCGGCATCCCAACCCAGTTTCAGTTGTACCCTCTGCGCTGTCCGTTGCGCTTCGTGCTGGGGACGCGGATTGAATCCATACTTCTGCCGTATTCGCGCCACGCGTTCCGCGGCTTTTCGCCGGTATTCCTCCGGAGCGTAGCCATTCTTCCGGTACCAGTCTTCATATTGTTTCGCAAGCCGGGGAAACTTTCCTCGCACAAACGGCAAAAACTGCTTTGCCGAAGACGGCATAAGGAACAGAACGCCAGACCAAAACCACTGCGCCCCCGCCTCTTTGGCCGCCTCAGCTACCGCTTCCAAGTCCCCTTCGCGGTCGGTAATCCCGGGGATCAGCGGCGCGGCGGATACCCCAACCGCCAGCCCCGCTTCACGAAGTTGTCGCACCGCAGCAAGCCGCAAATCGGGCCTTGGCGCGCGCGGCTCCAGCAATCGAGCCAATTTAGGCCGTAGGGTCGTAATCGTGATATTCAAGGACAACTCGGACCGCTCGGCAATCTTTTTGAACAAATCGATGTCTCGAACGATCTGATTCGATTTCGTGATAACCGAAATGCTCAGCCCCTCGCGCTTCGCCAGTTCTTCCAGGCACGCCCGCGTGACGCCGTGTTCCCGCTCGGCCGGCTGGTAGGGATCCGTCGCCGTTCCAATGGCGATATGATCGGGCCGTTCCCCTCCCGACCTCTCCGATGCGTACGAATACTTCCGCGAAATGTCATACGCCAAAAGCGGCGCCGCATCCTTCTTCACATAAATCTTTTTCTCGAACTCCGATCCGTCCAGCTCCATGTATTCGTGGGTGTACCGCGCGTAGCAATACTTGCAGGCAAATTCGCATCCCCGATAGGGATTGATGGTCCATTCGAATGGCACGCGCTGGGAATCGCAGCGGTTCAAGATCGACTTTACCGGCAGCACAAAATACTCCGGCTTTTCCGCAGACTTCCGCAGCGTTTCCGCTGGCGGCGAGGATGCTGCGAGGCGGGCAATGCCAACCAGCCGTGCGGGAGCGCGCTCAAGGGAAACCGCGGCAGCGTTTCGGACCGGACCTATGTCACGGCTTTGGGTTCCATGCTGGGTCCCGGACGCCGGGGGGCCAGCCGTCGTCGCTTGATCCGAAATGCTGCCGTCGCCGACCGTTGTTTGGTCGCCAGACAAAGAGTCATTGACTAGTCTAATTGAGACTAGTCTCGCTGAGCTTACATCAGGGTTCTCAGGAAAGAGTCCTGCCGTAGTTGGTGAAACGCGGCGGCGCTGAATCGGAGAACTCGGTGCCGCTGGGGAGTGAACTGGAGACATAGCCCACCTCGAAACAAGCAACAGTATTTCGCTTTTTGTTCGCTTCGTCAACTACTATTTTCGCTTTGTATTCGTGCTTATCTTGTTCGCTTCTCTCCTTTCCCACCGTATCTCGCTGGATACCTTGCTCCCCCTCAATTTCTCGCTGACAATTGCCTCCCTGTGGGATGCGGGGTATCCTCTGTGTCCAGGGGAACTGCACTTTTCATGACTGTGGGGTCCAAACGCGTTCTGCTGACGGCATCGCTTCTTCTTGCGGGCCTGCCCGCGCTTTCCTTCGGCCAAACTCCGCCTCCGCCAAAGAAGCTGCCCGCAGGTCCTCCCGCCCCTCAATCGACCCATTACCCCATCTTCATCCTGGCCTTTGGTAACAATCCAAACTGGAGTGTGCGAATCGGCCAGAAAGGCCCGGAACGGATGGATCGTCCTGGGTATCCGCCTATTCCACTCGAACCCGCCGAAGTTACCCACGAGACCGCCGACTCCTGGATCTATCACGCCAAGGACTCCGCCACTGGGGCGACCGTAGCCATTCACCTCGCGCGAGAAGCCTGCACCGACGCTACCAACGATACCTTGACAACGACACCACCGCTCGGCGGGAAGTACAGTTTTCGAGCTTCGGTGGATCACGCGCAGATCGGCTCGATGGCCGGCTGCGCCCGCATCGCCGCCGAACTCTTCCCCAAGATCAACAACCAGCCCGATCAGGAAGAAGAAGAAGAGGCCAAGAAGAAACCGCCTGCTCCGACCATCACAAACTTCAAGGCTCCTGTCGCTGTGGCCTACGTGAATTCAACTGGCAGTGTTGTTCTCGGCCGTGGCACGACAAAGAAGGTTGTGGCGCCTGAAGGCGCCGAACTAGCCCTCTCGCACGACGGTAAGAAACTCCTCTACACACGCTCGGATTCAAAGACCAGTCCCGACCGCACCATTGTTCTCTACGATCTTGATTCCGGTAAATCTCTGGATTTATTGCATGGCCTAGTGCGGCAAGCCTTCTGGTCACCTGACGATGGCCGCATTGTCTTCCTCAAAGCTCTGGATAGCTCCTGGCAGGTCTGGTCGTTCCCTGCAGGCCATCCAGAATCGGCCCTGGCCTTTTCACCGCAGCCAGTTAATGCTCTGCACGGATGGGTGGACAATCACACCATCCTGGCGGCAGACATGCTGAACGCCTATTGGCTCAGTGATGAGACTCTGCCCCAGGCCGTCTCGCTTAAAGACATCTACGGCTCCACTTTTCAGATCATGAGTTCGGACACCATTCGCGTGAGTCCCATCAATTCAGACTTGCTGCTGGTCTCGGCCAACTACCTCTCGGCTCCCGCTGGAGCTCCTATCGACTCCGCGGGTCTGGCGGCAGGGTTCTTCCTCTACGAACTGCGGTCGAAGCGCCGCGCCAATCTCTGTCCGCCCAACCAAGGGGGCCGCGCTGCGGAGTGGTCGCGTGACAGCCTGCAAGTTTTCTTCGCCGGGATGGATACCTCGCATCGCTCAGGCGTTTACCGAATTTTTTGGGACGGCACCGGTTTGCAGCGCTGGCTCACGGGCAGCAACTACGTAGT
>WNFE01005267.1_pt1 | contig 11226 bp, 13 predicted proteins | sample 5400451 | NCBI WGS metagenome assembly WNFE01 (sample SAMN13153344, study PRJNA577476) | soil metagenome | isolation source: 200 cm saprolite under Douglas fir tree site 2 hole 2 | place: USA:California | collected 2015-04-18
GCGGAGCCAGCGACGATAGGCGATCGCGGTTCGATCGCTGCGCAGGTGCAGCTCAGCCTGCAGATCCAGCGGCAGCATCTCGGGACGCTGGGACTCGAGGATCGGGCGATCCTGAGCGAAGATGCGGTCCTGGAACTCGACCATTGACGATCGCGGCTCGTAGTTCATAGCCATCCACATCCATGCCGTGCTGTCAACGGCATCGTGCGGCGTAACAGAGAGGAGCATCCCGAACGAGTGCTCGCCATGCTTGACGAATGACGCGGAAAGCGGTCGATGCACGCGATACGTGTAAGTCACAACAGAGCCGTGACCGGTTGCATAGGGGTCGGGCTGAAACACCCTGACGCCCTCCGATACGACGCCGTCAGCGTTGGTCGTGGTTGTGTAGTCCTCGATCTCGGGTCGCGCGCGGTCACCCAGGATCCCCTCATGAACGAACGGGAAATGACCGATGTCAAGGAAGTTCTCGACAATGCGCGGCCCGCTTGCCCTCACGTGGTATGGCCCCGCAATCAGCACCCGATACCCCGGATCGTCGAGCAGCTCGAACCTTGGGATCCCGCCGGCGCCGCTGCCCAGACTCACCCATATGACGTCATACGCCGCCGCCGCGTGAAAGGTGGCTACCTGCGCCTTTGCCGGCGGGGCCTGCTCAGGGTGGGCAGGCATTAGTACGCACCGCCCGTTCGTTGCATATGTCCAACCGTGATACGGACACTCGAGCCGTACGCCGTCGACGACGGTGCCGAGCGACAGTCGCGTGCCTCGATGCACGCACAGGTCGCGCCACGCGAAGAACTCCCCGCCGGAACGCCACACGACGATGTCCTCGCCGAGCACCCGGGCCGCAATCGGTCCACCATCCGCAAGCTGTGCGACAAGCGCTACGGGGTGCCAATCCTCCACGAGGACAGGGTCGTCAATCATGGCCATTCCTCCATGCTTCGTTCAATCAAGGCTGCGCGAGCAAGCCGAGGGCCGCCCAGCGGTACACCTCGTGCGCCACGCCTGGGGCCCATGACAGAGCCTCGAGCCCAATCATCGTTCCTCCGAGACGCTCGTAAAAGCGGGCGGCGGCGACATTCCCTGAAATAACCCCGAGACGCATGCTGTTGTGACCACGAGCGATGACGCGCTGGGCGGTGCAACGCATGAGCAGCGAACCGATGCCGGAGCCTCGGAACTCGCGCAGCACGTGCAGCGATTCCAGCCACGGCTCGGGCCCATCCTCGAGATACGTGACTGCGAAACCGGTGATATCGCCAGACCCGTCCTCTGCGACCAGCATCAACGTGCCAGGTTGGGCAATCTTCTCGCGCAGTTCGGCTAGCTGGGCGTCTCGATCGAGAAACGGCCGCAAGACCGCAGGCTCGAGAAGCGAGCCGTAGGTGTCCTCCCAGTTGCGAACCTTGATGTCGCTGACTCGTTCAAGATCCGCAACAGTCGCATCACGGACCGAAAATCCGGAACTCACCGGTCAGGATCTTAGGTGAGGGGTAGTGGGCCGAAACTCCGATGGGCTGCGCCACGCGAAGAACTCCCCGCCGGAGCGCCACACGACGATGTCCTCGCCGAGCACCCGAGCCGCAATCGGTCCACCGTCTGCAAGCTCTGCGGCACGCGCTACGTGGTGCCAATCATCTATGAGGACAGGGTCATCGATCAACGCTATTCCGCGCGCGAGTGGGCACGTTGCGATGATGCTACCCCGCCAATGCTGCGTCCACCAACCGGGCCCGAATGGCCTTATCTACGATCCAGGATGCGACCATCTGAGCCCGAATGGCGAGCTGCGTAACCAGCCGCCTTACTGAGTCGTTGACATGTCATGCGGGCACTCGTTGCCGCAGTGCTCATGGGGCTTCTCGCCGGGTGCGGCTCGGTCGCATCGCATCTGCCGGCCGCAACCTCCCAGCCGTCATCGATCGCGGGAGCGTCTCCGAGCCCATCCCCCACCCCAAGCCAATCACCCACCGCGAGCCCGTCACTCGCCGGCCAAGCCCTCAGCTGCCGGTTGCCCGTCAGATGGGCGGCCCAGGACGGCTTCAAGGGCGGATTTCTGTCGTTTCCCGATCAGGTTCTGACTGTCGATCCAACCGCCTCCCTTTTTTACGACCGCGCCTTCGCAAAGTGGCTCCCGGCTGTGAGGACCCAGGTTTCACCAGACGGCAGGCGGTACGCGTACGCCGGAGAGACGCCCAACTCGTACGCAGGCGGCAAGCTGCACGTGGTTGATATCGCAACCGGCGTGGACACGGTCGTATACAGCGGCGGTACCACCTACACCGTGGTCGACTTTGCCGCTGCGGGCATCTATGTCACGTCATATCCCGTGCCGTTCGGCGCAACCCACGGGTTGTGGCTGCAGAACCCGTCCGGCGGCGAGCCAAAACTCATCAGCAGCGAAATCCTCGATCCTGCAGTGGGTGGCGGGGCGGCCTGGGGACTGCACCTCAACGCAGCTGATCCAAGCCCAGGACCGGGCGGCGTCGAGGGTCCCGTGAACGAGGTCCTCCGGTTCGATCTGCGCACTGGCGCCTCGACATCCTGGTTCTACCGACCTGGCGCTCGCGTCTGGATCCTAGGCTTCGACGCAACCGGCCACCCGTTTGTCCGGGTTTACACCGAGTCCAATGTGGCTGAACCCGTCGAGCTATGGCTGGTCCAATCCCAAAGTCAGGCCAGCCGGCTCTATGCCGGCGGCGGCTCGACACCGGCCCAGCTGGGCGCGATCGACAGCCACGGCGCCTGGTTCGATAGCTTCCGGGCATCTCCAAACACAGTCTGGCTCTACACAGGGGGCTCGCTCCAGAAGGTCGCGACAATCGATGTGGTCGGCGTGATAGACGTGTTTATCGCCGGAGGCTGCATCCCCTAAGGGACCGCTCGTCGCGGCCACGATCGGCGGGTGGACAACTTCGATTTCAAGCTTCGGACGTTCACGTATCAGCAATTCGTTCGCTGCGCCTAACCGTCCCCTGATCTCAAGAAGAGGAGCACTGCAGCCCGCGCTGTTGACCACCGCCTCAGTGATCCGCAGCGAGTCCCAATGAATGAAACAGTGGTGGGCCGGGGTGGACTCGAACCACCTACCTCCGCGGTAAGGGGGCCTGAACGCTGCGCCTAACGCCTACCCGATCTCAGGAACAGGGAGCGCTGCAGCCGGTTTCATGTGGTACGCCTAACCATCTTGGGCGCGGTCGTACCTAAAGGTCCAGATCGGCGTTAGCGCCTACATGAGGGCAGCCGTTTTGGCAGTCGTTCTGATCCTTACCGCGTGCGGCAGCGCCTCCGCGCCTCAGGCACGTGCCTCGATCCAGGCCGGCGCGACGCCGACCGGCGTCGGGGTGGCGTCGCCCACTTCAGCCCCGACGCCTATATCGGTGACACCCGCCGCGCCAACAACACCACCATCCGCGATACCAATCCCATCACCAAGCGCGGCGCCTGTATCAGCGTGGATGGTGACCCACGTTCGCGGCTCTGACTGCGGCGCAGCCGTGAGTGGGTGGTCCCCATGTTTTTCCAGCGTGTCCTGTCCAACGAACGGCTTCTGCGTCGCGGTCGGTGCCGCCGGCAGCGTCACCGCCTCCAGCAATCCCACCGCCTGGACTTCAGCCTGGGCTGTGACCCACGTCGACGGTTCCAACATAATGACTGGCATCTCCTGCCCCATCAGCGGCCTCTGCGTCGCCGTGGACCAGGTCGGCAACGTGATCACATCAAGCAACCCGACCGGAGGGGCGTCGGCGTGGACTGCGGTCCACGTAGTCGCCTCCTTCCTTACAGGCGTGTCGTGTCCGACCGTTGACCTCTGTGTCGCGGTGGATGGCAACGGCAATGTCGTAACTTCAACCAAACCCACTGGGGCCGCGGCGGACTGGACGGTAATTCACGTGGACGGCAACTATCTATCGGCCATCTCATGTCCGAGCAGCAGTCTCTGCGTTGCAGTCGACATCGTGGGCAACGTTGTTACCTCGAGCAACCCCGCCGACGGGCGGGGTGTGTGGATAGTGGCCCACGTTGATGGTTCCAACTGCTTTGTCTCCGAGACCGAAGCGCCCTGCTACCTATCAAGCGTGTCCTGCCCCACGGTCGACCTCTGCGTGGCAGTGGATGAGAGTGGCAACGTGGTGACCTCCACCAAACCCGGCGGTGGCGCGGCGGCCTGGAAGGTGACCAATCTGAACGGTGGCGTCATGTACGGCCCGCATTCGATGCACTCAAGCGTGTCCTGCCCGACAGGCCGATTTTGCGTCGGTCTTGGTAACGACGACGAGGCTCGCGGCTTCGAGATCAGCAGCACCGATCCGACCGGCGGTCCGACCGCCTGGACTCGCAGTATCCACATCGGCGGCAGCATCTTGAACAGCGTGTCCTGTCCCAGCAGCAGCCTCTGCGTTGCGGTCAGCTCTTGGGGCGATGTTGTCACGTCGACGACGCCAGGCGTGCCGCCCGCAGCATGACAGTCTGAGCCCGGGTCAATCAGGGCAGGCGGGACCAACAGGTGGTGGGCCGCGGTGGACTCGAACCACCTACCTCCGCGTTATCAGAGCCACTCGGACTGTCCGTAACCGTCCACCAGTGACCGCCGCGCACTCAATTCGAGCGAGATCAGTCCGCAGTTGTCCGACCTCGGCCGCAGAACGCCGCCCGAACTGTAGTCAAACTGTAGTCGCGTTTTCGGTGCCGGTGCGCCAAATGGGTGCAGCAGAACGCCCGATGATCTTGCCGGACAATCTCGATATAGGAACCGGCTCCTGACTTTTGCCATTCGGTCTCGTCCAACTTCCAGAAGAGGCCATAAGAGCTGATCAGGCCGACTTTGGCAATAGGACGCTGCGCCACGGGCCTCACGACCGAAAAGAGCTTGGCATCGCGAAAAGGTCGATCGAATGCTTCGAACCGACCGAGCCACTGCTGAGCATCAATTCGCAGTGTCAGGTTGACGTTGTTCTCGGCGAGTTCGGAAAGCACGACACGGATCGTCCCTGGGAAGGCAAATACGACAAGGACGGTCGCAAGGTCGCACCGCTAGGTCATGTGCGCGTCGTGCTCTCGCTTAGCTCGCTCGTCGTCTCGCCAGCGAACGAACCACGCTCCGCCGAAGCCGCCGAAGATCGCACTCACCGCCCCGAGGATCGGGTGCCAGAAGCCGTCCATCAGAAGGCTGGAAGATCGCGAATGAGGTTCACGCCTTCAACCGCGAACCACCCGAGCTTGGTCTCGAAGTACGCGCGAGCGCCGACCCGTACGAACCGGCCGCTTGGCGTCGAAGCTTGCTGCTTGATCACCGCCGCCTTGTCCTCACCCAGTTCAGGATCAGTCCCAGCAGCACAAATCCAGCCAGCTTCAAAGGCCACCAAGGGTCAGAACGAAGCGAGCCGCTCGAGCCCGGTCCGACCATCACCGCAGCGGATGCCAAAGAAGTCATGCGGAATCCGGTTCGGTAGAGCGTCAAGCAGCTGTCCACCGAACCACGTGAGGAGGATGTCCCGGTGAATCTAACGTCCCAACATGGACCAACCGACCGTGCTTCACGCCACGCAACCTGTAAGTCAAAAGTGTAGTCATCTCTAGCCCGAGGACCATCTCGACGAGCGATACCTGGCCTATTTACTATTCACAATGGTGGCGGGCCGGAGGTTCCGTAACGCGAACCGGCTGGAAATTGAGGGACAGCCGATCAAGTTGTCTTGAGCGCGAGAGTTCCGGCTGAGCCGCCGGCTTATGGTCGCCGAAGATCCAAGGACACCGATGGGTCCTGATCCTCTAGATTGCGCAGGTGCTCCGGAACACCGGGCGGGGTGTCGCCCCTTCTCCGTGGATGGTGTATCCACCATCCCGTGCCCCATCTGAGGACCTTTCCATACAGCGTCAGGATGAAGCTGTCATCAAATGTTGGCGACGGCACTCGCGCATCCCGTAAGAGGAGCAGCCGGCTAGCGTCAGTAAGTTCGTAGCGCCCTGCCCCTGCAACGTATCGTGTTTGAGGCTGAGCCCAATAGTCAAAGCACAGCCAACCGCTTTCCCTTCCGTCGCTGGCGTAGCAGTCGACCCTGTGGCCTACACTCAGACTCGGCTCGCCAATCTGCGCTACGACCTCGCTCCTCGCCACGTCGCGCTCCTCGAAATCGCGCGCCGCAGCCAAGGCCCCGGACCATTCATCGTCGGTGAGCTGGCGACCCACCTTGAGATACCCGAGCCGCCAGGCGTGCTCCGCCACAATCGATGTGACCTCCTCCGTGTATCTGCAGTCGTTGCCAAAGACCGCGTTGAAAGCGCCTGCTACGCCTGACTTGCCAAAGCGTCGCCGCAAGGCCTCCTCAACGATCCGCAACTTATCGTCGCACTGGTCTACAAAACAGAGGTCGCCCAGAAGGTCTCGCGCGGCAATCTCAATCGCTTGACCGTCGCCCGCGTACATGCTCGGTCGAGCGACTAAGGCGGACAAATGCTTGAGCTTGCGCTCCCGGATTGAATCTACGTCTCGCACCTTCCAATCGTAAGCGGCATTCGCTTGTAGGTTTCGCAATGGGGTTCGCAATAGGGTGCGGAGTGGGGGTCGCTCGAGGGGTCGCTCAAGGGGTCGTTGCCAAGTTCAATAAGACGTCGATTCGGAGTTCAGACAGGGCCTGTCAATCGCGGACTGTCTCCGTGAACACACACGTCAACTACCCCGACTAATCGAGCCGCGCGGAGCCCCTGACGTCGACGTCAGATCAAAGGAAGAACTGTTCGATAGGTCTTGGTCGTCGTATCGGCAGTCGTGTTTCGGGCCAAGCGTTTCGACACCGACCGCTAAGCTGATCGGAGTCAGCGGCGAGTCTGCCAATCGACTCGGTTCAAGGACTGCGCCTTCCGCGACTTCTAGGTGTCCGAAGTCAACTGCGCCGGCGGGGGGGCCAGGCACGTCGGCGACGATCCAGTGGCGTCCGCTCGCCCATCGTGTCTCGGCGCGCGCGTCGAGCGGCGATCGCTTCAACTCGTGCCTGTCGGAATTGAACTGCGGAGGATGCTCGGGAGCGTCGCGACTTCCATCCTCAACGATCTTGGGGAGACAGGGATGGAGATCCAGGCAATCCCAGTTACCGAACTCTGCCAGCTCGGTTGCTGCCTACCCGGCTGCCAGCCGTTCGGTGAGAACTGACTAGCCAGGGCCAAAGACCCGGGCAGGCAGCAACTAAATGGGCTAAACTCGTCTTTCCCCGCTTTGGATCGGAGGCAAGACCCGTGAACGGGATGATCTGTGAGTGGCACTGGGGCAGCCATACGCCCAGTTCGGACCAGTGGTCCTACTCCAAAAGCCATACCTGGAATCTACCGAAGGGGATCCCAACCATCGCACAGATCTCACTCGCCCACTACTCCGAGAACGATGATCGGGCGCGCGTCGACCTTGGCTTCACGAGCGTCAATTACTTTGACGCCAACGGCGTACCGCGCTTTAACACGTTCACGCTCCCGGGCCAAGATGCCCCCGACTCGAGACAGCAGGTGGCTCGGAACGGGATGTTCCGCATCGACGCGTACGTGGAAATCGCTAACTGCGATGCTTCGTACCTAATCAATCTCTTCTTCTGGCACTCCGTCAGCACGTATGAGGGCTATTAGGCTATGACAAACGGTGTCGGCGCCGGGACTGCACCTCGGGTGGTGGACGAGCACCTTGTCGCTGTGTACGACCCGAAAGACGGCCGAGTTCTCCACCTTCACGCTTGGACTGTCTTCGAAGGTGGGCAAAGCGTCAGCGAAGAGGAGGCTGTAGAGGAGGCTCTGAAGGTTGCACGCCAGCATGGCCACAGAACCGAGGGGGCACAAACGCTGCACACGACGCAGGGAGTCCGCGGCCCCCACCGTGTCGACCTCGCCACATTGGCCCTCGTCCCTCTCGACCGACCACGGCGCGGCTAACACGCTGAATCCTCGCGCAGGCACTTCTTTTTCAGCACCGGTCGTGACAGTCACGTGACGTGTCACGTGGAGGGTTCCTCGGGCCCGAGGAGACCCAGCAGCAGCTCAGCAGATGGGCTCAGAGGGGCAAGTGGGACCTTGGAGCGGTGACCCTTGAGCCGGTGCCTCTGGATGACGGAAAGGGGGACTAGAGGGGACTTCGTTCCGGGAGGACCAGTCCCGGACGTGTGCGGTCCCAACCCCAAGCGCGGTCGCCGCAGGTCAGCCGAGTTCGTGCCAGTGACCATGAGGGAGTCGGGCGGATATCGCACGCGCCGCCGAAACCACGCGATCGCTGGGTTGCGCCACCGGCGCCATGTAGTCCCTTAGCCCCGCCCAGGTGGGGGTCGTCCGCCCGAGCATCGAGAACCAACCTCGCGACTCCGTTGGCTTCAGCTTCGCGTTCGGCCTGGCTCATGTGTTCGCGTTACCGGTCGCGACCCGGCCAGCTCTGGAGCCATGTCAGCGTGCTCAACGGCTATCGCCTCAACCGAGAAACGGCACTCTTGGAGCCACATGCATCGACGAGGCGAAGCAACACAACTGACTTCCTGCTCAGCGGACTCATCGTCTGCGCCGCCTGCGGCAGGCGGTACATCGGGACAGCCGCTCACGGTCGCAACGCGCGGTATCGCTACTACACGTGCTTCTCGCGGAACCGCCACGGCAGGCAAGGCTGCCGCTCCGACGTGCTGCGGGCAGATCTTCTCGATCACGCTGTTCTGGAGTCTCTGCTAGCCACATACGCGGACACGGAGCTCGTCGGCGCCGCCATCGAGCGTTGGCACTCAAGCGCAGCTGAGCAAGGGCCCGACTCGGCATCGCATCTTCGGCGCCTGGAGGCGGAGATTTCGGGAACCGAGTCAGCTGTGCAGCGCTACTACACCGCCTTCGAGGATGGGCGGCTACCCGAGACGCGCTTTATCGGTCGAGTGGACGTGCTTGAGCGCCGATTGAGTGATCTTCGCGCGAAGCTGGAGGGCCTGCGCGACGCCTCGAGCAATCTCAAAGTGCCGAGCGAAGGGGCGGTGCACGAAGCGGAAGACGCTCTCCGCGAGGCAATGCTCAACGGAACGCCCGGACAGCGAAAGGCGCTGCTCAAAGAGCTGGTCGTCGAGGTGCGAGTCGAGAGCCGCGACAGCATCATCCCGACTTTCCGCCTACCCGTGACATCGGTTCGCGTTACGGAAAGCATGGTGGGCCGCGGTGGACTCGAACCACCTACCTCCGCGTTATCAGCACGGCGCTCTGCCAGTTGAGCTAGCGGCCCAGCGTTTCAGTAAGGGTAAGCCCCGAGCGAAATCGGGCGAAGCGGAACTCTACCACGGGCACGATTCGCCCCTCAGGCGGCGTATGGGTCGCGACCGGTGAGTCCGAGCAGGCGCTCCTTCAGGGGCGCGTCGCCCGGCACATCCACTCGGGGTGGAAACGCACCGGCACCGCGGCGGGCAAAGCTCGCCGGCATCCGCATGTCCCATTCGTCGTCGGAGATTTTCGCCACGACGTCATTGAGTGTGCGATCGGCGAGAACGAAGACCTCTTGCTCGGTCATGCGACCGAAAAGAGTGCGGGCTTTGCTAGCAGCCCACCCAGCCGAAGAGCTGCTGGACCTTGATGCGGTCCAGGCCCCGCACGATGCCCATGTTGCCCAGGCGGAGCATCGGAATGCTCTCGCCGTCGAGGTCTTCCCATTCCCGCCTGGCCGCCGGGTCCAAGCTCACCGACCGGTATTCGAACTCGACGCCCATCTCGTTCAGGACATCGGCCATGGCGGCCGATTCGACAGCTCTGATGGTCATCGGGCCCCAGTACCCGCGGCACCACGAGCGACAGAACGTGAGGAGGAGAGTGGCAGGGGCGTGAGGATTCGAACCTCAGGCCCTCGGTTTTGGAGACCGATGCTCTGACCAGGCTGAGCTACGCCCCTATCGGCCGAAGCCAAGGTTAGCATCGTCGGATGGCTGCTTTCCTCGCCAACGTCGGCGTGAACTCGGCGCATTCAGCCCGCTCGCCGCTCTTCGCCGACGGCCGATTTGTACTGCTGCCGATACCCGAGCGAGATCCGTGGGCGCCGCCGATGTTGCGGCTGGGCGACATTTCGGGGCTTGCCGCCCACGCGCCCGCCGCCTGGCGCGAACGCACGGTCCACCTCGATCCCGACTTCTCCGAGCCAACGCCTACGTATGGGGACAACTGCCGCCGAGCTGGGCGTGCCTTCAGCCTGCGCCGTGCGGCCAGTGGCGACCTCATCGCGTTCCTCGCCCGCCTGCACCCTGCGCTTGGGCCGGCGGGATTTCATGTCGTCGGTGGCCTCGTCGTGGACGACGTGCTGGCAGACGTCACGTCCGATCCCGGCCCTGGCTGGTGGGACCGCAACGCGCACGTTCGGCGTGCGCGAGCAACCGGACGCTGGGATTCGTTCTGGGTCTTCAAAGGCGCGGCCGGTCGGAGTCGCGCCCTCACCAAAGCGCACCCATTCGCACGGCGCGAAGCAGAGGCCGTGTTCGGCCGCACTTGCTACTGGCGCTCGACGCGCAGCGAGCTGCAAACAATCGGCTCCTACACCAGGGCCGTCCGGCGCGTCGAAGGCCGGGGTGAGGAATGGCTTCGGAACACCTGCCTGTCCTGATCGTCGGTGACGTCCACGGCGATCTCGAGCGCCTCTTCGAAGCGCTGCTCCCGTATCCAGCCGATCGGTGGCACACGGTTTTCGTCGGCGACCTCGTCGACTACGGGACGTTCGGCGTCGGCGCACTCCGATATGCCCGCGACCGCGCCCACACGACGGTTCTCATGGGCAACCATGAGGTCGCGATGCTGTGGGCGCTGCGGGATCCGGCCCGCATCGGATTCTGGATGTCGATCGGCGGGCAGGAGCATGACCTCGCTGAGCTCGCGCGCGATTCTGCCCTGCAGTCCTGGCTTCGTGAGAGGCCCGCGCTCGTGCGGTTGCACGATGGAACGCTGGTCCAGCACTGCGGCCACGATGGCTACTCGCGATGGATGGAGGCCGGCGCCGGCGATCCGATCGAATCCGTCGTCGCGCGCGCGCGCGATCTATTGATGCACGGCGGCGAGCCGGAGCTCTGGGACGTTCTCAGCGCGCGCAACGTCTTCGACCAGCAGCTCGATCGGCTACAAAGATGGCTGGAAGCTACGAATAGTCGCCGCGTTGTCTTCGGGCACACGCCGCACAACGGACGCGCGCCCGCCATCTATCACGGCGGCAAGGCGATCAACGTCGATGGTGTTTTCAGCAGATCACAT